>Ga0080006_1116018_pt1 | contig 85115 bp, 84 predicted proteins | sample RS3BMetagenome_FD_69209 | JGI IMG/M metagenome (GOLD analysis project Ga0080006, IMG submission 69209) | Ferric oxide microbial mat and aquatic microbial communities from Rainbow Spring, Yellowstone National Park, USA - RS3B (SPADES... ... | reverse complement strand
AGATGCGGGCGGATCAACAACAAACGGGCGGCGACCGGATCGGAGTCCACAGCAGGCAGCGTCATACCACAAGTGTGGACAAACCAAACCGAAAAACCTAATCAATTACTGCGCGAGTCCTTAGCTTCGATGAACGCATCGAGATCATGCGCGGGCGAGATGCAGGCCTGAGTCAAGCTGAGATCGCCCGCCGGATCGGACGCCACCGGTCGGTGGTGTGTCGAGAAATCAAGCGCAACAGCCTTTCCGACGGGGACTATCACGCCCGCATGGCCCATGCCCGTGCCGCCGATGAGGCGCGCCGGCCCAAGGACTTCAAGCTCAAGGGCAATCCGTTGTGCGCGGTCATTGAGGCGTGGATGGATCAGGGCTGGAGCCCCAAACTGATCGCCGAGGTGTTGGTGCGCGATCACCCCGATGACAGGCTTTATCGGGTGAGCCACGAAACCATCTATCAGTGCCTGTATGTGCAGACCCGTGGCAGTCTGCGCGCTGATCTGCACAAATGCCTGTCCACCAAACGGGCGAGGCGCAAAACCCGGGGCCCCAACACGCGCCGCGGGGTGTTTAGCAGCGGCGAGGAATTCAGGATCGCCGATCGCCCGCCCGAAGCCGATGACCGTGCCGTACCCGGCCATTGGGAAGGTGACTTGATCGTCGGGCCCAACAACAGCGCGATCGGCACCCTGGTCGAGCGGGCCACCCGCTTCACAATGCTGCTGCATCTGCCCGGCGATCACACCGCAGACACCGTGGCCGCCGCGATGATCGACGTGATGGGTGAACTGCCCGAACACCTACGCCGCTCCATCACCTGGGATCGTGGCAGCGAGATGGCCAACTGGCGCCAGATCCAGCTACAGCTGGCCGCGCCGGTGTATTTCTGCGATCCGCACTCGCCGTGGCAGCGCGGCAGCAATGAAAACACCAACCGGCTGTTGCGGTTCTGGTTCGAAAAGGGCAGCGACTTAAGCGGTTACACCAAGGCCGATCTCAAACGCATCCAAGACACGCTTAACCGCCGTCCCCGACCCACACTCGACCTCGACACCCCTGCCGACCGGCTCGCCGCCCTGCTTGACCAAGCCGCTGCCTAACGCTGGGCCGCGGCGTGCTACAGGCGGAGGCGGCTTCGCCGCCGCTGACCCTTCTCGGTGAGCGCCGCGCCAGGCTACGGGGCCGCCCCTCCGGCCTCAAGGGTCGCTGCCGCGATCGCTACGCGACGGGCCTGCGGCCCGCCCTTGACCCCGGAGCCTCTATGGCCCCTCACCGCGCAGCGGCACGGGCAGGCGCAGGGCCCCTGCCCGCCCAGACCGTGCGGCGCTCAACGCTCTCACCGACGCCTCATTGCCAAGCGCTGTTGCACTGACCGTTTGACAATGAGTGTGATTTTTCGCATTGGCTTCACGTTCGGCGTAACCGGATGGGGGTAGTTTCAGCCCTAACGCGCTGCTGCAGGCCAATCGTGTTGCCCAAGCCCGCCATCACGGGCCTGGAACCCGGTGGCGCCGCGACCTGGGACAGTCGGACCGCCCAACGTCGGGCCGTCGATGCCCGGCGGTCACGATCACCTCGTGGGCACAGGGCAACGTAAGAAGCCTTGACAACTGCCGGGATGCAAGGACGCAACGCAGTCAAATTCATACCGTACGAGTACAACGGCGAGGAACGATTACTGGTTTATCGGACCGGCACGCAACGGAGCGATGCTGGAGCTGACGGCCGTTCCCGCCGACGATCCCGACCGCATCATCCATGCCGATGATCTCAGGCCGTCGTTCCACCACTACTTGTTATGAGGTGAGCACCATGCCCGTCACCCAAGACCACGCCGGACTTGACCGCGTGGACCCCGCAACCGACCCGGCCCGGGACGCGACGGCGTTTCGCCGCATTGGCGCCGCAACCGAAGCCGTGCACAACGCCGAAACCGAGCTGATCGACGCTGTGACCGAGGCCCGGCGGCGCGGCGACTCGTGGACCGCTATCGCCGTGGCACTGGGCACGACACGCCAGGCCGCCCAGCAGCGGTTCGGAAAGCTGACGGGCTGACCGGTCCCCTGCCCCGGCTACCGATGAAATCCCTTCAACCCGGGAATCCACCAAGAGATCGGGGTAGATTCCCGACTCGTCAGTAATTCGCTCGAAGGTGGGCACAAAGCACACCACCTCCCCGCGCAGCGACCAGCCGAGCCGGGTACCAGCCGAGCTAGGGGGTGTCCTTGCGCGCGACCTTGGTCGGCTTCGCGTTGCGCCAATCCTCGACGTCGGGCGGCAGCCCGATCGGGTAGCGGTTCTCGTTGTGCGCCGCCCAGTGCGCGTGACCCAACTCGTGGATGTGGAACGCGTGGCGCAACGCCTCGGTGAACCCCATCGCGTCGGACGCTGCGTTCACCGAGTCCTTGATCAACAGCGCCGCCATAGTAGGGCGCTCGGCGATCCGGCGGGCGAATTCCAGCGTCTTGTCTGCCAGTTCGTCGGCCGGAAAAACCTTGGACACCATGCCCAGCCGATAGGCCTCGTCAGCGTCCAGCGAATCACCGGTCAGCAGAAGCTCTTTGGCCTTACGGGGGCCGAATTCCCAAGGGTGAGCGTAATATTCGACGCCCGGCATGCCCAGTCGGACGCCCACCACGTCGCTGAACTTCGCATTGTCCGCGGCAACGATCAGGTCGCACGCCCAGATCAGCATCAGCCCGGCCGAAATCGCGTTGCCCTGCACCTGGGCGACGGTGATCTTTCGCAGATCGCGCCAGCGGCAGGTGTTCTGGAAGAAGTAGTGCCACTCCTGCAGATAGGTCTTCTCCACGACCGCGTCGCGGGTGCCGCCGTTGATCCGGAAGCTCGGCAGTTGCGCATCCCCCGGCGCCCGCTCGGCGAGGGCCAACTCCGAGCCGAGGTCGTGGCCGGCGGAGAAGTTCTTACCGCGGGCGGCCAGGATCACCACCCGGACGGCGTCGTCGGCCTCGGCGCGCAGGAACGCCTCGTCGAGCTCGACCAGCAAACCACGGCTCTGCGCATTGTGCGCCTCGGGTCGATTCAACCAGATCCGCGCGATGCGGCCCTCATCGAGAGTTTCGTAAGCCACCAACTCGTCGGAGTCTGACATCGGCCACCTCATTCGCACAGTGTCGGGAAGTTACACATTACGGCCCGGCCGTAACGCTCTAACCAGGGGGGTTGCGGCACCCTATACGACTGTTTACGCACTTCGCCTACAGTTATGACATGCCTGCCAAATCTGACACCCATGAAATCGATGACGTCGAGCCCTTGCCCGACGACACCGCCAGCCAGGCCAGGCGCGTGGTAGCGGCCTACGCTAACGACGCCGACGAGTGCCGCGTGTTCCTGTCGATGCTCGGCATCGGGCCCGCGAAGATCGAGGTGTAGATGCCCACCCCCGGAGGCCAGCGGGCGCCGGGAGCGCCAAAAAGCTCGGCCCCCGGTATGTCCGACTTCGTGGTGGTCGCCAACCGGCTGCCGATCGACATGGAGCGGTTGCCCGACGGCACTGTCAACTGGAAACGCAGTCCGGGCGGTCTGGTCACCGCGCTCGAGCCGCTGCTGCGTCGTCGTCGTGGCGCCTGGATCGGCTGGCCGGGAGTCGTCGACGATGATGTGGACGTCGAAGACGATCCCATCGTCGAGGAAGACCTTCGGCTGCATCCAGTGCGGCTGTCGGCCGCCGACGTCGAAGAGTATTACGAGGGCTTCTCCAACGCCGCACTGTGGCCGCTGTACCACGACGTCATCGTCAAGCCGATCTACCACCGGGAGTGGTGGGACCGCTATGTCGACGTCAATCGCCGGTTTGCCGCGGCGACGGCCCGCGCCGCCGCCGAGGGCGCGACCGTCTGGGTACAGGACTACCAGCTGCAACTGGTGCCCAAGATGCTGCGTGAACTGCGACCCGATCTGACGATCGGGTTCTTTCTGCACATCCCGTTCCCACCCGTCGAGCTGTTCATGCAGATGCCGTGGCGCACCGAGATCGTCGAAGGCTTGTTGGGCGCCGACCTGGTGGGCTTCCATCTCGCCGGCGGCGCGCAGAACTTCCTGATCCTGGCACGACGCCTGCTCGGTGCGAACACCTCGCGGGGCTCGGTCGGTGTGCGGTCACGATTCGGTGAGGTCCATCTCGACGACCGCATCGTCCGGGTGGGCGCATTCCCGATCTCAATCGACTCCGCCGAGCTCGACCACAAGGGTCGCGAACGTAGCATTCGCCGCCGGGCGAAGGAGATCCGCGCCGAGATGGGCAATCCCCGCAAGGTCCTGCTCGGCGTGGACCGGCTGGACTACACCAAGGGCATCGATGTACGGCTCAATGCCCTTGTCGAACTGTTCGCCGAGGGCCGCATCAAGGGCGAGGACACTGTGCTCGTTCAGCTCGCCACCCCCAGTCGCGAGCGGGTGGAGAGCTACCAGAAGTTGCGAGAGGACATCGAGCGCCAGGTCGGCCACATCAACGGCGAATACGGCGAAGTCGGCCGACCGGTGGTGCACTACCTGCATCGTCCGGTCCCCCGCGACGAGCTCATCGCCTTCTTCGTGGCCAGCGACGTCATGCTGGTAACCCCGCTGCGAGACGGGATGAATCTGGTGGCCAAGGAGTATGTCGCCTGCCGCAGCGATCTCGGCGGTGCGCTGGTGCTCAGCGAATTCACCGGCGCAGCAGCCGAACTCACGCAGGCCTATCTGGTCAATCCGCACGACCTGGAAGGCGTCAAGGACACCATCGAGGCGGCGATCAACCAGTCCGACGACGAGGGGCGGCGCCGGATGCGTGCGCTGCGACGGCAGGTTCTGACCCACGATGTCGACAAATGGGCCCGCTCATTCCTCGACGCTCTGGCCGCCGGTCCTCCGCCAAACGGCTGATTTCACGGTGCGGCCGTTGGCGCACTGCGATACTCGAGGCATGGCGATACTCCCCCGCGGCATAACCGCCGCTGCAGCCATGACGCTCATCGCGGCGGGCACCGCGATTCCGGCGAAGGCCCTCGGTCCGCCGCCGGACGGCGTCTACACCTTCACCGAAACCGGCGTGCCCCCGACGACGTGGCGCATCTCTGCGCTGTGCGACGCGCCCTCGCGGCAGCGAGCGATTCCCGATTTCACCGACCCGGTGATCGCCGCCGATCTCTGCGGGCTGAATATCACCAGCACGACAGTACGCTCGATCAGCCGTGCCGAGAAGATGGCCAACTACGTCGGCCGGGCCCGTTTGACCAGTGACCTGTGGACCTTTCAGGTAGGCAAGCCCAACGGCGTCAGATGTCCGGACGGAAGCACGGCGGCGACGACGGACACCTATGCCTTCGACGACGTGTCGCTGACCGGGACGCATACCAGCATTCACAGTGACGTCTGCGGCCTGCAACCGGGGATGACGAAGGCCCCGTTCCAGCTGGCCTTCCAGGGGCCGCTGCCCAACCCGGTCGAGCGGTACCCGTTGGATTGCAACGATATTGGGCAGTGCCGCTGACGCGATGGGTCGTGCGCTAGATCGGCTGGATGTAGTTGATCAGCCACTTGCCGTCGACGCGCTGATAGTCCACTCGCAATCGGCTGCCTTCATAGATCGGCTGCTTCGACTTGTCGGTCACGGTGCGATTCATGAAGACCAGCACCGATCCGGAGTTTCGCCTGGCGACCATGATTCCCGCGCCGGCGATACTGACCTGGCTGACCACTTCCCGCTTGCGCGCCTCCGGGATGATCCCCGCATTGGCCTGCTTCTTGAATTCTTCGCGATACGCCGGCGTGAGCATCGGATACACGTCGTTCAGGCTGCGCTCAACGGTCTGATAGTCGTACCCCAGCACCTGTGGGATTTCTTTGGCGGCCAATGGCGGAAGCGTTGCCCGGGCGGACATTTCACCCCGGGTCTGCACCCGGTCCCAATAGAACCAGCCGGCCACCGCTGATAGTCCGATGAAGCCGGTCGTCAGCAGGCTCACAACCGCGGCGATCAGCCATCGCATCAATTGCCTCCGTCGGGATACTTCAGGTCATCACCGGTCATTCGACCGTTCTCGTCCTCGTGCACGATGACGCGCATCCGGTACGCCTCGGATGGTTTGTTGACGCCTTCGCGATCAGTCACCGTGACCCGAATGGACACCAGCACCGACGCGTTGTCGCTGACGTTGTCGATGCTTTCCAGAGCGGCGCCGTTGACGACGGCTTCGGAGGTCGAATCGGTGTGGCGGAACAGCGCTTTGATGTTTTCGACGTTGTTGTTGGAGCTAAGCATGCCGCGCAGGGGTCCGCTGGTGTTCTCGACGAACCTGGACACGCTCTGGTCGATGTTGTCCTGGTTGTAGCTGAACATGTTGACCACCAACTGCGTGGCGGTGTCGACGAAGCGCTGCGCCCGGAACTCCTCGGCGTCGGCCTTGCGCTGGTCGCGCACCTCGAAACCTACGCTGACCGCCAGCACTGCGATCCCGATCAGACTGGCCGCCAACGCAATCCAGCCAACCCGCCTGGCGTTCGCCGGCCGGCGCGGCGGCGGACCAATCTGGCTGCTGGTCCGCCTGACCGGTTGCGGCGTTGCCTCGGCCCGGATCGTCGTCGCAGCTGCTTCGCCGCCGTGCGGACCGGCGGCCCGGGTAGCGCGCCGCCGCGGGCGTCGGCTCGTCGGCTCCGCGTCGGTCACGTCTGCCTCGGATAGCTCATCAGGTCCACCCAATTCTCGGCACGCGAGGTCTTGCCAGCCGAGAAGACACCCGTGTTCCCTGAGGGGTCCACGAACTCTCCGGTGCTCTCGTCATAGGTGGTATAGGCCGTGCCGTTGGCCTGCGGCACCGGGCCGGGCGGCGGACCCCATGGTTTCTCGGGCGGCGGGTATTGCGCCCCCGGCAGTCCCAACGGCGGCGGCGGCGGCGGAACCGCCTTGGGGAACGGTATCTGTGGGTTCTGCGGCGGATACGGCGACGGCGGAATCCACGACTGCCGTCCGTCGGTCCCGCCGGTGTTGGGCGGTGGCTGGACCGGGAACGGCTGGTTCGGCGCCGGACCGGGCCCTTCCACCACGCCCGGCGGCACAAACCCTGGGGCATACGGTGTCCCCGGATCGGGGTCGTTCTCCGGTGGGATGAACGGGTACTTGTTGGGCGGCAGAATGTTCAGCCCGTTCGTGACCGGGGTTCCGTACGGGATCGGCGGTCCGCGCCACGGGTTGGTGCCGATCGGCACGTAGCCCTTGGGGTCGCGGCACAAGGCGACCGTCGGCGCCCGCTTGCCGGGGAATTCCTGGCACGGGTAGTTGCGTGCACCGCGGACGGTTGAGGGATCGTTCTGGGCTGTCTTGCAGTACATGTCGGTGGGAAGTTCGCGCAGCGTCTCATCAGCCGGGGTGCGAATCATCGGCGGCGGCATGAACCCGGTAGTGCATGGCGGCGGATCGACGTTGACCTTGAAGTCGAGTTTGGCGCCCTCGTCCTGGGGTTCGCCGTTGGCCGCAGTGATGATCGCGGCGAACAAGGCCGGAAGTACCACCAGCAGTTGCTCGATCGACTTGTGATAGATCACCCCGACCCGGCCCAGGTTCGCCAGGTTCGCCGCCAGCATCGGGAACGACGGGCGGATACCCGAAAATGCGGTGTTCGCCTGATCCACCGCCGGCGGCACGACAGTCAACAACGTGCGCAGCTGCGGATCAGCCTGGTGCACTTCGGATGTGAATCGGGCCAACCCGTCGGACACCGCCCTGATGTCGTTGCCCGACCGGATCTGGGTCTGCAGGAAGGGGCCGACCTGATCGATCAGTTGCGAGGTGTGCGGGAACTCCGCGTTGGCCTGATCGACCAGCAGCCGCGAAGATTCGAGCAACCGGGCCAACTCCGGGCCGGATCCGTTGAACGCCGTAAACGTTTCGTGCAGCAACTCCTTTAGCCGGGTGTCGGCAACGCTGTTGACCAACGTTTCGGACTGGTGCAGCAGCGTCGCGATCTCGACCCCGATCACAGTGTTGCCTCGATCGATGCGAGATCCGTTGTGCAGCTTCGCCGTAGCCGCATGAGCGGGAGGCACCAGGTCGATGTACTGCTCGCCGATCGCCGACACGCTCTTCACCGAGGCGGTCACGTTCGACGGGACCGCGGTGCCACTGTTGAGTCGCATCACCGCATCGACGCCATCAGAGCTCAGGCCCACCGATTCGACCCGGCCCACCGCGACGCCACGGTAGGTGACGTTGGCGTTCTTGTACAGCCCGCCGCCGGCGACGAAATTCGCCGTCACGCGGTACGTTCCGATGCCCAGCGCAGCCGGCAACCGCAGGTAGAAGATCGCCATGATGACAACCGTTACCGCCGTGACCACGGCGAAAATGGCCAGTTGGACGCGGGTCAGTCGATCCAGCATCAGTTGTTCCCTGCTGGTGTGCCGGGCGGGATCTTGAACGGATCTGCGGCCTGACCGGAAAGGTTGGCCATTTCACCGAGCAGATAGTCCGGCGGGTTGAGGATGTCCTTCATGTGCAACATGTTCGGGTCCAGCGGGTAGGACGTGGTGAAAAAGGTCTCACCCAGTCGTCGGACGGTGAGGTCGAAGGTGGTGAAGACGTTGAGATAGTCGCCGCGTACGGCCTGCTTGATACCGAAGTTCGGAAACGGGAAGGTCAGCAGCAACTGCATGGACGTCACGAAGTTCCTGCGATTGTCGGCCAGTGCTTTGGTGTTGGCGTAGATGTCTTTGAGGTCGGCCGCGAAGTCCACCTTGGTTTGCGAGAGCACCTGCGACGTCACCACTGCCAGTTTCTTGAGCGCACCGAACGCCTCGACGATCTTGTCCCGGTTCTTGTTGAGCACCCGCAGCGCCTCGGGAAGCGTCTCCAGTGTCCGCCCCAGGCTGTCCTTGTTGGTGGCCAGAATCGACGAGAACCGGTCCAGTCCGTCGATGGCGGCGACGATGTCGTTGACCTGATTGGTCAACCCCCCGGTCAGTTCGGCCAACCGAGGCACCAGATTGGTGAACTGGCCTTCCCGGCCGGCGACCGCCTGATAGGTCTCGTCGGTAATCTCCTGCAGCGCGCCGAGATTGCCCTTGTTTACCACCACACCGAGCGCGGAGAACACTTCCTCTGTGGTGGGGAAGCGGGAGGTCCGCGACTCTTGGATGGCAGAACCGTCGACCAGCCTGCCGACCGGTGGCTGATTCGGCGGAGCCGCCAGATCGACGTGCTGGGAGCCCAGCAGCGAGGTCTGTGCGACCCGGGCAATCGCATTGGCGGGCAGCACCACATTCTTGTCCAATGCCAGCTTGACTGCGGCGTAGAAACTTCCGTCGCTACGCTGCATCGCGTCGATGCCCGAGACGCTGCCGACCGTGACGTCGTCGACCATGACGGGCGAGTTCTGCGGCAGGGTCGCGACGTCGGCCAGATCGACCGTGATCGAATACGAGCCTGGGCCGTGCCCGGCAGTGCCCGGTAAGGCGATCGAGTTCAATCCGCCGAACTGACAGCCCGCCAGCAGCGCGCTGCCGGCCACTAATGCGCTGCCGCGCAACATGATACGCCTCATCGGCCGGCCCCCTGCTCGGCCGGCAAAGGCCCAGGGGCGGCCGGGGCCGCGCCGTTAGGCGCCGCCTGCGGAACCATCAATGCTTGCAGGTCCGTCGGGCTCGGCGGGTGCACACCGGGCGCCGGTATCCAGTGCAGATCCGGAATCGGCGTCTGCGACTTGGCCTGGGTGGCCGGGGTATCGTAGATGACCTGACCCTTGTAGGCGGTGATCGAGTTCAGCGGGTGGAACATGATCGGCGGATAGTTGAACGTCAGTCGCCGCAGTGGTGGCCCCAACCGCTCGCGACAGATCTCGGCGCGCTTGTAGTAGTCCGGACCGGACAGGCCCGCGACGGTGTCGAACGAACCGCCGCAGATGAACTGCACCGGGTTGGCGAACTCCGGGATCGAGATGAGCCCGTTCAGCGTTCCCTGCGCGGGGTCGTAGATGTTGTAGAAGTTGGCGATACCGGGCCCGGCGACGTGCAGGACCTGCTCGATGTCTTCACTCTGGTCGCTCAGCACCTGGGTCAAGTCGGTGAGTTTGTTGACCGTTCCGATCAGCGTCGAGTTGTTCTGCTGTAGAAACCCTTTGACGTCGATCAGCGCCTGGTTCAGGGTGCCGAGCGTGTTGTCGAGATGCGACGAACTCTTGGCCAGGACCTGCGAGACCGAGGCCACATGTCCGGCGAACGACACAATCTGCTCGTTACTCGATGACAGCGCGTCGACCAGCACCTGCAGGTTTTTGACCGTTCCGAAGATGTCGGTACGCGAATCTCCCAACCGGCCCGCGGCTTGCGAAAGCTCGCGCAGCGACGCACGGAACGAATCGCCGTTGCCGGTGAAGGTATCCGCGGCCTGGTTGATCGCCTTGCCGAGCGGACCCTGCAGCTGTCCGGCCGCCGGACTCAGCTGCTTGGCCAGATCCGTCAGGGACTGCTTGACCTCGTCCCACTCCACCGGGACCGCCGTCTTGGACAGCGCGATGGTCGCCCCGTCGGGTAACGCCGGCCCGCTGGTGTATGCGGGTGCGAGCTGAATGAACCGCGCCGCGACCAGATTCGGCGACATGATGACCGCGCGGGCATCCGCGGGGACCTTGACGTCACGGTCCACCGACATGGTGATCTTGACGTCTTCGGGGCGCGGTTCGATGGACTCGATGGTGCCCACCGGCACGCCGACGATCCGAATCTGGTCGCCCGGGTACAGCCCTACCGCGGAGCTGAAGTAGCCGACGATCTTGTTGCCGGTGCGGCCCGGCCAGACCAGATAGGCACCCAGAGCAATCGAGACAGCAAGCAGCACAGCCAACGTCAGCCGCAGGCCGCGGCGACGTTCGCGTAGAGCGGAGGCGATGGTCATGGCGACTGCGGCCTCAATCTCCAGCGCTCCTGGACGAGCCCGCGCAGGTAGTCGGCGAAACTGTTCGGGAGCTTGCCGGGCTGGAACACGGCGTCGAACATCATGCCGACGATCGGCGCCGGCACCACACCGTAGACGTTAACGTTGAAACCTGGCCCCGACCCGACCACCTCACCGAGCGTTGTGGCGTACGGGGGCAGGCGTTTGAGTGCTTCACTGATGTAATCGCGGCGTTCGTTGAGGTCGTCCAGCACCGTGTTGAGCTTGCTCAGTGCCGGCCCGAACTCCTTGCGGTTGTCGGCGACGAAGCCGGAAAGCTGTGCCGAGACACCGTCGATACCAGCGATCAATTCGGCCAGCGCGGCACGGCGTGCGTCCAGCGCCGCGAACAACTGGTTGCCGTCGACGACCAGCTTGTTGACCTGGCCGGCTCGCTCGGCAAGTACACCGGTCACCGACTTGGCGTGCGCCAGCAGGTGTTCCAGCGCTTCGTCGCGGGTGTTCAGAGTGCGCGACAGCGCGGTGATGCCGTCCAGTGCCCCGCGCAGTTGCGGGGTGGCGTCGTGCAGCGCGTCGGTGAGAACCTTCAGCGACTTCTCGAACTGAGCCTTGTCCAGGTCGCCGGCGTTGTGACCCAGATCTTCCAGCGCGGAGCCCAGGGTATAGGGCGTGGTGGTCCGACTCAACGGAATGGAGGTGGCGATGCCCGTTCCGGCCGGGGTGACCGACACTGCACGCTGCCCGAGGATGGTCTCGGTCCGGATCGCCGCCAGCGAACTGTTCCCCACGTTGATGTGACGATCGACGGTGAAGTCGACCTTGGCGGTATCGCCGGCGAGCGTAACTGCGTGCACCTTACCGACTTTGATACCGGAGACGTAAACGTCGTTACCAGGGTTGATGCCGCCGGCATCGGCGAAGTAGGCGGTATAGGGCCGGCCCTGCGGCCAGAACGGCAACGATGTGTAACCGAATGCGACCAGGACCACGCACACCACCAGGACAACTCCGAAGATGCCGGTGCGGAGCGGGTCGCGGTCGCGGCGGTCGGTGCTACTTGTTGACAAAAGCGCACCTGCCCTTGCTCGGATCCACCTGGCCACCCATCGGGATCAGGATGTCGCTGCCGGCCGGGCCGTTGATCTTCAGCGACACCGTGCAGAAGTAGATGTTGAAGTACGCACCGTAGGCACCGAGCGCGGACAGCCGAAGGTAGTCCTCGCCGAGTTGCTCGATGTCGTTGTTCACTTCGGGCAGTCGGTCGTTGATCTCGTTGGCCAGCGGCCTGGTGTTCTCCAGGACCCCTTGTAGCGGCCGGCGTGAGTGCTTCAGCAAGTCGGTGAGATCCGACGTGGTGGTGGCCAGCGGCGGGACCGCGCCGGCGATCGAGTCGCGCCCCTCGGCCAGCCCGGTGATCAGGTTCTGCAACTGGTCGACGGCATCGGAGAACTGCGCGCCCTTGGCGTCGACGGTGCTCAGCACGGCGTTGAGATTGGTGATCACGTCGCCGATGGCCCGGTCGCGCGAGCCGAGCGTCGATCCGAACGCGTTGGTGTTGGCCAGCAGGTTGGACAGCGCCCCGCCCTGGCCCTGCAGCAGGTCGACCACATAGCTGCTGATCGTGTTGATCTTGCCGGCATCGAGTCCCTTGAGCACCGGACGAAGTCCACCGAGCAACGCATCGAGGTCCAACGCCGGCTGGGTGTGCCGCTGGTCAATGGTCCCGCCCGGCGGTAGCTTGCGCAGTTCCCCAGGCCCCGAGGCGATTTCCAGGAATCGGTCGCCGACCAGGTTGTCGTAGCGAATCAACGCACGCGTCGAGGAGTACAGCGTGTAGCGCTTGTCGACCGTGAAAGCGACGTCCACCGTGTTGTTCGGGTTGAGCGTGACCTCCTTGACCGCGCCGACCGGCACGCCGGCGATCCGAACCTTCTGGTTACCCTTCAGCCGGCTCGCGTCGATGAAGTTGGCGTGGTAGGTGTTCGACGGCCCGAACCGGAACTCGCCGAACGTCACCACCAACCCGAGCGCCACCAGCAGCATGGTGACCGTGAAGATGCCGACCTTGATCATGATCGAGCGCTGGGATTCGTAGCCGTCCATCAGAAGTCGTCCCGCTCCGCGAACGCGCCGTGGAACAACCACTGCAGTGTCGACGGGGCGTCCACCTGCAATTCGGTGAACGGCTCGTAGGGGATGTTCGCGTTGTCGGTCACCAGGAACGGAGCGCGATACCAGGAACCGCTGGTCTGCTTGGTCGGCAAGTCCGGCAGCCCACGGCAATTCGGGCCACCTGAGGCGTTGACGACCGGAAGGCTCTCGGGATAGGTGTAGGACGGTGCGCCCAGGATGAAGCTGGACGAGGTGAACAGGCCGGCCTTCTTGACACCCAGGATGGGCGCGAATTCCTTGATACCGCGGTCGATGGATCCGAACAGGCAGCCGAACTCCGGCGAGTAGTCCGCGGTGACCTTCAGCGGGGCCCGGAGCCGTTTGATCGCATCGATCAAGTTCTGCTCGGCCGGCGCCAGCGTGTCATAAGCGTTGTTGGACAAACCGATTGCTGAGAGCAGGCTGGTGTTGAGGTTGGTCTGCTGGTCCACCACGGTCTTGGCAATGGCGGGGGTGTTGTTGAAAACGGTGACGAGGTCCGGCGCGGCGTCTGCGTAGATGTTGGCGACGGCGGCGGTCTTGCGAAAGTCCTGTTGCAGTGCGGGCAGCTTCGGATCGAGTTGCTGCGTCAGGGTATTCAGCCCCGCCAGGACGCCGCCCAGGTCGTGGCCGTGGCCTCGCAGGCCTTCGGCCAACGCGCTCAGCGTGCCGTTCAACTCGACGGGATCGATCTTCTGCAGCAATCCGATCAGCGACTGGAACAGCGTATTGACTTCCAACGAGACCGCCGAGACGCCCAGGTGCGCACCCGGCCGCAATGCCGCGGGGGACGGATTCTTGGGCGGGATGAACTCGACCGACTTGGCGCCGAAGACGGTGCTGCTGGCGATGTGAACGGCGGCGTTGGACGGGATGAAGTGTAGTTCGCCGGCGTCGATGGCCAGCCGCAGTTGTGCCTGCTCACCCGCATAGCTGATGTCGTCGACCTTGCCGATCTGGACGCCGCGGTACTTCACCTTGTTGCCGCGGTCCATCTCGAGTCCGGCGCGCGGCGCGGTGAGTGTGACGGTGTCGGTCGGGGAGAACGCCGCCGTGTAGGACAGGTAGGTCAGCACCACAGCACCCAGCAACACGGCGGCCAGCAGCGCCGCTGCCAGCCTGACGTGAGTGCGTTTCGCACCGGTGCTTGCCACCGTCCCCCTTCCTTACTCGCTCACCCAGAGAGGTTGAAATTACCGGACGAGCCGTACACAGCCAGCGAGATGAACAACGTAATGACGACCACCACGATCAGCGAGGTGCGCACCGCCTGACCGACCGCCAGACCGACACCCACCGGACCACCAGAAGCGTTGTAGCCGTAGTACGTATGGATCAGCATCACCGCGATCGACATCACGATGGCTTGCAGGAACGACCAGAGCAGATCGGTGGGAATCAGGAACGTGTTGAAGTAGTGGTCGTACAGACCGGCGGACTGTCCGTTGATGGAAACCGTGGTGAAGCGCGCGGCGAAGAACGAGGCCAGCACCGCAAGGGAATACAGCGGGACGATCGCGATCAAGCCCGCGATCAACCGGGTCGACACCAGGTAGGACACCGAGTGCACGGCCATCGCCTCGACGGCGTCGATCTCCTCGGCGACCCGCATCGCGCCCAACTGGGCCGTGGTACCGGCACCGATGGTGGCGGCCAGCGCGATCCCGGCGACCACCGGAGCGACGATGCGCACGTTGAGAAAAGCCGACAGAAACCCGGTCAACGCCTCGATGCCGATGTTGCCCAAGGACTCATAGCCCTGCACGGCGATCACGCCACCTGACGCCAGGGTCAAAAACGCCGCGACGCCCACGGTTCCGCCGATGAGCACCAATGCACCTGTGCCCATGGTCATCTCGGCGATCAGCCGGATGGTCTCCTTGCGGTAGCGGGTGAGCGCGTTCGGGATGTAGCGCATCGACTCGCCGTAGAACAGCGCCTGCTCACCGAACGTGTCGACCGGCCCGGCGAACCAATGGAAGAAGCGGCGGATGCGCAGCGTCGCGTCGTAACTCACGATCGGCTCACCGGGCCAGCACTCGGACGCCGATGGCCGTCATGATCACGTTGATCACGAACAGGCAGATGAACGCGTAGACCACCGTCTCGTTGACCGCAGTCCCGACGCCTTTCGGGCCACCCTTGACGGTCAGGCCCCGGTAGCAGCCGACCAAACCGGCGACCACGCCGAACAGCAACGCCTTGACTTCGGACAGCACCAACTCACCGAGATGAGTCAGCACGGTCAGCCCGCTGACGAACGCGCCCGGGTTGACGCCCTGCAGCAGCACCGAGAACGCGTAGCCACCGGCGATGCCGATCGCCGAAACCAGACCGTTGAGGAGCAGCGCCACGAACGTCGACGCCAGCACCCTGGGCACCACCAGACGCTGGACCGGGTCGATGCCCAACACCCGCATCGCGTCGATCTCCTCGCGAATGGTGCGCGCACCCAGGTCCGCGCAGATCGCGGTGGCGCCGGCACCGGCCACCACCAACACCGTGACGACGGGTCCCAGCTGGGTGATGGTTCCGAATGCGGTGCCCGCGCCGGACAGGTCGGCGGCGCCGATCTCGCGAAGCAGGATGTTGAGTGTGAACGCCACCAGAACCGTGAACGGAATGGCCACCAACAGCGTCGGGATCAGCGAAACCCGAGCGATCATCCAGGTCTGGTCGAGGAACTCACGGAACTGGAAGGGGCGTTGAAATGTCTTGCGGAAAGTCTCCAGTGACATCTCGACGAAACCACCCACGGCCCGAGCCGGAACCGCGAGCTGTTCGATCAACCTGGTTCCCCTTCTTGCGTCGGGTGTCTCCCACCTGCAAAGCGGCGTCCTCGTGAGCGGGCCAATCGTAACTAGAACAAGTTCACCGTGTCAAAGAACCGCAGAATTCAACAAATGTCAGTAATCCAGCAGGTCAGAGCCTTTGTGATCCAGGTCATCTTGGAACGTGTTCTAGTTGATTTCGCCCGATATCAGCCGTCCCGCGGGGCCGGCCGATCACTCCATCAACGCGGTGGCCGCAAAGGTGCGCTCCGGGTCACGGCCGGCGAAGTAATCCTGCATCGCGTCGCTCAGTTGGCCCGGATCCCAGGCCTGGGCGTCTGTCGCGAACCGATGCTCCACGGTCGGTGCCGCCACCAGCGTCACCTGCGGTCCGTACACGATGAACACCTGGCCGTTGACGTCTTTGGCCGCGGGAGATGCCAGGAAGCACACCAGGGTCACGACGTGCTCCGGTGAGAGCGGGTCGATCCCGCCGTCGGCCACCTCGGGCGCGTCGCCGAAGACGTCCGCTGTCATCGCGGTCCGGGCCCGCGGGGCGATCGCGTTGGCGCACACCCCGTACCGGCCCAGCGCCCGCGCCGCGGTCAGGGTGAGCGCGCAGATGCCGGCCTTCGCGGCGCCGTAGTTGGCCTGTCCGACCGGGCCGACCAGGCCCGCCTCCGACGAGGTGTTGATGATGCGCCCGTAGACCGATCCGTCGCTTCCTTTGGCCTTGGAACGCCAGTACGTTGCGGCGTTACGCGTCAACAGGAAGTGGCCGCGCAGATGCACGGCGATCACCGCGTCCCACTCCTCGTCGGACATGTTGAACAGCATCCGGTCACGGGTGATCCCGGCGTTGTTCACCACGATGCCCAGTCCGCCCAACCCGTCGGCGGTACTGACCAATTCGTCAGCCGTCTCGCGCTGGCTGATGTCGCCCGGGACCGCCACCGCTTTGGAGCCAACAGTGGTGATCTCGTCGATCACGTCGGAGGCGTCCAGGGCGGATTTGATGTCGTTGACGACGATGGTGGCGCCGGCGCGGGCCAATCCGATCGCCTCGGCACGGCCCAGCCCTGCGGCCGCGCCGGTAACCACCGCGACTTTTCCGGACAGGTCGATCGCGTTCGTGCTGCTACTCAATTGTTGGCTACTCAATTTATGAAGGCCTCTAGTCTGGGTTATTCGCTGCGCAGCAGCGCAGCACGGGGGCATTCCGCGATCGCCTGCTCTGCCAGTGACTCCTGGTCGACCGGCACCGGGTCGACCTTCACCACCGCGTAATCCTCGTCGTCGAGGTCGAAGATATCCGGTGCGATTCCCAAGCACACCGCGTTACCCTCACACCGGTCGTGGTCGACTTTCACCCGCACGACGTTCCTCCTTCAGTCATGGCTTCCCATCGGTATGCCCACCATACGACCAGCACCAGTCCCGTCCAGGGAACGGTCGCTGGACGCTTGAGACTAGAACGTGTTACAACCAGGTGGACGAATCGGGTGGCCGTGAATGCAGGCCGCCGCAGAACTCACGACTGGAGGGCGCGCGGATGCGCATCAGTTACACCCCGGAGCAGGAGGAGCTGCGCCGCGAGCTGCGGTCGTACTTCACCACGCTGATGACCCCGGAACGCCGTGCGGCGCTGAGTTCGACGTCAGGCGAGGTCGGCGAGGGCGACGTCTACCGCGACACCGTCAAGCAAATGGGCACAGACGGCTGGCTCACCCTGAACTGGCCCAAGGAGTACGGCGGCCAGGGCCGCTCGCCGATGGACTCGCTGATTTTCACCGACGAGGCCGCGGTCGCCGGCGCGCCGGTGCCGTTCTTGACCATCAACAGCGTCGCGCCGACGATCATGGCCTTTGGCACCGAGGAGCAGAAGAAGTTCTTCCTGCCGCGCATTGCCGCGGGGGAACTGCACTTCTCGATCGGCTACTCCGAGCCCGGCGCCGGCACCGACCTGGCGAACCTGCGGACCACCGCGGTGCGCGACGGCGACGACTACGTGGTCAACGGTCAGAAGATGTGGACCAGCCTGATCGCCTACGCCGACTACGTCTGGCTGGCCGTGCGCACCAACCCCGAAGCCAAGAAGCACCGCGGCATCTCGATGCTGATCATGCCGACCACCGCCGAAGGGTTCTCCTGGACCCCGGTGCACACCATGGCCGGCGTGGACACCAGCGCCACCTACTACACCGACGTCCGCGTTCCGGTGGCCAACCGGGTCGGCGAGGAGAACGCCGGCTGGAAACTGGTCACCAACCAGCTCAACCACGAGCGCGTCGCGTTGGTGTCGGCGATGCCGATCATCATGGCGCTCAACCAAGTTCGCGAATGGGCGCAGAACACCAAGGACCACACCGGCGCCCGGCTGATCGACTCACAGTGGGTGCAGCTCAACCTGGCCCGGGTGCATGCCGGGGTCGAGGTGCTCAAGCTGATCAACTGGGAGCTGGCCTCGGTGGAGTCAGCACCGTCGCCGGCGGACGCTTCGGCGGCCAAGGTGTACGGCACCGAATTGGCCACCGAGGCCTACCGACTGCTCATGGAGGTGCTCGGCACCGCGGCGACCATGCGCCAGGATTCGCCCGGTGCACTGTTGCGCGGCCGCATCGAGCGGATGCACCGGTCATGTCTGATCCTCACCTTCGGCGGCGGCACCAACGAGGTGCAACGCGACATCATCGGCATGGTGGCCCTCGGCTTGCCCCGGGCAAACCGCTAACGAACTGACGGAGAATCCATGGACTTCACCACAACCGAAGCCGCCGGCGATCTCGGCGGTCTGGTCAGCACAATCGTCGACGCGGTCTGCACCCCCGAACATCAGCGCACGCTCGACGGCCTCGACCAACGGTTCGACCGTGAGCTGATGCGCAAGCTGATCGACGCCGACATCTTGTCCACCGCCGCACCGGAGTCGTTGGGCGGGGGTGGTTTCGGGGTGCTCGAGCAGACCGCCGTGTTGGTCGCTCTCGGCCGCCAGCTGGCAGCTGTGCCCTACCTGGACTCGGTGGTACTGGCGGCCGGGGCGCTGGCTCGCTTCGGTTCGGTTGAGCTACAGAAAGAATGGGGCATACCCGCGGTTTCCGGCTCGAAGATCCTCGCCGTGGCGTTGGACGGCGAGATGGGCGACGGACCGGTTCAGGCCGCCGGTTCGGGTGAGGGCTTCCGGCTGACCGGGACCCGCACCCAGATCGCCTACGGACCGGTAGCCGACGCTTTTCTGGTGCCGGCCGAAACCGACTCCGGCACTTCGGTTTTCCTGGCTGCCACCGATGACCCCGGCGTCACGGTGACGGCGCTGGACACCACCGGTTTGGGCAGCATCGGGCAGCTGCGGCTAGACGACGTCGAGGTGTCCAGCGGGCGAGTCGTCGGCGGTGACGAGGTTGTGGGTTGGCTCGGCACCCTGGGCGCGTTGGGCCACAGCGCGTTCCAGCTCGGTGTGCTGGAACGAGGCCTGCAGATGACCGCCGAATACGCCCGGGAGCGTGAGCAGTTCGACCGCCCGATCGGCAGCTTCCAGGCAGTGGGCCAACGGCTGGCCGACGCCTACATCGACGTCAAGGGTCTGCGACTGACCCTGACCCAGGCGGCGTGGCGGCTCAGCGAGGATCTGCCGGCCGACACCGAAGTGGCTACCGCGGCGTTCTGGGCGGCCGACGCCGGACACCGGGTGGCGCACACCATCGTGCACATCCACGGCGGTGTCGGCATCGACACCGACCATCCGGTGCACCGATACTTCTTGGCCGCCAAACAAACCGAGTTCGCGCTGGGTGGGGCGACTGGCCAGCTGCTCAAGATCGGCCGCGAACTGGCGGACACCCCCGCCTAGCTGTGAACCAAGCTCTTCCCACCGTCGCCGAACTGCTGGCACCGCTGGTCGACATCGACGATCGGGGTGTCTACTTCGAAGACTCGTTCGTCAGCTGGCGCGACCATCTGCGCCAAGGTGCCGCGGTCGCTTCGGCTTTACGCGCCCGGCTCGACCCGAGCCGGCCGCCGCACGTCGGGGTGCTGCTGGAGAACACGCCGTTCTTCTCCTCGGTGTTGGTGGCCGCCGGAATGACGGGGATCATCCCGGTCGGTCTGAACCCGGTGCGCCGGGGAGACGCGCTGGTCCGCGACATCGCGCACGCCGACTGCCAACTGGTGCTGGCCGACTCGAATTCGGCTGCCACGCTCGGTGGGATCGACCACGTCAACGTCGACTCCGCCGAGTGGGCTGCGCAGGTTGCCGCGCATCGGGGCGCGCAGCCGCACGTCCAGCCTGCCGCTGCTGACGACCTGTTCATGCTGATCTTCACCTCGGGCACCAGCGGTGATCCCAAAGCCGTGATGTGCAGCCACGGGAAGGTGGCGGTCGCCGGGGTGACGATGGCCGACCGGTTCAACCTCGGGCCTGCCGACGTCTGCTACGCGTCGATGCCGTTGTTCCATTCCAACGCGGTCCTGGTCGGGTGGGCGGTGGCGCTGGCCTGCCGCGGCTCGATGGTGTTGCGGCGCAAGTTTTCCGCGTCCGGTTTTCTCCCCGACATCCGCCGCTACGGCGCCACCTACGCGAACTACGTCGGCAAGCCGCTGTCCTACGTGCTGGCCACCCCCGAGAGTCCCGACGACGCCGACAATCCGCTGCGGGCGGTGTACGGCAACGAGGGGGCACCTGCCGACATCGACCGTTTCGGAGCGCGGTTCGACTGCCGGGTGGTCGACGGCTTCGGGTCGACCGAAGGCGGGATCGCCATCGGCCGAACACCGGACACCCCGCCGGGGGCGCTGGGTCCGCTGCCCGAGGACGTCGGGATCATCGACGTCGACACCGGCCGGCCGTGCCCGGTCGGTGTGGTCGGCGAGCTGGTAAACCTCACCGGCGCAGGGCGTTTCGAAGGCTATTACAACGATCCCGAGGCCAACGCGCAGCGGATGGCCGGCGGTGTCTATCACAGCGGCGACCTGGCCTACCGCGACGACGCAGGATATGTGTATTTCGCCGGCCGCCTCGGCGACTGGTTACGGGTCGACGGCGAAAATCTGGGCACCGCGCCGATCGAGCGGGTGCTGGCCCGCCATCCGGACGTGGTCGAGGTGGCCGTGTACGCCGTGCCGGATCCGGCGGTGGGCGATCAGGTGATGGCCGCGTTGGTGCTCGCGCCCGGCGCCAGTTTCGATGCGGACACGTTCCGCGCGTTCCTCGCCGCGCAGACCGACCTGGGGCCCAAGCAGTGGCCGGCGTATGTCCGGGTCAGCGCGAGCCTGCCGAAGACGGCGACCTTCAAGGTGCTCAAACGGCAGCTGACGGCCGACGGGCTGGACTGCGCTGATCCGGTGCGGCTGATCCGCCGTCAGGTTTAGCCAGCCTGAAATTGGGGAAGGATAGTCACCATGAACTTCAAAAAGATCCTCGCCGGCGCGCTGCTTGCCAGCGCGGTTGGTTCCGCCGCGCTCGGGTTGGGCGCCGGACTTGCCGCGGCTGACCCGTGGGGCCCCGGACCAGGCCCCGGCGGACCGGGCGGACCTGGGCCCGGACCAGGGGGTTGGGGCCCCGGCGGACCGGGCGGACCTGGGGGTTGGGGACCTGGAGGTCCCGGGCCGTGGGGACCGCCGCCGCCGCCTGGACCGGGTGGCCCGTGGGGGCCGCCACCGCCGCCTGGTTGGTAACAAAAAAGGTTTAACGGCCACCACGTCGGTACCCTGGCCGTGGTGTTCTCCCACGAGTCGGTCGGAGTCGCGATAGTGGCCGCGGACGGTGACGCGACGTCGTTCGGTGCGTGGACGTCGGGGGCCGCGTGGTCGACCATCAAGGTGCCACTGGCCGTCGCCGCCCTACGCGCCGGATTACGCGAACCGGTCCGGTCGTCGATCGTGCACTCCGACAACGAGGCCGCGGAGCTGCTGTGGTCTTGCTTGGGCGACGGGGCCGCACGGCAGGTGCAATCCGTCCTACGCGAGGCGGGCGACCCGACCACAGTGGTCGAGTCACGCCGGCTGCGAGCCGAATACACACCGTTCGGCCAGACATCATGGTCGCTGGTCGACCAAGCTCGGTTCGCCGCCGGGCTGTCAGGGGTCGCAGATGCCTCGCCGGTAGTCGAGCTGATGGGCCAGCTGTGCACTGAGCATCGCTGGGGGCTGGCCGCGAAAGGCTATGCCGCCAAAGGCGGTTGGGGGCCCGGCCGCAACGGCGATTACCTGGTGCGGCAGTTCGGAGTGGTGTCCGATTGGGGTGTCGCGCTTGCGGTGGAACTCCACGATGCCGGGTATGACGCCGGCGTCGAAATCGTCGGCAAGCTGGCCGACTGGGTTGTCGATCGGCTAACCCAGCAGTGACGGCACGATCGCGTCGATCAGGTGCGGGCCGGGTTCGGCGAAAGCCGCGCGCAGTGCGTCTGCGAACTCTTCGGCGGTGCCGGCCCGTCGTGCCGGAATCCCCATGCCTTCGGCGATCTTGACGAAATCCATTGTCGGCCTTGACAAGTCCAACAAATCCTGCGCCTTGGGCCCTGGTGCGGCATCGACTCCGACCCGCTGCAATTCCAGGCGCAGGATGTCGTAGGCACCATTGTTGTAGATGACAGTCGTGACGTTCAGGTTTTCCCGGGCCTGGGTCCACAAGCCCGAAATCGTATACATCGCAGAGCCATCGGATTCCAGGCACAGCACCGGCCGGTCCGGGGCGGCGACCGCGGCTCCGACGGCGGCGGGAATTCCGTAGCCGATGGCGCCGCCGGTCAGAGTGAGCCAATCATGCCTGGGTGCGCCGGCTGTCGCCGCTGTCAGCGGCACGCTGGATGTGTTGGACTCGTCGACCACTATCGCGTTCTCCGGCATCAGCGCGCCCACTGCCTCAGCCACCGCCACCGCGGTCAGCGCACCGGTCGGCAACTGTGGACTCGACAGCCCTGCGACTCTGGCTTCGGTTCCGGGTGCGATCTCGTCGGCCAGCGCCGCCAAAGCCGTTGCGGCGCCTTGCGGTCCAGAGAGCAGGTGAACCTCGCAACCCTGCGGGACCAGGTCGCTCGGCTTACCCGGGTAAGCGAAGAACGACACCGGCGACGCGGCCCCGGCCAGCACCAGATGCTTGACCCCGTCGAGTTGCGCGACCGCGGCTTCACCGAAGTAGGCGAGCCGCTCGACAGCGGGCACGCCGGCGCCGCGCTCGAGTCGCGTCGGGAACGTCTCGCACAGCCAGCGGGCGCCGGTTGCCTCCGCGAGCCGTGCAGCGGCGGTCAGTCCGGGTTCCCGGGTGGCGTCGCCGCCCACCAAGAGCATGGTGGGTTCGCCGGATTTGAGTAGCTCAACCACCTCGGGCTTCAGCATCGGGTCGGCGCCCGTCGGCTCCGTCGGTAACGTGGCGGCAGGCTGCCCGCCGTCGGACCAGGACACGTCCGCGGGCAGGATCAACGTCGCGATCTGTGCGCCGGCTCGGCTCACCGCGATGGCTTCGGCGGCATCGGAGGCAACGTCGCCGTCCGAGCGCCGCACCCAGCCCGAGACGCTACCGGCGAGCGCGTCAATGTCGGATTCCAATGGAGCGTCGTACTTCTTGTGATAGGTGGCGTGGTCGCCGACCACGACCACCATCGGGACCCGGGCCCGGCGGGCGTTGTGCAGGTTGGCCAGGCCGTTGCCAAGGCCTGGGCCCAGATGCAGCAGCACCGCGGCCGGCCGACCGGCGATGCGCGCATAACCGTCGGCGGCGCCGGTGGCGATGCCCTCGAAAAGGGCTAGTACGCCGCGCATCTGCGGCACGGTGTCGAGCGCGGCGACGAAATGCATTTCCGACGTGCCGGGATTGGCGAAGCACACGTCGACTCCACCGTCGACCAGCGTCTTGATCAGAGCCTGCGCACCATTCACCAACGCAGCCTAGCCCGCAGGTCTAGAGCGTTAACGCCGCCTGCGCGCAGACCCCGGTCCGCTGCGCATATCCGCCGCCAAACAATGCCACGTGAGCGAGCAGCGCGAAAAGCTGGTGCAGTCCGATGCGCTTGCGCCAGCCGGGTTGGAGCGGATGTACCCGTTGATAGCCGTCGACCATCTCGTCGTAGTGCGGGCAGCCGAAAAGGGCGAGCATGGCCAGGTCGTTCTCGCGGTGGCCGCCGTGGGCGGCGGGGTCGATGAACACCACACCGTCCGGTGTCCACATCACGTTGCCGCCCCACAAGTCTCCGTGCAACCTGGCCGGACCATCGCCGTCGTCGAAATCACCGGCGCGGCAACGCTCAGCGACGGCGTCGACCGTATCCCGCGTCGCGAACGACAGCCGTGGGGCAGCCAGCGCGGCCATCGGCGCGAGCCGCTCGTCGGCGTAGAACCTTCCCCAAAGCGCTTGCGGCCGTAGCGACATCGGCAGCGGCTGGGTCAGCGGCCCGAAGAAGCCGGGCCCGTCCCAGCCGTCCGGTCCAGCGCCGAAACCCGCGGCTCCCGCGTCGTGGGTCAAAGCCAGCCGACTGCCGAAGTCAAAGGCCGCTTCCCGACCGGGTGGCACCGACTCCAGCCGGCGCAAGGTGAGGCTCGTCGCATCCACCGACACCACCGGCACGCAGGGCACACCACCGTCCGCCGCCGAAAGCCATCGCAGGCCAGCGGCTTCGCACTCGAAGAAGCCCGCGGGCGCGCAGACGTTGCGCTTGACGAAGTCGGTCAAGCGGTTGCGTGCGCGGCGTGCACGTCGTCGGCAGGCCGCGCCTCGGTCTGTTCCTTGGCCCAGCGGTAATCGGGCTTACCGGCCGGTGAGCGCTTGACCTCGTCGACCAGCCAAAGGCTGCGTGGCACTTTGTATCCCGCGATCTCGGCCCGGACAAACGAGTCCAACTCCGACAATGCCGGCCGGGCACCCGGCCGGGCTTGCACGACGGCGGCGACGTGCTGGCCGTAGCGCGGGTCGGGAACGCCGACGACCAGGGCGTCGAAGACGTCGGGATGCCCTTTCAGGGCGGCTTCAACTTCCTCGGGGTAGATCTTCTCGCCGCCGCTGTTGATCGATACCGAGCCGCGGCCCAGCATCGTCACTGACCCGTCCTCTTCGACCGTTGCCCAGTCCCCCGGGATGGCATAGCGGACGCCGTTGATGGTTTTGAACGTCTCGGCGGTTTTCTTCTCGTCTTTGTAATAGCCGACCGGGATATTGCCCTTCTTGGCGATGAAGCCGCGGACACCGGAGCCCGGCACCACCTCGTTGCCGTCGTCGTCGAGCACGACGGTACGGTGGTCGATCGTCACGCGCGGGCCGCCGGCATGCGGGGCATCCTTGGCGACGATGCTGGTGCCGCCAAAACCGGTCTCCGAGGAGCCGATCGAGTCGGTGATGACCCGGTTGGGCAGCAGCTCGAGGAACTTCTCCTTGATGCTCGGCGAGAACAGCGCAGCGGTCGAGGCGAGCAGGAACAGCGACGACAGGTCGTATTCGTTGCCGGCGTCCTGATGCGCGAGCAGCGCGTCCAGCAGCGGCCGCGCCATCGCATCGCCGGTGAAGAACAACAGATTCACCTTGTGTTTGTGAATCGTGCGCCAGACCTCGTCGGCATTGAATTCCGGTGCGAGAACGGTGGTCTGGCCCGAAAAAATCGACATCCAGGTGGCTGACTGGGTGGCGCCGTGGATCATCGGCGGAATCGGGTGGCGGATCATCGGCGGATTCTGCGCCGCGGCCTTCGCCAGGTCGTACTCGTCCTCGACGAATTCGCCGGTGGCGAAGTCGGTTCCGCCGAACAACACCCGGTAGATGTCCTCGTGACGCCACATCACCCCTTTCGGGAACCCGGTCGTGCCGCCGGTGTAGAGCAGGTAGATGTCGTCGGCGCTGCGGGGGCCGAAGTCGCGCTCGGCTGAGCAGTTGGCGATCGCGGAGTAAAACTCGACGCCGCCGTAGCTCGCGTAGGCGCTGTCGGGAACCTCGGAGCCGTCGTCGATCACCAGGACCGTCTTCACATTCGGGGTGTCCGGGAGCACGTTGGCGACGCGCTCGGAGTACTGCCGCTCGTGCACCAGCGCAACCATGTCGGAGTTCTCGAACAGGTAGCGCAGTTCACCCTCGACGTAGCGGTAGTTGACGTTCACCAGGATCGCGCCCGCTTTCACGATGCCGAGCATGGCGATGACAATCTCGTTGCGATTGCGGCAGTAGAGGCCGACCTTGTCGTCCTTGCGCACCCCCCGCTGCTGCAGGTAGTGCGCGAGGCGGTTGGCCTTCTCTTCGAGCTGGGCGTAGGTCAGTTGCTCCTCACCGCAGATCAGGGCTACACGGTCAGGGACGGCATCGATGGCGTGCTCCGCCAAGTCGGCAATATTCAGGGCCACGGACCCTAAATTAGAACGTGTTACATTTTTTGACAAGTTTGGATCAGCTTGACAAATTTCAGGCCGGAACACAGGAAGGCGATCATCTGTGAGCGAGTCGCGAAGTACGGCTGGCGAAAGCCGGCATGCCCTCATTGAGCAGCGCGGACACACCCTGATCCTGACGCTGAACCGTCCTGAGGCCCGCAATGCGCTTTCCACTGAGATGCTTTCGATCATGGTCGAGGCCTGGGATCGCGTCGACGCCGATCCCGACATCCGTTGCTGCATTCTGACCGGTGCCGGCGGCTACTTCTGCGCGGGCATGGACCTCAAAGCCGCGACCGCGCGGCCGCCGGGCGACTCGTTCAAAGACGGCAGCTACGACCCTTCGCGCATCGACGCATTACTCAAGGGGCGGCGGCTGACCAAGCCGCTGATCGCGGCGGTCGAAGGGCCGGCCATCGCCGGCGGCACCGAGATCCTGCAGGGCACCGACATCCGCATCGCCGGCGAGAGCGCCAAGTTCGGCATCTCCGAAGCCAAGTGGAGCCTGTATCCGATGGGCGGCTCGGCGGTGCGACTCGTGCGCCAGATCCCGTACACGATCGCCGCGGATCTGCTGCTGACCGGACGGCACATCACCGCCGCCGAGGCACTGTCCTACGGGCTGATCGGCTACGTCGTCCCCGACGGCACCGCGCTGGACAAGGCGCTCGAAGTGGCCGACGTGATCGCCAACAACGGGCCGCTGGCCGTGCAGGCCATCCTGCGCTCGATCCGGGAGACCGAAGGTATGCACGAGAACGACGCGTTCAAGATCGACACCCAACTGGGCATCAGCGTGTTCCTGTCCGAGGACGCCAAGGAGGGCCCGTTGGCCTTCAAGGAGAAGCGCGCGCCGCAGTTCAAAGGTCGCTAGCCCTTCCTTGCGGCGAGCGTGAAGCTGCTGCGAATCTTTCCCTGATTTTCCGCAACAACGTCACACTCGCCGACTTGTCGGCGGCAATCGGCACACTCGTCCCGTGCGAGCACCATTCATCGGGAGCGAGGCCGTCGCCTCGGGCGCGCTGACGGCGTACGAACTCCGAACTGGATTCGTGGCAATTCACCGCGACATCTTCGTGCCCCGCGGCGGAGAACTCGCGGCCATCGGTCGCGCCCGAGCCGCCTGGCTTTGGTCCAAGCGACGCGGCGTGATTGCCGGTCACTCGGCATCGGCACTGCACGGCGCGAAGTGGATCGATGCGCGTCGAGCTGCTGAGATCATTCACGACAATCGGCACGCGCCCGCAGGTATCCGACCGTGGTCCGACGCTATCGAGGACGACGAGCTCGTCCAGTTGGCCGGGATGACAGCGACTAGTCCGGCGCGGACGGCCCTCGACATCGCGTCCCGATTCCGACTTGGTCAGGCGGTGGCGTCGGTCGATGCGCTAGCCCGGGCCACAGATCTCAAGATGGCCGACGTAGACCTGCTCATCGAGCGCTATCGGGGTCGCCGCGGAGTCCGACAGGCACGCCGAGCACTGAACCTGGTCGACGCCGGGGCCGAGTCGCCTCGCGAAACCTGGCTGAGGTTGCTACTCATTCGCGCCGGCTTCCCCGCTCCTGCAACCCAGATCCCGGTCTACGGCGAATACGGCCAACTGGTCGCGGTTCTCGACATGGGCTGGGAAGAAATGAAACTCGCCGTCGAATACGAGGGCGATCATCACCGCACCGATCGACGGCAGTTCAACAAAGACATCACGCGACTAGAGACATTGACCGACCTCGACTGGGTCGTCATTCGCGTCACAGCCGAAGACACCGAGGGAGGCGTCAATGCGCGCGTGCGGGCCGCCTGGGATCGCCGGGATCGCCGGGATCGCCGAGCGTGAACCTGTTGCGAGTTTTCACTCGATTCCTCGCAACAGTTTCACGCTCGGCGCAAAGGTTCAGCGGGCGTGAACACCACCGGCATCGACTCCAGACCGCTGACGAAGTTGGCCGGGCGCAACGGCAATACGTCGGAGTCGTCAGCCAGCCGCAGATCGGGCAGCCGCTGCAGCACCCGTTCGGTCATCAGGCGCAGCTCCAAACGGGCCAACTGGTTGCCCAGACAGAAGTGCGTGCCGAAGCCGAACGCGACGTGGCTGTTGGGGTCTCGACGAATGTCGAATTCGTCAGGGTTCTCGAACTGCGTCTCGTCGAAATTCGCCGACTCGAACAGCAGCATGATCTTCTCGCCCTGTTTCAGCTCGGTGCCGTGAAACTCGGTGTCGGCGGTCAACGTTCGGCACATGTTCTTCACTGGCGAGGTCCAGCGCAACATCTCCTCGATCGCGCCGGGCAGCAACGCATCGGAGTCGGCCCGCAGCGCGTCCCACTGATCGCGGTGACGCACCAACTGCTCGGTGCCCCCGGACAACGTGTGCCGAGTAGTCTCGTCGCCGCCGATCAGGATCAATAGCGTCTCCATCACGATCTCGTCGTCGGACATCCGCTGTCCTTCGACCTCGGCATTCACCAAGATGGAGAACAGGTCGTCGGTGGGCTCGGCGCGCCGCTTGGTGATGGTAGCCATGGTGAATTCGGTATATGCCGCAAAGGCATTCATCACCGTCTGGAGCTCCGGGCCGGCCGGGTCGAGGTGTGAACTCAGTCCGGTGACCAGATCGTCCGACCACTGCAGCAGCATGCTGCGCTCTTCGGGCAGCACGCCGAGCATGTCGCCGATCACCGCCATCGGCAGCGGGGCGGCAATGTCACGGACGAAGTCGCACTCGCCGCGCTCGCAGACCGCGTCGATCAACGCGTCGCACAGCCGGCCCAGCGACGGAATCTTCTCGGTGACCCGCTTGCGGGTGAACCCGGAGTTGACCAGCTTGCGACGGAGCAGGTGTGACGGGTCGTCCATGTCGATCATGTACGGCATACCGGGCTGATCGGGCCGGATACCTCCGGTGCTGGAGAACAATTCGGGGTTGCGCTCGGCGTCGAGAATCCCCTGATAGGTGGTCGCACCCGCGAGGCCGTTGCGGTCGCGGAACACCGGCTGGTTGGCGCGCATCCAGCGGTACGCCTCGTGGGAAGCCTGGCGGCCGGCATAGAAGTTGCCGTCCGCCAAGTCGATGCCCAGGATCGTGTCCGAGATCGTCGCGGTCATGTACTCAGCCTCCAGTTATCGGATTACAGTGGCCGGCATGCCGAAATCACAGCACACCATCGCCGGAACAGTTCTCACCATGCCGGTGCAGATTCGTAAAGCGGACGTGCACACCGCGATGTTCTCGGTCGACGCCGATGCGGCGCAGCGGCTGGTCGACTACAGCGGCCTGCAGGTCTGCCGGCACCGGCCCGGTCGAGCAGTGGTCAACCTGATGCTGGTCCGCTACCTCGACGGGGATCTGGGGCAGTACCACGAATTCGGCACCGCCGTGATGGTCAACCCGCCCGGCTCGAATGCCCACGGCCTCAAGGCCCTCGGTGACGCCGCGGCGTTCATCCACCACCTGCCGGTGGACCAGGCCTTCACGTTGGAGGCCGGTCGCACGATCTGGGGATTCCCAAAGATCATGGCGGACTTCACCGTTCGCGAAACGGGCGGCTTCGGATTTGACGTCAGTGCCGAAGGCCAGCACATCGCCGGCATCGATTTCGGCGGCGGGCTGCCAGTCCCTTCGCTGTTCACGTCGAGACCACAAGTGCTCAAGACCTACACCTACGCCGAGGGCACCACTCGCGAAGTCCCTTGGGAGATGCGGATCCGCGGGCTGCGCGGCCGACCCGGCGGCGCGACACTGCGCCTCGGCGAGCACCCCTACGCCAAGGAGTTGGCTTCGTTGGGCCTGCCCAGGCGCGCGATGGTGTCGGGCGCGGTCAGCCACGTCGAGATGACGTTCGGCGACGCGCAGGCGCTCGGCTGACCGGCCGGACGGACGTGTCATCCGGCTAATTTAGAACGTGTTCTAACCAACCGCAACAGCCGGGTCAGACCAGCCCGGCCAACTCGTGGACCTGCTCTGCAGAGCGGCCGGACACCACCATCATGGTCACGCCGGCAGCTTCCCAGGCCTTGATCTGCTTACGCACGTAGTCGACGTCGCCGACGATCGCGGCGTCGTCGATCACCTCGTCGGGAATGATCTCGGCCGCCTTGTCCTTGTGGCCACTGCGGAACAGCCTGGTCACCTCGTCGACCACCTCGGCGTAGCCCATCCGGCGGTACACGTCGGCGTGGAAGTTGGTGTCCTCGGCGCCCATCCCGCCCATGTAGAGCGCGATGTAAGGCTTCATCGCCGCGAACGCCGCGGGACGGTCCTCGGTGATGACGATGTTGGCCGTCCCGCAGATCTCGAAGTCCTCGCGGCTGCGGCGCGCACCCGGTCGGGCGAACCCCTCGTCCAGCCATTCGTTGTAGGTGTCGGCCATCCGAGGCGTGTAGAAGATCGGCAGCCAGCCGTCGCAGATCTCGGCGGCCAGCGCCACGTTCTTCGGTCCCTCGGCGCCCAGCATGATCGGGATGTCGGGGCGCAACGGATGGGTGATCGGCTTGAGCGGCTTACCCAGGCCGGTTGCACGCGCGCTGTTCAACGGCAGCGGATAGTGCGGGCCGTCGCTGGTCACCGGCTTCTCGCGGGCCCACACCTGCCGGAGGATGTCGACGTATTCGCGGGTCCGGGCCAGCGGCTTGGGGAACGCCTGGCCGTACCAGCCCTCCACCACCTGCGGCCCGGACACCCCGAGCCCCAGGATGTGCCGGCCGCCGGACAGGTGGTCGAGGGTCAGCGCGGCCATCGCGCAGGCGGTCGGGGTGCGCGCGGAGAGCTGCACCACCGACGTGCCGAGTCGCAGCCGCTGCGTCGACGAGCCCCACCAGGCCAGCGGCGTGTAGGCGTCCGAGCCCCACGCTTCGGCGGTGAACACCGCGTCGAAGCCGGCGTCCTCGGCCGCGGCCACCAGTTCGGCGTGGTTGTCCGGCGGCTGAGCACCCCAATATCCCAGCTGCAGCCCGAGCTTCATGCGCACTACCTTCCGTGGGAGGTCTCGACCCTATCTTGAATCCATTCTTAGAACCTGTTCTACTCGACACTGTGACCACCAGCCATCGCAGCCCGGTGCAGATCGATACCCATCAGAAGCCACTCTCTGCGCCTCTGAAGCTGTCCTTCGACTACACCCGTTCAGTCGGCCCCATTCTCAGCCAGTTCTTCACCGCCCTGCGGGAGCGACGCATTGTCGGCGTCCGGGGATCGGATGGCCGGGTCTACGTCCCGCCCGCCGAATTCGACCCGGTGACCTACGAGCCCTTGACCGAGATCGTGCCGGTGGCCGCCGTCGGAACGGTGCTGTCGTGGACCTGGCAGCCCGAACCCCTCGACGGCCAACCGCTGGACCGCCCGTTCGCCTGGGCGCTGATCAAACTCGACGGTGCTGATATTCCGCTGTTGCACGCGGTAGACGCCGGGTCATCAGACGCGATCAGCAGCGGTGCGCGGGTGCACGTGCACTGGGCCGACGAGCCCGTCGGTGCGATCACCGACATCGCCTACTTCGCGCTGGGCGACGAGCCCGAGCCGGTGTCTGACACCACCGACGACCGCGAGCCGGTGACGGTCCAGGTGACACCGAGCAATATCGAAATCCAGCACACCGCTTCACTTCCCGAGACCGCGTTCCTGCGCGGGCTGGAAGAGGGCAAACTGCTCGGCGCCCGCACCGGGGAGCACGGGAAGGTGTACTTCCCGCCGAAGGAAGCCGACCCGGCCACCGGCCTGGAACTCGACACCTTCATCGAGTTGCCGGACCGGGGCACGGTGACGACGTTCGCGATCATCAACATCCCGTTCGCCGGCCAACGGATCAAACCGCCCTACGTCGCGGCCTACGTGCTGCTCGACGGCGCCGATATCGCCTTCCTGCACCTGATTCAGGAGATCGACGCCACCGAGGTGCGGATGGGCATGCGGGTCGAGGCGGTGTGGAAGCCCCGCGAGGAATGGGGCCTGGGAATCGACAACATCGAATATTTCAAGCCCACCGGCGAACCCGACGCCGAATACGACACCTACAAGCATCACCTTTAAGAGGGAGTGACGTGACCGATCGCGACGTAGCTGTCGTCGGATTCGCCCATGCGCCGCATGTGCGTCGCACCGACGGCACCACCAACGGTGTCGAAATGCTGACGCCGTGTTTCCACGCGCTGTACGAACAACTCAGCCTGCAGCAGACCGATATCGGCTTCTGGTGCTCCGGTTCTTCGGATTACCTGGCGGGACGTGCATTTTCGTTCATTTCGGCGATCGACTCGATCGGTGCGGTGCCGCCGATCAACGAGTCGCATGTCGAGATGGACGCCGCGTGGGCGCTCTACGAGGCTTACATCAAGATCCTGACCGGACAGGTCGACACCGCGCTGGTCTACGGCTTCGGCAAGTCGTCGGCTGGCACGCTGCGCCGGGTGCTCGCGCTGCAGACCGACCCGTACACCGTCGCGCCGCTGTGGCCGGACGCGGTGTCGATGGCCGGCTTGCAGGCCCGCTTCGGCCTGGACGCCGGTAAGTGGACCGCCGAGCAGATGGCCCAGGTCGCGCTCGACGCGTTCGCCGTGTCCGAGCGCACGGATTCGCAAGTGCCGGCCAAGAGCATCGACGAGTTGCTGGCCCGGCCCTACTTCGCGGATCCGCTTCGGCGCCATGACATTGCGCCGATCACCGACGGTGCGTCGGCGATCGTGCTGGCTGCCGGCGACAAGGCCCGCGAACTGCGCGAGAACCCGGCGTGGATCACCGGGATCGAGCATCGCATCGAAACCCCGGTCCTCGGGGCTCGAGATCTGACCACCTCACCGTCGACGGCGGCGTCGGCGAAGGCCGCGACGGGCGGTGACCCCGGTTCGATCGAGATCGCCGAGATCTACGCGCCTTTCACCCATCAGCAGCTGATCCTGACCGAGGCGATCGGCCTGCCGGCGTCGACGAAGGTCAACCCGTCGGGCGGCGTGCTGGCCGCCAACCCGATGTTCTCCGCAGGCCTTGAACGCATCGGCTTTGCGGCACAACACATATTCGACGGCTCGGCGGGCCGGGTGCTGGCGCACGCGACCAGTGGCCCGGTGTTGCAACAGAATCTCGTCGCCGTGCTGGAAGGGAAATAAAATGGCGCCCCAGCTTGCTGCGGTCCTCGGCACCGGCCAGACGAAGTATGTCGCCAAGCGCCAGGACGTGTCGATGAACGGCCTGGTTCGAGAAGCCATCGACAAAGCGTTGGCCGACTCCGGGTTGACGATGCACGACATCGACGCGGTCGTCGTCGGCAAGGCGCCCGACTTCTTCGAGGGCGTCATGATGCCCGAACTGTTCATGGCCGACGCGCTGGGCGCGACCAACAAGCCGCTGATCCGGGTGCACACCGCGGGCTCGGTCGGTGGGTCGACCGGTGTGGTGGCGGCCAGCCTGGTCCAGTCGGGCAAGTACCGGCGGGTTCTGGCGATGGCATGGGAGAAGCAGTCCGAGTCGAATGCCATGTGGGCGTTGAGTATTCCGGTGCCGTTCACCAAGCCGGTGGGTGCCGGGGCGGGCGGCTACTTCGCTCCGCACGTGCGCTCCTACATCCGCCGCTCGGGTGCGCCGACGCACGTCGGTGCGATGGTCGCGGTCAAGGACCGGCGCAACGGCGCCAAGAACCCGTTGGCACACCTGCATCAACCCGACATCACGCTGGACAAGGTGATGGCGTCGCAGATGCTCTGGGACCCCATCCGTTTCGACGAGACCTGCCCGTCCTCCGATGGCGCGTGCGCGGTGGTGATCGGCAACGAGGACGTCGCCGACCAGCGAGTCGCCGACGGCCATCCGGTGGCATGGATCCACGCCACCGCGTTGCGCACCGAACCGCTGGCGTATTCGGGTCGCGATCAGGTCAACCCGCAGGCCGGCCGCGACGCTGCAAAGGCGCTGTGGAAGGCCGCCGGCATCACCAGCCCGATCGACGAGATCGACTGCGCCGAGATCTATGTGCCGTTTTCCTGGTTCGAGCCGATGTGGTTGGAGAACTTGGGATTTGCGGCCGAGGGCGAAGGCTGGAAGCTGACCGAGGCGGGTGAGACCGCGATCGGCGGCCGAATCCCGCTCAACATGTCCGGCGGTGTGCTGTGCTCGAACCCGATCGGCGCGTCCGGCTTGATCCGATTCGCCGAAGCAGCGATTCAGGTGATGGGCAAAGCGGGTGATCACCAGGTTCCGAACGCGCGCAAGGCACTTGGCCACGCCTACGGCGGAGGCTCCCAGTACTACTCGATGTGGGTCGTAGGAGCTGACAAACCGTGAAGTACACCTGCAGCATCGCGTTCGGCCAGATCGACCAGCTGACCGAACTGGCCAAGACCGCAGAGGAAGTTGGGTTCGACTCGATCGCCCTGCCGGACTCGATCTTCTACTTCGAGAAGCAGTCGGTCGATTACCCCTACACCGCCGACGGCAAGCGGATGTTTGACGAGGAGTCACCCTGGGTCGACCCGCTGATCCTGGCGGGTGCGATGGGCGCTGTTACCTCCAAGCTGCGGTTCTACACGAACGTGCTGAAGCTGGGTTCGCGCAACCCGCTGCTATTGGCCCGTCAGGTGGGTTCAGTGGCTAACCTGACCAACAACCGTTTCGGATTCGGCGTCGGGATCGGTTGGGCGCCGGAAGAGTTCGAGTGGTGCGGGGTGCCGTATGCGCGGCGCGGCAAGCGGGTTGACGAGATGATCGAGGTCATCAAGTTGGTGCTGGCCGGCGGTATGGTCGAATTCCACGGCGAATTCTATGATTTCGACCGCCTGCAGATGAGTCCGGCGCCGAGCGAGCCGGTACCGTTCTACGTGGGCGGCCACACCGATGTGGCGCTGCGCCGAGCTGCTCGAGTCGGTGACGGGTGGACCAGTGCGATGATGACGCACGCGGAGCTCGCGGAGACCATCGGCAAGCTCGACGCGCTGCGCGCCGAAAACGGCCGCTCAGACGTTCCTTTCGAGATCCAGGCGGTGTGCATCGACAAGTTCGGCATCGACGGCCACCGCGAGCTCGCCGAAATTGGCGTCACCGACTACATCACGATCCCGTGGATTCTGGACGGCCTCGGAACCGACGCGCCGCTGGAGAAGAAGAAGGACTCGATGAAACGGTTCGCCGACACCTACATTCACTCGGGCTGGCAGCAGTGAGCGACACAGCCGCACACCTGGCCGGCAAGCGCTCCCGCGACGCCGTCGGCGCCCGTGACAAAGCGGCCTGGCTGGCGAACTTCGCCGATGACGCGATCGTCGAAGACCCCGTCGGCCCGTCGCATTTCGACCCCGAAGGAAAAGGCCACCGCGGCCGCGACGCCATCTCGGCGTTCTGGGACAAGGCGATCGCGCCCACCGACAAAATCGAGTTTGTCTTCGACAAGACCTACCAATGCGGGAACGAAGAAGCCAACGTCGGTCACATCCTGATCACCGCGGCGGGACATCAGGTCACCGCCGAAGGCGTCTTCACCTACAAGGCCAACGACGAGGGTCAGCTGCTGGCACTGCGGGCGTATTGGGAAGTCGACCAGGCCACCGCCAGCGCGCGCAAGATCTAAATCGCTTGCAGCCCGGTCAGGTAACGCTGGGCAAGGTCCTGGTAAGCCTTCGGGTTGGCCTTGACCCACATCTCGGCACCGGTGCCGGCGATCGGGCCCTTGACCACCGCCGGCGCTCCGACCACCAACACCTCGGCCGGAATCTTGGTGCCGGCAGTCACCAGCGCACCCGCCGCGATAAGGCTGCGGGCGCCGATCACCGCGCCGTCGAGGATGGTGGCGTGGTTGGCGATCAGCGCCTCGGTACCGATGTGCGCGCCGTGAATGATGCACATGTGCGCCACGGTTGCCCCGGGACCGATGTCGACGGGGACGCCCGGCGGCGAATGCAGCACCGACCCGTCCTGCACATTGGCGCCGGCACGGACGATCACCGGCCCGAAGTCGGCACGCAGCACGGCATTGAACCAGACTGAGGCGCCGGCCTCGACCGTCACGTCGCCGATCAGGGTGGCGGTCGGCGCGACAAAAGCGGCGGGATCGACCCGCGGCGATCGGCCTTCAAAGGAGAAAAGCGGCATCCTTCACATATACGCCCACGCCAGACAATCGACGGTGAGGTACCCGTCGTTGCGCGATCCGGTGCAAAAACTGTAACGTGTTCTAGTTAGAGTCCCGATAAAAGTGGAGGCCTGATGGCTACCGAAACCGCCGAAGTTCGCGAGATCGACGCCGGCACCCTGCCCGACCGCTATGCCCGCGGCTGGCACTGCCTGGGACCGATCAAGGACTATCTGGACGGCGAACCCCACGGCATCGAGGCATTCGGCACCCACCTGGTCGTGTTCGCCGACTCCCGCGGCGACATCCACGTGCTGGACGGATACTGCCGGCACATGGGCGGCAACCTCGCCCAGGGCACCATCAAGGGCGACGAGGTCGCCTGCCCGTTCCACGACTGGCGCTGGGGTGGCGACGGGAAGTGCAAGCTGGTGCCCTACGCCAAGCGCACCCCACGGCTGGCCCGTACCCGATCCTGGACGACGGATGTGCGCAGCGGTCTGCTGTTCGTCTGGCACGACCACGAAGGCAACCCCCCGCAGCCCGAGGTGCAGATCCCGGAGATCCCCGAGTTCGCCAGCGGCGAGTGGACCGACTGGCGCTGGAACTCGATCCTGATCGAAGGCTCCAACTGCCGAGACATCATCGACAACGTCACCGACATGGCGCACTTCTTCTACATCCACTTCGGTCTGCCGACCTACTTCAAGAACGTCTTTGAGGGCCACATCGCCTCGCAGTACCTGCACAATGTCGGCCGTCCCGACATCAACGATCTCGGCACCTCTTACGGTGAGGCGCACCTGGACTCGGAAGCTTCCTATTTCGGCCCGTCGTTCATGATCAACTGGCTGCACAACTCCTACGGCGACTACAAGGCCGAGTCCATTCTGATCAACTGCCACTACCCGGTGACGCAGAACTCGTTCGTCCTGATGTGGGGTGTCATCGTCGAAAAGCCCAAGGGCATGGACGAGAAGATGACCAACAAGCTCGCCAAGGTTTTCACCGAGGGAGTCAGCAAGGGCTTTCTGCAGGACGTCGAAATCTGGAAGCACAAGACCCGCATCGACAACCCGCTGCTGGTCGAAGAAGACGGCGCGGTCTACCAGATGCGGCGCTGGTATCAGCAGTTCTATGTCGACGTCGCCGACATCACGCCGGACATGACGGACCGCTTCGAGATCGAGGTGGACACCAGCATCGCCAACGAGAAGTGGCACGTCGAGGTCGACGAGAATCTGGCCAAGCAGGCTTCGCACACAGAAGGGCAGCCGACCCAGGTCTCCTCATGAGCCCCGCCGACCAGCCACCCGACGTCGATCGGTTAGCTCGGTCGATGCTGTCCCTTCGTGGCGATGACGACGCCCACGACCAACCCACTCCGGTGGGTAATGGTGGTGGATTCTGTTTCAAAGCATCGGATTTCGCCGACGATCCGGATCGTGCCGCCGCGGTTCGGGCCGCCACGCAGGCCGACCGGAACCGCTACCTCACGTCGGGGTTGCAGCCGGTGGATTGCCGGTTCTGCCATGCCACGGTCAACGTCAAGCGCATGGGTCCCGGACATACTGCGGTGCAATGGAATAGCGACGCGGCCCAGCGCTGCGCCTACTTCACCGAGGTCCGCGCCCGCGGCGAACCCAGCGCCCTCACCCGCGCCTGCCCAAAACTCGCCGACAGCATCGAGCACGCCATCGCCGAGGGCTACCTGGAGGCGGTGTCCACCGCCGCTCCGCCCGGCGACGGCTGATCACAGCCCGGCGAAGCGCTCCTTGACTTCGTCGGCGGTCAGGCCGTAGTCAGCCAGCGAGTACTTGTGACTAGGCGCCCTTGGACCGCTCTGACTTTCGGCGTGGCTGTTCTCCATGGCCTGCCGCGCCTCGTCGGTGAGCGGGATGTCGAATGCGCGGTAGATGTCGGCCACCATGGCGATCGGATCGGCGATGAACTCCCGGTAGTCGACGTCGTAGAACTGGGCCGGGTTGTACTTGGCGCGCGCGGTGTTGAACTGCTCCAGACCGCGGGACCAGGTCTGCATTGCGTCAGCGCCGATTTGGGCCCCGCTGAAGGTAGTCGACCAGCCGTCGGCGGTGTGTTGGGCCAGTGAGCACATCGACGCCATGATCGTCTCGACCGGCCGGTGGGTCTGAATCACCAGAGCGTCCGGATAGGTCGCCATCAGCGCATCCAACGCGAACAGGTGGCTCGGGTTTTTCAGTACCCAGCGCTTCTCGACGTCGTTGAGCCCGATCAGCTGAAGATTCTTGCGATGCCGACGGTAAGCCGGTGTCCAGTCCTGCTGCGACAACCACTTTGAGTAGCTGGGTAGGTGCGCCAGCGTCTCGTAGGACACCGAATGCAGCGATTGACGCAGCAGCTGCCAGCATTCTTCGAGCTCGTAGGCGGCCATGAAATGCAAACCCGTGTATCCAGGATTGTCCGCATGATGCTGGGTGAACTGGTCGTCGAGCCGGCGATACAGCGGATGCGATTCCCAGGTGTCCCGCGGCGGGCGTGGCTGCGGGAACTCGGCAAGCCACATGTGCAGGCCCTGGTGCGCCGGATCGGCGCCGAGCAGTCGATGCAACGCCGTGGTGCCGGTGCGCACCAGACCGGTGACGAAGATCGGCCGCTCGATCACCACGTCGACGTGTTGGGGGTATTGCTTCCAGGCGGATTCGGACAGCAACCTGGCCACCAGCGCGCCACGCAGGAAGAAGCGATTCATCTTGCTGCCCAACACCGTCAGGCCGGCCTCCTGCCGGTAGGAGTCCAGCAACACACCCAGCGCTTCGCGGTAGTTGTCGTCATCGTTGCCGAAATCGTCGAGCCCGGTCAGCTTGGTCGCCGAGGCGTGCAACTCCTCGACGTTCGCAATATCGGTACGGTCCATCAGTTGTGGTACTCGCCGCAGTTGACGTCGAGCGTCTGTCCGGTGATACCGCTGGACAAGTCGCTGGCCATGAACATGATCGCCGACGCCACCTCGTCCTCGGTGGGCAAGCGCTTGAGGTCGGAATTGGCGGCGGTGGCCTGATAGATCTGGTCGGCGGTGGTGCCGTACTTGCCGGCTTGGTGTTCGAAGTAGCTCTGCAGCGTCTCGCCCCAGATATAGCCGGGTGCAACGGAATTCACCCGAATTCCCTTCTCGCCCAGCTCGGTGGCCAGTGACTGCGACATCGACAGCAGCGCAGACTTGGCCATCTTGTAGGCGCCATACTTCGCCTGCGAGTGCCGCAGCACCATGGAGTTGACGTTGACGACCGACCCGTTGGCCTCTTCCAACGCCGGCGTGAACGCCTGGATGAGGCGCAGCGCGCCCAGCGCGCTGAGTTCTATCGCGTCGCGGATATGCTGGAAGCTGGTGCCGGCCAACGGTTTCATCGACGGCACCCGGAAGGCGTTGTTGATCAGCACGTCGACCTTGCCGAAGTTCGAGGTGGTGGATTCCACCAGCGCCGCCACGTCGTCGTCGTCGGTGATGTCCGCACGCACCGCCAGCGCCTTGTGCCCGGCGTCGCCGAGTTGCTGGGCAAGGCCTTCCAGCCGCTCGACCGTGCGCGCGGCAAGGACCAGTTCGGCGCCGTCCCTCGCGCAGCGGTGCGCCAGCGTGGTGCCGAGCCCCGGCCCCACCCCGCTGATCACGATGACTTTTTTCTCGAGCATTGCGGTCATGGTCACCCCAACATCCTGGCTGCGATTTGCTTTTGGCGCAACGCGATTCGGCTACGCCAATCTTCGTCGGAAATTTTGTTGTGCTGGTAGTGGGGCAGCGCGGCCGGCAGCTTGTCGATGTTGACCAACTCGACAGTGGGACCGTCCGCGCCGGTGAGCTGCCGCGACACCCGCTGCCACCGGAACTGCAGGAAACCGCGGCGATGGCCCAGCGTTTCGACCCAGTTGGTGATGCCGGGATTCTGGTCGGCTACGACGATGCGCACCTTGCCATCCGGATCCGCCTGCGCCTGAGCATTGTTCAGCGACGTCTGGTGGTTGATGTAGTCCAGCGAGATGTACCACAGGCTGCCCAGCTGGAAACCCAGGTAGGGAGCATCAGTGACCGGCAGTGTGATGACCAGAGCCTCGTCGGGTCGCAGCTCGAAGTGCCCGACGGAGGAATATTGCGTCGCCAGCCCGCCGGGCGTCAGCCGGGGCGGCACCATCGTGTTGACCGGAATGTCCAGATAGAACCACTGCGGGAACTGCAGCCAGGTCTTGATCCGGTTGACGAGTTGCTTACCTGTTGTCGCATAACGCTTTTCGATCGTCGCACGACTCAGCGGCGGCGGCGCCGTGCCCGCAGTGTCGAGCCGCTCGATGGCCAGCGTCCCGCGCTGTGCCGCCCAGTCGCCGTAGACCTCGCGAATCACCAGCTGGCCGGGGCTGGCCGGCCGGACCTGCCAGTGGAAGCTGCCGTCCGCGGAGATCTCGAGTTCGCGGTCGTCGAACGCGGCCTGGCTGGCCGGCACGTTGTTGTCGGTGTACTCACCGCCGAGCAGCTGGAAGCTCAGGTCGGTGGTGGTGCCGCGCACGCCGGTGACGAGGTAATCGTGGTTCGGTTGCACCCGGCAGCCGAAGTAGAGCGTGTCCGGATTGTCCAAGCCCATCTTGGTGAACGGGCCGGTGCCGGACAGCAATACGGGGTGGTCGCGGTCGTAGTCGAACACCATGTGCGTACACGCCGCCACACAGCCGGCCAGGTATTGCAGTCCCTCGAGCAGGTCGGCTTCGGTCTCGATATGCGGGGCGCTGGTGACCAGTGCTTCGGCTTCGGCGATGGCGTCGATCAGCGGCTTGGAGACAAGGGTGTCAGGCACCACTCGACGCTAGAACGTGTTCTAGTTTTCGTCAACAAGCGAACTCTGCCGCGGCTACGGCGCGCACTGCCCCGACAGGTCGATCAGGTGCTGCCGCACGTCTGGGTGCCGATTCAGATAGTCGATGACGTTGGGGCCACCACCTTCAGCCTCAGACTTGGCCTGCAACTCCGCGTGCAAGTCGGGATGCCGCAGGAGGTAAGAGTTGATGGAATTGCCCACGGTCTGTCCTTCACAAGCCGCGCTGGCCACTGGCAGCGCGATGATCGCCCCAGCCGCGGCGGCCAACATCCCACTGGCGAGGATGCTCCTGAATGTCGTTCGCATGGCGGCGAGAATACTCGCGCTTCCTATGCATCGGCTATGCGTGAACGGGTGATTCAGCCGCTCGCGGCTTGTTCGCGTTTGATCTCCAAGGCGATGTCGATGAGCTGGTCTTCCTGGCCGCCGATCAGCTTGCGTTGACCGGCCCGGTGCAGCAGTTGATGCGCCGGAACGCCGTAGCGCTCGGACTGGCGGACCGCGTGCTTGAGGAAGCTGGAGTACACCCCGGAGTAGCCCATGATCAGGGCGTTGCGGTCGAGCACGCATTCGGCCGGCATGGCCGGGCGCACCACTTCTTCGGCGGCGTCGGCGATGTCGAAGAAGTCGATGCCGGTCTTGACGCCGATCTTGTCGAACACGCCGATCAACGCTTCGACAGGTGCGTTGCCCGCGCCTGCGCCGAAGCGGCGCACGCTGCCGTCGATCTGTTTGGCGCCGGCCCGAACCGCTTCCACCGAGTTCGCCACACCGAGCCCGAGGTTCTCGTGGCCATGAAAACCCACTTGAGCATCCGACCCCAGTTCGGCGACCAGCGCGGCCACCCGGTCGGCCACCGCGTCGAGCACCAGCGCGCCGGCGGAGTCGACGACGTAGACGCACTGGCATCCGGCGTCGGCCATGATGCGGGCTTGGGCGGCCAGCTTCTCCGGGGAGATGGTGTGGGCCATCATCAGGAACCCGACGGTCTCCAGGCCCAGCTCGCGGGCCAGACCGAAGTGCTGGATCGAGACGTCGGCTTCGGTGCAATGGGTGGCGATCCGGCAGATCGACCCGCCGTTGTTCTGGGCTTCTTTGATGTCTTCCTTGGTGCCGACGCCGGGCAGCATCAGGAAGGCGATCTTGGCCTCTTTGGCGGTCTCGGCGGCGAGCTTGATCAGCTCCTGCTCGGGTGTTTTGGAGAACCCGTAGTTGAAGCTCGAACCGCCCAGCCCGTCGCCGTGGGTCACCTCGATCACCGGCACGCCCGCGTTGTCGAGGGCGGCGACGATCGCGCCGACTTCTTCCTTGGTGAACTGGTGACGCTTGTGGTGCGAGCCGTCACGCAGCGACGTGTCGGTCATCCGGACGTCCCAGATCGGGTTGAAGAAGATGTCAGATGTCATGCTTGCGCTCCTGTGACAGCAGGGTTTCCTTGGCAATCTCCTCGCCGACCTTGGTGGCCGCGGCGGTCATGATGTCGAGGTTGCCCGCATACGGCGGCAGGTAATCGCCCGCGCCTTCGACCTCGACGAAGGTGGTGACCAGGGCCTGGCCGCCGGAGTGCACCGACGGGTCGTCGAACTGCGGGTCGTTGAGCAGCCGGTAGCCCGGCACGTAGGTCTGCACCTCGGCGACCACGTCGCGAATCGACGCCGCGATCGCGTCGTGGTCGGCGTCTTCGGGGATCGCGCAGAAGATGGTGTCGCGCATGATCATCGGCGGATCGGCCGGGTTCAAAATGATGATCGCCTTGCCACGCTTGGCGCCACCGATGGTCTCGACACCCCTGCTGGTGGTCTTGGTGAACTCGTCGATGTTGGCCCGGGTGCCCGGCCCCGCCGACGACGACGACACCGACGCGACGATCTCGGCGTACTGCACCTCAACAACGCGACTGACCGCGTAGACGATCGGGATGGTGGCCTGGCCGCCGCAGGTGATCATGTTGACGTTCGACGCGCCCAGGTGCTCGCGCAGGTTGGCCGGCGGGATCACCGCCGGGCCCACCGCGGCCGGCGTCAGGTCGATGGCCCGGATACCGGCGGCCTCATACTTCGGCGCCGCGTCGCGGTGCACGTAGGCGCTGGTCGCCTCGAACACCAGGTCAGGCTTCTCGGACTGGGCCAACAGCCAGTCCACGCCTTCGTGGGTGGTCTCCAGGCCGAGCTTGCGAGCCCGGGCCAGGCCCTCGCTGTCCGGGTCGATGCCCACCATCCAGCGCGGCTCCAGCCACTGCGAGCGGAGCAGCTTGTAGAGCAGATCGGTGCTGATGTTGCCCGAACCGACGATGGCCACACTCATCTTGGATGGCATGAAATCTCCTTATTCTCTGGTCGCGACCCGCTGCGCCCGGCTACGCCGCGCTGGCGATCGCTCCGTCATCTCTGGTCGCGACCCGCTGCGCCCGGCTACGCCGCGCTGGCGATCGCTCCGTCATTCGAAAGACAATCGGACGGCCCCGAGGCCGTCGAATTCGGCGACGAAATTGCTGCCCGCAGGCGCGTCGATCGCCCGGGTGCACGAACCGGGCAACACGATGTCACCGGCCCGAAGCCGCACCCCGAAGCTTTCCACTTTGCGGGCCAGCCAGGCCACCGCGGTCACCGGATTACCCAGCACCGCGTCGCTGCGACCCTTGGCGACCACTTCGCCGTTGTTGGTCAACACCGCGTCGATCTTGGTGATGTCGATGTCGGCCGGCGCCACCCGGGCCGCGCCCAGCACGAAACCGGCGGAGGACGCATTGTCGGCGATGGTGTCGCACAACGCGATCTTCCAATCGGTGATCCGGGTGTCGATCAACTCGATGGACGGCACGAACGCTTCGGTCGCGGCCAGCACGTCGTCTTCGGTGCAGCTCGCACCGGGCAGGTCGTGGGCCAGGACGAACCCGACCTCGACCTCCACCCGCGGGTACAGGTACTTGTCGGACTGGACCGGGACGTCCTCGAAGACCTGCATCTCGTTCAGCAGGTGCCCGTAGTCGGGTTCGTCGACACCCATCATCTGCTGCATCGCCAACGACGACAGGCCCACTTTGTGGCCTACCACCCGGGCGCCCTCGGCCACCCGCTGCCGGATGTTGATCAGCTGAATTTCATACGCGTCGACCACGTCGATCTCGGGGTGCCCTACGGTCAGCGGAGCGATCGGTCGACGGCTCCGCTCGGCCTCCGCCAGGTCAGCGGCCAGCGCATTACGGGTGGCTGACGGAAGCATTGAGCCGAAGTCCCCTCACTCGATTGACCGGGGCGGTAGCGGCCGGCTGCGGCAATTCTATAACGTGTTCTACATGACGGATCAGGAGTTCGACGTCGTCGTGGTCGGAAGCGGCGGCGCCGGCATGGTTGCCGCTCTCGCGGCCGCCCACCGGGGTCTCAGCACTATAATCGTAGAGAAGGCCGCGCACTTCGGCGGTTCCACCGCCCGCTCCGGTGGCGGTGTGTGGATCCCCAACAACGAGGTCCTCAAGCGCGACGGCGTCGAGGACACCGCCGAAGCCGCCCGCAGGTATCTGCACGGGATCGTCGGCGATGTCGTGGAGGCGGAACGGATCGACACCTATCTCCAGCGCGGGCCCGAGATGCTGTCTTTCGTGTTGAAGCACGCGCCGTTGAAGATGTGCTGGGTACCGCAATACGCCGATTACTATCCCGAAGCCCCGGGGGGTCGGGCCGCTGGCCGGTCGATCGAGCCAAAGCCGTTCAACGCCAATAAGCTCGGCCCCGACCTAGCCGGACTGGAACCGCCGTATGGCAAGGTGCCGCTCAATGTCGTTGTGATGCAACAGGATTACGTGCGTCTGAACCAGCTCAAGCGTCACCCGCGCGGCGTGCTGCGCAGTCTCAAGGTCGGGGCGCGCACCGTGTGGGCGAAGGCGACCGGGCAAAACCTGGTCGGCATGGGCCGCGCGCTGATCGCTCCACTTCGGATCGGGCTCCGTGACGCCGGCGTCCCCGTGCAGCTCAACACCGCGCTGACCGACCTGCACGTCGAGGACGGCGTGGTGCGTGGCGTCTACGTGCGCGACACCACGAAGTCCGATACCGCCGAACCGCAACTGATTCGGGCTCGCAAGGCAGTCATCCTGGGCAGCGGCGGGTTCGAGCACAACGAGCAGATGCGAGTAAAGTATCAGCGCGCGCCGATCACCACCGAGTGGACGGTGGGCGCGAAGGCCAACACCGGTGACGGCATTCTCGCTGCCGAAAAGCTGTGCGCTGCAATGGAAATGATGGAAGACGCCTGGTGGGGACCGACCATTCCGCTGGTCGGCGCGCCGTGGTTCGCGCTGTCGGAGCGCAACTCGCCCGGGTCCATCATCGTCAACATATCCGGCCGGCGATTCATGAACGAATCCATGCCCTACGTCGAGGCGTGCCACCAAATGTACGGCGGTGAGTTCGGCCAGGGGCCGGGGCCGGGTGAGAACATCCCGGCGTGGCTGGTGTTCGACCAGCAATACCGTGACCGCTATATCTTTGCGGGCCTGCAGCCAGGACAACGGATCCCGAGCAAGTGGATCGAGTCTGGCGTCATCATCCAGGCAGGCACCCTGGCCGAGTTGGCTGCCAAGGCCGGGCTGCCGGTCGACGAGTTCGCCGCGACGGTGCAGCGATTCAACGGCTTCGCCCGCACGGGCGTCGATGCCGACTACCACCGCGGCGAGAGCGCCTATGACCGGTACTACGGCGACCCGACCAACAAGCCGAACCCGAACCTCGGCGAGATCAGCCATCCGCCGTACTACGCCGCCAAGTTGGTGCCTGGGGACCTGGGGACCAAGGGCGGTATCCGCACGGACGTCCACGGCCGGGCCTTGCGTGACGACGGCAGCGTCATCGAGGGCCTCTATGCCGCCGGCAACGTCAGCGCCCCGGTGATGGGTCACACCTATCCAGGACCGGGCGGCACCATCGGACCCGCCATGACCTTCGGTTACCTGGCTGCCCTGCACGTCGCCGGAGCGTCCGAGGGAGAGCGCTGACATGCCCATCGACCCAGACGTTGCGCTGGCTGCCGAGCTGGAGCCGATCGAATTCTCATGGAGCAGCACCGATGTGCAGCTTTACCACCTTGGGCTGGGCGCGGGTGCCGACCCGATGGATCCCCGCGAGCTGCGCTACCTCGTCGACGACGCTCCACAGGTGCTGCCAACGTTCGGCAGCGTCGCGGCCAGCTTCCATATGACCAGGCCGCCGACCGTGCAGTTCCCCGGCATCGACATCGAGCTGAGCAAGGTCCTGCACGCCAGCGAGCAGGTCACCGCGCCGGCGCCGCTGCCGCCGTCGGGTTCGGCGACGGCAATTACCCGGTTCACCGACATCTGGGACAAGGGCAAGGCCGCCGTGATCTGGTCGGAGACCGAGGTGAGCGCGCCGGACGGGACGCTGCTGTGGACGCAGCGCCGGTCGATCTTCGCCCGCGGCGAAGGCGGGTTCGGTGGCGAGCGTGGAGCATCGACCGGCACGGCCGCGCCGGACCGGGCGCCGGATCTCGAACTCGACATTCCAATCCTGCCGCAGCAGGCGTTGCTCTACCGACTCTGCGGTGATCGCAACCCGCTGCACTCTGACCCCGAATTCGCTGCGGCGGCGGGATTTCCGCGCCCCATCCTGCACGGCTTGTGCAGCTACGGCATGACCTGCAAGGCGTTGACGGACGCGCTACTCGACGCTGATGTCGCCGCCGTCGGTTCTTACGGCGCGCGATTCGCCGGCGTCGCCTATCCGGGCGAGACGCTGAAGGCCACCGTCTGGAAAGACGACGGGCGGCTGCTGGCCACCGTCACCGCGCCCTCGCGTGAGAACGCCGCGGTGCTCACCGGCGTGGAGTTGCGTCCGGCTTAGCTTGCTCGCGTCGAACGTCACGCTAGCGTGGCGGTGAGCGTCGAGGACCACGCTAGCGTGACACTCGGCGAGCCAAAGCGGACCGGGCGCGACGCACGATGTCGGCTGGCTTGTCACCGGCGACCACCCGGACGACGATCCAGCCAAGTCTTTCGAGATGTTCCAATCGCCTGATGTCCCAGGTGTATTGCCGTCGATCGCTCCGGTGCTGATCTCCGTCATATTCGACGGCGACTTTGCTGTCTTCCCAGCCCATGTCCAGATACGCGATTGCATTGCCGAACTCGTCGCGGACTGCGATTTGCGTCTGCGGTCGAGGTAGGCCCGCATCGACCAGCACCAGTCGAAGCCAAGTCTCCTTGGGAGACTGCGCTCCTGCGTCGACAAGACCGAGTGCTGCGCGCGCTTGCCGGATACCGCGCCGCCCGGGATAGCGCTGTGAAAGAAGCTCGACGTCTGACGTCTTGAGGTCGGCGGCACGAGCTAGCGCGTCAATCGCGGCTACTGCTTCGCTTCTTTGATACCAGCAGCCAAGGTCGAGGGCGGTACGAGTTGGCGTTGTCACCGGAACACCATCGATTACCGCGAATTCGTCCTCGCGGATCGCTTCACCATGGACGCGTATGCCGGGTTGGGGATTTCTGTTGGCGCAAATAATTTCCAGAGGTGCGGTGACGTCAACCCACTTCGCACCATGAAGTGCGGATGCTGACAAGCCCGCAATGATTCCCCGCCGACGCGACCACAGCCATCCGGCATGCGCGCGGAGGTGCGACGTCATTTCAGCGTCTGGACTGACGTAGACGTCACGAAACAACTTCAGATACTGCGTGCGCAGCGCACTCTTGACCAGAGTCCCGGCTGCGACGGCCTCGCTTCCCATGAATGGCTCCGCCACGACGGCAGCCTTCCACTGAGCGCGCCTACCGTCACGTCAGTCGAGCTCGACCATCCACAGCGTCACTCCAGCGTGACGTTCGACGTCGACGGTCGAGCTGGCGTGGCGTTCGGCGCGCCTGGCTAGCCCAGGATCAGCCCGGAGGTCGGCACCCCGGTGCCGGCCGTGACCAGCACGTGCTCGACGTCGGGGACCGGGTTCACCGAGGTGCCCCGCAGCTGCCGCACACCTTCGGCGATGCCGTTCATGCCGTGGATGTAAGCCTCACCGAGTTGCCCGCCGTGCGTATTGATCGGCAGCCGGCCGCCGATCTCGATCGCACCGTCGGCGATGAAGTCCTTGGCCTCTCCCCAACCGCAAAACCCCAACTCCTCCAACTGGATCAGCGTGAACGGGGTGAAGTGGTCGTAGAGAATCGCGGTCTGGATATCCGTCGGCTGCAAGCCCGATTGGGCCCACAGTTGCTTGCCGACCAGACCCATCTCCGGTAGGCCGTCGAGTTCTGGCCGGTAATAGCTGACCATCGAATACTGGTCCGGGCTGGCGCCTTGGGCCGCCGCCTTGATGACGGCGGGCCGGTTCTTCAGGTCCTTCGCCCGCTCCGCCGACGTGATGACAAGCGCCACCGCGCCGTCGGTCTCCTGGCAGCAGTCCAGCAGCCGCAACGGCTCGGCGATCCACCGCGAATTCTGATGGTCCTCAATGGTTATCGGCTTTTGGTAGAAGTACGCCTTCGGATTCTTGGCGGCGTGTTTGCGGTCCGCCACCGAGATCGCCCCGAAGTCGCGGCTGGTCGCCCCGGACAGATGCATGTAGCGCTTGGCGATCATGGCGACCTGCGCCGCGGGAGTGGACAACCCGTGCGGATAAGAGAACGAGTTGTCCACACCGGTCGAATCGGCGTTCTCCACCAGACGGGTCTGCACCTGGCCGAACCGCATCCCTGAGCGTTCGTTGAAAGCACGATATGCCACAACGCAATCCGCGACACCTGTCGCGACAGCGATGGCCGCCTGCTGGATAGTTGCACAGGCAGCGCCGCCGCCGTGGTGGATCTTGGAGAAGAACTTCAGGTCCCCGATGCCGGTGGCCCGTGCGATGGCCACCTCGGTGTTGGAGTCCATCGTGAACGTGACCATGCCGTCGACGTCATCCGTGGTGAGACCGGCGTCGTCCAAGGCATCCAGCACAGCCTCAGCGGCGAGGCGAAGCTCGCTGCGGCCGGAGTTCTTAGAGAAGTCCGTCGCGCCGATACCGGCGATCGCGGCCTTACCGGACAGTTCACCGGGCATCGGAACCTCCGATGGTCAACGTCGCATTGGCGATGACGTGATCGCCGAGGCTATTGCTGCCAACGATTTTCAGGGTGATCAAGCCGTCCTCGATCACGGTCACTTCGCCTTTGAACGTCACCGTGTCGTAGGCGTACCAGGGCACACCCAGTCGCAGCCCGATCGACTTGATGATCGCCGACGGCCCGGCCCAGTCGGTGATGTAACGCTGCACCAGTCCGGTATCGGTGAGGATGTTGACGAAGATGTCCTTGGACCCCTTGGCTTGCGCCTTGTCCCGGTCATGGTGGACATCCTGATAGTCGCGGGTGGCGATCGCCGTGGAGATGATGAACGTGGGGTCGCCGTACAGCGACAACTCCGGAAGCTTGGTGCCGACCTCTGCCGTCGGGGCGCTCATGCTCCGACCTCCGAGGGCTCCCACGCGTACAGCGTCCATGCCGGGCCGATGTCATTGGCGGGGAAGTCGATGTACGTCGCCTGAACGGGCATTCCAATCTGCACAGCGGCAGGGTCGACGTTGCGTAGCTCACCGAGCATGCGCACCCCCTCCTCCAGTTCCACCAGCGCGATGACGAACGGAAGCGTGCGCCCGGGCACCTTCGGCGCGTGGTGCACGACGAAGCTGAATACCGAACCGTTGCCGCTGGCTACCAGATAGTCGGTTGGCTTCTCTTTGTCCTGCCAGATCGCCGGAACCGGGGGATGCTGCAGACTTCCGTCGGGCCGCCGCTGGATGCGCAGTTCGTGCGCCTTGACGCCGTCCCAGAAGAATTTGGTGTCTTTGGATTCCGCGGGACGCATCATCGAACCAGCGTCGAGGTCCTCCGGCACAGCAGCAGCGGAGTCGCTGGCCGCTGGCTTGAATTTCATTATCCGCCAGTCCATTTCGGCGACATCTTCGTCACCAACCCGCCAGGTGATGTGCTGGTTGATGAACCAGCCCTCGCCGAGCGCGGTCCGTTTGGGGCCGACGACGTCGCGCATCTCGGAGGCGACGCTGACTTCCTCGCCGGGCCGCAGATACCGGTGGTAGGTCTGTTCGCAGTTGGTGGCGACCACGCCGACGTAGCCGTTGTCGTCGAACAGCTTCATGATCGGGCCCAGGGGGTCGTCGGGCGGGCGCCCCCCGCCCAGGCCGAACATCGTCCAGACCTGAATCATGGCCGGCGGCGCGACAATTCCCGGATGCCCCGCGGCGCGGGCCGCGGCGTCGTCCTGATAGATCGGGTTGGTGTCGCCGAGAGCCTCAACCCAGTTGTTGATCGTCGGCTGGTTTACCGGGTCGCGGCCGGCACGCGGCTTGGCGACGACGGCGGCGGTGATCTCTTCGAGAGCGGCCCGGATGTCTGTCATCGGGGCACCCTCGGCACTTTGAGGCCGGCGGCCGCGATCATCTCTCGCATCACTTCGTTCACGCCCCCACCGAAGGTGATGACCAAATTGCGCTTGGTCTGCGAGTCCAACCAGTCCAGCAGTTCGGCGGTCGCGGACTCAGCAGGATTACCGTACTTGCCGACGATCTCCTCGGCGAGCCGCCCGATGTACTGAATACTTTCGGTACCAAAGACTTTCGTCGACGCGGCGTCGGCGATGTTGATTTCCTCGCCGCCCGCCGCCACCTGCCAGTTCAGCAGCTCGTTGATCCGCCACATCGAATAGATCTCGCCGAGCGCCCGTTTGACGTCCTGGTGATCGATCGGGGTGACGCCGTCGCCGCCCGGCTTGGATGCCCACTCGTGCAACCGGTCGTAGATGCCTGCGGTTCGACCGGCCGGGCCGAGCATCACCCGCTCGTTGTTGAGTTGGGTGGTGATCAAACGCCAGCCACCGTTTTCCTCGCCGACCAACATGTCGGCGGGTACTCGGACGTCGTTGTAGTAGGTGGCGTTGGTGTGGTGTGCGCCGTCGGACAGGATCACCGGAGTCCAGGAGAAGCCGGGATCCTTGGTGTCGACGATCAGGATCGAAATGCCTTTGTGCTTAACGGCTTCCGGGTCGGTGCGGCAGGCCAGCCAGATGTAATCGGCATCGTGCCCGCCGGTGGTCCACATCTTCTGGCCGTTGACGATGTACTCGTCACCGTGCCGTACCGCGCTGGTGCGCAACGACGCCAAGTCGGTGCCGGCCTCGGGTTCGCTGTAGCCGATCGCGAAGTGCACCTCACCGGCCAGGATCGACGGCAGGAATTTCTTTTTCTGCAACTCGGTGCCGAACTGCTGCAGCACCGGCCCGACGGTCTGCAGCGTCACCGCGGGCAGCGGCACATCGGCACGGTGCGCCTCGTTGACGAAGATGGACTGCTCAATCGGGCCGAACCCTAACCCGCCGAACTCTTTTGGCCATCCGACGCCGAGCTTGCCGTCTTTGCCCATCCGCCGGATCACGGCGCGATAGGCGTCGTTGTGTCGGTCCTTCTCCATCGCCTTCATCTCGTCGGACGAGATCAGGTTCGAAAAGTATTGCCGTAGTTCGGCTTGCAGCTGACGCTGCTCTGGAGTCAGATCGATGAACATTGCGCTCCGCTCAGGTTGTCACGTTGGCGATCCGCCGCGCCCGGCTTCGCCGCCCTTGCGATCGCCACCAAGTCGAGGCGATGCGACGGCCCGCCCAACAGGCGAGTCAGGTCCTTGATTGTCGAGTAGTACCGGTGCATCGGGTAGGTGATGTCCATCCCCATCCCGCCGTGCAGGTGGTGACAGATCTGCATCACCCGAGGTGCCTGCGACGTGAGCCAGTAGCCGAGCACATCGAGGTCCTGGCCGGCGTCACGACCTTCACCCAGCCGCCAGATCACCGATGTTGACGCCAAGTCGATTGTCCGCGAGGCGATGTAGACCTCTGCCAACTGCGCGGCGACGGTCTGGAAGGTCGACAACGGCTTGCCGAACTGCTGCCGGTTCGCCACATAGTCGGCCGTCAGCCGCAGCGCGCCGGCGACCAGACCTGCGGCGTAGGCACCGAGCGCGGCCAGCGCCAGCTGATTCACCCGCTGGGCCGTGGCCCCGACAAGTACGTCGTCGCTGCCCACCTCGACATCGGAGAAGGTGACCACACACTCGTCGGATCCGTTGGAGGTGGGCGTCTTCACGATCTTTACACCGTCGGCCTTGGGCGAGACGACAACGACGGCGTGGTCGGCGGTGACCAGCATCCAGTCGGCATCAGCGCCATACCCCACACCGACTTTGGTGCCCGACAGCCGACCGCCGGCGAAGGTCGTCGCCGGCCGGTCCGGTAGTGCCATGCCCGGCTCGTTCAGCGCCGCTGTGAGCACGGATCCCTTGGTGATACCAGCCAGGTAGCGGTCCTGCTGCCCGTCGGAAGCCACCTCCAACAACGTCATCGCGCCGAATCCGAGGGTGGCCAATGCCGGGCTGATCAGGCCGTGCCGACCGATCTCGGTCAGCGCCGTGGCGATCTCCGGCAGGCCGACACCGTCACCGCCCACCCGTTCGGGCACCGGCAAAGCCGTCACCCCGCCGGAGATCAATGCCTCCCAGGAGTTGTCGCGGTCGAGTACCGAGGTGACGACATCAGCGACGGCCTGCTGCTCAGGATCCGGTGTGAAATCCATCAGCACGTACCGGAGTAGTCGACGTGCCAGTGTTTGATGCCGTTGAGCCAGCCCGACCGCAGCCGCTCGGGCTCCGAAATCGGTGTGAGGGCCGGCATGTGGTCGGCGACGGCGTTGAAGATCAGGTTGATCGTCATCCGGGCCAGATTCGCGCCGATGCAGTAGTGCGCACCGGTGCCGCCGAACCCGACGTGCGGGTTTGGGTCGCGCAGGATGTTGAAGGTGAGCGGGTCCTGAAAGACCTCGTCGTCGAAATTGGCCGAGCGGTAGGACATCACCAGCCGCTGGCCCTTCTTAATCTGCACACCACCGAGTTCGAGATCCTGGTTGGCGGTGCGCTGGAAGGCCGACACCGGAGTGGCCCAGCGGACGATCTCGTCGGCGGTGGTGGACGGGCGCTCCTTTTTGAACAACTCCCATTGGTCGGGGTTGTTCGCGAAGGCGATCATGCCGTGAGTGATCGAGTTGCGGGTCGTCTCGTTGCCGGCCACCGCGAGCATGATCACGAAGAACCCGAACTCGTCGTCGGAGAGCTTCTCGCCGTCGATGTCGGCCTGAATCAGCGTCGTGACGATGTCGTCGGTCGGGTTCTCGTTGCGCTCCGCCGCCATCGCCATCGCGTACATGATCAGCTCCATGGACGACTGCGCCGGATCGACGTGGGCGTACTCGGGGTCGGTGCCACCAGTCATCTCGTTGGACCAGCGGAACAACTTGTCGCGATCCTCCTGCGGCACACCGAGCAGGCCGGCAATGGCCTGCAGCGGGAGCTCACACGACACCTGCTCGACGAAGTCGCCGCCACCCGAAGCGGCCGCGGTCTTGGCGATGTTCTGGGCGCGCTGGGCGAGTTCTTCTTCCAACCGACCGATCGCGCGGGGTGTGAAGCCGCGGGAAATGATCTTGCGTAATCGGGTGTGGTGTGGCGCGTCCATGTTGAGCATGACGCTGCGCTGCAACTCGACCTGCTCTCGCGTCATCTCCTTCGGCCACGTCGGGATCGCCCCGTTCAGCCAACTGGAGAAGACGTCGCTGCGTCGCGACACCTCCTTGACGTCGGCGTGCTTGGTGACGATCCAGTAGCCGTCGTCCTCGAAGCCGCCGCAGCCGTCGGGCACGCTCACCCAATGGATCGGCTCGGAGGCTCGAAGCTCGGCGAGTTCGTCGATCGGAAGGCCGGCCAGGTTGACGTCGGCATCGAGGAAGTCGAAGTCCGCCGGAATGCTTGGGGGTGCCATAAATTTCTCCTGAACTACAACGTGTTCTAGTGCCAGTAAAACATGCTCTCACCGCAGACCAAAAGGTGCGCACGCATCGTCGCTTGTCAGGGTAATGAAACGTGTTCTAGCCTGACCTCATGGGTAACCCGGTAATTGTTGAAGCCACCCGCAGTCCAATCGGCAAGCGCATGGGATGGCTGTCAGGACTGCACGCCACCGAACTGTTGGGCGCCACGCAGCGAGCGCTCGTGGAGAAGGCACGAGCCGACTCCGGCTTTGACATCGACATGGTTGAGCAGGTCATCGGCGGCTGTGTGACGCAGTTCGGCGAGCAGTCCAACAACATCACCCGGGTCAGCTGGCTGGTCGCCGGGTTGCCCGAGCACGTCGGCGCCATGACGGTGGACTGCCAGTGTGGCAGCGGCCAGCAGGCCAACGGTCTGATCGCCGGCCTGATCGCCGCGGGCGCCATCGACGTCGGCATCGCATGCGGCATCGAGGCAATGAGCCGCGTCGGCCTGGGCGCCAACGCCGGCCCGGACCGCGGCATCCTGCGGCCCGCGTCGTGGGACATCGACCTGCCCGACCAGTTCACCGCCGCCGAGCGAATCGCCAAGCGCCGCGGCATCACTCGCGAGGACATCGACCAGTTCGGCTTCGACTCACAGCGCAAGGCCGCACAGGCATGGGCCGAGGGCCGCTTCGACCGCGAGATCAGTGGCATCGAGGCGCCGGTGCTCGACGAGAACAAGCAGCCGACCAGCGACCGGCACGTCGTCACCAAAGACCAGGGTCTGCGCGACACCACGCTGGAAGGACTGAGCCAGCTCAAGCCGGTTATCGACGGCGGGATCCACACCGCGGGCACGTCGTCGCAGATCTCCGACGGTGCTGCCGCCGTGTTGTGGATGGACGAGGCGAAAGCGAAATCGCTCAGCCTCAAGCCGCGGGCCCGCATCGTCAGTCAGGCACTCGTCGGCGCCGAGCCGTACTACCACCTGGACGGCCCGGTGCAGTCCACGGCCAAGGTGCTGGAAAAAGCCGGCATGAAGATGGGCGACATCGATATCACCGAGATCAACGAAGCCTTCGCCTCCGTCGTGCTGTCCTGGGCACGGGTGCACAACCCCGACATGCACAAGGTCAACGTCAACGGCGGCGCGATCGCGTTGGGTCACCCGGTGGGCAGCACCGGAAGCCGGTTGATCACCACCGCGCTGCACGAGTTGGAGCGCACCGACCAGACCACCGCGTTGATCACCATGTGCGCCGGTGGCGCCTTGTCGACCGGCACCATCATCGAGCGCATCTAGCTCGTGTCGGATGAAGGCCAGGTCGCGGCGGCGCAGTCCTACATCGACGCGCTGGCCAGCCACCGCGGCGACGACGTTCCGTTCGCACCCGACTGCGTTCGGTTCGAAATGGGCATCAAGACCGGCTTCTCCGGAAACCACTTGCGACGCAGTCTGAATCGCGGCCCGCAGTTCCGGCTCATCGAGGCGTGCACACCGCCGAAGTTCGAGGTCGACGGCGACCGGGTGCGGGCGCAGTTCGATGTGGTCACCAAGCCGTTGTTCGCCCGCCGGCGGGTGTGCGCACACATCGACGAGACGTTCCTGATCCAGGATGGCAAGATCCGGCATATCAACGCTGCGCTGCGCCCGTTCATTCAGCGCCTCCGATAGGGACATCCGATGGCCAATCCGCCGCGCGCACTCAACTCCGCCGGCACCGGCGTCCTGATCAAATGGATGTCGCGGATCAACACCGCGGCCTACAAGATGTCTGGCGGCAGGGTTGGCGGCACGTTTCTGCAAGGGGCGCCGGTGGCGCTGTTGACCACCATCGGCCGCAAAACCGGGGAGCCGCGGGTGAGCCCGCTGCTGTTCCTGCGCGACGGCAACCGCGTCGTGCTGGTGGCCTCGCAGGGCGGGCGGACCAACAACCCGATGTGGTACCTCAACCTCAAGGCCAACCCGACGGTGACGGTGCAGATCAAAAAAGAGGTCTTGCGCCTCACCGCCCGCGACGCGACCGTTGCCGAACGCGCGCGGTACTGGCCGCAACTCGTCGCGATGTACTCCTCGTTCGAGGACTACCAGTCCTGGACCGACCGGGTGATCCCGATCGTCGTCTGCGACCCGTAAGGCCGGTGTGACACGGTTTGAGGGTAGCCAATTTTCCCGGTCGAAATGTTCGATGACGTCGTCACGGCCCTGGGTGGTTCGCTCTAAGCCAATCCTGCTGTCGGCGAATGAATCCCGCGTCCACGACGCTGCCGTGCCCTGGCACGTAGATGGCTTCTGGCCCGCCTATCGCCAGCAGACTGTCGAGGGTGTCCGGCCAGTCCGCGACGTCGGAGTCCGCATCGATCGCCGGATCGCCGGACTCTTCGAGTAGGTCGCCGGTGAAGACTACAGCCCGCTCGCCGTCAACTCCTGGCGCCAGCACGACGAGGTCCGCGTCGGTATGCCCCCGTCCGGGACGTGCGACGGCGACCTGGCGGTTGCCGAGGTCGATCACGGCGCCGTCCACCGCATGTTGAGGCGGCCGCAGCGCGGCTATCGCACAGTCGATCTCCGCCTCATGGGCTCCATGACTCAACGCATCGTCGCGAAGTTGGTTTTTCTCAGCCGTGAGCCAGTCCGCAACTTCTGGTGCACAGTATTTTTCGGCTTCGGCGAATACCCCCGAGCCCAAGACATGGTCGAAGTGCTTGTGGGTCAACACCACATGCGTCACGTCGTGTCCGGCAATCTCGCGCACATCGTCGCGGATCGCCTTCGCTTCAGTGAGCGTCGTGCCGGTATCCACGAGCAGTGCACCGGTGCTGCCCGCCACGAGACCTACTGTGACGTCCAGGAATGGCAGCCGGCAGCGATACACACTGTCGGTCAATGATTCCCAGTCGAGGTGCATTGGATCCGAGATCAGGCCCCGTACACCGGAACCGGTTTCCGGGACTTGGCCAGCAGATCGGTGACCACCGGACCCAACTCGGCGGGATCCCAGCGGGCACCCTTGTCGATCTGCGGTCCGTGCGCCCAACCTTCGGCGACGCGGATCTTGCCACCCTCGACCTCGAAGACCTGGCCGGTGACGTCGCGGGATTCGTTGCTGCCCAACCAGACCACCAGCGGCGAGATGTTCTCCGGCGCCATCGCGTCGAAGTCGTCGTCCTGGGTGGACATCATGTCGGCGAACACCGTCTCGGTCATCCGGGTGCGGGCCGACGGCGCGATCGCGTTGACCGTCACGCCATAACGGCCCATCTCCGCGGCGCCGACCAAGGTCATCGCCGCGATGCCCGCTTTGGCCGCGCTGTAGTTACCTTGCCCGACGCTGCCCTGCAGTCCGGCGCCGGAACTGGTGTTGATGATCCGGGCGTCTATGTCTCCTGGGGCGGTTCCCGCTTTGCTCAGCCCGCGCCAGTACGCGGCGGCGTGCCGCATGGCGCCGAAGTGGCCCTTGAGGTGCACCGCGATGACCGCGTCGAACTCTTCTTCGCTGGTGTTGGCCATCATCCGGTCCCGTACGATGCCGGCGTTGTTGACCAGGACGTCCAGGCCACCGAAGGTGTCGACGGCGGTCCGGATCAACGCTGCGGCCTGGTCCCAGTCCGCGATGTTGGCGCCGTTGGCGACGGCTTCGCCTCCTGCAGCGGTGATTTCGTCGACCACGCTCTGCGCGGCGCTACCGCCACCGGCCGGTGAACCGTCCAGTCCCACGCCGATGTCGTTGACGACGACGCGGGCGCCCTCGGCGGCGAAGGCCAGCGCGTGCGCGCGTCCGATACCGCCGCCCGCTCCGGTGACGATGACGACACGGCCGTCGACCAGACCCATAGTTCCCGCTCCTCTATTTGATCGCGCTGGCGTTCGTGGTGGCCAGATAATGCGGCGGTTCGCCGCCGCCGTGCACCTCGAGCGAGGCGCCGCTGATGTAGGACGCCGCATCCGAGGCCAAAAAAGCTGCAGCCCAACCGACATCGGCGGGCACCGCAAGCCGGCCGAGCGGCACGTTCTTCGCGATCGCGGCGATCGAGTCGGCGTCGCCGTAGAACAGCGCGGACTGCTCGGTCTCGACCATGCCGACAACGCAGGCGTTCACCCGAACCTTCGGGCCCCACTCGACCGCGAGCGTCTGGGTGAGGCTTTCCAGGCCGGCCTTGGCCGCGCCGTAGGCGCCGGTGCCCGGCGACGGCCGGCGGCCGCTGAGACTGCAGATGTTGACGATCGACCCACCACCAGGCTGGTTCTGCATCACCTCGTTGGCGTGCTGGGAAACCGACAGCGCACCAAGCAGGTTGAGTTCGATGATCTTGCGGTTGAACGACGCGCTGGACTCCGCCGTCAAGACGAACGGCGAACCTCCGGCGTTGTTCACCACCGCGTCGAGGCGGCCGTGCCGCTCGACGATCGCGTCGATCATCGCCTTGACCGCGTCGTCGTCACGGATGTCGCAGGGGTGGAATTCGTAGGGCAGGCCTTCGACCTGGCGCCTCGCACAGGTGACGACGGTGGCACCCTGCTCGGCAAAAATTGTGCTGATACCGGCGCCAACCCCTCGAACACCGCCAGTGACCAGCACGACCCGGCCGGTGAGCCCGAAGCGGAACGCGGGACCTCCGTCGGCGTGAGTCACTGTGCTAGCGTACCAAGCAAGTGCTTGCTTTCCTAAATCGTCCCCAGCGTCCCCCAAGGAAGTGGTCGAGGATCTCGATGACAATCACGTCACGCACCGTCGAGCCTGGGATCGTCGCGGTCACCGTCGACTACCCCCCTGTCAACGCCATCCCGTCGCGCGGCTGGTTTGAACTCGGCGAAACACTTACCGCCGCTGGCAACGATCCCGGCACTCACGCGGTGATCCTGCGCGCCGAGGGCCGGGGCTTCAACGCCGGAGTCGACATCAAAGAGATGCAGCGCACCGAAGGCTTCACCGCACTGATCGACGCGAACCGCGGTTGCTTCGCGGCGTTTCGCGCGGTCTATGAATGCGCGGTCCCGGTGATCGCCGCGGTCAACGGCTTCTGCGTCGGCGGCGGCATCGGATTGGTCGGCAATGCCGACGTGATCGTGGCCTCCGACGACGCCACCTTCGGCCTGCCTGAAGTGGAGCGCGGCGCGCTGGGCGCAGCGACCCACCTGTCGCGACTGGTACCCCAGCACATGATGCGGCGACTGTTCTTCACCGCGGCCACCGTCGATGCCGCCACCTTGCACCACTTCGGCTCGGTGCACGAGGTGGTGCCGCGCGACGATCTCGACGAGGCCGCGTTACGGGTTGCGCGCGACATCGCCGCCAAGGACACCCGGGTGATCCGGGCGGCCAAGGAAGCGTTGAACCTGATCGACGTTCAGCGGGTCAACTCCAGTTACCGCATGGAACAAGGCTTTACCTTCGAGCTCAACCTCGCCGGAGTGGCTGACGAGCACCGCGACGCGTTCGCCGGAACGGCGAAGGGTGACAAGACGTGAGCGACAAGAGAACCACTCTCGACGACGCCGTCGCGCAGGTGCGCAGCGGCATGACCATCGGCATCGGCGGTTGGGGGTCGCGGCGCAAGCCGATGGCATTCGTCCGCGCTCTGCTGCGCACCGACGTCACCGACCTCACCGTAATCACCTATGGCGGACCGGATCTGGGTCTGTTGTGCTCGGCCGGCAAGGTCAAACGGGTCTACTACGGGTTCGTCTCGCTGGATTCCCCACCGTTCTACGATCCCTGGTTCGCCAAGGCCCGCAGTGCCGGTGCGATCGAGGCACGAGAAATGGACGAGGGCATGCTGCGCTGCGGATTGCAAGCCGCGGCACAACGCCTGCCGTTCTTGCCGATTCGCGCCGGGCTGGGCAGTTCGGTGCTCGACTTCTGGGAGGGTGAGTTGAAGACGGTGACCAGCCCCTACCCGGCGCACGGCGGTGGGCACGAGACGCTGCTCGCGATGCCGGCCCTGAACCTGGACGCCGCGTTCGTCCATCTCAACCTCGGCGACCAACGGGGCAACGCCGCCTACACCGGTATCGACCCCTACTTCGACGATCTGTTCCTGATGGCCGCCGACAAACGCTTCCTGTCGGTGGAGCGCATCGTCTCCACCGAGGAACTGGTCAAAGCCGTACCACCACAAGCATTGCTGGTGAACCGGATGATGGTCGACGGCGTGGTCGAGGCGCCCGGAGGTTCCCACTTCACCACCGCAGCGCCGGATTACAGCCGGGACGAGAAGTTCCAGCGGCACTACGCCGAGGCGGCTGCGACCGACGAGGGTTGGCAGACATTCGTCGCGACCTATCTGTCCGGCGGCGAAGCCGAATACCAAGCGGCCGTGCGCAAGTTCGCCGAGGAGGCGTCATCGTGACCGACACCGCGAGCACCCGCGCCGAGGTCTGCGCCGTCGCCTGCGCCGACCTGTTCCGTGACGCGGGCGAAATCATGGTCAGCCCGATGACCAACATGGCGTCGGTCGGCGCGCGACTGGCCCGACTGACGTTCTCCCCCGACATCGTGCTGACCGACGGCGAAGCGCAGTTACTCGCCGACACTCCCGCGCTCGGAGAAGCCGGAGCCCCAAAAAAAACAGAGGGATGGATGCCGTTCGGCCGGGTATTCGAAACGCTGGCCTGGGGCCGGCGGCACGTGGTGATGGGCGCCAATCAGGTTGACCGCCATGGCAATCAGAACATCTCGGCGTTCGGACCGCTGCAGCAGCCCAAGCGGCAGATGTTCGGCGTCCGCGGCGCGCCCGGCAACGCCATCAACCACGCAACGAGCTACTGGGTGGGCAACCACTCCACGCGGGTGTTCTGCGAGACCGTCGACGTCGTCTGCGGGGTCGGCTGGGACAACGTCGACACCGACAACCCGGCGTTCCGGTTCGCCAACACCTACCGGGTGGTGTCCAACCTCGGTGTGTTCGACTTCGGTGGGCCGGAGCGCACGATGCGGGCGCTGTCGCTGCACCCCGGCGTCACGGCCGACGAGGTGCGCGACAACACGTCGTTCGACATCCACGGTCTCGACGAAGCCGGCGAATCCCGGTTGCCGACCGACGACGAGTTGCGCCTGATCCGCGAGGTCATCGACCCTGAAGCATTGCGCGACCGGGAGATACGTTGACAAAGCTGCGCACGCCGCTGACCGAACTGATCGGCATCGAGCACCCGGTAGTGCAAACCGGAATGGGCTGGGTGGCAGGCGCGCGCCTGGTGGCGGCCACCTCCAACGCGGGGGGGCTGGGCATTCTGGCCTCGGCCACCATGACGCTCGACGAACTGGCCGTCGCGATCGGCAAGGTCAAAGCGGCCACCGACAAACCGTTCGGCGTCAACATCCGCGCCGACGCCGGCGACGCCGGCGACCGGGTGGACCTGATGATCCGCGAAGGCGTCAAAGTCGCGTCGTTCGCGTTGGCGCCCAAGCAAGAATTGATCACCCAACTCAAAGAAGCCGGCTCCGTGGTGATTCCGTCGGTCGGCCTGGCCAAGCACGCCCGCAAGGTGGCTTCCTGGGGCGCCGACGCGGTGATCGTGCAGGGCGGCGAAGGCGGCGGGCACACCGGGCCGATCGCCACCACGCTGCTGCTGCCCTCGGTGCTGGATGCCGTCCGCATCCCGGTGATCGCCGCGGGCGGATTCTTCGACGGCCGCGGCCTTGCAGCAGCGTTGTGCTACGGCGCTGCCGGCGTGGCGATGGGTACCCGCTTCCTGCTCACCTCGGACTCCACCGTTCCCGACGCGGTCAAGCAGCGTTACCTGCAGTCCGCACTCGACGGCACCGTCGTCACCACCCGAGTCGACGGCATGCCGCACCGCGTGCTGCGCACCGGCCTCGTCGAGAAACTGGAAAGCGGCTCACGGGTAAGGGGTTTCACCGCAGCGGTGGGCAATGCCGGCAAGTTCAAGAAGATGTCGCAGATGACCTGGGCGTCGATGATTCGCGACGGCCTGGCTATGCGGCACGGCAAGCAGCTGACCTGGTCGCAGGTGTTGATGGCGGCCAACACCCCGATGCTGCTGAAAGCCGGCCTGGTCGAGGGCAATACCGACGCCGGGGTTTTGGCGTCCGGTCAGGTGGCCGGCATCGTCGAGGATCTGCCGTCGTGCGCCGATTTGATCGAAGCGATCGTCGCTGACGCCATCACACACCTGCAGTCCGCGGCAGGCCTCGTGGAGTAGGGCGCATCAGCCGAAGTTCCGGCCCTCACCGCGGTAAGACGGCACCGACTCGACGATCCGGTCTCCGTCGACAACATGCACGGTGTCGAAGCGTTCCAACAACTCACCGGCTTTCGCGTGGCGCAGCCAGACCCGTTCGCCGATGCGTAATTCGGATGGTCCGGTGACGGGCGTCTGCACCTCACCCGCGCCCTCGGTGCCGGTCAGCGTCAGGCCGGGTGTCGCCAGCTTGGGTAGTCGCGACCGCCCTGCCGGACCGGAGGCAATGTAGCCGCCGCCGAACAGGGTTGCGATTGTGCGGGTCGGCTTGCGGACGACCGGCAGCGCGAAATACAGCGACGGCCGTGACTCGAACGCGTCGTAGCGGTCGAAGATGCCCGACATGTACAGCCCCGACCCCGCGGTCACTTCGGTCACGCATGGGTCGACCGAACTGATCTCGAGGCTGCCGGTGCCGCCGGAATTGACGATCTCCATTGCGGCGGGGTTGTGCAGGACGTTCCGCACCGCCTCTACGACGGCTGAGCGCCGCCGCGACAAGTCGGCCGCGGACGCTTTCTTCATCAGCCGCACGGCCGCCGAAGTGTCCTGCAGTCCGGCGATCTGCGCTTCGTAAAACATCACTCCGACGACCCGGAACCCTTCTGCGAGAACCGTTTCGGCGAGCACCGCGGCCGCCGCCGGAGTGCGGATCGGTGAGCGCCGCACACCCAGGTGCAGCGGTCCGATACGGAGCGACGCGTCGACGTCAAGGCAGACCCGCAGCGGCGCCCGCCCCCCGGCGGCGCGAATGACCGCGAGCTGGGCCGGGTCGTCGACCATCAGCGTGATCACGTCGTGCAGCGTCTCGTCGGCGGCGAGTTCGGCCAGCGCGGTGCGGTCGGCGCTCGGGTAGCCGAGCAGCACATCGGTCACGCCGCTTTTCGCCAGCCAGATCGCCTCACGCACCGAGTACGCCATCACCCCGGCGAAGCCCGGTGTCGCGAGCGCCTGCTCGAGCGCCCAGCGGCAGCGCACCGATTTGCTGGCCACCCGCACGGGCTTGCCGCCTGCCCGGCGCACCAGATCCGCGGCGTTCGCGCGGAACGCGGGCAAGTCGAGGGCGGCCAGCGGCGGGTCCAGCGCAGCGGTCGCGCGGGTCAGCGCGTTGACATCGGTCACGCGGATCCCTTCCGCCGGCGGCGGGTGGTCTTGGCGTAAGTCCGCACGTAGTCGGTGAACCTGGCGAGCCGTGCCCGCGCGGCCACCCCGTCGCCGTCCACCAGCCAGCGCAGGGTGATGCCGTCGAGCATCGCAAGCACCTCGTCGGCCACTTCGTCGACCGGGCGTAGCCAGGCCGAGCGGGTACTCGTCGCCGCTGACGACAGCAGCGCGGAGACCGCTGCGCGGGACACCGCGTACTGTCGCTCCGCGACGTGATTCAGGGCGGGATTGCGCAACGCGTGTGCGGTGATCTCGTAGGTCAACAGTTGGGCAGCACGGGTGGCTTCAATGCCCTCCCACAGCCCGTCCACGGCGCACCGCAAAGCGACGGCGAGGTCTTCGGCATCGTCGAATCCCGGCGCATCCGACGCGGCGCCGAGCAGGTCGGTCACAATCCGCTCGGCCAGCGCGACGAACAGATCGTCCTTGTCCGCGAAGCAGTAGTGCACGACCCCGAGGGCTACCCCGGCTCGCTTGGCGACCCGCCGGATCGTGGTGGCCGCGATCCCTTCCGCGATGGCGATGTCGAGCGCGGCCGAGACCAACTGGGTACGACGCTGCGCCTGCGGGAGTCGGGATCGCACGCAGTCCATACAACATCTGGACGCCTGTCCAAGTCAAGGCTTGACTTGGACAGGCGTCCAACTGATAGTGGTGTGCATGACGACGTGGACGAACTGGGCCGGCACCAGCACCGCGCAGCTCGCCGGCGTCGAGTCCCCGGGCAGCCTCGCCGAGCTCCAGGATGCGGTGCACCGCGCGACCGGACGTGGACTGCGAGTGAAGCCGATCGGTGCCGGCCACTCATTCACCTCGATCGGGCAGACCGACGGCGTCCAGCTGCGACTGGACCGCCTTACCGGCATCGTGGACGCCGACACCGACAGCGGGCTGGTCACGGTTCGCGCCGGTACCCGGCTGCGCGCGCTCAACGCGGCGCTGTGGCAGCTGGGGCTGGCCATGTCGAACCTCGGTGACGTTGACGTGCAGACCATCTCGGGAGCGGTGTCGACAGGTACGCACGGAACAGGTGCGCGACTGGGCGGGATCGCCACCCAGCTGCGCGCACTCGACCTGGTCTTGGCCGACGGTTCGCCGTTGCACTGCAGCGCCGAGCAGAACGCGGACGTGTTCGCCGCGGCGCGAGTCGGCCTGGGCGCGCTCGGCGTGATCACCGCGGTCACCCTGCAGTGCGAGCCGGCGTACGCCCTGTCGGCCGCGGAGGCGCCGGAATCACTTGACGCGGTGCTGGCCGACCTCGACGCGAACATCGACGACAACGACCACTTCGAGTTCTACTGGTTCCCGCACACCCGTCGTGTGCTCACCAAACGCAACAACCGCGTGCCCCCGGGCACTCCCCTTCGCCCGCTGGGCCGGTTGCGGCGCTACGTCGACGACGAGTTGCTGTCGAACAAGGTCTTCGAGGGCATCCAACGGCTGACGACGCGTTGGCCCGGCATGATCTCCCGCGCCAACGCGGTCTCCGCGCACGCGCTGTCCGCGCGCGACTACGTCGACCGCTCGTCTCGGGTGTTTGCCTCGGTGCGCTCGGTCCGATTCCGGGAGATGGAGTACGCGGTGCCGCGGGTCGCGGTTTGCCACCTGCTGGCCGAGATCGAGGCGTACCTGCGGCGCAGCGGCGAACTCGTCGGATTCCCGGTCGAGGTGCGCTTCGCCGCGGCCGACGACATCTGGCTGTCGACCGCCAACGAGCGGGACAGCGCCTACATCGCCGTGCACCAATACCACCGCCGCGACCACCACACGTACTTCGATGCGGTGGAAGCGATCGCCCGGTCGGTGGACGGCAGACCGCACTGGGGCAAGATGCACAACCGCTGCGCCGAAGACCTGCGGCCCGCTTACCCGCATTTCGACGAATTCGTCGCGCTGCGCGACAAGCTGGATCCCGGACGGACTTTCGGCAACGAGTACCTGACCCGCGTCCTGGGAGACTGAACGATGACGAGCGAGTACCAGGTCGGGCGTGGCATCGCCGACATCACCGGCGAACCCGCCGAATGCGGGATGCTCGGCTACGGGGTAGCCTCCCAGCAGACCACCGGGCTGCACAACCGTTTGCGCGCAAGGGCTTTCGTTATCGCTACCAGCCAGAGGCGGTTACTGCTGGTGGTCTGCGAGCTGCCGTTGCTACTGGAAAGCGTGCACCGCGAGGTGCTGCGGCGACTGGCCGCAACCTATGGTGAGCTGTACACGCTGGACAACGTCATGCTCACCGCAACGCACACGCATTGCGGCCCGGGCGGATACTCCGAGCACCTGCTCTACAACTCCAACACCCACGGCTTTCGGCCGCAGACCTTCGGGGCCATCGTCGACGGCGTCATCGAGGCCGTCGCGCAGGCACACGTCGACCTCGCCCCGGCTCACCTCAGCCTCGCCAACGCGGAGTTGCATGACGCGAGCATCAACCGGTCGCCGTCGGCGTTTGCGCGCAATCCCGACGCGGACCGTGCTCATTTCCCCAACCAAATCGACCCGCAGACCACCCTTTTGCGCATCGAACGTGCCGGCCGACTCGTCGGCGTCGTGAACTGGTTCGCCACCCACGGCACCAGCATGACCAACCGCAACACCCTGATCAGCGGTGACAACAAGGGCTACGCGGCTTACCGCTGGGAACGGCTCGACACGCACGTCGACTACCTCGACTCTGGGCCAACGGATTTGGTGGCGGCCTTCGCTCAGACCAACACCGGTGACATGTCGCCGAATCTCAACCGCCGACCGGGTAGCGGGCCCACCGAAGACGAATTCGAGAACACTCGGATCATCGGCGGCCGGCAAGCCGCTGCCGCAGTGAAACTCGCGACCGCCCCGGCAACCGAGCTCACGGGTGGCCTCGACACCCGCACCAGCTACGTCGACCTGTCCGACTGCACTGTTGCGCCCCAGTTCACCGGCGACGGACGCCCACACCGCACCGGTCCGGCGCTGGCCGGTGCGGCCGCACTGGCCGGAACCGATGAGGGCCCGGGCCCGCTGTACCCGCTTTTCAAACAGGGCCGCAACCCCATGGTCGACGCCATCATCCGCCACGTCGTCTACCGCTTGTCGCCGCGGCTGCGGGATGCCCACGCTCCCAAAGGCTTTGTGGTCGGCGGAAGCCGGCTGAACAAGCTGGTACCCCTGATGGCCGAACGCGCTCCGGTTCAATTGTTGCGGATCGGCCAGTTGTACCTGATCGGTATTCCCGCCGAAGTGACCATCGTGGCTGGGCTGCGGCTGCGCCGCACTGTGGCAGGCATTGTCGGTGCCGCGCTGCGTGATGTGCTCGTCGCGGGTTACAGCAACGGATACCTGCACTACGTCACCACCCCGGAGGAATACGACGAGCAGCGCTACGAGGGAGGCAGCACGATGTTCGGCCGTTGGGAGCTGCCGGCGCTGCAGCAGATCGTGGCCGAGCTCGCCACCGCGATGCGCGACGACCGCCCGGTGTCCGCGGGCACTCCGCCCGCCGACCTGTCCGGCCGGCGACGAACACGGCGACGCCCCGCGGTCGACAAGCCGGTGGCGGGACACCGGTTCGGCGATGTGTTGCGGGCACCCGACGACGGCTACCACACGGGCGCGACAGTGCGGGCGGAATTCGTAGGGGCGTATCCGAACAACGACCTGCGCCGCGGCGACAGTTACCTGCGGGTGGAACGCGAAACCGATGACGGGTGGCTCACCGTCGCGGACGACGGCGACTGGTCGACCATCTTCCGGTGGCGCCGCGCGGGACGGCGGGCCTCGGTCATCACCATGACCTGGACGGTGCCGCCGGACACCCAGCCGGGTCGTTACCGGCTGCGCTACGACGGCAACGCCCGCGAGGCGGACGGCCGGATGCACGAGTTCACCGGTGCGACTGAGCCGTTCACGATCTCGGAAACTTTGCACCGGTAGCGGCCACCGAACTGCTGGTCGGTTCGCTTCTGGAACCCGAGCGACCAACGCCCGCAACCCTATCGACTGGTCGTTGCGATCGTCTTACCGGCGAAAACCGGTGGTGAAGTTGACGCGTGTCGAGTACGCTACCGCGATTATGGTGACCGTCGACGCCCCCGAGCAAGCGGCCCCGGACTCGTTCGCGCGTCAGCCGCTGCCGGACCCCGGTGAGTCGGTCCCCAAGCTGGCGCTGCCCACCGTTGCGATTTTCGTCGGAGCACTGATCGCTTTCACGTCGTCGACCGTCGGCTATGTCAACGGGTGGGCGCCGCTGTGGGTCACCATCCCGGTCAATGCCGCGGTGACCTTTGTGATGTTCACCGTCGTACACGACGCATCGCATTACTCCATCAGTTCGCGGGGCTGGGTCAACGGGCTATTCGGGCGAATGGCTTGGCTTTTCGTCGCACCGGTGGTGGCGTTCCCGTCGTTCGGATTCATCCACATTCAGCACCATCGGCACGCCAACGACGACGAAGAAGACCCCGACACATTCGCCTCGCACGGCTCGCCGTGGTCGCTGCCGATGCGCTGGTCGTTGGCCGAGGTGTTCTATCTCAAGTATTACGCGCCCCGCGTCCGCAGCCGGCCGGTCGCCGAGGTCGCCGAAACATTGACGATGTTCGCCCTCAGCCTCACCGGCCTCGCCGTCGCCGTCGTGACAGGGAACTTCTGGACGTTGGCGGTCGTGTTCCTGATTCCGCAACGAATCGGGCTGACCGTGTTGGCGTGGTGGTTCGACTGGCTGCCGCATCACGGGCTGGCGGACACCCAGCGCACCAACCGTTACCGGGCCACCCGAAACCGTGTCGGTGCGGAATGGTTGTTCACACCGCTGCTGTTGTCGCAGAATTATCACCTGGTGCACCATCTGCACCCGTCGGTGCCGTTCTATCGCTACCTGCGGACGTGGAAACGTAATGAAGAGGCGTATCTGGAGCGAAACGCGGCGATCTCCACGGTGTTCGGCCAGCAACTGAATCCGCGGGAGTTCCGGGAGTGGAAGCAGCTCAACGGGCGGCTGGCACGACTGTTGCCGGTGCGGATGCCGGCCAGGTCCAGCTCACCGCACGGAGTGCTGCATCGCATCCCCGTCGCAGCGGTTGACCCCATCACCTCCGACAGCACCTTGGTTACTTTCGCGGTGCCGGAAAGTTTGCAGGATGCGTTCCGCTTCGAGCCGGGCCAGCACGTGACGGTGCGCACCGATCTGGGTGGACAAGGCATCCGGCGCAACTACTCGATCTGTGCGCCGGCGACCCGTGCCCAGTTGCGCATCGCCGTCAAACACATTCCGGGCGGAGCTTTTTCGACCTTCGTCGCGAACCAGCTGAAAGCCGGTGACGTGCTGGAGCTGGTCACACCCACCGGTCGGTTCGGCACCCCGTTGCATCCGCTGCAGCGCAAGCACTACGTCGGCCTGGTGGCCGGCAGCGGGATCACGCCAGTGCTCTCCATCTTGGCGACGACACTGGAAATCGAGACCGAGAGCAGGTTCACGCTGGTCTACGGGAATCGCACGAAGGAGTCGGCGATGTTTCGGGCCGAGCTCGATCGCCTCGAGTCCCGTTACGCCGACCGCCTGGAGATCCTGCACGTGCTGTCCCGCGAGCCCTTGCATACCCCCGAACTACGCGGACGCATCGACCAGACCAAACTCAGCCGGTGGCTGACCGGGAGTCTGCAGCCGGACACGGTCGACGAGTGGTTCATCTGCGGGCCAGTGGAGATGACGACCGTCGTCCGCGAGTCGTTGATCGAGCATCGCGTCGCCCCCGAACGCATACACCTCGAGTTGTTCTACGGCTACATCGCCGCCCCGGCGGACGAGCGCAGCTACCACGCCGCGACGGTGGCCTTCACGCTATCGGGTCAGCAGGACACCTTCGACCTGGTGCCCGGCGATTCGATCCTGGAAGGCGCGCTGCAGCGCCGCAGCGATGTGCCGTACGCCTGCATGGGCGGTGCTTGTGGCACCTGCCGGGCGAAACTCGTTGAAGGCCAGGTCGACATGGACCACAACTTCGCGCTGGGCAAGGCCGAGCTCGACGGCGGCTACATCCTGACCTGCCAGTCGCACCCTACGACGCCACACGTGGCCATCGACTACGACGCGTGACGTTCCCTGCCGCCCAATGCGGTGGGCAGTGCTGGGGATTGATCGAGCAGTGATCAGGACTCCACGACCATCAGTGTGTGCCCGGTCGGGTCGCGGAACCAGAACATCGGTGGAACCGGCGCACCCATTCGCGACACCTGAGCGTCCACGTCGACGCCGAGTTCCCTCATCGCCGCGTGGGTGGCGTCGATGTCGTTGGTGTTCAACGTGATACCGGCGTTCCTCAGTTGCGCCTGCCCGCCTTCCGGTGGGGGTGGGGCGAGCGCAATCCCGGTCGTTCCTTCAGGCGGGTAGACCTCGATCCAGCGGTAACCGCCACCGAACGGTGTGTCGGTTCGCTTCTCGAACCCGAGCGACTCATAGAACGCGACTGCCGTGTCCTGCTCGGGTGTCGGCAGGCACACCAAGCTGATCGTCGTCAGGCCGGTCGTCGTGGTGGTCATTGTGCTCCTTCGGATTGGTGGGTTTCTGCGGTAGCAGCGCCGTACGCGCGGGCGATGTCTTGCGATCCCGCCCAGCGGGCGTAGGTCGGTGACTGCGGCCAGCCCTCTGGAGAGTCCTGCCACTGCTCCTGACGGCCGTAGGGCAGTAGATCGATCAACGCGAACGAGTGACTCAGCTGCTCGGTTCCGCGGCCATTGGTGTGCCAGGTGCGGTACACCTGATTCCCGCTGCGCAGAAACACATTGACCGCGAATCCGCCGCCGGGTGGGGCGCCGACATCGGTGCCGAACGAGCTGTTCGCGGTGGAGTACCAGGTCATCTTGTTGCCCACTCGCCACTTGTAGGCGAGTGCTTCGTCGATGGGTCCTTGGCTGACGATCACGAACCGGGCGTCGTAGTTGTCCAGGAACTCCAGCCTGGTGAATTGAGAGGTGAAGCCGGTGCACCCCGGGCATTGCCACTCTTCATCCGGAAACCACATGTGGCTGTAGACGATCAACTGCGACTTGCCCCCGAAAATCTCGGCCAGGCGGACGGGTCCGTGCTCGCTTTCTAGCACATAGTCCGGCATCGCGACCATCGGCAGCCGTCGTCGCTGCGCCGCGATGGCGTCAAGCTCACGGGTGGCCGCTTTCTCCCGAACACGCAGCACTTCCAAGTCACGCTGCCAGATCTGCTCGTCGACCACCGGTGGCAATCCTGCGGTTGTCACACCAATCCCCTCCAGATCAAATGTTTACACCGTCAACATGCTAATGTTGACACCATATACTTTCACGTCGAGGAGGGTCAAGCGTTGGCGACGTTGAAGACCGGCTATCACCACGGGGACCTGCGCACGGCGTTGATCGATGCCGGCCTAGCCCTGACCCGAACCGGCGGGCCGGAAGCGCTGACGATCCGGGAAGCCACTCGGCGAGTCGGGGTTTCACCCAACGCCGCGTACCATCACTTCGCCGATCGCGAAGCCCTGCTCGGCGCGGTTGCCAGCGCAATCCAACATCGGATGGCGGCGCAGATGCAGGGCTCGTCACGCCGGCGGGGTACGGAGGATCAGTTGCGCGCGGTCGGGATGGGCTACATCAAATTCGCACTCGCCGAACCAGGATGGTTCGCGGTGGCCTTTTTCGGAGCGGTCAACCCCGATGACACTGCCGACGCTCCACCGTATCTGGCATTGGTCAACGCGCTCGACGCGATGGTGGCCGCAGGAGTACTCGCCCCCGATCGCCGCGCCGGAGCCGAATGGCCGTGCTGGTCCGCGGTGCACGGCTTCGCCGAGCTCGCCCTGCGCGGCCCGCTGCGCCACGCCGGTCGCCGCGACATCGCCGCCCTGGCCGCGCGCACGGTGGACGACATTATCGCCGGGGTTACGCGGCGGGCGTGAAACCAGTGCGAAACCGGCAAGAGCTTGTCAGCCACGAGGTAGCGTCTCTGGTGCCGACGGGACGGAGGCAACGATGAAGCGCTGTGTGGGCGCAGGACTGGCTGCCCTGCTGATGGTCGGGGAGTTGATCAACGCAGCGCCGCCGGCCCACGCCGGCTGCTTATACGGCGGCCCCGTGCTCAGCAAGTGCGATGGACCCGTCCAGCCGGACGGCACCTGGCAGCGTTGCGTGGCAACGACCCACCTGTTCTACCAGGGCGCCAGCTCATTCCTCATTCCCGACAAGAACTGCGACACGATGGGACCCGACCGATATCCCGGTGGTTTCGGGTTCGCCGACCCCCCAACGCACATCGACTGACCCGAAACGGGTTACAGCCGCTCGATGATCGTGACGTTGGCGGTGCCGCCGCCCTCGCACATCGTCTGCAGCCCGTAGCGGCCGCCGGTGCGCTCGAGCTCATTGAGCATGGTGGTGAACAGCTTTGCCCCGGTCGCCCCCAGCGGGTGGCCAAGCGCAATCGCGCCGCCGTTGGGGTTGACCTTCTCCGGGTCGGCCTTGATCTCCTTGAGCCAGGCCATGACCACCGGCGCGAAGGCCTCGTTGATCTCGACGGTGTCGATGTCGTCGATGGACAGGCCGGTCTTCTCCAGCGCGTAACGGGTCGCCGGGATCGGGCCGGTCAACATGAAGACCGGGTCGGCAGCGCGGGCGCTGACGTGATGAATCCGCGCCCGCGGCGTCAAACCGTGCGCCTGCACTGCGCTTTCTGAGGCCAGCAGCACCGCACTGGCGCCGTCGGAAATCTGGCTGGCCATCGCGGCGGTCAGTCGACCTCCCTCGACCAGCGGCTTGAGGCCGGCCATCTTCTCCAACGACGACTCACGCGGACCCTCGTCGACGCGGAACGCGCCGTGTTCGGTTTCCACCGCGATGATCTCGTTGTCGAAGTGGCCGCCGCGGATCGCGCCGAAGGCACGTTCGTGGCTCGTCAGCGCGTACTGCTCCATTTCCTCGCGGGACAGGTTCCACTTCTCGGCGATCAGCTCCGAGCCGCGGAACTGCGAGATCTCCTGATCACCGTAGCGGTGCAGCCACTGCTTGGATTCGTTTGTCGGCGAGGTGAACCCGAACTGCTCACCGACCGTCATCGCCGACGAGATCGGGATCTGGCTCATGTTCTGCACGCCGCCGGCCACGATCACGTCCGCGGTCCCCGCCATGATCGCTTGCGCGCCAAAGGAAATTGCCTGCTGGCTGGATCCACACTGCCGGTCGACGGTGACGCCGGGAACCTCTTCGGGATAGCCGGCGGCCAGCCAGGAGAGCCGGGCGATGTTGCCGGCCTGCCCGCCGATCGCGTCGACACAGCCCGCGATCACGTCGTCGACCGCGGCTGGGTCGATGTCGACCCGGTCGAGCAGCCCGCGCCAGCCGAGCGCGCCCAGGTCGACGGGATGCACGCCGGCCAGCGATCCGTTGCGCTTACCGACAGCGGTACGCACCGCGTCGATGACGTATGCCTGATTGCTCAACGCCATTTCAGACTCCTTCTTTCGTAATGCCGCCCAGGACGATAGCGAGATACTGCTGACCAACCTGCTGCGCGGTGAGCGGTCCGCCGGGCTGATACCAGCGCACCGACACCCAGGTGGTGTCACGGATGAATCGGTAAACCAGGTCGACGTCGAGGTCGGGACGCAGATACCCCTCTTCGATGCCTTGGTGCAGCACATCGACCCACATCTTGCGCTGCTGCTTGTTCAAGTCCTCGAGGTAGGAGAACCGAGGCTGCGGCAGCAGGCGCTTGGCCTCATCCTGGTAGATGACGACCTGCGCATGGCGGTGCTCGATGGCATCGAACGACGCCATGAACAGCCCCTTGAGCCGTTCCAGCGAATTCGGTTGTGTGTCAACAATTTCCTGGTAGCGGTCGAAGAGCCAATCCATGAACTTGCGCAGCACCTCGTCGACCATTTCCTCTTTTGACGAGAAGTGGTGGTACAGGCTTCCGGACAAGATGCCCGCGCTGTCGGCGATGTCGCGCACGGTGGTTGCCCGCAGCCCGCGTTCGGCGAACATCGTCGCGGCAAGTTCGAGCAACTCGTCGCGCCGGCTGTTCGTGGGTTCGCTCATGGATGCTGACTCGACACCGAAATCACCTCTCCAGTAAGGTAACTGGAGTAGTCGCTGGCCAGGAACGCGATGGTCGCCGCCACTTCCCAGGGTTCGGCGGCCCGGCCGAACGCCTCACCGGCCGACAGTTGATCGAGGAGTTCGGTCGAGCTGGTCTTGTCGAGGAACTTGTGCCGGGCGATGCTCGGTGACACCGCGTTGATCCGTACCCCGTATTCGACGGCTTCGACTGCGCTGCAACGGGTCAGTGCCATCACTCCGGCTTTGGCTGCCGCGTAGTGGGACTGCGAGTGCTGAGCGCGCCAGCCGAGCACGCTGGCGTTGTTGACGATGACGCCGCCATGATCCGCGTCGCGGAAGTATCGCAGCGCCGCCCGGGTAGTGCGCAGCACCGAGGTCAGCGTGACGTTGAGGACGCGGTCCCACTCTTCGTCGGTGATGTCGACCACCGGCGTCTGACCGCCCAGGCCGGCGTTGTTGACCAGCACGTCGAGCCGGCCATACCGCGCGGTGGTGGAGGCGATCAGCGCGTCGACCTGCGCGGTGGAGGTGACGTCGCAGACCACGCTCTCCACCCGGCCCAGTCCCAGCCCGGTCAACTCGTCGCGCGTCTGGCCGAGCCGTCGTTCGTGGTGGTCGGAGACGACGACGTCGGCACCTTCGGCCAGCGCTCGCCGGGCGGTGGCCGAGCCGATGCCGGTTCCCGCCGCTGCCGTGACGACGACGACCTTGCCCTTCAGAAGGCCATGTCCAGCAACTTCTTTCGGCGCAACGGCGAGCGTCATCGAACCTCCCTGGGTAGGCCGAGCACACGCTCGGCGATGATGTTGCGCTGAATCTCGTTGGAGCCGCCGTAGATGGTGTCGGCACGGGTGAACAGGTAGAGCCGCTGCCACTCGTCGAAGTCGCCGCCGGTAAGCACCAGTCCGGCCTTGCCCCTGACATCCATCGCGATCTCGCCGAGTTCGCGATGCCAGTTGGCCCACAACAACTTCGAGACGTTATCTTGACCGGGCTGCTCGACATCCATCGTCGCCAGCGCGTAGGAGCGCATGGCTCGTAGGCCGGCCCAGGAGCGAGTCAGCCGCTCGCGGATCAGCGGATCATCTGCTGCGCCAGTCTGCTTGGCGAGATCCACCACGGCGCTGAGTTCGCGAGCATAGACGATCTGCTGACCCAGTGTCGACACGCCGCGCTCGAAGGTCAGCGTTCCCATCGCGACCCGCCAGCCGTCACCGGGCTGGCCCACCACCAGGTCCGCATCGGTGCGGGCGTCGTCGAAGAACACCTCGTTGAATTCCGAGTCCCCGGTCAGCTGGACGATCGGTCGGACGTCCACGCCGGGCTGGTCGAGCGGCACCAGCAGATACGACAACCCGGCGTGCCGCGTGGAACCCTTCTCGGTGCGCGCGATCACGAAGCACCACTGCGCCCAGTGCGCCAGCGAGGTCCAGACCTTCTGTCCGTTGATCACCCACTGGTCGCCGTCGCGCACCGCAGTCGTGGACACGTTGGCCAAGTCGCTGCCGGCGCCGGGCTCGGAGTAGCCCTGCGACCACAGTTCGGTGACGTCGAGAATCCGAGGCAGGAAGCGCTGCTGCTGTTCGGGTGTGCCGAAGGCGATCAACGTCGGCCCCAGCAGTTCCTCACCGAAGTGATTGATTTTCGCCGGCGCGTCGGCGATCGCGTACTCCTCGTAGAACGCCACCCGGTGCGCCACCGACAGACCGCGGCCGCCGTGTTCGACCGGCCACCCCAGGCAGGTCAGGCCGGCTTTCGCGAGATGCCGGTTCCAGGCACGGCGCTCTTCGAACGCTTCGTGTTCACGACCGGGGCCGCCGAGCCCTCTGAGGGCGGCGAACTCGCCGACCAGGTTTTCAGCCAGCCAGTCGCGGACCTCGGCCCTGAACTCCTCGACGTCTTGCACCCCTGTAGGCTAACCTACCAAGCACTTGCTTTGTTAGCCCCGGCGCCTGTAAGTAGCCGTGGGCTCGAGCACCGAGGAGTTCGATGTCGAGCCATCCGCAGACCATTCCTGCGGCGTTGGACCACATCGCGCGCGAACTCCCCGACAACGATGCCCTGGTCACCGAGGATCGCACGCTCACGTTTGGCGAACTGCGCGACGAGGTGCGCCGCGCCGCCGCAGCGCTGATCGGCCTCGGCGTGAACGCCGGCGACCGGGTAGCGATCTGGTCGCCCAATACTTGGCACTGGGTGGTCGCCTGCCTGGCCACGCACTATGCCGGCGCGACCGTGGTCCCGTTGAACACCCGCTACACCGCGGCCGAGGCCTCCGACATCCTGGCCCGCACCGGCGCACCCGTCCTGGTGGCGATGGGCGAGTTCCTCGGCACAGACCGAACCGCCGACCTCGACCGGGCGGCGCTGCCCGATCTGCGGCATGTCGTGCGGGTGCCCATCGATGTCGACGACGGGACGTGGGACGAGTTCATCGCGCGCGGCTCCGACGTCAGCGCAGCCGATGCCCGGGCCGCGGCGGTCCGGCCCGACGACCTCTCCGATGTCCTGTTCACCTCGGGCACCACCGGCCGCAGCAAAGGCGTGCTGTGCGCCCACCGGCAGTCGCTGGCCGGGTCGGCGGCATGGGCGGCCGTCGGCAAGATCACCAGCGACGACCGCTACCTCTGCATCAACCCGTTCTTCCACAACTTCGGTTACAAGGCCGGCATCCTGGCCTGCCTGCAGACCGGCGCCACCTTGATCCCGCAGCTGACCTTCGACGCCGAGCAGGCGATGCGCGCCGTCGCCGAACACCGGATCACCGTGCTGCCCGGCCCGCCGACCATCTACCAAACTCTGCTCGACCATCCTGGTCGCGACAGCTACGACCTGAGCTCGCTGCGGTTCGCCGTCACCGGCGCGGCGTCGGTGCCGGTGGTGTTGATCGAGCGGATGCAGAGCGAACTCGACTTCGACACCGTCCTGACCGCCTACGGACTGACCGAGTCCAACGGGATGGGCACCATGTGCCGCGATGACGACGACGCGGTCACGGTCGCCACCACCTGCGGACGGCCCATCGCCGACTTCGAACTGCGCATCAGTGACGACACCGGCGAGGTGCTCCTTCGCGGGCCCAACGTGATGCTCGGCTACCTAAACGACCCGGACGCCACCGCGGCGGCCATCGACGCCGACGGCTGGTTGCACACCGGCGACGTCGGAAAGCTGGATGCCGCAGGCAATCTCCAGATCACCGACCGATTGAAGGACATGTACATCTGCGGCGGTTTCAACGTCTATCCTGCCGAGATCGAGCAGGTGCTGGCCCGCCTCGACGGTGTGCTGGATTGCGCGGTGATCGGCGTTCCCGACGACCGACTCGGCGAAGTCGGCCAGGCTTTCCTGGTCACGCGGCCCGATTCCGGGCTCGACGAAAAGACGGTGATCGCCTACACCCGTGACTATGTGGCGAACTTCAAGGCACCGCGTTCGGTGAGGTTTGTCGACACGCTGCCCCGCAACGCGGGCGGCAAAGTGGTCAAACCGCTACTGCGAGAGATGGCGTAGATGGATCTGCAATTCGACGACGAGACGCTGACATTTCAGCGGGAGGTGCGTGACTTCCTGTCAGCACACCGCGACGCCTTCCCGACGCTTTCCTACGACACGGCTGAGGGTTTCGCGCAGCACCGGCACTGGGACAAGGTGCTTTTCGATGCGGGACTGTCGGTGATCACGTGGCCGGAGAAATACGGCGGCCGCGACGCCTCGCTGTTGCAGTGGGTGGTCTACGAGGAGGAGTACTTCCGGGCCGGGGCGCCCGGAAGAGCCAGCGCCAACGGCATATCGATGCTGGCGCCGACACTGTTCGCGCATGGCACCGCCGAGCAGTTGGATCGGGTCCTGCCGAAAATGGCCCGTGGTGAGGAGATCTGGGCGCAAGCCTGGTCGGAACCCGAGTCCGGCAGCGATCTCGCCTCGCTGCGTTCGACCGCAACGCGCACCGAGGGTGGCTGGCTGCTCAACGGGCAGAAGATCTGGAGTTCACGAGCACCGTTCGGCGACCGGGCGTTCGGATTGTTCCGTTCCGACCCCGGGGCGCAGCGGCACAGCGGCCTGACCTACTTCATGTTCGACTTGCACGCCGCCGGGATCACCGTACGGCCGATCGCCCAGCTCGGCGGCGACACCGGGTTCGGTGAGATCTTCCTGGACAATGTTTTCGTACCGGATGTCGATGTGATCGGCGCGGCGAACGACGGCTGGCGGGCGGCGATGAGCACGTCGAGCAACGAACGCGGCATGTCACTGCGCAGCCCGGCGCGGTTCCAGGCCTCCGCCGAGCGTCTGGCCCGGATGTGCAAAGCCAACGGCAACAGCTACTTCGGGGATCAGGTCGCCGAAGCGTGGATCAAGGCGCAGGCTTACCGGCTGCACACCTTCGGCACCGTGACCCGTTTGGCGGGCGGTGGCGAGCTGGGGGCCGAGTCGTCGGTCACCAAGGTGTTCTGGTCAGACCTGGACGTCGCGATCCACCAGACGGCACTGGAGATTCGCGGTGCCGACGGCGAACTGGCCGACACCTGGACGGACGGGCTGCTGTTCGCCCTCGGCGGCCCGATCTATGCCGGCACCAACGAGATTCAACGCAACATCATCGCCGAGCGGCTACTGGGACTACCCCGGGAGAAGGCGAAATGAAATTTGATCTTGACGAGCAGCAGCGTGACTTCGCCGCCAGCATCGACGCGGCGCTGGCGGCTGCCGATCTTCCGGGCGCGGTACGCGCCTGGTCCGACGGTGACACCGGCCCGGGCCGCAAAGTCTGGGCGCGCCTGGCCGACCTCGGAGTCACCGCGTTGGCGGTGCCTGAACGGTTCGACGGCCTCGAGGCGCATCCGGTCGACCTCGTTGTCGCGCTGGAACGGCTGGGCCGCTGGGGTGTGCCCGGCCCGGTAGCCGAATCCATAGCGGTGGCACCGGTTTTACTGGCCGACGACGACCGGTGCGCAGCACTGGCGTCCGGGGAGTTGATCGCCACCGTCGCCCTGCCACCGCAGGTGCCCCGCGCCGTCGACGCCGACACCGCGGGCCTGATCTTGCTGGCCGATGTGGACGGAACGGTCAACCAAGCGCGCCCCGGCGAACAGCACGAGTCGGTGGACCCCAGCCGCAAACTGTTCGACGTCACCCCGACCGACGCGAGCTGGCAGGCTGATGTCAAGCGCGCCTACGAATTCGGGGCGCTGGCCACCGCCGCCCAACTGGTCGGGGCCGGCCAGGCGCTGTTGGACGCCGCGGTCGGGTACGCCAAGCAGCGCATCCAGTTCGGCCGCGCCATCGGTTCGTATCAATCGATCAAACACAAGCTGGCCGACGTACACATCGCACTCGAGTTGGCCCGGCCGCTGGTGTACGGGGCTGCCCTGTCGCTGGCCGATTCATCGCCCGATGCCGCGCGAGATGTGAGTGCGGCCAAGGCTTCCGCCTCAGACGCCGCGTTGCTGGCCGCCCGATCTGCATTGCAGACCCACGGCGCGATCGGGTTCACCGCCGAGCACGACCTGTCGTTGTGGTTGCTGCGGGTGCAGGCGCTGCGACCGGCCTGGGGTGACCCGGCCGCGCATCGGCGACGAGTTCTGGAGGCGCTGTGAGTGACGAACGGGAACTACTGCGCGACAGCGTCGCAGCGTTGGTGGCCAAGCATGCCTCCCCCGCCGCGGTCCGCGAGGCGATGGCATCCGAACGCGGCTATGACGAGTCGCTGTGGCGGCTGCTGTGCGAGCAGGTCGGTGCGGCGGCGTTGGTCGTGCCCGAGGAATTCGGCGGAGCCGGAGGCGCCCTCGGCGATGCGGCGGCCGTCCTCGAAGAACTCGGCAAGAATCTGGTGCCCAGCCCGTTGCTCGGCAGCACGCTGGCTGAACTCGCGCTGCTGGCCGCCGACGACCCCGACGCGGAGACACTGGGTTCGCTGGCTGAAGGCGCGGCGATCGGCGCGGTGGTGTTCGACCGCGACTACGTGATCAACGGCGACATCGCCGATGTGGTGATCGCGGCCGGTGACGGAAAGCTGTACCGTTGGCCGGAATTCAGTGCCGAGCCCGTCAACCCGATGGATCCGACTCGCCGGCTGGCCCGCCTCACGCCGGGCACTGCGACACCGCTCGGCGTCGACCCGGGATTGGCCGATGCGGCGGCGATCTTGCTCGCCGCCGAACAGGTCGGGGCGGCCACCCGCTGCCTGGAATTGACCGTGGACTACACCAAGGAACGCCGGCAATTCGGTCGCGCGATCGGCAGCTTTCAGGCACTCAAGCATCGGATGGCCGACCTGTACGTCGCGGTGCAGGCCGCTCAGGCCGTGGTGCACGACGCCGCCGACGCACCGTCGGCAACCTCGGCGGCGTTGGCGCGGGTCGCGGCCAGCGAGGCGTTCAGCTTGGTTGCCGCCGAGGGCATTCAGCTGCACGGCGGTATCGCGATCACCTGGGAACACGACATGCAGCTGTACTTCAAACGCGCACACGGCAGTTCGCAGCTGCTGGGTCCGCCGCGCGACCACTTGCGCCGGCTGGAATCCGAAGTGTTCTCCTCCAGCGACGGTGCAGGGAGCTTGGCGCGATGAGGTGGGGGCACCACCCGCTTGCGGGGGAAAGACGGACAGCTGCTTTAACGTTGACCGCATGACCTTTCGCGTCGCGCTACGCGCGGGTATTCCGCCGTTCCACGTGATGGACGTCTGGCTGGCCGCCGCCGAACGTCAGCGCAGCTACGGCGACCTGGTGAACCTGTCGGCGGGGCAGCCGAGCGCCGGTGCTCCGGGGCCGGTGCGGGCTGCCGCCGTCGACGCGCTGAACCGCAATCAGCTTGGCTACACCGTGGCGCTGGGCATTCCGGAATTGCGGTCGGCGATCGCGGCGTCGTATCTCGACCGCTACGGCGTTCAGGTCGACCTCGACGACGTGGTGGTGACGACCGGCTCATCCGGGGGCTTTTTGCTGGCGTTCCTGTCCTGTTTCGACGTCGGCGACCGGGTGGCGGTCAGCAGCCCCGGATATCCCTGCTACCGCAACATCCTGGCAGCGCTGGGGTGCGAGGTCGTGGTGATCGAGTGCGGCCCGGATACCCGTTTCCAGCCCACCGCGCAAATGCTGGCCGAGCTCGATCCGCCGGTTAAGGGGGTGGTGGTGGCCAGCCCGGCCAACCCCACCGGCACGGTCATCCCGCCTGCGGAGCTGGCGGCGATCGCATCCTGGTGCGACGGGTCGGGCGTGCGGCTGATCAGCGACGAGGTCTACCACGGTCTGGTGTTCGACGGCTCACCCGAGACCAGTTGCGCCTGGAGCACGTCACGAAATGCTTTTGTGGTCAACAGCTTTTCCAAATATTTCGCGATGACAGGGTGGCGGCTGGGGTGGCTGCTGGTGCCGACCGAGCTCCGGCGCGCGGTGGATCGGCTGACCGGAAACTTCACCATCTGCCCTCCGGTGCTGTCACAGCACGCCGCGGTCGAGGCGTTCACGCCCGATTCGGTCCGGGAAGCGGAAGGACATTTACACCAGTACGCGGCCAATCGCGCGACGCTGCTCGACGGTCTGCGACACATCGGCGTCGACCGGCTCGCTCCCACCGACGGCGCCTTCTACGTCTACGCCGACGTCTCCGATTTCACCGACGACTCGATGATGTTCTGTTCAAAGTTGTTGGCCGACACCGGGGTAGCGATTGCACCCGGGATCGACTTCGACCCCGAGCGCGGGGGTTCCTACGTCCGGCTTTCCTTTGCCGGGCCGGCGAGCGGCATCGAAGAGGCGTTGCGGCGCTTGGGTGCGTGGCTGCCGGGTCGCACGAGTGGTGGATCGTAAGCGGGGTTGCCGACCTGTCGCTGCTGACTCATGCGGAACGTACTCGAGTGAAACACAATCGAAATCCTGGGAGCCTCCAGCCGAACCAGACGTGTCATCCATGTATCGCCCGCCTTTTGTTCACGGACTCCGCAGATCACTCCCAGTCGACTTCCAGGAACCTTTTGTATAGTCACCAGCAGTCGGACAGGAGGCCGCGTTCGCGTGACACCGGATCGCGCGGGTCCACTCAACGACACAGACACAGTGGTCGTCCAGTTACGCCAAAGGAGTCCCCATTGCACAGCAACATATTTCGTGCTGGGCTGAGCTCTCTTGCTATCTGCGCGCTGGTGTTGTCGGGGTGCGGCAGCAACGGCAGCAGTAACGCGTCCAGTCCTGGACACGTGCAATGCGGCGGCAAGAAGGAACTGCACGCCGGCGGCTCCACTGCCCAGGAGAACGCGATCGAGCAGTTCGTCAACGCCTACATCCGCGCCTGCCCCGGCTACACCCTCGATTACGACGCCGACGGCTCCGCGGCCGGGCTTGCGCACTTTGAGAGCGACCACATTGACTTTGCAGGTTCCGACGTGCCGATGAATCCGTCCAACGGCGGACCCGACCGAGCCGCGGCCCGGTGTGGTTCCCCCGCTTGGGAGCTGCCGACTGCGTTCAGCCCCATCGCCGTGACTTATCACCTCAACGGCGTCAGCTCGCTGAGCTTGGACGGGCCGACGACCGCCAAGATTTTCAACGGCACAATCACCACCTGGAACGACCCGGCGATCCAGACACTCAATTCGGGTATCGCGCTACCCGCGACCCCCATCCAGGTGATCTACCGCAACGACAAATCGGGGACCAGCTACAACTTCCAGAAATACCTCGCAGCCGCATCCGGCGGCGTCTGGCGGAAGGACGTCAGCGAGACCTTCAACGGGGGCGTCGGCCGGGGTGCCGACGGTAACAACGGCACGTCGGCACTGCTGGAGGCCACCGAAGGGTCGATCACCTACAACGCGTGGTCGTTCGCGGTGGGCAAACAGTTGAACATGGTCGCGATCATCACCTCGGCGGGTCCCGAGGCGGTGCCAATCACCCCTGAGACGGTCGGCAAAACAATTGCCGGTGCCCGGTTCCAGGGCGACGGCAATGACCTGGTGCTCGACACGTCGTCGTTCTACAAGCCCACCCAGCCAGGTTCCTATCCGATCGTGTTGGCGACCTACGAGATCGTCTGCTCGAAGTATCCGGATCCCGCCACCGCCACCGCGGTCAAAGCCTTCATGCGGGCCGCGATCGGCCCCGGCCAACAGGGCTTGGAACAGTACGGATCGATTCCAGTGCCGCAGGCATTGAAGTCGAAACTGGCGTCGGCAGTCGACGCGATCTCGTGACCGATCGAAGGGGGTATGGCTTGTGAGCGGCAAGTTCCCGGATTCGCAGGCGGGGCGCCAGTTCGGGCCCTACCGACTGACACACCTGATCGGCCGCGGCGGAATGGGCGAGGTCTACGCTGCCGAGGACACCCGCAAGCGGCGGGTGGTGGCCTTGAAGCTGATCTCCGAGCAATTCTCCACCAATCCGGTGTTCCGCATGCGAATGCAGCGCGAGGCGGACGCCGCGGGCCGGCTGACCGAGCCGCATGTGGTGCCCATCCATGACTACGGCGACATCGACGGCCAGTTCTACGTCGACATGCGGTTGATCGACGGGATTTCGCTGAGCGAAGTGCTTCACCGTGATGGCCAGTTGTCGCCGCCCCGAGCGGTGGCCATCGTGCGGCAGATCGCCGAGGCCCTGGACGCCGCCCACGCCATCGGGGTGACGCATCGCGACGTCAAGCCCGCAAACATTCTGATCACCAGCACCGACTTTGCCTATCTGGTCGACTTCGGGATTTCGCGTGCTGCCAGCGACCCGGGGCTCACCCAGACCGGGATGACGATAGGCACCTACTACTACATGGCCCCGGAGCGTTTCACCGGCGACGCATGCACCTCCAGCTCCGACGTGTATGCGCTTGCCTGTGTGCTGAGCGAGTGCCTGACCGGTGCGCCACCGTTCCGCGGCGACAGCATCGAGCGGTTGATCGGTGCGCATCTGACGGAAGCGCCGCCGCGACCCAGCCAAGTGCGCCCCGGTGTCGTGCCGACCGCGCTGGACCGGGTGGTCGCCAAGGGTATGGCCAAGAATCCAGCCGACCGCTATGCGACCGCCGGCGCCTTGGCCAACGACGCTCACGATGCGCTGACAATCTCCGACCAGCACGATGCCACCGCGATTCTGCGTCACGGTAGGCAAGGGAGCCTGTCCAACGGCAATGCGGCCGTCGGCGTTGCGCCGCGGGTGGACCACGGCTCCACGACAGCCCTCTACGAGGCCAGACCGGCCAGTCTCTCGTCGTCGCTCCCGGCTGGGAACCCGTCCGTTCCGGCCCACACGCCCGACTCCACCCCGGCGGACACGTCCAACCCGAACGGCAAGCGCAAGAGGTGGATCGTCGTCGGCGTCGCGGCGACGGTGCTCGCCGCGGTGGTCGGGGGCGCCACATACCTGGTGAGCCGCCCCTCAGCCACCAACTCGTCGGCATCCTCCGGACAGCATGTGCTGCAGTTCGACGGCCTGGACTTTCGGCTTTCGCCGAGCGGGGTAGCGGTGGACGGCAAGGGCAACGTCTACATCACCAGCGAAAGCATGTACGGGCAGGTGTTGGAATTGACTCCTGGATCGACCAAGCCGTCGATGCTGCCGTTCGACGGCCTCTACCAGCCCCAGGCGCTGGCGGTGGACAAAACCGGCGCGGTGTACGTGACCGACTTCCAAAATCGGGTGGTCAAGCTGGACGCGGGCGCCCGGCAGCAGACCGTGCTGCCCTTCGACGGCCTCAACTATCCCGAGGGGGTCGCTGTCGATGCTCGGGGCAACGTCTTTGTGGCCGATCGGGGCAACAGTCGGGTGGTCGAGTTACCAGCCGGATCCGACCACCAGAAAGTATTGCCGTTCGACGGCCTTCACGATCCCGACGGCGTGGCTGTCGACGGAGCGGGCAACGTCTATGTCTCCGATACCGACAACAACCGGCTGCTGAAGCTGGCCAACGGATCAGGCGCGCAGGTTGTCATGCCCTTCACCGACCTCAGCGCGCCGTGGGGTGTTGCGGTCGACAGCAGCGGCAACGTCTACGCGACCGAACACGACACCAACAAAGTCGCGAAACTAGCCGTGGGAGCAGTTGATTCGACTGTGCTGCCTTTCACCGACCTCAGCACCCCGTTGGCAGTCGCGGTCGGCAACAGTGGGAGCGTGTATGTGGCCGACCGCGGCAACGACCGAGTGGTCACGTTGGCGAATTGAGCCGGGCAGGCCAACCCGGTCAGCTGCATACCGAAGCAGCGTTGGGTACTCACATGCGGTCAAACGTCCATCGGCGACGCTGAGCATGGCGAGCACAACCTGAGTCAGGTATTTCCTTTTACTGCTTCTTGCTTTTTCGGGTGAATCCAAAAAATTTGCGCGGGCGAGTGGTTTCCTCGTCAGTGTGGCCATCGCACCATTGCGCCTGAGGCACTTGGCGTTTCACGGCGTCAACATGAAGTCCACACCCAGCCCACGTTGTCTTGCCGCAGACGCGGCAACGAGTGGCGAAACACATGGCGATCAGTACTCTTTCAGGCGTGGCCGCGGGGCCGGTGTAGTTGGCTGAACTGTGGCGTGCGCACCAATGCTGCGACGGCGCGGAAGACAGCCGAAGTCTCGTCGGGATCCGGCACAGCGGTGAACACCGGTCCGAAAACGGTATGACCGTCGATGGTCAGCAGGGGGCTGCCGCCGGTGTCCCCCAACGCGTCCTGGCTGGCCTGGTGAAACTGCGCCACCTTAGCCTGAATCCGTGGACGTTCGGTCCTGGGTGATCGGCGTGTGAACAGCGGAAATACCTCCTGAACTGGGATAATAGTGATTGTCGAGTCACGATCGGTCCCTGGTTCGGAAGGCATTTCC
>Ga0080006_1138617_pt1 | contig 85378 bp, 82 predicted proteins | sample RS3BMetagenome_FD_69209 | JGI IMG/M metagenome (GOLD analysis project Ga0080006, IMG submission 69209) | Ferric oxide microbial mat and aquatic microbial communities from Rainbow Spring, Yellowstone National Park, USA - RS3B (SPADES... ... | reverse complement strand
GGACCATACGCACGGCACGCTCCTTCAGCTCAGGCGGGTACCGCTTCGATGCGGGGTGCTGTTGTTCCATGACTCCAACCTTTCCAAGGTTTGGAGCCTCCAGGAAACCCAGGCCGGTTCAGTCACTACGGGCACGGCAGGTCAGGCCACCGGCACCGGTGGGCGGCCCGAACGGATCGCTCCCGTCGACCCGGAGCGACGGCGATCCGGCGAACCCCAGCCGTTCCGCCTCCTCCTGGCTGCCCCCCGCACGCAGGCGATCGTCGACGGGTGGCCGAGCCGGTCGAGCGCCTCCCGGAGGCGTTCCTCCAGGATCGTCCGGTGCGAACATCCGTCGACATAGAGGAGCTGGACCCTCATGTCGACCATTCTCCACCAGGAGCGTTCGACGCCTCGGACCGCACTGCAGACGATGTGATCGGGTCGCTACGACGGTCCGCAGAGCCCTGAGGGGCCCCGCCCCGTCGGGGGGGACCTCCGGAGTCCCGACCGGAGCCCGCCACTCCCGTTACCTGACATAATATACATTATCGGCGCTTCAGAGGGAATCGCCCCGGGGCTGCACCGTCCCGTACTTCGGTCCCGCCGGGACACGTCGACCCCACCCGCGTCCCGGTCCGGCCGCGCGCTACGGCGTTCGCCCTGCAGATTCCCGTCGGATCCCGTCCACCTTCGACCGGCGCGCTCCGACGACGCTGCCGCCCCGGGCGCAGGCCCGACGGCGCCCCGGAACCCGTTCCCGGCCCTCGAGCGTGTCACCGGTGCGGATGCGGCACGATCCGCCCGGTACCGGTGTCTCCCCTTATTTCGTCACGGTGACGTAACCAGACCGCGCCACAGGCCGCCTCGCCCCGCGAGCGCGGTCCCGGTTCAGGTGGGACAGTGCGGGGTGCGCTGATTGGCGTCGACGTCTGCGTCGGGTGTCCGGTCGACCAGGTGCGCTCCACCGGTGTCGTTGTCGTGGGACGGCGGCAGCGTGGTCGACGGGCCGGCACCGGCCTGGGACGCATGCAGACCGGCGGCCGGCGGGGTGCCGCACCCCTGGGTCGTGGACGTCCCGGACCCGGTCAGGGCCAGGGCGACCACGAGGACGAGGAGGCCCGCGGCGAAGGCGATCGCCAGGAGGACCGGACGTCGGAGGTCGCTTCTGTTGCGGGGTTCGTGCACGGTGGTCGCTTCGGTCGTGTGGTCTCGGGCCCCGCATTGTCGCACGTGGCGCAGGCCTGGGAGTTCCGTCCGCTCCGTCTCGGACCGACCGACGACGGACCCTGCGCCTCCGGACCTGAGCCCCGTACGGGCGACGTCCGTCGGACGGGTGGACGACGACTGTCCCATGTAGGAGTTCCCGCCGGTGGCGGATTCGGCAGGCGCCCCAGCGAGTGTACCTGCTGGATACACCGGCACGGTCCTCCCCGGCTGCCGCCCGGACGGCGGTACCGACCCCTCCCCCGCCTGCGGTCGGACGGAGCGGTCAGCGCACGACCGGTTCGACGACGGTGCCCACCAGGTCGGCCGCCGCGTCCAGCAGGTGTTCGTAGGCGTGCCGGTAGGCGGTGGCACCCCGCGACGCCTCCAGGTCGGCGGCCACGTCCTCGACGGCGGCCTCGAGCCGGTACAGCCGGTCGTGGAGCCGGGCCAGGTCGGCGACCGACACGATGCACTGGTCCGACGGCACTCGGAGCTCGTCGGCCCGCCTCCGGGCCTCGTAGGCCCGCTGACGGTGGGACGGGCTGCAGAAGCGTCGGGGTCGCCCGGCACCCGTCCGGGCCGGCAGCGGACGGTGGCACCAGCCGCAGCGTTCGGCCGGAGCCGGGGGCGTCACGTCCACGACGGCAGGGCGGGCCGCACCGTCGTGGACGTCAGATCCGGTCGAGCCGGACCACCGGGATGACCCGGTCGGTCGCGGCCTCGTACTCGGCGAAGTTCGGGTACTCGGCGGCCTGTGCCGCGTAGACCCTGTCGCGGCTCGCCCGGTCGAGCACGACGGCACGGGCCCGGAAGGTGTCGGTGCCGAGTTCGACCCCGACCTCGGGGTTCGCCACCAGGTTGTGGAACCAGTCCGGATCCGTCGGCGCACCGGCCTTCGAGGCGAAGACGTACACGTCGTCGCCGTCGACACGGCACACCACGGGGGTGACCCGCTCGAGCCCGGACCTCGCGCCGGTCGTGGTGAGCAGCAGGATCGTGGCGCCCTCGAACGCCCCGCCGACCGCCCCGCCGTTGGCCCGGAACTCGGCGATCACCTGCGCGTTGAACTCGTTCCTGTCCGTCATGTGGCCTCCTCGCGGCCCCTCGGGCCGGGTGTCGACGACTCGTCGCGAGGATAGGCGGAGGTGCGTGCTTCTGCGGCACCGCATGCCGACGGCGGCGGCACTGCCGATATCCTCGACGCGGAGCGAACGCCATGGACTACGACCCCGACGAGTTCTCCCTCGAGGACCTCTACGACGACGACGACGTCCACTACCGCACGTGCGGGAGGTGCGGGGCGCGCACGCAGCCCCGCTGGTCCGAGTCCGCCTGCCTCGAGGAGGCCCGGCGCTACGGCTGGCGCCGTGTGGCGGCGTCCGACCGGCCCGGGGCCCGTCGCATGGACCTGTGCGGCACCTGCGCGGACGAGGCCGGCATCGGGCCGCCCATGGCCCGGTTCGGCTGGTAGCGGGACGGCCCGGCGCCCGCGCCCCGGTCAGGCGTCCAGGCGGAGCACCCGGGTGTCCGGGTCGACGTCGCCACCCCGGCCCACCAGGGCCTTGCGCCCGAGCGGCGCCGGTGTGCCGAGGTTGACCCAGCCGAGCAGCGTCTCGTCCGGGGTGCAGCCGAACAGGGCCCGGACCGGACCGGTGCCGAGGACCCCGGCGCTCTTCCACACCGCGCCGTAGCCCAGGCCGGTGGCGGCCAGGACGATGGCGTACCCGGTGCACGACGCCGAGACCACCTGTTCCCACACCGCGACGTTCGCCGCGGTGTCCGGCGATGCGATCACCATCACCGAGCAGGGGGCCGCACGGGCCTTGGCGGCCATCTTGGTCACGACCGACTCCGGCACGTCGTCGCCGCGCAGCTCGCGGAGGCCGTCCACCAGGGCACGGGCGAACCGGTCGCGCCCCGTCCCCGTGCAGACGGCGAACCGCCACGGGGTCAGGTCGCCGTGGTCGGGCACGGTGGCGGCCGTGGCGAGGACCGCCCGCAGGTCGCCCTCCGTCGGCGGATGACCGTCGGGCAGGGGCTCGGGGCGCAGTGCGGCCAGCCGCGCCACGTAGACCGGATCCGCCGTCGGGGCCACCTCCTCGACCGGCGGGCGTGGGTGTTCGGGTCCCTCCATGCCCGGCAGCGTAGGGGGTGACCGGACGGGGCGCGGCACCAGGCCCCGATCGTGAACAGGGAGAATCCCCGGCGACCGGGCGCACGGCACCCCCCGGTCGCCGGGCTCCGGGGCGCCCGTCCGCGTGGGGGTGGCTTCGGCAGTAGCCTGTCGCCCGGTATGGGCCATCGCATCGAAGTCGAACTCACCAGTCAGACGGACGAGTCCACGTGGACGTGGCGCGCCGCGGGGGCCAAGCTGCCCCGGGGCACCGTCTCGTCCGATCTCGTCCCACCCGGCACGTCCGTCGGGACCGTGCTGCGGGCCGAGGTGGAGTCGACCCTCGACGGCACCACCGTGACCGCGCTGATGGCCCCGAAGGGCAGGTCGGAGCCGAAGCCGGTCGAGCGCATCGAGATCCTCGGGACCCCCCAGAACGGCCCCGACGTCAACGTCGTCCTGGCCGGCAAGGGGAAGCGCCGTCGCGACGACCACGGGGACGGCGACCGCGACGGCTCCCGCCGGCCGACGGGTCGAGGACCACGGCCGGACGGGGACCGGGGACCAGGCGGCGAGGGTCGGGGACCACGCGGCGAGGGTCGCGGCCGCGAGGGTGCGGGTGCCGGAGGTGCCCGCCGCACGGGCCCGGCGCGTCCCGGTGGACGTGAGGTCAGCAGCCGCGACCGCGGGGACCGTCGTCCGGCGGCGTCCACCGTCTACCGCAACGCCGCACTGGCAGGGCTGCGGCCCGAGCAGCTGCCCGTCGCCGAACAGCTCCTGCGCGGTGGCATCCCCTCGGTGCGCCAGGCCATCCAGGAGCAGAACGCCCGGGCCCGCGCCGAGGGACGCCCCGAGGTGACCGAGGCGCCCCTCATGGCCCTGGCCGAGGAGCTCCGTCCGGTCATCAACCTGGCGACGTGGAAGGACCGCGCCTCCGTCGCCCGCACGGCCGGCAAGGACACCCCGTTGCGCGAGCTCCGGTCGATCGTGGCCTCGGCCTCGACGGTCACCCTCGACGAGGAGGGCACCGAGATGGTCAAGGCGCTCCGGGCCAGCCTCACCGAGCGCATCACCGCCCTGCGCGAACGCTGGGTGGAGCGCATCACCACGGCCCTCGACGAGGGACGCGTGGCCGACGCCGTCCGGGCGTCCATCCGGCCCCCCGAGCCGTCCGCCCGGCTCTCGGCCGAGCTGGCCGTCCGTCTGTCGGACGCCGCCGGGCAGGCCATGTCGCCGGAGACGGCACCGGCCGACTGGCTCGCGCTGCTCGAGGTCGTCGTGGAGTGTCCGGTCCGCCGGACGGTCAAACCCGCCGGTCTGCCGACCGACGCGGACGAGGCACTGCTGTCCGAGGCCCGCAAGGCCGCCGGTCTGGTCCCGGAGCTGGCCCGACTCCTCGGGATCCCGATCCCACCGCCGCCGGGACCCCGCCGTCCGGCGACCCCCCGTCCGGCCGGCCGCCGCGCCTCGTAGCCGACGCCGGCCGGCATCCCCTCCCCCACCCGTCCCGACCCGGTCGTCGGAGGGGATGCCCCGGGCTCACCCCAGGGGCAGGTGCATCACCAGGAGGCGGGCCTTGAAGCCCGCCGACTCGTAGAACTGCTTCGCCTCTCGGTCACCGGGGAACGCCGTGCCGTCGACCCCCGTGCACCCCTGTGCACGGAACCACGCGACGGACCGCTCGAGCAGGAGCTGGCCCAGTCCGACCTCGCGTGCCCCGGGTTCCACGTAGCAGACGTCGAGCACGCCGCGGCGGTCCCCGCCGTCGTCGTCGACCCGGCAGAGGGCGACACCGGCCGTCCAGGCGTCCAGCAGGCCCACCAGCGCCGTGGTCCCGGGACCGGCCACGTAGGCCGCCAGGGCGTCGTGCGACGCCTCCGGCGGGTGTCCTCCCTCGTCGGCCGCACGGGTCTCGGTGCCTCCCCGCTCGGTGCCCACGGCCGACCGGAAGGCGGCCGTCAGTTCCACGAGCCGCTCGACGTCGCTCCCACCGGCCGATCGGACCTGCTCCACCGTGACCGCCGCCCGCCCGCCGCCGGTCACCCGGTTCAGGACCGCTCGTCGAGCAGCTGGTCGACCCGGTTGAGGATCGTCCGGCGTCCCCGCGTCGAGGTCTCGTAGGCCCGTACCTCCACGAGCTCCGACCGGCTCAGCCCGTCGAGTCGCTGGACCACCTGGGAGGCCGACAGGGTGTCGAAGCCCGGGATCGCCAGCGAGCCCGCGTCGGGCACGTGGCCCCCGGTGGGCCGGGGCGAGGTCGCGGGCGTGGGCGCCACGTCCGCCGTGGGCGCCGACGGACCCGGGGTCTGCGACACGGGGGCGGGTGCCGGTGCGGGGGCGGGGGCCACCGGCCCGGTCGTCGGCGGGCGCGGGATCGACCGGAGCCGCGGGGGTGACGACGGCTCCTGCGCCCGCGTCGACGGTTCCGCGACACGGGGGGACGTGCCCGTGGCGGGAGCGGGCGGGGCGGTTCCGGTACCCGACGGGCCCCTGCGGCCCTCGGTCCGCTTCCGGATCTCGTGACCGCCGGCCCGGACCGCGAACTTGCCCACGGCCCGTGCCGAGTTGACCTGGACGCCCAGTCGCTCGCGACCGCGCTCGGCCAGCCGGGGCAACTCCTCGGCCAGGGTGACCGCCAGCCCGGTCGGCAGGAACACGAACAGGTCGAGGAACCGTTCGCTCAACGGCGGGTCGTCGTGCTCGTCAGGGGTGTCGGCCATGCTCGCCTCCGGTCAGACGCAGTCGCGGCAGAGCATCTTCTTCTTGTCCGCCAGCTGGTTGCCGTGCTTCACGAGGAAGCACGACCGGCAGACGAACTCGCCGGGCTGCTTGGGGAGCACACGCTCCACACCGTCGCCGCTGCGGTCCTCGGGCTCGGGAGCCTCCTCGTCGTCCTCGACCTCCTCGACGACGAGCCGCTCCTTGAGGATGGTGTCGAGGCTGGCCTCGACGTCCTCGTCGTCGGGCTCCTCCTCCTCCTCGTCGTCGGTCTCCTCGCCCGCGGCCTTGGCCACCGCCTTCGCGGTACCGGTCGGCACGTCGGGCTCCACCTCCTCGACCTCGAGGACGGCGACGTCGTCCTCGTCGTCCTCGTCCAGGAGGGGCTCCTCCGCGATCAGATCGTCGTCCTCCGCCAGCTCGTCGAGGTCGTCCTCGATCAGCTCGTCGGGTGCTTCGACTTCATCGATGTCGTCTGCCATGTGCGTTGGTGCCGGTCTTTCGGTGGTGAGTTGGCCGGGAGCATAGACGCCCCGGGCTTCCGTTCGTTCGTCGCCCTCCGCCGGGGCCCTGGTGGGCGGGCCCGGTCCGTCGCGCCGCCGTCGGGTGGGGATCATGCCAGGAATCCACCCCCGGGTGGTGCATGTCGGGATCCGGGACGGCGGAGGACGTCCGTTCGGACGGCCGGCCCGTGCCCCGGGGACCGCCCGCCACGGAGGCGTCGACCCCGCCGGGGGAGACGCTGGATCCCGCGCCCGGCGGGACGCCCGGCCCCGGTGGACCGTGCCAGGCGGTAGGGCCCAAGGGATCTTTGGCACCACCACCCCGCCACCCCCGGCTCACGCCGACGGCCTCGGGGAGGTGTTTTCTACTCGACCCCCTGGGCCTTCCTCCGCCTCTCACAGCATCCCCCCCTCGGGCCACGACGACGGTCGAGACCGTCGATCGCAACTCTCGGGGCGACTGGGACTGGCCGCACCATAGGCCACGGCGACGGTGGTGCGTCAAGTGCGTTTGCTAGGCCCTGAACTGGGCGTTTCCGGATCGTCCCAGTTCAGGACGTTGCAGGTTCTGTCGTCGCCGAAACGGAATTCCTCCGCCGCTCGGCCCGACGCTCGGCTTCGAGCCGCTCGAGGTCCTCGGCGCCGTAGTCGACGTGGGACATCGCCTCGGCCAGGAGCCGGTGCCCGGCCCGCTGGGCGATCTGGCGGTGCATCTCCTGGGCCACCCAGCGGTAGCTCGGATGGCCCTGGGGACCGGACCGCAGCTCGAGCAGGTGCATGGCCTCCCGAGCGTTCATCTGCATCGAGTAGCGGATCCGGTAGGCCAGGGCCACGGCGTAGGACGCCTGTTCCGCGAACTCCGGTCGCAGGACCTCGTACAGCTCGCGGGACCGTTCGAGCGACGCCGTGTAGCGGTCGGTGAGGCCGGCCTCCTCGACCACCTCGGGCACGTCGTATCCCAGGGCGGCCCCCAGCGGCTGCCATTCGATCGTGAGGATGCGGTGCCGTTGCAGGTCGCGGAAGGCCCCGTAGTCGGTCACCACGTCGAAGCGGTAGCCGGTCCGCTCGAAGGCCCGGCCCGGGCGGTGGCGGCGGTTGCCCCGCTCCCCCACGTAGGCCCGCAGGATCGCCCGCTTCTCCTCGGCACCCAGCAGGCGGACCCGGTCGAGCACCTCCGACTCCGGCCGGCTCGTGCGCGGCGCGCAGATCGCCGCCACCACCTTGTCCTCGCCGTCGGGGTCGAAGTCGAGCAGCTCCACCGTCGCCCGGCCCGACGGCCCGTGGGGCTGGTCGGTGCCCGGGTCGACCAGGTCGGCCAGGACCTCCCCCACCACCCGGGCCGTCTCCGTCCGGGTCGCGTCGAGGTACTCGCCCCAGGCGCCGCCCCGGTCGGCCCGGTCGACGCGTTGGAGGAACGAGGGGATGACCTTGCGCAGCTCCTCCAGCATCATGTCGGCGTACACCCGGGCCTCGGGCAGCGGGTGCGAGCGCATGCGCACCAGCAGCATCTCGTAGGACTGGCCCGTCCCGTAGATGCCGACGTTCGACAGGGAGCCCGCCGGGAGCAGCCCCCGCAGGGCGTCCAGGCCCTTCGCCCGCACCGCCTGGCGGTGGACGAAGTCCGAGTCGCCGGCCTGGCGCGGATGGCGGGCGGTGAGCCACGCCTGCGCGTCGTCGAGCAGCTCGCCATAGGTGTCGAACATCCGGTCCATGTCGCCGACGTAGCGGGCACCGAGCGGCGAGTCGAGCAGGCCGGGGTCGCGGAAGTACCGGTAGTGCCCGGTCGACAGGCGCTGGTTGTAGGCGATGTACCGGGTGGACTGCTCGAGGTAGGCCATGAGCCGACCCCACTCCAGCACCTTGGTCAGGACGTTGGACGCCTGCTCGCAGGCCAGGTGGACGCCGCCGAGCTGGGCCACCGAGTCGTCGCCGTACTCGAAGAAGACCCGCTCGTACAGCTCCTCGGCCCGTCGGAGTCCGACCGTGGCGTCCACGCCGGCGTCGCCGGTGATGTCCAGGTCGCCGACGAACTCGTCCAGGAAGAGGCGGCGCAGGCTCTTGTGGGAGCGCGAGTAGCGGGCGAAGAGCGCCCCCTTGACCACCTCGGGGAGGTTGACGAGCGCGAACACCGGCCGGTCGAGGTTCGTGACGTAGCGCCGGAGGATGTCGGCCTCCTCGGCACTGAACGATTCCACGGCGTAGGGGAACATGCCTGTCAGACACTAGGACGGGGACGGGCCGCCAGGCGCGGACCCCAGGGCGGCCGGGTCGTCGGCACCGACCACCCCCCGCCGCAGGAGTGCGGTGGCCAGCTCGGCACTCGACCGGGTCCCGGGATCCTCGGCCACCTGGGCGATCTGGCGCACCAGGTCGATGACCTGGCGGACGTTGCGGACGAAGTCGCCCGGGGCCACCTCGGCGTCCCGCAGCACGGCGTCCAGCGTGCCCCCGGCCGCCCAGGCGACCACGGCCCGGGCCAGGCCCCCGTCGGGGCGCCGGGTCCGGCGCAGTCCCACCCGCCGTTCGTCGCTGCGCACGCCGGCGGCCAGGGACTCGACCGCCGCCAGGCGTTCGACGACGGCGGCCTGGCGGGGCACCGGTGGCTCGTCGCCGGCCCGCCGGGCCTCGAAGCTGAGGGCCGAGGCCACCCCGGCCAGGTGCGCGGGCTCGAGCCCGTCCAGGACCCCGGCCCGGAGCACCTCGGCCACCAGCAGGTCCGACTCGTGGTAGATGGCGGCGAGCCGGACGCCGTCGTCCGTGAGCGCCCACCCGTCGAGGAAGCCCCGCTCGTCCAGGATGGCCAGGCGCCGGTCGAGCTGGGCGACGAGCGATTCGGAGCCCGCGGGGGCCTGCCACTGCCCGTAGGAGGACTCGAGCAGGCTGTGGGCCTGCTCGCGGGTCCACCGCCGCACCAGGTTGACGGCGAGGTTGTAGGTCGGGTGGAACGAGGACACCAGGTCGGGCGGTGGGGCCACGGCCGTGCGGGCGACCAGTCCGAAGGGCGTGGCCGGGTGCCACAGCACGAACGCGTGTCCGACGGTGTCGATCCCGCGTCGACCGGCGCGGCCGGTCAGCTGCTGGTACTCCCCCGACGTCAGCGCCGAGGTGTCCGATCCCCGGAACTTGGCGAAGCGCTCCACCACCACGGTCCGGGCCGGCATGTTGATCCCGAGCGCGAGGGTCTCGGTCGCGAACACGACCTTCAGCAGTCCCTCCGAGAAGCACTGCTCGACGGCCTGGCGGAACGCGGGCACCAGGCCGGCGTGGTGCGGTGCCACCCCGGCCTCGAGGGCGGCCGACCACGGCCCGTACCCGAGGGTCCGGAGGTCGTCGTCGCCGAGGCGCTCGACCGACGACTCGACGAGGGCGCGGATCCGGATCCGCTCCTCGTCGGTGGTGAGCCGGACGCCGTCCTGCAGGCACTGCCGGGTGGCGTCGTCGCAGGCGGCGCGCGAGAAGATGAACGTGATGGCCGGGAGCATCCCGGCACCGTCCAGGTACTCGATCACCTCTGTGCGCCGGGGTGCCCGCAGGCGCTCGTGGGTGGACCGCCGGCGCCGGTCGTCGAGGCGGAGGCCGTCCGGATTGGGGGCGCCGCCGCGCAGGAGCGGCAGCACGGTCACCCCGTCCCGCCCGCGGGTGGCCACCGCGTAGTGGTGGTGCAGGGTCACCGGGCGATGCGTCTCGACCACCACCCGGGTGGGTCCCCGGACCGACGCCAGCCACCTCCCGAAGTCGTCCGCGTTGGCCACCGTGGCCGACAGGCTCACGAACGAGACCCCGGGCGGCGTGAGCACCAGCACCTCCTCCCACACCGAACCCCGGTAGGGATCCTGGAGGTAGTGCACCTCGTCCAGCACGACGACGCGCAGCCCGTCGAGGAGCGACGACCGGGCGAAGAGCATGTTGCGGAGGACCTCGGTGGTCATCACGACGACGGGTGCCCGGGGCTGATGGGAGACGTCGCCGGTCAGGAGCCCGACGCGGGGGGCGCCGTAGCGGGCCGACAGTTCGGCGAACTTCTGGTTGGACAGCGCCTTGATGGGGGTCGTGTAGAACGCCTTGCCTCCGCCGTCCAGGGCCCGTGCCACCGCGTAGTCGGCGACCAGCGTCTTGCCGGACCCGGTCGGGGCGCTCACCAGGACGGACTCGTCGCGGTCGACGGCGTCCATCGCCCGGTGCTGGAACGGGTCGAGGCGGACGCCCAACCCCCGTTCGAACCGCGCCCTCGGCCCGTCGGGTTCGCCACCCGGGGCGGGCGCGCCCCGGGTCATCGACGGACGATCTTGCCGATGAGGATCGAGAGCTCGTAGAAGACGTAGAGCGGCACCGCCATGGCGAGCATGGAGAACGGGTCCGAGCTCGGGGTGATGACACCGGCCAGCACCACGATCCCGATGATCGCCCACCGCCGCCACGAGGACAGCTGCCGGGGCGTGAGCACTCCGGCCAGTTCGAGCGAGACGAGCAGCACCGGGAATTCGAAGGTCACCCCGAAGGCCACCATCAGCAGGATGATCAGGCTCAGGTACTTGTTCGGGTCGAGGATCTGGTTGAGCGAGGGGCCGCCGATGGAGTCCAGCCACGCCAGTGCGTGGGGGAAGATCAGGAAGGCGACGGTCGCACCCAGGGTGAACAGGCCGATGGTGGCCACGATGAAGGGGACGGCGTACTTCTTCTCCCGGGGGTTGAGGCCCGGGGTGATGAACCGCCAGAGCTCCCACAGCCACACGGGCGACGCCAGGAAGATCCCCCCGTAGGCCGCGATCTTGATTCGCAGGGCGAGCCCGTCGAGCGGCCCCGTCACGTAGAAGCCGCAGTGCGTCGGGGCGACCTGGCAGTAGGGGTGCTTCAGCCCCGCGAGGATCCAGTTGTAGCCGAGGAAGGCCACCGTGGCGGCGACGACGAAGGCGGCCACCGAGACGAGCACCCTCCGGCGGAGCTCGGTCAGGTGCTCGGTGAGGGTCATGGCATCGGGTGCCGGCCGGTCGGACCTGCGCTTCAGCGACAGCGCCACGACCGGCCCCCGGTTCCGCTGCCCACGGGCACGGACCTCAATTCAGCGACGGGTCGTCGGGCACGGTCCGCCCGTCGACCCGCACCCGGTGGACGGTTCCCTCGGCGTCGCTCACCGAGATGCCCGGGAGGGACGCCTCCTCCTCGGCGTGCACCGACCCGAGCGGCCGGTTCGCCCCCGCCGGGGCGGTGACCTCGTCGCCCGACGGTCCCGACCACCCCGGGGTTCCCGACGGGTCCCCGGTGCCGGCCGAGGGCGGGCCGGCCCCACCCGGCGGGGTCGCCTCGTTGTCGGCGGCATGGGTGTCGGCCAGCGAGTCGAGGAAGGTGATCGGCGACCGCACGGCCTGGGTGATCCGCTCCGTGGACGGCAGGTCGGGGAAGTTGCCGCGCACGTCGGTCTCGAGGCGCTGGCGCATCCGTCGGAAGTCACCCCACAGCGAGCCGATCTGGCGCGCCAGGCCCGGGAGCTTGTCGGGGCCGAGGACGATGACGGCCACCACCAGGACGACCAGGAGCTTGGCCGGGCTGAGAATCGTCACCCGTCCACTGTACCGGCGGGCCGGACCGTCCGGAGGGCCGGCCCCGCGACACGGGCCCGGCCGGCGGGCGGGCGGGCCCGGACGCTCAGACGCCCTTGACCTGGCTGAGCGGCCAGACGACCGCCACGGCCCGCCCCACGATGAGCGACTTCGGGATGGGCCCGAAGTAGCGGCTGTCCTCCGAGTCGGTGCGGTTGTCCCCCATGACGAAGTACTCGCCGGCCGGGATCGTGACCGGGCCCGGCATGTTGAACTGCGGGTGCTGGTCGTCGGGCAGGGCCCCGGTGAAGCTCGACGGGCCGGGTGGGAGCCACGGCTCGTTCAGCAGCTTCCCGTCGATGTATACGTGGCCGTCCTTGGTCGAGATCGTCTCGCCGGGCAGGCCGATGACCCGCTTCACCAGGTCGGCGAAGTTCTGCGTCTCGAGCGGGGGCCGTTTGAAGACCACGATGTCCCCCCGGTGGACCTCGTGGAGGTCGTAGCTCAGCTTGTTGACCATGATCCGGTCCCCCACCTGGAGCGTCGGCACCATGGACGGTGACGGGATGTAGAAGGACTGGACGACGTAGGTGCGCAGCAGGACCGTGCACAGCAGGACGGCCATCAAGATGACGGCCCACTCGATGACCCAGCGGTAGCCGCCGCCCCTGCCGCCGCCCCCGGTCAGGCCCTCGTCGCCCGACCCGCCCCCGGGCTCGGGTGCGGGCGGGACGCCGGACGCCGTCTCGGCGGGCGGCCCGGACGACGGTGGGACGGACGGATCGGTCGACACAGTGAGCCGACGCTAGCCCACGGCCGGGAGCGGCCCGGGGCAGGGGGGCCGGTTCACAGTCCGGCGATCAACTTCTCGACGCGCTCGTCCCTCGACTTGAACGGGTCCTTCAGCAGCACCGTGCGCTGTGCCTGGTCGTTCAGTTTGAGGTGGACCCAGTCCACCGTGAAGTCCCGGCGCTTCTCCTTGGCCCGCTTGACGAACTCACCCCGCAGTCGGGCCCGCGTGGTCTGGGGAGGCGTGGTCATGGCCTCGGCGATCTCGACGTCCCGGCACACCCGGTCGACCTGGTCGTGCCGTTGCAGCCGGTAGTAGAGGCCGCGGTTGCGGTCGACGTCGTGGTACTGCAGGTCGAGCAGCGAGACCGTCGGGCTGTGCAGCGGCAGCGAGTGACGCTCGCGGTACCCCTCGACGAGACGGTACTTGGCCACCCAGTCGCATTCGCGGTGGAGCGACAGCGGATCGGCCTCCAGGCCCTTCAGGCAGTGCTCCCACATGTCGAGCGCTCGGTCCTCCTGCACCGTCAGCCCGTGGCGGTCCCGGAACCGCAGCGCACGCTGCAGGTACTCGCCCTGGAGGTCGAGCGCGCTCATTTCGCGCCCGTTGGCCAGCCGCACCGGCCGGCGGCAGGTGATGTCGTGGCTGATCTCGCGGATGGCCCGGATCGGGTTCTCCAGGGTCAGGTCCCGCAGCACGGTGGAGGGGTCCTCGAGCATGCGCAACACGATGCTGGTGGCCCCGATCTTGAGGAACGTGGCGTACTCGCTCATGTTGGAGTCGCCCACGATCACGTGGAGCCGGCGGTACTTCTCGGCGTCGGCGTGCGGCTCGTCCCGGGTGTTGATGATCGGCCGGCTGCGGGTGGTCGCCGACGAGACGCCCTCCCAGATGTGCTCCGCCCGCTGGCTGAGGCAGAACACCGCCCCCCGGGCCGTCTGGAGGACCTTGCCGGCACCGGCGTACGCCTGGCGGCTCACCAGGAACGGGATGAGGATCTCGGTGTAGTGGGCGAAGTCGTCCCGGCGGCTGGTCAGGTAGTTCTCGTGGCAGCCGTAGGAGTTGCCCGCCGAGTCGGTGTTGTTCTTGAACAGGTAGATGTCCCCGCGGATGCCCTCCTCCCGCATCCGGGCCTCGGCCCCCTCGACCAGGGAGGCGAGGATCCACTCCCCCGCCTTGTCGTGGGCGACCAGTTCGGCGATGTCGTCGCACTCCGGGGTGGCGTACTCGGGGTGGCTGCCCACGTCGAGGTAGAGCCGGGCGCCGTTCTCGAGGAACACGTTGGAGGAGCGGCCCCAGCTGACGACCCGGCGGAACAGGTAGCGCGCCACCTCGTCGGGACTCAACCGGCGCTGGCCGCGCAGCGTGCAGGTGACCCCGTACTCGTTCTCCAAGCCGTAGATCCGCTTGTCCATCACCTGCACGGTACCGTGATCGTGCCGCCGCACGGCGCCACCGCCGCCGGCGCGGTCGGGGACGCCACCCCGCGGCGGGACCCTGCGGCGGGGATTCAGGCCAGGAGGGCGACGAGCTCCTCGTCGACCAGCCGGCGGAAGGCCCGCCGCCCGTTCCCCTCGGCCAGCACGGCCACCTCGAGGTCGTCCGCACCCAGGGTCCGGTCGGCGCCGGCCAGCGCGTCCACCGCCGCCCGCAGCGCTTCGGACAGCGACCACGTCGCCGACCACGACTCGTCGAGCTTGGCCACGATGGCCTCGGTCTCGCCGCCGAGGACGGCGAACCGGTCCTCGTCGGTGATGGTCCCCTCGTAGGCGATGTGGTACATCTGCGGCGGTCGCAGCCCGTTGCCGAGCTCCGCCACCAGGATCTCGACCTCGAGCGGCTTCATCTCGTGGGTGAAGACCTGACCGAGGTACTGGGCGTAGAGGTTGGCCAGCGACCGCGCCTCGACGTCCTCGCGGCTGTAGGCGTAGCCCTTGGTGTCCGCGTGGCGGATCCCCGAGACGCGCAGCTGGTCGAACTCGTTGTACTTGCCCACCCCGGCGAAGGCGATCCGGTCGTAGATCTCACTGATCTTGTGCAACGACCGGGACGGGTTGTCGGCGACGATCAGGATGCCCTGGTCGTAGGTGGTGGCCACCAGCGAACGGCCCCGGGCGATGCCCTTCTGGGCGTACTCGGCCCGGTCCTTCATCACCTGCTCGGGTGCCACGTAGTACGGCATGGTCATGGCTGGCGGCCCTCCGTCCTCCGGCGCTCGATCAGTGCCGCGAACCGGTCGGCCACCTCGTCCTCGGTCACGGCGGTGAAGCCGTCGGCCGTCACCGTGGCGACGAGCGGATAGATGCCACGGATGAGGTCGGGCCCCCCGGTCGCGGAGTCCTCGTCGGCGGCCTCGTAGAGCGACTGGATGGCCAGTTCAACGGCGGCCTCGCGGTCGAGCCCCTCCCGGTAGCCGAGCTTGACCGTGGTGCGGGCGTCACGGCCGCCGGAGCCCGTGGCGTTGAACTCGGTCTCCTCGTAGTGGCCGCCCGTCACGTCGTAGGTGAAGATGCGACCGGTCCGTCGGGCCAGGTCGAACCCGGCGAACAGGGGCACCACGGCCAGGCCCTGCATGGCCATGGGCAGGTGCTCCCGCACCATCTGGCCGAGCTGGTTGGCCTTCCCCTCGAGGCTGAGGACGATGCCCTCGACCTTCTCGTAGTGCTCGAGCTGGGTCTGGAAGAGGCGCACCATCTCCACGGCCGGTCCGGCGGCCCCGGCGATCGCCACCGCCGAGTACCGGTCCGCCGGGAACACCTTCTCCATCGCCCGGTGGGCGATGGAGTGTCCTTCCGTCGCCCGGCGGTCGCCCGCCATCACGACGCCGTCGGCGTAGCGCAGCGCCACGACGGTCGTGCCGTGGCGGAACCCCTCCGACGGCGCCACCCCCGCGCCGGCGATCGACGGGTGGGCCGGCACCCGGAGGCGTCGCAGGAGACCGGCGAAGTCCGGACCCGGGTCCTCGGTGGTCGAGAAGAGCGGGAGCGTCACCGGGTCACTCCCCTCCCTTCTGCACGTAGTTCCGGACGAACTCCTCGGCGTTGTCCTCCAGGACCTCGTCGATCTCGTCCAGCAGGTCGTCGAGCTCGGCCTTCAGCTTCTCGCCCGTGGCGGAGGCGGCGGGCACGTCGTCGACCGCCTCGTCGGTGCGCTCGCTCCCCTGCTGCTTCTTCTTCAGCTCTCGCTCTGCCATCACTCCACTCCTCGGTCCCAGTACTGCATCGGTGCACCGCACCACCGGGGCGTGCCGCCCCGTCGGTCAGCTGCTCAGCCGCTCCACCAGTTCGGTCGGGCTCGAGCAGCTGTCCAGTAGTGCTTCGACATGTTCCGCCGTTCCCTTCAGGGGATCCATCATAGGGACACGTCGCAACGGGTCCGTGCCGAGGTCGAACACCAGGGAGTCCCAGTTGGCGGTGGCCACCGACGCCGGCCAGCGCTTCAGGCACTCGCCCCGGAACCAGGCCCGGGTGTCCCTCGGCGGACCGCTCACCGCCGCCTCCACCGCGGAGGGATCGACCAGCCGCTCGGTGTCCAGGCGGGCGAAGAGGGAGCGGGACGGGCGCAGGTCGTGGTACTGGAGGTCGACGGCGGCCAACCGGGGGTCGTCCCAGCCCAGGCCGTGGCGGTCGCGGTAGGCCTCGAGCAGCTGCAGCTTGGCCACCCAGTCGACCTGGCGGGCCAGCGACATCGGGTCGGTCTCGAGTCCGTTCAGCACCTGCTCCCACCGGTCGAGGACGGCGGCACCGACCGGTTCGGCGCCCAGGCACTCGAGGCCCCGGTCGTCGGCGTACTTCCGGGCCAGCGAGTACAGCTCCCACTGGACCGCCAGGGGTGTCGCCGTCGACCCGTCGGCCAGCAGCAGCGGCTGGCTGAAGGTGCGGTCCACGGCCACAGCGTGGATGGCCCGCACCGGGTCGGCCAGGGCCAGGTTGCGACTGCCCGAGACGTCGTCCTCGATCATCGCCAGCACCAGCGACGTCGTGCCCACCTTCAAGAAGGTGGCCACCTCGGCCAGGTTGGCGTCCCCCACGATGACGTGGAGCCGGCGGTAGCGGTGGGAGTCGGCGTGGGGCTCGTCCCGCGTGTTCACGATGGGACGCTTGAGCGTCGTCTCCAGCCCGACCTGTTCCTCGAAGAATTCGGCCCGCTGGCTGAGCTGGTAGTCCACCGTCCCGACGTCGTGGACGCCCGTCTCGGATCCGACCTTGCCGCTGCCGCAGAAGATCTGGCGGGTCACGAAGTGCGGTGTGATCCCGTGCACGATCCTGCTGAAGGGCGTGTCGCGGTCCATGAGGTAGTTCTCGTGGCAGCCGTAGGAGTTGCCCTTGCCGTCCGAGTTGTTCTTGTAGACCACGAGGCGGGACCCGTCGCGGAGTGCGTGGTCTGCGGCCTCCATCGACCGGATGACGACCTGCTCTCCCGCACGGTCGTACCGCAGGGCCTCGAGGGCGTCCCGGCACTCCGGCGAGGAGTACTCGGGATGGGCGTGGTCGACGTAGTACCGCGCCCCGTTGGTGAGGACCGTGTTGACCAGGTGGGTCTCGACGACGGGGGGCATGGCACCCTCGCGGGCGAACCCCCGGGCGTCGTTGCCGGGCGCCTCGTCCTCGAAGTCCCAGCCGATCTGCTGGCGGGCCACGTCGTGGGCGTAGGCGTTGACCAGCACCGAGGACGCGGCGATCGGGTTGGGGTCACCGCCGACCACCTGGATGCCGTACTCGGTCTCGATGCCGCAGACCTTGGGGATCGCCATGCGGGCGACCCTACCCTCGCACCGGGTGCGTGCGACGTCCCCGGCCGCTCAGAGGTACTGGCCCGTCCCGACCCGCTCGATGGAGCGGCCGCCGGTGGTCTCCTCCCGGTCGCTGATCAGGGTGCGGATGTAGACGATGCGCTCGCCCTTCTTGCCCGAGATCTTCGCCCAGTCGTCCGGGTTGGTGGTGTTGGGGAGGTCCTCGTTCTCCTTGTACTCCTGGCGGATCGACTCGAGGAGGTCCTGGGTGCGGATGCCGCGGCCCTGCTCGGCGATGGCCCGCTTGATGGCCAGCTTCTTGGCCCGCCGCACGATGTTCTCGATCATGGCCCCCGACGAGAAGTCGCGGTAGTAGAGGACCTCCTTGTCCCCGTTCTGGTAGGTCACCTCGAGGAAGCGGTTCTCCTCGTCGTCGCGGTACATCTCGGCCACGGTGGACTCGATCATGGCCTGGGTGGCCTTGGCCGGGTCCCCCCCGCCGAGCGTCCGCACCTCGTCGGCGTCGAGGGGCAGGTCCGCGGTGAGGTACCGGCCGAAGATCTGGGCGGCGGCCTGTTCGTTGGGGCGCTCGATGCGGATCTTCACGTCGAGACGGCCGGGCCGCAGGATGGCGGGGTCGATCAGGTCCTCGCGGTTCGAGGCTCCGATCACGATGACGTCCTTCAGGGTCTCCACCCCGTCGATCTCGGCCAGGAGCTGCGGCACGATCGTCGACTCCATGTCCGAGCTGATACCGGTCCCCCGGGTGCGGAACAACGAGTCCATCTCGTCGAAGAAGACGATGACCGGCACGCCCTCCTCGGACTTCTCGCGCGCCCGTTGGAACACCAGGCGGATCTGGCGCTCGGTCTCCCCCACGTACTTGTTGAGCAGCTCGGGGCCCTTGATGTTGAGGAAGTAGCTGCGGGTGTTGGTGTTCCCGGTGACCTCGGCCACCTTCTTGGCCAACGAGTTGGCGACGGCCTTGGCGATGAGGGTCTTGCCGCACCCCGGCGGTCCGTAGAGCAGGATCCCCTTGGGTGCGGGCAGCCGGTGCTCGGCGTAGAGCTCCCGGTAGAGGTACGGCAGCTCGACCGCGTCCGTGATCGCCTCGATCTGGTCGTCGAGTCCGCCCACGTCCGCGTAGGTGACGTCCGGGACCTCCTCGAGGACGAGCTCCTCGACCTCGGGACGGTCGAGCTTCTCGATGAGCAGCCCCGTGCGCGACTCCATGAGCACGCTGTCACCCGCCCGCAGCTTGACGCCGAGGAGCGCGTCGGACAGCTCGGCCACCCGCTCCTCGTCGGCCCGCCCGTAGACCAGGGCACGGGCCCCGTCGTCGAGGAGTTCCTTCAGCACGACGACCTCGCCCTGCCCCTCCCCCTCGCGGGCGAGGATCACGTTCAGCGATTCGTTGAGGACGACCTCGTTGCCGCGCTGGAGGTCGCCGGGTTCGATGTCGGGATGGAGGGTCACCCGCATCTTGCGGCCGCCGGAGAAGACGTCCACCGTCCCGTCGTCGTTGGCCCCGAGGTAGGTCCCGTAGGCCGAGGGCGGCTGCGTCAGCTTCTCGACCTCCTCGCGTAGGTTGGCGACGTGCTCCTTCGCCGTCTGGAGGGTGAACGTGAGCTTCTCGTTCTGGGAGACGGCCTGGGCCAGCTGGCCCTTGGTCTCGAGGAGCTTCTCCTCGAGGGTCTGCACCCGGCGGGGGCTCTCCTGGAGCCTCCGCCGCAGGACCGTGACCTCCTCCTCCGCAGCGTGGGCACGTGCCCGCAGCGCCTCGAGATCGTCGTCGTCCGCCGCCCGGCCGTGGCCGTCGGCATCGTCGAAATCAACCGTCGCACTCACCTCATTCGAGCAGTCGGGGCCTCGTGTGCGACCCTACACCGGGGCGGTCGCCGGTCCCGCGTTCCCGGGTCCCCGTCCGGTGGCCGGACCGTCAGCCGGACCCCGTGCGGACGCGGGTAGCATGAGGGGGACGACGGGACCGCCGCGCCGACGGACGGCCCGCCGGAGGACGTACCCGTCGGGCCCGGTCCCCCGTGGACACGGGTGCCGCGCGTTCGAGCCGAGAGACACGTAGGAGAGTCACAGCTGATGAAGGTCTGGATCGACCAAGATCTCTGCACGGGAGATGGCCTCTGCGAGGAGATCGCGCCCGCGGTCTTCACGCTGCTCGACGACGGGCTCGCCTACGTCAAGGAGGGTGACGCCGTGCGCAACGAGCCCGGTGGCTCCGCCGGGATGGCCGGCGTTCCGGCGGAACTCGAGGACGCCGTGGTCGAGGCCTCCGAGGAGTGCCCCGGCGAGTGCATCTTCATCGAGCAGAGCTGAGCGGTCCGCCCCGGATCCGGCACCGGGCCGCCGCCGTCAGTCCGGGGACGAACCGGACGGCCCGTCCCCGTCGGACCGGCCGAAGCGGTCCCCGTCGGCCGGTCCGGACTCCGACCGGGGCGGCCCCGGCACCCCCGGTCGGCTCCCCCGTTCCTCGGGGCGCAACAGGCGCGCCGTGGTGACGAAGCCGGTGTGCCCGACCATGCGGTGGTCGGGCCGGACGGAGCGGTCCTCGATGTGCCACGTCCGGTGCAGCACCTCCAGGGTGCCGGCCATCCCGAACGCGCTGTCCTCCAGCGCCTGGCGGAAGTGGGACGTCTGGTTGATGGTCGGCAGGTAGGCGCAGATCATGCCGCCCGGTCGCAGCGCGGACTCGGCGTGGGCCACCACGCGCCAGGGTTCGGGAAGGTCGAGCACGACCCGGTCGAGTCCCCGCTCCCCGATCCCCTCGTAGACGTCGCGCAGCTCGACGCGGTAGGCGGCGGCGTCCCCGACCGTGGCGGCCACGTTGGTCCGTGCCCGGGCGGCGAAGTCCTCGCGCACTTCGTAGCCCACCACGGAGGCGCCGGCCCGCAGCATCGCCATGGACAGTGCACCCGAACCGACGCCGGCCTCGAGCACCACCGTGCCCGGCGCGATGTCGGCCTCCATGAGGATGGCGGCGAGGTCCTTCGGATAGATGACCTGCGCCCCCCGGGGCATCTTGAGGACCGTCTCGGCGAGGGTGGGACGGACGACGAGGAACCGCCGCCCCGTGCTGCCCAGCACCGTGGACCCCTCGTAGGCGCCGATCAGGTCGTCGTGGGCGACGATGCCGACGTGGGTGTGGAAGGACGCGCCGACCCGCAACGTGAGCAGGTACCGGCGCTTCTTGGCGTCGACGAGCAGCACCCGCTCGCCGGCGCGCAGCAGGCTCCTGTCCGCGTCCTCGGCACCCCCGACGGGGTCCACGCCGCTCAGGGGTTCGGACTCGACGACGGGCCGGGCGGGCCCGAGCGGATCACCAGGCGCTCCCCGGGGTGCAGCTTGGTGCGGTAGACGACGTCCTCCGACCTGCGGGCCCGGAGCAGCATCCAGACGGCCGCGCCCACCACGAACCACGCCGTGTTGTAGCCGCGCATGCCCCGGCCGAAGGCCTTGAACTGGAGGTACCGGAGGATCGACTCCACCGGCTCAGATCCTCCGGACTTCGACGACGGTCGAGCGTCGGCGCCCCCGGCGCCGACCCATCAGGTACACCACGGCGACCGACACCACGACGACGGCCAGACCGATGGCGAGCGCCTGGGACTTCGCCCCCTCGACCTCGTCGGTCACCCCGCCGGTCATCTCGCGGAACTTGGCCTCGATCTGCTCGCGGGTGATCTTCTCGTCGGCCGGGCTCATGCCTGCTCCTTGTCGGTGGTGCCGCTCGGCGTCTGGCCCCGCCCCACCGCCCACACCGCCAATGCCGCCACGAGGACGACGGCGACCGTGCAGATGACGTAGGGGATCCAGGACAGGTTGCCGGTGAAGGTGCTGCCCGTCTCGCCCTGGAGCAGGCGCAGGAGGCCCACCGACAGTACGACCAGTCCGATGGAGAGGGCCACGGACCCGAGCACGCCGAACAGGACGTAGCGGCCGAGGCCCTTGACCGGGTCGAGCGTCTCCTGCCGGATGTAGGCGACGACCAGCCGGACGGTCTCCTGCGCCTCCTGGCGCAGACCGTCGAACCCCCGCCTGCCGTCACTGCGGCGTTGCGCCACGTTCCTCCTCGCGTACTCTGCCGCGGCCCGGCGGGTACCGGAGCCACCGCCGGGCTCCCCCGTCGGCACCACCTCGACGGCGGGCCCGGGGCCCGGACGCCACAACTCTAGCCAGCGCCGGCACCCGGACCGCTCACCCGCGCTCGGTGAACAGGTACGTCGAGCTGGCCCGGGCCACCACCCGTCCCCCGTCGTCGACCACCTCGGCCTCGGCGAAGGCCACCCGGCTGCCGCCCGACACGATGCTGGCCGTGCACTCGAGCACGGTCCCGATGCGTGCCGACGCGAGGAAGCTCGTCTTCATCTCCACGTTGGAGGCGAACACCTTGCGACCGGCACCCGCAGCGAACGTGATCGCCGCCGCGCCCATGGCCGAATCCGCCATCGCCCCCAGGAACCCGCCCTGGACGATGCCGGCCGGGTTGGCGAAGCGCTCGTCGGCCCGCATCCTCCACACCGTCCGCCCGGGTTCGGACTTGTCCACGCACGTCATCCCGAGCGTCAGCTCGCAGTTCGGGGGAACCTGGATCCGGGTGTCGGCCACCGGGCGACGATAGCCCCCGGCGGTCACCCCGGGCCCGGGACGGCCGGGCGTGGTCGCGTCGGGGTCCCGAGCGGCGATACTGGGGTATGGCCACCGACACGCACGACATCCCGGGGCCGGTCGTCCTGGTGGGCGAGGCCACCGAGGACTGGGCCGGCGACGCCCGCTACCACGAGTACTCGGCGGCGGCCGACCCGGTCGGCTCCGGGAGCGTCCCCCGGGTCCCCCTCGTGCGGTTCCCGGCGCACCTCCACCACGGCCCGGGCAGCCGCCTGGTCCCCCTCGACCTGTCCGAGGCGCTCGGCGTCGACCGCCCGGCCACGAGCCCGGCACTGCTGGCCGCCTTCGCCGTCCTCGATCCGGGGGACACGCTGACCACCCCGCCCGACGCCACCAGCGAGCTCTACTACTGCCTGGAGGGGAGCGGGTCGAGCACGTTCGTCCGGGCCGCTCCCGACGGGCCCCCGGTGTGCGGGACGGTCCCGTGGGCCCGGGGCGACGTCGTGACCCTCCCCGCAGGGTGCACCACCGAGCACACGGCGACGGCCACGGAGCGGGCAGTGCTCTACCGGGTCACCGACGCCCCCCTGCTCCACTACCTGGGCGTCGCCCCGGCGGCGGCGCGCTTCTCCCCCACCCGGTACGACGCCGCCACCTCCCGGGAGCGGCTCGCCGAGGTCGAGCGGCACCCCGACGCCGACCGGCGCAACCGGGTCAGCATCCTGCTGGGCAACGCCGCCATGGACCGCACGCTCACCGTCACGCACACCCTGTGGGCCATGCTCGGCGTCCTGCCCGCCGACCGGGTCCAGCGGCCCCACCGCCACCAGAGCGTCGCACTCGATCTCATCGTCTCCTGCGAACCCGGCTGCTACACGCTCGTCGGCTCCGAGGTGGACGGCACGGGCAGGATCGTCGACCCGGAACGGGTGGACTGGGAGCCCGCGGGGGCGTTCGTGACGCCGCCCGGGCTCTGGCACAGCCACCACAACGAGTCGGGGGCACCCGCCCACCTGCTGCCCGTCCAGGACGCCGGCCTCCACACCTACCTGCGCTCGCTCGACATCCGGTTCACCCCGTCGGGCGGCTGACCCCGGTGGAGTTCGCCAGCGCGCTGTCCCGGCACCCGGTGACCAGCCACGCGCTGGGGGAGGCGCTCGGGGCGGTGCTCGAGCAGGTGGGTGAACGGCCCGACCTGGTGGTGGTGACGGTCACCCGTCCCCACGCCGGGGCGCTGGAGGACGTCGTCTCGGCCGTCGACGCCGTCCTCCATCCGCTCGGTCTGCTCGCCTGTGCCGCCGAGTCGGTCGTCGGCGAGGGGTGCGAGGTGGAGGAGCTCCCGGCCGTGAGCCTCTGGGCCGGCCGGGTGGGGCCGCTCCTCGCGTTCGAACTGTCGGCGACGCGCCTCGGGGACGACGAGTGGCGGTTCGACGGCCTGCCCGAGGGCATCGGCTTCGCTCCGTCGGCACTGCTCGTCCTGGCCGACCCCTACTCGTTCCCCATGGCCGGGTTCACCGACCACCTCGACCGTGTCCACCCGGGACTCCCCGTCGTGGGTGGTTTCGCCTCCGGTGCGTCCGGGCCGGGCGGCACCCGGATGGCCGTGGGCGACCGGGTGCGCACCACCGGTGCGGTGGCCGCGCTCCTCGGCCCGGCCACCGAGGTCGTCCCCGTGGTGTCCCAGGGCTGCCGCCCCTTCGGGCGGCTGCTGACGGTCACCGGCGTCGAGCGCAACCTCGTCCGCGAGATCGCCGGCCGGCCCGCCATGGAGTGCATGGTCGACGAGATCGCCGAGCATCTCGGTCGGGCCGACATCGCCGGGATCGAGGGCAACGGCCTGCTCCTCGGCCGGTGCGTCGACACCCGGGTGCTCGACCCGGGGCCGGGGGACCTCCTCTTCCGACCGCTCGTCGGCGTCGAGCGGTCCTCGGGTGCCCTCGCGCTCGAGGGGCGCCTGCCCCTCGGCGCCACGGTGCGGTTCGCCGTCCGGGACGCGCGCACGGCCGGGTCCGACCTGGCGGCCTGCCTCACCGGGCACGACGCCGACGCCGCCCTGCTCTTCACCTGCAACGGGCGTGGCACCCGCCTCTTCGACGAGGCCGACCACGACGCCGCCGCCGTCGGTCGTGCGCTCGGACCCGTACCGCTCGGCGGGATGTTCGCCGCCGGCGAGTTCGGTCCCGTCGGGGGCGGGAATTTCGTGCACAGCTTCGCCGCCTCCCTCGCGCTCTTCCGGTCGCGCGGCACGGGTCGCACGGCGTCCCGCATCGCGGTGCCCGGCCGGTAGGGTTTGGCCCGATGCCCACTCCCCCCCCTCCCCCGCTGGATCCCTCCCCGAGCCGAGAGCTCGAGCAGCGGGGGGTGGACGTCATCCGCGGGCTCGCCATCGACGGACCCCGCGCCGCACGCTCCGGGCACCCGGGGACGGCCATGGCGCTCGCCCCCCTGGCTCACGTGCTGTTCACCCGGGTGCTGCGCCACGACCCGTCGGATCCCGACTGGCCCGACCGCGACCGGTTCATCCTGTCCAACGGACACGCCTCGATCCTCCTCTACTCGCTGCTGCACCTGACGGGGTACGGGCTGTCCCTCGACGACCTCCGCCGGTTCCGCCAGTGGGGCAGCGCCACGCCGGGCCATCCCGAGCTCCACCACACCGCCGGCGTCGAGGTCACGACCGGTCCGCTCGGGCAGGGCTTCGCCAACGGCGTCGGCATGGGGATCGCCGAGCGCTGGCTGCGCGCGCACTTCTCCCCGGAGCTCTGCGACCACCACACCTTCGTCGTCGCCGGCGACGGGTGCCTGGAGGAGGGCATCTCGCACGAGGCCGCATCCCTGGCGGGCCACCTCGGCCTCGGTCGCCTGGTGTACGTCTACGACGACAACCACATCACCATCGACGGCCCGACCGAGCTCGCCCTCGACGACGACCCCGCCGGGCGGTTCGCCGCCTACGGGTGGGCCGTGGACGACATCGGCGAGGTGGCCAACGACCTCGACGCCCTCGAGTCCGCCCTCCTGCGGGCCCGGGCAGAAGAGGACCGCCCCTCGTTGATCATCCTGCGCAGCCACATCGGCTACCCGGCGCCGGACCTGACCGATTCGTCCAAGGCCCACGGCGACCCGTTCGGCGACGAGGAGGCGGCGCGGACCAAGGAGCTCCTCGGCCTCCCCGTCGACCAGACGTTCTGGGTTCCCGACGACGTGCTGGCCATGTACCGGTCGACGATCCCCCGCGGGCAGGCCATGCGGTCCGAGTGGTCCGCGCGCCTCGAGGCCTGGGACGGCGACCGGGCGCGCTACCACGCCGCCCTGGCCGGCCACGGCCTTCCGGGATGGGAGACCCGGCTCCCGGTGTTCTCCCCCGCCGACGGCCCCATGGCGACCCGCAAGGCGATCAAGGCGTGCCTGGACGCCACCCACGACTCGATCCCCGGACTGGTCCCGGGCAGTGCCGACCTCACCGGGAACACCGGGATGGCGCTGGCCGGGGCGACCGCCCAGTCGGCCGACGAACCCGGCGGCGACCTCGTCCACTACGGCATCCGCGAGCACGCCATGGGCGCGATCCTCACGGGGATGGCGTGCCACCGGGGTACCCTCCCCGTCGGCGGGACCTTCTTCGTGTTCTCCGACTACATGCGGGGCGCCGTCCGGGTGGCCGCCCTGTCCCGGGCCCACGTCGTCTACTCGTGGACCCACGACTCGGTCGGCCTCGGCCAGGACGGCCCCACCCACCAGCCCATCGAGCAGCTTGCCGCCGTGCGGGCCATGCCCGGCCTGCGGGTCATCCGGCCGGCCGACGCCAACGAGACGGCCCAGGCCTGGCGCATCGCCGTCGACCGGGACGGGCCCACCGCCCTGGTGCTCACGCGCCAGGACCTCCCGGTCCTCGGGGCGACCGCCGCGCTGGCCCCCGCCGGGGTCCCCCGTGGCGCCTACGTGCTGGCCGACCCGGCCGACGGACCCGCCCAGGTCGTCCTCCTCGCCACCGGGAGCGAGGTGGCACTGTGCGTCGACGCCGCCGCCCTCCTGGCCGAGGCCGGCACCCGGGTGCGCGTCGTGTCGCTGCCGTCCTGGGAGCTCTTCGCCGAGCAGGACGCCGGGTACCGCGACGAGGTGCTCCCGCCGGGGGTGCCCGTCCTCTCGGTGGAGGCCGCGAGCACCTTCGGGTGGGAGCGGTACGCGGACGATTCGCTGGGTATCGACCACTTCGGGGCCTCGGCCCCCGGCGACGTCGTGCTCCGCGAGTTCGGCTTCGACCCCGTCACCGTGGCCGCCCGTGCCACCGCACTCCTCGAGAGGACCGGACGATGACCACCCTCCACGACCTCCACCAGCTCCAGGGCCAGAGCCCGTGGCTCGACAACCTGCGCCGCGACTGGCTCCGGGACGGCACCCTCGCCGCCCTCGTCGACCAGGGCATCCGGGGGGTGACCTCCAACCCCACCATCTTCGCCAAGGCCATCAGCGGCCAGGACACCTACGACGAGCAGTTCCGCTCCCTGATCGCCACCACCCCGGTCGAGGACGCCTACTGGGACCTCGTGGTCGAGGACATCCTGGGCGCCCTCGAGGTGCTGCGGCCGGTCTACGACGCGTCGGGGGGCGCCGACGGCTTCGTCTCGGTCGAGGTCGCGCCGTCCCTCGCCCACGACACCGGGGGGACGACCGCCGCCGCACGGGGCCTGCACGAGCGGATCGACCGGCCCAACGTGCTCGTGAAGATCCCGGCCACCCCCGAGTGCGTCCCGTCGATCCACCAGATGATCGCCGAGGGGCGCAGCATCAACGTCACCCTGATCTTCTCCATCGCCCGGTACGCCGAGGTGATCGAGGCCTACCTGTCCGGGCTCGAGGCGCTGGCCGCGTCGGGGGCCGGGGACCTGTCGGGTGTGGCCAGCGTCGCCTCCTTCTTCATCAGCCGGGTGGACACCGAGGTCGACCGGCGCATCGAGGCCGCCGTCGGGGGTGGGGCCGACGCCGGGCTGCTGGAGCTGCGGGGACGCGCCGCCGTGTCCCAGGCGAAGTTGGCCTACGCCCTGTTCGCCGACCGGTTCTCGGGTCCCCGCTGGGAGGCCCTGGCGGCACGGGGGGCGCGGGTGCAGCGCCCGCTGTGGGCCTCCACCTCCACCAAGAACCCGGCCTACCCCGACCTGGCCTACGTGGACACCCTGATCGGCCCGGACACTGTCAACACCATGCCCGACGGCACCGTCGCCGACTTCCTCGACCACGGCGTCGTGGCCCGGACCGTCGACGCCGACGTGGACGCCGCCCGGGGCACCATCGACCACCTGGCCGCGGCCGGCATCGACATGGAGGACGTGGCCGCCGTCCTCGAGACCGAGGGCGTCGCCTCGTTCGCCGCCTCGTTCGACGACCTCATGGCGACGCTCTCGACCAAGGCGGAGGCGCTCGGCACCCACTGAGACCGTCCCCACCGCCCGGTTCCGCACCGTCACAGGACCATCCCCACCACAGGACCACCGCAACCGCCCGACACGGAGGAGCACCCATGAAGATCGCAATGGTCGGACTCGGCAAGATGGGCGCCAACATGGCCCAACGCCTCATCCGGCACGGGCACGAGGTGGTCGCCTTCGACCTCGACGAGTCCGCCCGTACGGCCGTCGCCGCGTTCGGCGCCCGACCCGTCGCCACGCTGGAGGAGCTGGCCTCGGCGCTCGAGCCGCCCCGTGCGGCCTGGGTCATGGTGCCGGCCGGGGCGGCCACCAACTCGACGATCACGACGCTGGCCGGGCTGTTCGCCGCAGGGGACGTCATCGTCGACGGCGGGAATTCCAACTACAAGGAGACGGCACCCCTGGTGGACGAACTGGCCGCCCGGGGCATCGCCCTGGTGGACGCCGGCACGTCGGGGGGGATCTGGGGCCTGGAGGAGGGCTACTGCCTGATGGTGGGCGGGACGCCCGAGGCCGTGGCCGTCTGTGAACCGGCCTTCCTCGCCCTCGCCCCCGAGGGGGGCTACGCGCACGTCGGGCCCCCCGGCGCGGGGCACTTCGTCAAGATGGTGCACAACGGCATCGAGTACGGCCTCATGCAGGCCTACGCCGAAGGATTCGAGATCCTCTCCGAGGCCCCCGAGTTCGACCTGGACCTCCACGAGATCGCCGCCATCTGGCGCTACGGGTCGGTCGTGCGCTCCTGGCTCCTCGAACTCGCCGAGCGGGCGCTCCGCCCGGACTCCGGCTTCGAACGGATCGAGGGCGTGGTCGTCGACTCCGGCGAAGGGCGGTGGACGGTGGAGGAGGCGATCGACCGCGGCGTGTCGGCGCCGGTCATCTCCTCGGCCCTGTTCGCCCGCTTCGCCTCGCAGAAGCCCGACGCCTTCGGGCTCCGCCTGGTGTCCGCCCTGCGGAACCAGTTCGGCGGCCACGCCTTCACCACCGCCGACGGCACCACCGCGGGCGAGACGGGGACCCCCTCGTGACCACCAGCCCCGAAGGCATCGCCGCATCCATGGACGCCGTGCGCGATCCCGGGTCCGGCACGCCCAGCGCGGCCAAGGGCAAGAAGCGCTCGCTCCCACCGGTGCTGTCCAAGGCCCCACCGGTGGCCATGGTCATCTTCGGCGCCTCCGGCGACCTGACCGGGCGCAAGATCCTGCCCGCGCTGGCCCGGCTGGCCGACCGGGGCGTCCTCGACGACGGGTTCACCGTCGTCGGCGTGGCCCGGACCGAGTGGAGCGACGACGACTTCCGGGCCCACGTCACCGAGGCCACCCCCGACGGCGGCCCCAAGTGGCGGGCGCTCACCGAGCGGTTCCGGTACGTGACCGGCGAGTACGACCACCCGGACACCTTCGACCGGCTCAAGGCCCACCTCGACGAGGCCGACCGGGTCGACGGCACCGACGGCAACCGCCTGTACTACCTGGCCACCATCCCGAGCGTCTTCGGGTTGGTGGCCCAGGCGCTCGCCAAGCACGGCTGCAGCGGTCCGGGCGAGGGCGGGACGTTCGCCCGGGTGGTCGTGGAGAAGCCGTTCGGCCACGACCTGGCCAGCGCACTCGAGCTCAACGACCAGATGCACGCCGCCTTCGACGAGAGCCAGATCTACCGGATCGACCACTACATGGGCAAGGAGACCGTCCAGAACGTCCTCGCCCTGCGGTTCGCCAACGCCATCTTCGAGCCGATCTGGAACCGGCGGTACATCGAGCAGGTCCAGGTCACCGTGGCGGAGAGCCTCGGCGTCGAGCACCGGGGCGGCTTCTACGAGACCGCCGGCGCCCTGCGCGACATCGTCCAGAACCACGTCATGCAGGTCCTGTCGCTGACGCTGATGGAGTCGCCCACCAGCACCGACGCCGACCGCATCCGCGACGAGAAGGTCAAGCTCCTGCAGGCCATCGACATCCCCACTCCGGACGAGGCCGTCGACAAGTCGGTCCGCGGCCAGTACACGGCGGGCGCCATCGCCGGTGAGCCCGTGGTCGGCTACCGCCAGGAGGAGGACGTCGCCCCGGACAGCCAGACCGAGACCTATCTGGCCCTGCGCCTGAGGGTCGAGAACTGGCGCTGGGCCGGCGTGCCCATCTACGTGCGCACCGGCAAGCGGCTCCCCGGGCGCGTCACCGAGGTCGCCCTGACCTTCCGACAGGTCCCCTTCCTCCTGTTCGACCACCGCTCGAGCCGGGACCTGCGCCCGAACACCCTCGTCCTGCGGATCCAGCCCGACGAGGGCATCAGCCTCGAATTCGGCGCCAAGGTGCCCGGCGAGAAATTCCACCTCCGGTCGGTGGCCATGGACTTCTCCTACGACGAGGCCTTCTCCGGCGCCGAGGCGGCGGACGGCTACGAACGGCTCATCCACGACGCCATGGTGGGCGACGCCACACTGTTCATCCGCTCCGACGAGGTGGAGCAGGCCTGGCGCATCGTCGACCCCTACCTCGAGGCGTGGTCCGAGCCGGGCGGCGCCCTCCACTTCTACGAGGCGGGCACCTGGGGCCCGCACATGGCCGACCTCCTGGTCGAGCGGTCGGGGGACGAGTGGCGCAACCCGGTGATCGACCTCGACCTGGGGGACGGCGGCCCGGACCCGCTCCCGCAGTGACGCCGTGAACGGGACGGTCCGCCTGGTCGGTTCGGTCCCCGAGGCGTTCGCCACGCTGGCCGCCGGGGCGATCACCGCCGCACCCCGCGGCTGCACGCTGTTCCTGTCCGGGGGCGGCACGGCGGTCGAGTGCTACGAGGCGCTCGCCGCCCGGCGGGGTGTCGACTGGTCCGCCGTGGACGTCTACCTGGGCGACGAGCGGTGCGTCCCGCCCGACGACCCCGACTCCAACCACCGCATGGTCGTCGGCACCCTGCTCGACGCCGTCGGACCGGTCCGCAGCGACCACCCGATGTACCTCGGCGGATCCCCGGTCGAGGCCGCGGCGGCCTACCAGACCCTCGTCGCCGCGCTCCCCGATCTCGGCCTCGTCCACCTCGGGCTGGGACCCGACGGCCACACCGCGTCGCTCTTCCCCGGATCGCGAGCACTCGACGACACCGACCCGTCGCACCTCGTCGTGGCCAACCGGGACCCGAACGGGTCGAACCGGCACGAACGCCTGACCCTCACCTACGCCGCCATCGCCCGGGCTCGCCACGTCGTCTTCACCGTGTCGGGGGCCTCCAAGCGGGACGCCTTCGCCCGGATCGCCGCCGGCGAGGACCTTCCTGCCGCCCGGGTGGCCGGGCCCGACGTGCAGTGGCTGGTGGACGCGGCGGCACTCGGCGACGTGACGCCGGACCGGGCCGGGTGAGGCTCCGGCATCCGGCCGCTCCCGCACGGCCGTGCGCCGGGGTACCTCCGGTAAGGTGACCCCGATGCCCGCCTCCCCCGGCCCCTCCACCCTGTCCGGCACCGCCGGCGCCACCCGGTCCGAGCTGCTCGCCGCGCCGCTCGCGGAGCTGCTCGCCCGTGCCGCCGCCGTGCGCGACGCGGCCTGGGGCACGCGCCTCACCTTCTCGCCCAAGGTCTTCATCCCCCTGACCATGCTGTGCCGCGACCGGTGCGGCTACTGCACCTTCGCCAAGGCGCCGGCCCGACTGGACTCGCCCTACCTGGCGATCGACGAGGTGTTGGAGATCGCCCGGGCCGGCCGAGCCGCCGGGTGCCACGAGGCGCTGTTCACCCTGGGGGAGGCACCCGAGGACCGCTACCCGGTGGCGCGGGAGTGGCTGGCGGCCCACGGGTACGCCTCGACCGTCGAGTACCTGACCGCGGCCTGCGCCGCCGTGCTGGCCGAGACGGGCCTGCTGCCCCATGCCAACGCCGGGGCGCTCGGCCCCGACGAACTGGCCGCCCTCCGCGCCGTGTCGGCGAGCCAGGGGATGATGCTCGAGTCGCTGAACCCCGGCCTCGACGCCCACCGCGCCGCGCCCGACAAGGTGCCGGCCCGCCGCCTCGCCACCCTCGAGGACGCCGGGCGGCTCGCCATCCCCTTCACCACCGGGCTGCTCGTGGGGATCGGCGAGTCCCGCGAGGACCGCCTGGACACGCTGGAGGCCATCGCCGCCGCCCATGCCCGCCACGGTCACGTCCAGGAGGTGATCGTCCAGAACTTCCTCCCCAAGCCGGGCACGTCGATGCACCGGCACCCGCCCTGTCCGACCGACGAGTTCCTCTGGACCATCGCCGCGGCCCGACTGGTCCTGCCGCCCGGCATCCACCTGCAGGCGCCACCCAACCTGTCCGACGACCTCGCACCGCTGGTGGCCGCCGGGATCGACGACTGGGGCGGGGTCTCCCCCGTGACCGCCGACCACGTGAACCCCGAGCGGGCCTGGCCGGCACTCGGGATCCTGCGGGCCGCCACCGAGGAGGCCGGGCACACCCTGGCCCCCCGGCTCACCGTCTACCCCGAGTTCGCACTCGACCCGGCCACCTGGCTGGACGCCGCGCTGCGCTTCCCGGTCCTCGACGCGTCGGACGCCGAGGGTCTCGGCCGCGACCACCCGTGGGCATCGGGTGGCGAGTCCCCGCCCCCCGACCTGCTGGCACCCTTGGTCGCCACCGCTCCCGGCGCACCGGGCCGGTCCGCGGAACCCGAGCTCGTGCCGGCCGGCGGCGCCGTGGCCGAGGTGCTCGCCGGCGTCCTCGCCGGGGAGACCGTCGGCGAGGACGAGATCGTCACCCTCTTCGGGGCACGGGGACCCGAGGTGCGGGCCGTGGCGGCCGTCGCCGACCGGTTGCGTTCCGAGGTGGTGGGCGACGAGGTCACCTACGTCGCCAACCGGAACATCAACTACACGAACGTCTGCACGTTCAAGTGCAGGTTCTGCGCCTTCTCCAAGGGTCCGCTCTCGCTGAACCTCCGGGGCGCGCCCTACCTGCTGGAGCTCGGCGAGATCACCGACCGGGTGGCCGAGGCCGAGGCCATGGGGGCCACCGAGGTCTGCCTGCAGGGCGGCATCCACCCCGACTTCGACGGCGACTACTACCTCCACGTGATCCGGGCCGTGCGCGAGGGCTCGCCCACGATCCACATCCACGGCTTCACCGCGCTCGAGGTGACCGAGGGCGCCCGGCGGTCGTCGCTGCCCCTGGCCGACTACCTCGTGCTGCTGCGGGACGCCGGGCTCCGCACCATCCCGGGCACGGCGGCCGAGATCCTGGACGACGAGGTCCGCGCCGTCCTGTGTCCCGACAAGATCGACACCGAGGAGTGGCTGGAGGCCCACCGGACCGCCCACTCGGTCGGACTCCACTCCAACGTCACGATCATGTTCGGCGCCGTCGAGCAGCCGAGGTCCTGGGCCCGGCACCTGGTCCGCACCCGGGCCCTCCAGCTCGAGACCGGTGGGTTCACCGAATTCGTCCCCCTCCCGTTCGTCCACATGGCCACCCCGCTGTACATCCAGCGGCGGTCCCGCCGGGGGCCGACGTTCCGCGAGACCCTGCTCATGCACGCCGTGGGCCGCATCGCCTACCGCGGGGCCATCGACAACATCCAGCTCAGCTGGGTGAAGCTCGGAGCCGCCGGGGCCCGGCAGCTGCTGCGGGCCGGCGTCAACGACCTCGGCGGGACACTCATCGACGAGAACATCTCGCGGGCGGCCGGGGCCGCCCACGGCCAGATGATGGACGCCGACGCCTTCCGGGCGCTGGTGGCGCCCCTCGGACGGACGCTCGCCCAGCGCACCACCCTCTACGGCCGGGTCGTCCACCCCGACGGCCAGGGCACCGTGCTCGCCGGCGTCCACTGACATGACGGGGTCGCCGCCCGGGCACGAGCAGCCCGACGCGGCAGGTGACGGTCCGGCCGCCCACGTCGCGGCCGGACCCGGGCCCACCCTCGAGGAGCGTGTCGCCGCCGCCCGGACCCCCGCCGAGCGGCGTCTCTACCGGTCCCTGCTCGACACGGTGGCCACCCTGCTCGAGCGGGGGACCGAGGTGATCGACCTCAAGGTGGCCGACAGCGCCCTGGCCGAGATGGCCGAGGCCTTCGGCGTCTTCCAGCCGCTCCGCCGTCGCATGAAGGTCACGATCTTCGGATCCGCCCGCACGGAGGCGGACCATCCCGCCTACCGCCAGGCACGGTCCCTCGCCGCGGCCATGTCGGGCGCCGGCTGGATGGTGGTCACCGGCGCGGGTCCGGGGATCATGGCCGCCGGGCTGGAGGGCGCGGGACGGGACCAGTCCGTCGGGGTGAACATCCGCCTCCCCCACGAGCAGGGTGCCAACCGGTTCATCGCCCAGGACCCGAAGCTGGTCGAGATGCGCTACTTCTTCACGCGCAAGCTCATGCTGCTGAAGGAGTCGGACGGCTTCATCGTGCTGCCCGGCGGGTTCGGGACCCTCGACGAGGGGTTCGAGCTGCTGACCCTGCTGCAGACCGGGAAGGCCGAGCCGGCGCCGGTCGTGCTCCTCGACGTCCCCGGCGGCACGTTCTGGGACGGCTGGAGCCGGTTCCTCGCCGAGCAGGTCGAGCCCCGCGGGCTGGTGTCCGACGACGACCGGGCCTTCTTCACGATCACCGACGACGTCTCGGCCGCCACCGCCGAGCTGCTCGGCTTCTACCGGAACTACCGGTCGTGCCGGTGGGTCGGGGACCTGCTGGTGCTGCGGATGGCCGTCGGACCCGACGGGGAGCAGCTCGGCGACCTCAACCGACGGTTCGGCGACATCGTCACCTCGGGGGTCATCCGCAGGATCGACCCTCTGCCGCCCGAGCGTGCCGATGGGGACGTGGTGGACCTTCCCCGGCTGGCGCTCCGGTTCGACCGGGTGCACTACGGACGACTGCGGCAGCTCATCGACGCCGTCAACGGACTCGTCGACACCTGACCCGTCGTCGGCGTGCCGCGGTCGGCCGGCGGCGCCCCGTCCGGCCGGGCGGCGGCTCAGCCGGCGGACACCGGGGAGCGGCGCAGGCGGAACCGGTGGGGCGAGCCGTGCCGCGGAGGTTCGTGGGGCTCGATGGAGGGCAGGGCCCAGCACCGCTCGACCAGCAGGCGGGGCGGTGCGTCCTGGGACTCGACGCCGCCGTCGCGGACGAGTGCCGTCGGCGTCCCGTTGGAGAACCACCGTGCCTCGTGCATCCCGAAGGGGTCCGGGCACCAGTTCTGCGCGTTGTGGGGGTCGTGCTCCATGGCTCCAGTTTACGCTCCGTTCACCTTCCTGTCATCTACCGTTCATTTCGGACACCCCCCGTTCACCTTCCGGTGGGCACCCGTGGCCGGGGTCCGTCGACCATCATGGACACCGTGGCGACGACGGGCACGACGGCGCGGGGCGGCGGGGAGGAGATCGCGTCGCGGGGTCTGGGTCCGTTCGTGACCGAACGGACGATCCGGTTCGCCGACGGGACGGTCACCCGGTGGGACTCCAGGCGCGAGCGCAAGCGGGCCCGCACGGACACCGAGTCCACGTGGTGGGCACCCCGGGCGCTCGGGTGGTGGATCGCCGTCCTGTTCGCCGTGGGTGCGACGTGCTTCACCGTCGCCGCCGTACCGTCGCTGGCCGCCGCCGTGGGGAGCCGGACGGACAACCTCGTCTACTTCGTGGGGTCCCTCTTCTTCACGGCCGCCGGGCTCCTGCTCTACGCCCAGGTGGCCGGCGTCGACGATCCGCGGGTCGCCGGGACGGGCCGCCGGGTCCGGATGCTCCTCGTGCCCCGTCCCCGCCGGATCGACTGGCTGGCGGCCGTGGTCCAGAGCGCGGGGACCCTCTTCTTCAACGTCAGCACGGGCCACGCCCTGTGGGCGACCTACACGACGGCGGCGGCGGCGAACCAGGGCGTGTGGCGGCCGGACGCCTTCGGGTCGACGTGCTTCCTGGTGTCGAGCTACCTGTCGTACGCCGAGGTCTGCCACGGCGCCGCCCGGTGGGAGCCCGCCAGCCTCCCCTGGTGGATCACGGTCGGGAACCTCGTCGGCTCGGTGGCCTTCGGCGTCTCGGCCGTGGCCTCCCGACTGGAACCCTCGGGAGACCTGCGCAACGGGACGTGGTCGACCGTCGGGACCTTCGTCGGTGGGCTCTGCTTCCTCGGCACCTCGATCCTCCTGCTGCCCGAGCGCACCGCCGCCCGCGCCGCTCCCCCGCCCGCCCCGTCGCCCACCGGCACCTGACGCGGGGGACGCCTCCGGGGGTGCGTCCGACCGCGGACGCCGGTCCGGAAGGCCGCCCCTGCCACCCCGGTCGGGTCACGGCCCCCCGTCCCCTCCGTCGCCGCGGGCCCCGAGGAGGGAGGCGGCCTTCTCGACGGAACGCCGGGCCCGGGTGATCCGCTTCTCCTCGGCGACCAGGGCGGGATCCGGACCGCCGCCGGCCCGGACGGCGTCGGCACTCTGCCGCAGCCGGTCCAGGGCGGCGTCGGCCAGCTCCTCGGCGATCGCCCCGAGACGGCCGGCGAGCTCCTCGAGGTCGGGCACGGTCAGCGGCCCGCGGTGATCTCGACCTCGATGACCTCCAGGTCCCCCTCGGCGTGCCGGGCACGGAGGACCTTCTTGTCGAACTTGCCCACGCTCGTCTTGGGCACCTCCTCGACGATCGACCAGCGCTCGGGGAGCCACCACCTCGACACCCGGTCCGACAGGAACACCAGGAGGTCGTCCGGGGAGGTGTCCGAACCCGGCTCGAGCACCACGGCGACCAGGGGCCGCTCGCTCCACCGTTCGTCGGGCACGGCGATGACGGCGGCCTCGACCACGTCGGGGTGGGCCATCACCTCGTTCTCCAGCTCGACCGAGGAGATCCACTCCCCCCCGGACTTGATCACGTCCTTGCTGCGGTCGCTGATCTGCATGTAGCCGTGCCGGTCGAGCGAGCCGATGTCGCCGGTGCGGAGCCAGCCGTCGTGGAACCGGTCGGGCGACGGGTCGCCGTAGTAGGAGCCGGTGATCCACGGGCCGCGGACCTCGAACTCCCCGACGGCCTCCCCGTCGTTGGCCAGCACGGTCCCGTCGTCGGCGCAGATGCGGACCTCCACGCCGGGCACGATGCGCCCCGTCTTGGCCCGCCACTCGATCTCCTCGTCCGGCGCGGCGTGGCGGGGCGGCGTGGCCAGCGCGCACAGCGGGCTCGTCTCGGTCATGCCCCAGCCCTGGACGAGCTCGACGCCCAGCTCGTCGCGGAACCGCTCGATGAGCTGGCGGGGCACGGCGGCGCCGCCGGCGGTGATCATGCGCAGGGACGACAGGTCGACCGGGTTGGACTGGGCGTAGCGCAGGAGGTCGCTCCAGATGGTCGGGACCCCGGCGGAGACGGTCGGACGGTGACGGTCGATGATCGCGGCCAACGGGGCGGCCTGGAGGTACTGCTGCGGCATGATCATGTCCGCGCCGGTCAGGAACGCCCCGTAGGGCGTCCCCCACGCGTTGGCGTGGAACATGGGCACGATGGACAGGATGCTGTCCCGCTCGTTGATCCCGAGGGACGATCCGGAGGTGATCGCCATCGAGTGGAGGAACGTCGACCGGTGGCTGTAGACGACCCCCTTCGGGTTGCCGGTGGTCCCGGACGTGTAGCACATGGCCGCGGCCTGGCGTTCGTCGAACCGCGGCCAGTCGTAGCCGGGCTCCTCGGCCGCCAGCAGGTCCTCGTAGGCGAGGGTCTCGCCGAGGGCGCTCGTGTCCCCCTCCCCCACCACCACGATGTGCCGGACGGTGGGGATCTGGTCGCGCACCCGGGCCAGCAGGCCGGCGATCGAGGCGTCGCACACGATCACCTGGTCCTCCGCGTGGTTGACGACGTAGGCCAGTTGCTCTGGGAAGAGGCGGAGGTTGAGGGTGTGGAGCACCGCGCCCATGGACGGGACGGCCAGATAGGCCTCGAGGTGGGCCTGGTTGTTCCACAGGAAGGTCCCCACCCGGTCGGAGTCGCCGATCCCGAGGCGCTCCAGTGCCGAGGCCAGGCGCCCGGCCCGCGCCGCCACCTCGGTGAAGGTGGCGTCGACCGACTCGCCCCCGGGCCCGACGACGGTGTGGACGACGCTGTCGCCGTAGACCTGCTCGCCGTGGCGGAGGATCCCCCCGACGAGCAGGGGACCGTCCTGCATTGTGCTCAGCATGGTGCTCCCTCCCGTGTCCCCCGGTACGGGCGACCACCGAGTGTACCGAGTGGACCCCGGTCGGGGCCGCCCGGACGGGTGACCGGAGGATCGGATGGACAGGTGGCAACGTGCCCGGTAAAGTCACTCCATGTAGTTGTATTACCACCTTGAGTGATTTCGGGACCGAGGAGGGCGAGGGGCATGTTCCTGTCACTGAAGTCCGTCCTGGTGACGTCGATCGCCGTGGGCGGGCTGGCGGCCGGGGTGGCCGGCGCGGCGGCTCCCCCGGGGAACGACGTCGTCCAGCGGGTGACGGCGGCGGCGGCCGAGGAGCAGGGGCTCCACGCCTCCGTCACCGGGCTCACCATGACCGAACAGCGGCTCGAGGCGCAGCTGGCGGCCCGCCAGCGCGCCCTGGCCGCCGGTGCCGCCCTCCCGGTGCCGACCTCCGGTCCCCCACCCACGGTCGGGGCGCCCGCGCCGGCACCGACGCCGGGCACGGTGTCCCCGACCGCCGCACCGGCGCCCGCACCGGCCTCCGGCGACGGGCGGGCCGAACCCGGGGACGGGCAGGCGGCGGAGCCGGCGGAGCCGGACTCCGCTCCGGTCGGCTCCGCGACGGCGGGACCGACGACGACCGTCCCCCCCTCCGCCACCGGCACCACCGCCCCACCCGTTCCCACCACCTCGACCACCGCACCCCGACGGGACGGGGGTGGGGGCGATGACTAGTCCCGGCTCCCCCGGAGCCTCCCGTCGCCGGAAGCGGAGCGTCCTCTCCTCGTCGGTGGCGGCGGCCGCCACCGCGGGCGTCACCGGGATCACCATGGCCTGGGCCGTGACCTCGACGCCGAGCTCGGGCAGCGCCGCGGGCGCCGCCGCCCAGGTCTCCCGCCAGATCGCCGCGGACCGGTCCGCCATGGCCGCGCTCCGCCGCTCCATCGCCGCGACCCGGGGCCAGCTCTCGGCACTCGGGGCCGACGGGGCGACCCCGACGGCCGCCCCGGCCGGTGTGGCCGACGCTGCCGCTCCGGGCACGGCGGGGTCGACGACGGCCGTGTCCACCAGGGGCGCGGGCTCGACCGGCTCCGCCAACGGCGCCTCGGGCGGGGGCGGCACGTCCCGCACCATCGGCGCCGCGACCGGCCCGTCCGGTGGTGCCGCCACCCCGTCCGCCCCCGTGTCCCCGGGCGGCGGCGCCACCCCGGTTGCCGCCGCACCCCCGCCGGCCACCGCGCCTCCGGTGACCGCCCCGCCGGTGACGGCGCCGCCCGCCACGGCTCCGCCACCGGTGACGACGACCACCCGGGCCTCGGCCCCGGCACCGTGACGCGGCACGGCGCCGCCGGTCCGGGGGCGGCGACCGCCCCGGTCCCGGGCCCGTGACACCGACCCGAACCGCCGGGCCGGTCACGGTGCTCGGAACGGCACGGGCCATGGCCTGCACCGTCGCCGTCCACGGGCGGAAGGCCGGTGACGGCGCCCCCGTCGAACCGGCGGTGGCCCGGGCGCTCGACGTCTTCCGGGTCGTGGAGGAGACGTGCACGCGCTTCGACCCGTCCAGCCCCCTCGGCACGGTCAACGCCCGTCCGGGCGAGTGGCACTCGGTCCCGCCGGTCCTGTTCGACGCCGTCCGGGCCGCCCATGCCGCCTACGAGCGCACGGACGGCGTCTTCGACCCCCGCGTGCTGACCGACCTCGTCCGACTCGGCTACGACCGCTCCCTCCCGTTCGCCGACGGGGTCACCACCCCGGCGGTCGAGGGCGTACCGCTGCGCGCGAGGGGCCCGTGGCGCCCGCGCTTCCGTCCCGGACCGGACCCCGGGCTCCACCTCGGCGGCGATCCGGTCGACCTCGGCGGCATCGGCAAGGGCCTGGCCGTCCGCTGGGCCTCCGACGTGCTCCGCGGGGCCTGCGAGGACTTCCTGGTCGACGCCGGGGGCGACTGCCGGTGCGACGGGACCGGGCCGGAGGACGACGGCTGGTTCGTGGGCGTGGAGGACCCGTCCGGTGACGACCGCCCCCTCGCCGTACTCGCCCTGCGCGACCTCGCCTGCGCCACGTCGTCGACGCGACTGCGCCGGTGGCGGGCGGGCGACCGGCCCGTCCACCACCTGATCGACCCCGCCACCGGGCAGCCGGGGGACGGGGGTCTGGTCGCCGTCACCGTCGTGGCCGCCGACGCCGCGGACGCCGAGGTGGCGGCCAAGACCCTGTTCCTGGCCGGCGCCGACGCCGTCGCCGGTGCCGCCCGCGACCAGGGCATCGCCGCCCTGTGGGTGACCGGGCACGGCACCTTCGCGACCAGCGCGGCCATGGACGCCCATGTCGTCTGGCGGGCGACGTGACGGCCGACGGCACGCTGGAACGGACGCCGGACGCACCCCCGGGGGAGGTGCCGGCGTGGGAGGCGCACCCGGTCGGCGCGCCGGTCGGACCCCGATCCGTCCCCGAGCTCGCCCCGGCGACGGTACGGCGGCCCGCGGCCCCACGCCCGGAACCCGGCGGACCCGGGACCACCCGGTCCGTGCTGCCCGGCGCCGTGCGGTCGGCGGTCGCCGTCGCCGCCGTACTCGGCGCCTCGGTCCTCGTCGGACGCGTGGCCGGCACCCCGGGCCGGGCCCTTGTGCACAACAGGATGCTCCCCTGGATCCTCGGGCGCAGTCTCGGCACGGCCACCTTCGTCGCCCTCACCGCCACCGTGGTGCTCGGGCTGTGGCTCCGCCACCCCCTGCGGGCACGTGTCGGCCACCCGCTTCCCGAGTCGATCCTGTGGGGGCACCTCACCCTCGCCGCGTGCACCGTCGTGCTCCTCGCCGGCCATCTCACCTCGCTCGCCCTCGACCGGTACGCGGGCGTGGGCTGGACCGGGGTGTTCGTACCCTGGGGGGCGCAGTTCCGACCCACCGGCGTGGCCGTCGGGACACTGGGGTTCTACCTTCTGGTGGTGGTGGTGGGGACCGCCGCGCTGGCCGGCTCGATCGGCAGGGCCGTCTGGTTCCCCGTCCATGCGGCATCGGTCGTCGTGTTCTGCCTGTGCCTGGTCCACGGGGTACTGACCGGGAGCGACCGCATCGCACTCCGGTGGCTGTACGTGGCCTCGGGGGGCCTCGTGCTCCTCCTGCAGTTCACCCGCTGGTTGGCCGGGACCCTGGACCGCGGACCCGCGGTGGTCGACGCATGAGCGGGTCGCCCGCGCTCCTGCCCTCCGGCACCCCGGACGGGGACGTGGCGAGCGAAGGTCCCGGTGCCGCCGTCCGGTGGCGGGTGGTCGACCCGGCCGGCACGACCCGCACCCGGGTGGGCGGCATCGGCGACCCCGGGACGCTGCTGCTCGCGGGACCACCGGCCGGCGCCGGCGGGGACGCGCTGGACGTCCACCTGCGGACCTGGGGCCGGCTCCCCCCTGGCGACGGGGCCGGGGTGCGCGCCCTCCTGCGGGCGAGCGGACTCGACGGGCGGGGCGGCGGAGGCTTTCCCCTCGCCCGCAAGGTCGAGACGGCCCGGTTCGCCGGCGGCCGTCCGGTGGTCGTGGTGAACGCCGGCGAGAGCGAGCCGGCCAGCCGCAAGGACCGCGCCCTGTGCGCCGAACGCCCGCACCTCGTACTCGACGGCGCCGCCCTGCTGGCGGCGGCCCTCGGAGCCGACGAGGTCGTGCTGCACCTCCACCGGGCACCCGGGACACCCGCACCGGTCCTCGAGCGCGCCATCGCCGAACGTGGACGTCGGGGCCTCCCCGACCCCCGGTGGCGCCGGACGGCCGGTCCCGACCGCTACGTCTCGGGCGAGGCGTCGGCCGTCGCCTCGTTCGTCGACGGCGGGGAGGCCCGCCCCCGGTTCACCACCGTCCCGCTGGCCGTCGAGGGCCCGTCCGGTCGCCCCACCGTGGTCAGCAACGCCGAGACCGTCGCCCACCTGGCGGTCCTCGCCCGGATCGGGCCCGACGCGTGGGCGTCCTCCGGTGTCCCGTCCTCGCCGGGTCCGCGCCTGGTGACCGTGACCGGTGCCACCGCCCGCCCCGGGCGCGTCCTCGAGCTGACCGGTGCCGCCACCGTCGGCGAGGTGCTGCTCGCCGACGGCAACCCTGCGCCCCCGGCGGCCGTCCTGGTCGGCGGGTTCGCCGGGACGTGGGTGCGCGAGGACGAGGCCTGGCAGACGCCGTTCACGAGGGACGCGCTGCGCTGCGTCGACGCCACGCCCGGCTGCGGGCTCCTCGGCGTGCTCCCCCACGGTGCCTGCGGGCTCGCCGAGACCGCCCGCATCGTCCGCTACCTGGCCGGGGAGTCCGCCGGCCAGTGCGGCTCCTGCGTCGCCGGGCTGCCGCGCCTGGCCGATGCCTGCGACGCCCTGGCCGCCGGCACGTTGCGGCGGCGGGGGCTGCGCAGGATGGCCTCGCTGGGCGAGGCGGTGCTGGGGAGCGGGGCGTGCGGCCACCCGGACGGCGTCATCCGGCTGATCCGCTCCACCGTGGCGGTGTTCGAGGACGACGTGGCCGGGCACGTGGCCGGCCATCGCTGCCGGGGATCGGACCACCCGCCGGTCTTCGGCGTGCCCGCCCCGGTCCTCCCCGTCGGCCGCGACGACACGCGGGAGTGGACGTGAGCGTCGAGATCCGCATCGACCCGATCCTCTGCCGGGGGCACGCCATCTGCGCGCTCTTCTTCTCGGACGGGGTGGACCTCGACCAGTGGGGGTTCGGCAGGGTCGCCACGGCGACCGCCGGGTCACCCCGGGACGTCCGCCGCGCCCGACGGGCGGCGGCCGCCTGCCCCAACGGCGCCTTCGTCGTGCGCGAGCGCGAGCCGAACCCGGGCGCACCCCCGTCCTGAGCCCCGGCGCCTCCGACTCCGGGGGCGACACCCTTGTGCGGCGTCCGACCCGATGGTTCACTGGTCGCTCCGGCATGCAGCCGGTGGCCGTCGGCCGGTGCGACCCCGCCCCCGGCACTCTCTGAGCCCGTCGCTCACCTCCGTCCTCCCACTCCCCGAGGAGCACCCGTGGGCAAGCTGGTGGGTCTCGCCGTCCTGATCGTCCTCCTCCTGGCCCTGGGCGCGGCCGTCGTGGCCGGCGCCGTCGTCGGCGGGGCCGGCGCCGGGGTCGCCCCGGCCTCCGCCACCCCGCCCGGCGGCGGACCGCCGGGCGGACGTCAGCCGGCGCTGCCGCCGGCCTGGGCCGCCCTGGACCGGTCCGCCGCGGCCACCTGTCCGGGGCTGCCGTGGTCGGTGCTCGCCGCCATCGGCGCCGTCGAGTCCGACAGCGGACGCTCCACGGCACCCGGGGTCGCCTCGGGCGCCAACGCCGCCGGTGCCGAGGGGCCGATGCAGTTCGAGCCCTCGACCTTCGCCGCCTACGCCACGGTCGGGCCGGGGGGCGCCGCACCGGCCAGCCCGTACGACCCGGTCGACGCCGTCTACACGGCGGCCACCCTGCTGTGCGCCGACGGTGGCGGGTCGTCGACGGGCCTGCGAGGCGCCGTCCTCGCCTACGACCACTCGACGGCCTACGTCGACACGGTGCTCACCCTCTCCCTCGGCTTCGCCGACGATCCCACGGCGGACGGCGCCGTCGTGGCCGCGCTGGCCTTCGCCGCCCGCCACCTCGGCACCCCGTACCTGTGGGGCGGGAGCGGACCGGGCGGTTTCGACTGCTCCGGACTGTCGTCGGCGGCCTATGCCGCTGCCGGTGTGGCGCTCCCCCGGGTGGCCCAGGCACAGTTCGCGTCGGGTCCCCCGGTCCCCGACGGCACCTCGGTCCGGCCCGGGGACCTCGTCTTCTTCGGGTCGGGGCCTTCCGGCGTCGACCACGTGGGGATCTACGTCGGTGCCGGCCTCATGGTCGACGCACCCCACACCGGTGCGGTCGTCCGGGTGGAACCGGCCGACTGGAGCGGGTTCGTCGGGGCCACCCGCCCGGGGTGAGCCGGGGAACGCACGGGTCGGCACCTTCGCCACCGGACCGACGGCGGGCCCGGCACCGATGGCGGATCCGGGGTCGGCCGGACGTGCCTCCGGTGCCGGCCGGGTGCCTCAGGTACCGGCCAGCTGCCGACGGCCCTCGGCATAGGTGAGCCAGCGCCCGGCGTCGAAGTCGTACAGCTTGCAGGCACGGGAATTGGCGACGAAGTCACGGAAGCGGAGCGGCTTGTCGATCACCGTCCCGGGGAACGCCGCCTCGATGGCGGCGGCCGCCTCCTCGAGGTGGTACATCGGCACCCGCATGTCCACGTGGTGGGGCACGTGGACCAGGATCCAGTGGAAGAAGAAGTTGAACCCCCGGGGCACCCGGAGCACCGTGGTCCCCTCCATCTGGGCCTTGAACTTGTTCCACTCGGCCTTCTTCCACCACCGGATGTCCGGGGCGATGTGGTGGACGTGCACGATCGTCCCGATGAACCAGGCGAACCCGACGAACGGGAGCAGCACGGTGCGGACGTCGAGCCACAGGATCCCGGCCACCGAGTCCCCCGACGCCATCCCGATCGTCGTGAACAGGGCGAGCATCCCGGCGATGAACGCCGTGACGATCCACCGGTCCCGGCGGATCGCCTGGACCCACCGGGCGGGGTTCGGCCCGACCATCATCTTCTTCCACCAGACCTGGTGGATGTAGTACGGGCCGGCGCCCGCCCACGACCACTCGAACCGGTGCACCGATCGCCGCCACCAGCCCAGTCCCTCGAACTGCTCCGGTGTGGTGGGATGCCAGACGAAGTCGTAGCCCTGGCGCACGGTGTAGGGATGGTGGACCCGGTTGTGGCCGAGGATCCAGCCCTCGTAGACGTGGAAGCTGGGCAGGAACGCCAGGTGGGCGACCGTCGAATTCATCCGCTTCGACGAGAACAGGGCGCCGTGGGCCGCGTCGTGGCCGACCACGAACAGGGCCGAGACCAGGAAGCCCATGGCCACTTCGAGCGCCAGGACGGCCACCACGTTGCCGACCAGGACCAGGGCGGCCAGGAGTGCCACGTACATGGCGACGTCACGGGCGAAGTAGGTCATCCCCCGCCAGGTCGGGTTGTCGTACACCGAGTCGGGCAGCGCGTCGATGACGGGTTTGAGCGTGGTGGGCGCCGACGCCCGGTCCAGGGTGTCGGCGGGACCGGTTGCGGAGGTGCCGGTGGCGCCGGCGTGTTCGAGGGACACGTGCACTCTTCTCGATCGGGACGAGGACGTCGGTCCCCTCTCGCGTGGAGTCTACCGGGTGCGTCGGGACGACGGACACCGTCGCAGGTCGGCGCCGGCGGACCCGTGCGCCCGTCCGGTTCCGGTGGAGACGTGCTACGAGGACGCCCGGAGCGCCGGGTTGGGCAGGACGAAGGCGAAGGTGTGGCCGTGCGGCCCGCTCTGGTACTCCGTCACCCGGGTGAAGCGCCCGTCCGACGGGAGCGAGAGGGTGAGCGCGGCCGGGTAGTCCGTCACCGTGCCCCGGGCGCAGTCGGGAACGCAGTCGTCGTAGCCCCACGCGCCCACGCCGGAGGCACCGGACGCGTTCCACGTGGACCAGGTGATGTCGCCCACGACGTTGCCGGCGTCACCCGAGAACTGCATCAGGCGGGGTTCGATCCCGGACCACGTGCCGAGCGTCGCCGTGGGTAGATGGGTGACCGGCAGGAGCCAGTAGCCGCCGCCGGCATCGGTGGCGATGCCGCCGACGGGATAGGCGATCGGCACACCCCCCCAGCGAACCGTGGAAGGCCGCCGCTCCGAAGCTGAAGACGCCCCCGTCGGCTCCCACCAGCCAGTACCCGTCCCCGCCCGGAACGCCGGCGACCCCCACGATCGGAGCGTTCAGGGCCTGGCCACCGAGCGATCCAGCGAACGGCGCGTCACCGAAGGCGAAGACGCCACCGTCGGCGGCGACCAGCCAGTAGCCGGCACCGGTGCCCGCCATGCCGACGACCGGTTCGTCGAGGTGCTGACCGCCCGTGGAACCGCGGAAGTCGGCGTCGCCGAAGGCGAAGACGCCACCGTCCGCGGCGACCAGCCAGTAGCCGCGGCCGGAGCGTGTCGCGGCCATGCCGACGATCGGCTGGTCGAGTCGCCGGCCACCCATCGATCCGTAGAATCCCGCGTCCCCGTACGCGAACACCCCACCGTCCGCAGCGACGAGCCAGTAGCCCAGTCCGTCGGGGGTCGCCGCCATGCCCACCACCGGCTGGTGGAGGCGGAGCGAGGCGGCCGAGCCGTGGAACCCCGCATACCCGAAGGCGAACACCCCGCCGTCCGCCGAGACCAGCCAGTAGCCGCCTCCGCCGGGCGTGCCGGCCATCCCCACGACCGGATAGTCGTAGGCGACGTTCGAGGTGTCCGGAGCGGCGAGGCCGCCGAAGGGGACCGGCTGGTAGAGGGCATCGCCGCTCGGGGAGGTGAGCCTCGGGGACGCGGCCGCCGCGGCCCCGACCACCGTCAGGAGCAGCACGGCGGTGACCAGGACGGCGGCTCCGGCCACCCGGGTGCGGCCCGCGCCGCCGGCGTCGCCAGGAAGGGTCATGGCTGCTCCCCGTCGGTGGCGGTCCCACCGGACGGGAACGGCACCGGACGCCCCCAGGATATCGCACGCCCCCACCGGGCGGCACCGGGCGCTCCCCGTCGCCGGGCGGGTGCCGGACCCTCCGCGTCAGCGCGCCTCGCGCCACATCGTGGTGACGGCGGGGCCGGCTCCGGGGAGCTCGAAGGAGCCGACGTCGGCGAACCCGACCGACCGGTACCGTGCCAGGTTGGCGTCGTTGGTCGACTCGAGGTAGCAGGGCTCGCCTTCGGCGTCGATGCGGGACAGGTTGTCGGCCAGCAGGGCCATGCCGATCCCCCGGCCACGGCAGTCGGGCCGGGTCCCGAACAGACTCAGGTAGTAGTGGTCGGGGGTGGCCGGATGCGCCGTCATGAACCGCTCCATCAGGGCGTCGGCACGACCCGCGTCCGGGCCGAGCAGGTCGTGGAAGAGCGGTCCGATCCGGGCGGCGTGGGCCTCGTCGAGCTCGGGCATCCCCGGTGGGATCCACAGCGTGGCCGCCTCAGCACCTGCCGTCATCCACACCCACCCGTACTGCACGCTCCCCTCGAGCAGGAGCGACCAGAGCGCCTCGAGCTGCGCGGTGCGGCGGGCGGGGTCCTCGAACACCCACGACCAGGCCGGGTCGTGGCGGAACGCCCCCGCCAGCGTGACGGCCACGGCGGGCAGGTCGTCCGGGTGGGCGGGTCGGACCTCCACGGGTGCAGTCTGCCCGACGGTGGACGGTTCCGGCGACGGCCTCGGGCTCCGCCCCCGTCACGGGAGGCCACCCGACGCGGGGGACGGACCGATCCGCCCCCCGGTCCGCGGGCGTCCGGAGCGCCCGGCGCCTACCGCAGCGCCAGCTGACCCGGCGCGATCGGCGCCGGCAGCGACGTCGAGCCCATGAGGTGCCGGTCGACGGCGGCGGCGGCCGAGCGCCCCTCGGCGATGGCCCACACGATCAGGCTCTGGCCCCGGGTCATGTCCCCGCACACGAAGACGTTGTCCACGTTGGTCGCCCAGTGGGCGTCCGCCGCCACCGACCCCCGTGCGTCGAGCTCGACGCCGAGGTCGGCCACGACACCGTCGGGCTCGGCGCCGAGGAACCCCATGGCCAGCAGGACGAGGTCACAGGGGAGCTCGAACTCGCTCCCCTCCACCGGGAGGAACGACGGGCGACCGTCGGCACCGGTCGTGAGCTCCACCTCGTGCCCGCGCAGCCCGGCCACCCGGCCCGAACCGTCGTCGACGAACTCGTCGGTGGTGACGGAGAACAGGCGCTCACCGCCCTCCTCGAGCGCCGACGACGTGCGCAGCACGAGCGGCCACGTCGGCCACGGATTGTCCTCGGCCCGCGCCGTCGGAGGCATGGGCAGGATCTCCAGCTGGTGCACGCTGCGGGCGCCCTGGCGGTGGGCGGTGCCCAGGCAGTCGGCGCCGGTGTCGCCGCCGCCGATGATCACCACGTGCTTGCCGGCGGCGGTGACCGGCGACGCGGCCAGCGCACCCTCCTGCACCAGGTTCGACGGCTTGAGGTAGTCCATGGCCCGGTGGATCCCGTCCAGCTCCCGCCCGGGCACGGCGAGGTCCCGGGGCAGCGTGGACCCTCCGGCCAGCACCACGGCGTCGAAGCCGGCCACGAGGTCCGCGCCGGACACGATCGTCGCCCCCGGGGCCGTCGCCCGCGGCACCTCGGGCGACGGCGCACCGACGGAGACGCCGCACCGGAACTCGACGCCCTCGGCCTCGAGCTGTTCCAGTCGCCGGTCGAGGACCGCCTTCTCCATCTTGAATTCCGGGATGCCGTAGCGCAGCAGGCCGCCGGGACGTTCCGCCCGCTCGTAGACGACCACCGAGTGACCGGCCCGGCACAGCTGCTGGGCGGCAGCCAGTCCGGCCGGCCCGGAGCCGACCACCGCCACGCTCCTGCCCGTGGGTGCGCTCGCGTGCACCGGGGTCACCCAGCCCTCGGACCAGGCGCGCTCGATGATCTCGTACTCGATGCGCTCGATGGTGACCGGGTCGGCGTTGATGCCCAGTACGCACGCCCCCTCGCACGGCGCCGGGCACAGCCGGCCGGTCATTTCGGGGAAGTTGTTCGTGGCGTGCAGACGCTCCACGGCGTCCGACCAGTCGTCGCGGTAGACGAGGTCGTTCCATTCGGGGATCAGGTTGCCGAGGGGGCAGCCCTCGTGGCAGAAGGGGATCCCGCAGTCCATGCACCGGGCACCCTGGCGCGAGGCCGCCTCGGGCTCGAACGGCTCGTACACCTCCTTCCAGTCCCGGAGCCGCACCGGCACCGGGCGACGGGCCGGGAGCTCCCGCTCGAACTTCAAGAACCCGGTCACGTCACCCACGGGACACCTCCATGACCGCCTCGTCCACCGACCGGCCCTCGGCCACGGCCAGCTCCGTCGCCTCCAGCACCCTCCGGTAGTCCCGGGGCATCACCGTCACGAACTGCTCGGACTCGACGGCCCAGTCGGCCAGGAGGCGCGCCGCCACCTCGGACCCGGTCTCCTGCTCGTGCAGGTGGATCCGGTCGCGCAGCCACATGCGGTCGTCGTGGCCGAGCGGCTCCAGGTCGACCATCTCGTTGTTGTAGACCCGGGACAGCTCGCCGAGCGGGTCGTACACGTAGGCGATCCCGCCCGACATGCCGGCGCCGAAATTGCGTCCGGTCGGGCCGAGCACGACCACGCGGCCCCCGGTCATGTACTCGCACGCGTGGTCGCCCACGCCCTCGACCACGGCGACCGCCCCCGAGTTGCGGACGCAGAAGCGCTCCCCCACCTGTCCACGCAGGAAGACCTCGCCCGCCGTGGCCCCGTACAGGATCACGTTGCCGGCGATGATGTTCTCCTCGGCCGCGAACGGGGCGTCCTCGGCGGGGCGCACGATGATCCGACCGCCCGACAGGCCCTTGCCGAGGTAGTCGTTGGTGTCGCCGAAGAGGCGCAGGGTGACGCCCCGCGGCACGAACGCGCCGAAGCTCTGGCCGGCCGACCCCCGGAAGGTCAGGTCGATGGTGCCGTCGGGCAGGCCGCTGCCGCCGTGGCGTCGGGTGATCTCGTAGCCCAGCAGCGTGCCGACCGTGCGGTCCACGTTGGTCACCGCCAACTCGGCCGTGACCCGCGTGCCGTCCTCGACGGCCGGCCGGCACGCCTCCAGGAACGCGTGGTCGAGCGCCTTGTCGAGCCCGTGGTCCTGGTCGGCGACCCGGTGCCGCACGGCGCCCTCGGGCGCATCCGGCGGCTGCAGGATCGGGGTCAGGTCGAGTCCCGACGCCTTCCAGTGGTCCACGGCGGCGGCCGCGTCGAGCAGGTCGACGCGGCCGACGGCCTCCTCGAGCGAACGCAGCCCGAGCGCGGCGAGGTACTCCCGCACCTCCTCGGCGATGTACTCGAAGAAGGTCTCGACGAACTCCGGGGCACCCGTGTAGCGGGCACGCAGCGCCGGGTTCTGGGTGGCGATCCCGACCGGGCAGGTGTCGAGGTGGCAGACGCGCATCATGATGCAGCCCGACACCACGAGCGGGGCGGTGGCGAATCCGTACTCCTCGGCCCCGAGCAGCGCCCCGATGACGACGTCCCGGCCGGTCTTCATCTGTCCGTCCACCTGGACCACGATGCGGTCCCGGAGGTCGTTGGCCATGAGCGTCTGCTGGGTCTCGGCGAGCCCGAGCTCCCAGGGGATCCCGGCGTGCTTCTGGGAGGTCAGCGGCGTCGCGCCGGTGCCCCCGTCGTGGCCGGAGATCAGCACGACGTCGGAGTGGGCCTTGGCCACCCCGGCCGCCACCGTGCCGACGCCGACCTCCGCCACCAGCTTCACGTGGACCCGGGCCCGGGGGTTGGCCGACTTGAGGTCGTGGATGAGCTGGGCGATGTCCTCGATCGAGTAGATGTCGTGGTGGGGTGGCGGCGAGATCAGTCCGACTCCCGGCGTGGAGAACCGGGTCTTGGCGATCCACGGGTACACCTTGTGACCGGGCAGCTGGCCGCCCTCGCCGGGCTTGGCCCCCTGGGCGATCTTGATCTGGATGTCGTCGGCGTTGACCAGGTACTCGGAGGTGACCCCGAAGCGTCCCGAGGCCACCTGCTTGATGGCACTGCGCCGGAGCGTTCCGTCCTCGTCGGGGGTGAACCGGTCCGGGTCCTCGCCGCCCTCGCCCGTGTTGGACTTGCCGCCGATGCGGTTCATGGCGACGGCCAGCGTCTCGTGCGCCTCGGCCGAGATCGACCCGTAGGACATCGCCCCGGTGGAGAACCGCGCCACGATGGCGGACACCGGTTCGACCTCCTCCACGGGGACGGGCGGCAGCACCCCGGTGCGGAGCGTCATCAGGCCGCGCAGGGTGGCGAGCGCCGTCGACTGGTCGTCGACGGCACGCGTGTACTCCTTGAACACGCCGTACCGCTTGGTCCGCGTGGCGTGCTGCAGCTTGAAGACGGTCCTGGGGTTGAACAGGTGGATCTCGCCCTCGCGCCGCCACTGGTACTCGCCGCCGACCTCCCGCTCGCGGTGGGCCCGCTCGGTCGGCCGGTCGATGTGGGCGAGCCGGTGCCGCTGGACGACCTCGTCGGCCAGGACGTCGAGGCCGACCCCCCCGATCCTCGACACCGTGCCGGTGAAGTACTCCTCGACGACCTCGGGCGCCAGGCCCACCGCCTCGAACACCTGGGCGCCGGTGTACGAGGCCACCGTGGAGATGCCCATCTTGGACATGACCTTCACGATCCCCTTCGACGCGGCCTTGATGTAGTTCTTCTGCGCCTGGCGGGGGGTCACCCCGGTGAGGAGCCCCGACGCGATCATGTCGTCGATGGTCTCGAAGGCCAGGTACGGGTTGACGGCGGCCGCGCCGAACCCCTTGAGCAGCGCCATGTGGTGGACCTCGCGGGCGTCGCCCGACTCGACAACCAGGCCCACCCGGGTACGGGCCCTGGTACGGACCAGGTGGTGGTGCACGGCCGCCACCAGCAGCAGCGACGGGATCGGGGCCAGCTCGGCGGTCGAGTTGCGGTCGGAGAGGACGATGACGTCGGCACCGTCGTCGATGGCCCCGCTCACCCTGGCCCGCACGTCGTCGATGGCGGCACGCAGGGCCTCGCCGCCCCCGGACACCTCGAACAGGCCGTCGACGGCGAAGGCCCGGAACCCGGGGGTGCTGCCGTCCTCGTTCACGTAGAGGAGCTTGGCCAGATCGTCGTTGTCGATGACCGGCATGGGCAGGATGATCTGGCGGCACGACTCGGGCGTGGGTTCGAGGAGGTTCGCCTCGGGTCCGAGCGTGGAGAGCAACGAGGTGACCAGCTCCTCGCGGATGGCGTCGAGCGGCGGGTTGGTCACCTGGGCGAACAGCTGGGTGAAGTAGTCGTAGACGAGGCGCGACCGCTCCGACAGGACGGCGATGGCCGTGTCGGAGCCCATCGAGCCGATCGGCTCGGCGCCGGTCCTGGCCATCGGGGCCAGGATCAGCCGCAGCTCCTCGTTGGTGTAGCCGAACAGCTGCTGGCGGCCGACGACCGATGCGTGCTGTGGGGTGAGCATCGTCCGGGGGGGGAGGTCGTCGAGATCGATCTGGCCCTGCTCCAGCCACTGGCCGTACGGATGCTCGCCCGCCAACGTGTCCTTGATCTCGGCATCGTCGACGATGCGGCCGGCCTCGGTGTCCACCAGGAACATACGGCCGGGCTGCAGTCGGCCCTTGCGGACGACCTTCGACGGTGGGACGTCGAGGACGCCGACCTCGCTGGCCAACACGACCATGCCGTCGTCGGTCACCCAGTAGCGGGCCGGCCGGAGGCCGTTGCGGTCGAGCACGGCGCCGATGACCGAGCCGTCGGTGAAGGCCACGGCGGCCGGACCGTCCCACGGTTCCATGAGCGACGCGTGGTAGCGGTAGAAGGCGCGCCGGGCCGGGTCCATCGTCCGGTGGTTCTCCCACGCCTCGGGGATCATCATGAGCACGGCGTGGTGGATGGGCCGCCCGCCCAGGTGGAGCAGTTCCAGGACCTCGTCGAACGAGGCCGAGTCGCTCGCCCCGGGGGTCACGATCGGGAACGCCCGCTCGAGGCCGGGCAGGAGGTCGGAGGCGCACAGCGCCTCGCGGGCCCGCATCCAGTTCCGGTTGCCGGCCAGCGTGTTGATCTCGCCGTTGTGCGCCATGTAGCGGTAGGGGTGGGCGAGGGGCCACGACGGGAACGTGTTGGTCGAGAACCGAGAATGGACCAGGGCCAGGCCGCTCTCCAGGCGCTCGTCGGCCAGGTCGGGGAAGAACTCGGCCAGCTGGTGGGACGTCAGCATCCCCTTGTAGGTGATCGTCCGGGCCGACAGCGACGCCAGGTAGCACGACCCGACCTCGTGCTCCGCCCGCTTGCGCAGCACGAAGGCGAGCCGGTCGACGGCGAGCGCAGGGTCGCCGGGGCTGCGGGGCGTGTCCGGTGACGGGGCCACGAACAACTGGTGCATCGACGGTCGGGCCGCCTCGGCGATCGAACCCAGCGTGGCGTTGGCGACGGGGAGCGTCCGCCAGCCGAGGACGTCGAGCCCCTCCTCGGCGGCCAGCTCGCCGATGCGGGTCCGGGCGCGGGCGGCCTCGTCCCCGTCGCGGGACAAGAAGGCGATCCCGGTGGCGTAGCGGCCCCGTTCGGGGAGGGGGAAGTCCACCACCTGGCGGTAGAAGGCGTCGGGGACCTGGATGAGGATGCCGGCGCCGTCGCCGCTGTCCTCCTCGCTGCCGGTGGCGCCCCGGTGGGCGAGGTGCTCGAGGGCGCTGACGGCCCGGAGCACCAGGTCGTGGGACGGCCGCCCCTGCAGGTCGGCCACGAAGGCCACTCCGCAGGCGTCGTGTTCGAAGCGGGGGTCGTACAGGCCCGACCCCGGGGCACGGGTGACCCGGCGCTCCCGGGCCGCAGGTCGGGCCGGGACGGGCCGCGCCGGCGCGTCGCCGTCGTCGGGTGCAGGTGCAACTGTCGTCATCGGGTCGCTCCAGGTGGGACTGTGGATCTCCCCGCGCGGGACGACGTTGGCCCTTGCGTGGTCCATCAAGTGTACACGGTGTCCCGGCGGAGCCGACAGGACCGACCCGTTCCCTCCCCGTCGTAGCATGGCGCCATGGTCCCGATCGACCGGAGCGACGCCGTGGTGGTGGGCGGCGGCATCATCGGCCTGTCCGTCGCCTGGGCGGCCGCCGAGGAAGGTCTCCGGGTCACCGTCGTCGATCCGACGCCGGGGCGGGGTGCCACGTGGGCGGCCGCCGGGATGCTCGCGCCGGTGGCCGAGGCCCACTTCGGCGAAGAGGCGCTGGCCGCCCTCAACCTGGCCGCCGTGCGGGCCTGGCCCGCGTTTGCCGCCCGGCTCGAGGCCGCCTCGGGTGAGCCCGTGCACTTCCGGCCCGACGGGACGCTGCTGGTGGCGGGTGACCCGTCCGACCGGGCCGCCACCGACCGAGTGCTCGCGTTCCACCGGGCCATCGGGCTGTCCGCCTCGCATCTCGCCGCCCGTGCGTGCCGGGAGGCCGAGCCGCTGCTCGCCCCCGGGATCAGCGGCGGCGCCGACCTCCCCGACGACCACCAGGTCGACAACCGGGCGGCGGCCACGGCGCTGCTGGCCGCGTGCCGGGCCGCCGGTGTGGCGTTCGTGGCCGACGAGGTCGACCGTGTGGAACTGGCGCCCGGGCGGGTGCAGGGGGTGGCTCTGGCCGGGGGCGGGCGGCTCGGGACCGGCACCGTCGTCGTGGCTGCGGGCAGCCGGTCCGGCGACCTCGGTGGACTTCCCGCCGACGCCCGTCCCCCCGTCCGTCCCGTCCGGGGCGTGACGGTCCGGCTCCGGGCCCCGGTGGGGGTTCCCCGGTTGCGGCGCACGGTGCGGGCCCTCGTGCACGGACGGGCCTGCTACCTGGTGCCCCGGGACGACGGGGGCCTGGTGGTGGGGGCGACGATGGAGGAGCGCGGGACCGACACGTCGGTCCCGCTCGGCGGGCTGGTCGACCTGCTCGACGATGCCCGACGGGTGGTCCCCGCACTCGACGAGTACGCCGTGGTCGAGACGGCGTCGGGGCTGCGCCCGGGGTCGCCGGACAACGGACCGCTCGTCGGGGCGACGGAGACCGAGGGCCTGGTCGTCGCCACCGGCCACTTCCGCAACGGCATCCTCCTCGCCCCCCTGACGGCCGGAGAGATCGTCCGCATCCTGACGGGCGGTGCCCCCGGCGACGACGGCCCGTTCGCCGCCTTCCGGCCCGGCCGCTTCGCCCCGGCGGGGTCCACCGTCGGAGCCCACACGTGAGGCCCGAAGCGGACGATGGCGGGGTCACCACCGTCAACGGCTCCGGACACGCGGACGCCGGCGGTACGACGGTCGCACACCTGGTGTCCGAGTGGTGCCCGTCGCCCCGGGGCGTGGCCGTCGCCGTGGACGGCGCCGTGGTGCCGCGCAGTGCATGGGAGTCGACCGTGGTCCCGCACGGCGCCGCCGTCGAGATCGTGACGGCGGCGGCCGGGGGCTGACGGGCGGCCGGGCGGCCGACGGGGCACCGACGGAGTGCAGCCCGTGGCCGGATCGCGGTGTTCGGCCGTCGGGCCCGTCACCGCCCGGACGGCACGGGGGTACCGTGGCGGACGATGACCGCCGACGCCGCCCCGGACCCCTTCGTGATCGCCGGAACCGAGCTCGGGTCCCGGCTGCTGCTCGGCACCGGGGGCATGGCCAGTCCCGAGTCGCTGGCCCGGGCGCTCGTCGCCTCGGGCACCGTGCTCGCCACGGTGGCCGTCCGCCGGGTCGACCCCTCCACCCGGCACTCGCTCGTCGACCTGCTCGACGGCCTGGGGATCCGCATCCTGCCCAACACCGCCGGGTGCCACACGGCCGCGGACGCCGTCCTGACCGCCCGCCTGGCCCGTGAGGCGTTCGCCACCGACTGGGTGAAGCTCGAGGTGATCGGAGACGACCGGACCCTGCTGCCGGACCCCGTCGAGCTGGTCGGCGCCGCCGAGCAGCTGGTCGAGGACGGGTTCACGGTCCTCCCCTACTGCGGTGACGATCCCGTGGTCGCCCGGCGCCTCGAACAGGTGGGGTGCGCGGCCGTCATGCCCCTCGGTGCGCCCATCGGCAGCGGGCTCGGCATCCGCAACCCGCACAACATCGAACTCATCGTCGAACGGGCCGGGGTGCCCGTGGTGCTCGACGCCGGGATCGGGACCGCCTCCGACGCCTGCCTGGCCATGGAGCTCGGGTGCAGTGCCGTACTGGTGGCCTCGGCGGTCACCCGGGCCGAGGACCCCGAACTGATGGCGGGGGCGATGCGCGACGCCGTCCTCGCCGGGCGGGCCGCACGTCGGGCGGGCCGCATCACCCGCCGCTTCGTGGCCCAGGCGTCCTCCTCCCCCGAGGGCCTGGTCGGACGGTGACCGGGTCGGCGGCCCCCCGGGGGGACCGGGGGACGACGCGGACCGGGACCACGCCCCCCGTGGCCCTGACCATCGCCGGTTCCGATTCGGGTGCCGGGGCGGGCCTCCAGGCCGATCTGAAGGCGATGAGCGCACTCGGGGTCTTCGCCACCACGGTCGTCACCGCCGTCACCGCCCAGAACACCGCGGAGGTCACCGCCGTCCACCCGGTGCCGACGGAGATCGTCGCGGCCCAGCTGGACGCCGTGCTCGACGACCTCCCCCCGGTGGCCGTGAAGACCGGCATGCTCGCCTCCGCCGCCACCGTCCTCCTCGTGGCCGACCGGGCGGCGGCCGGTGGCCTGCCGTCCCTCGTGGTCGATCCGGTGATGGTCGCCTCGACCGGGCGCCGCCTCCTCGACGAGGCCGCCGTCGACGCCTACCGGCACCGGCTCGTGCCCAACGCGCTGGTCGTGACCCCCAATCTGTTCGAAGCGGCGATCCTCGCCGGGGCCGACCCGCGGGAGGTCCCCGACGTCGACACCATGGTGGACCTCGCCCGGCACATCCAGGCACTCGGGCCCCGATGGGTCCTGGTCAAGGGCGGGCACCTGCCCGGCGTGCACTCGGACGGGCCCGCTCCCGCTCCGGACCGGGTCTCCGACGTGCTGGTGGCCGGGACCGACGTCCTCGTCCTGGAGGAGTCCCGGGTGGACACCCGCAACAACCACGGCACCGGATGCACACTGGCGTCCGCGCTCGCCGCGCTCCTGGCTCGCGGCGCCGACGTGCCCGAGGCGGTCGCCGGCGCCCGACGGTTCGTCCACGACGCCCTGGTGGGGTCGTCCGGCTGGGCGCTCGGCCGGGGGCACGGCCCGCTCGATCCGTTCCGCTGGTCGTCCCGGTAGCATCCTGCCGCCGCGGGTCCCGCCCTCGACCGGGCGCGTCAGAGGCCGGGCCTCGCGACCCGGCCTCTGCCCCCCCCGGAATCCCCCGGTACCACAGGTTCCGTCCGGTCTCGTCCGACCGGGCGACCCCCTCCTCGCGACGACGGTGGTCCGTCGTTCTCGACCTGCGCATTGTGAGGGATCGCGACCCCGATGTAAACATCTGGTAAACGACTTTCACATGGCGCGGTCAACGCGTCCCTCTCCGTGACCTCCTCCCGACCGGACTGCCGTCCCCGACCCGTCCCCGGCCGTGGGCGGGACGTCGGCCGGCCCGCGACCGGTACCGTCGGGGCATGACCTCACCGACCCCCCGGCGGCTCGCGCAGCTCGTCGCCATCGGCCGGATCGCCATCGGCTGCACGGCGCTGGCGGCGCCGACCCTCATGACCCGGCCGTGGATCGGAGGGGCCGCCGACTCCCCGGACGCGAGGCTCCTGGCCCGCGCCATGGGCGGACGGGATCTGGCCCTCGGCATCGGCACCCTGCGGGCGCTGGCCGTGGACGCCGGAGAGGCCCGACCGTGGGTGGCGCTGGCCGGGGTGGCCGACGCCGTGGACGCGTGCGTCACCCTCGGCGCGTTCCGCCGTCTGCCCACCCCGAGCCGCTGGGCCGTCCTGGCCGCCACCCTCGGCGCCGCCGTCGTCTCGTTCCGGGTGGCCGCGGCCCTCGATCCTCCCCCGGGCCCGTCCGGGTCCGACGGACACGCCGGCCCGGTGGGGGCCGGCGACACGGGCGCGGGGACCGGAACGGGGGGCACCGGTAGCATTCGGGCATGACCTCGACGTCGGGCAGCGTGGCGTCCGGCGGCCCCACCACCGGGAGCACACCGGGCGACGGGGCGTCACCGGACGAGGCCGCCCCCGACGGCGGCGGCGGCGCAGCCTCCGCCGGCCCGGCCGGACGGGGCTTCGAGCCGATGTCGATCCGGGGACCGGCCCTCCTCGTCCTCGGGCTCGCCGTGCTCCTGCTCCTCGGCGGCGTGGTCGCCTCGGCCGTCACCAGCGGCTCCGATCCGACCTTCACCCTGCGCCAGGTGACGCTCGCGGACGGGACCACCGTCCCCCTCGCCCCTGCGGCGACCGGACTGCACGCCATCGTCGGCAACGGCGAGCCACCCGCCGACATCCTCGGGAACCTCGGGATCCCGAAGGAGTCGGTCGTCACCGGAGTGGTCAACTCGGACCAGCACACCGCCCAGTTCGACCGGACCGCACATCTCCGGAGCCGGCTCTCCCAGACCGAGGTCGTCGACGCCTACGCCCGCCTGCTCCGGACCGTCGGCTGGCAGGTCCTCTACCGGGGGCCGGCTCCCCAGGGTGGCCCCGGCACCACCGAGGTCCTGGCCAAGCGGGGCAGTGGGGACGGTTTCTACTGGGAGACCGGCGTCGTCGTCTCCCCCACCACGCCGGACGGCACCACCTCGTACTCGGTGGAGGTGTTCGAGACCCCCGACGGCAACTGACCGGCGTCGGTGTCGCCCCCCACCGGCCCACCCCGCTCGTCGATCGGATCCGACGACCGCCGGAACATCCAGGACCACACGAACAGGTTGATCGGGTACAGCAGGTAGCCCACCCGGGTGGCGGGGGCCAGCAGGATGGCGATGAGCATCACCCATCCGGTCAGCCGGGCCACGGCCGCAGCGTCCCTCGGCGGGTCACGGAGCAGGCGCCGACCCAGGAACGACAACCCGATCACCGCGGCCACGACCACGTACGCCCGGTGGATCGCCGGGAAGGTCGCCACCAGGATGTGGCCGGGCAGCGCGCTGGCCGCCGGTGAGGCCACGCCGGCCAGTCCGAGCGGGAACCGGACGACGTTGTCGACGAACGCCGACGGGTTGTGCAGCGCGACGGGCAGCACCACCGGCACGACCAGTGCCAGCACGGCGACGAGGTAGCGCCCCACCGCACGCCGCCCCTTCCGGTCCGACGCCGCGAACAGGGCCAGGAACACGAGCGGCCAGGCCGTGAACTTCAGGGTGCTGGCCGCCCCGAGCGCGAGCCCGGCCAGCACCGGCCGTCGCCGCTGCAGGGCCACTAGCCCGAGCAGCATGAGCGCGACCACCGGCATGTCGTCCCCGCCGGTCGCCAGCGGGAGTGCGGCCGTGGGCAGCACGGTCAGCACCTGCAGCGACCGGTAGCGGGCGTCCGAGCCGGGGCGCACCCGGCTGAGGGCGACCACGGTGACCACGACCGTGAAGAGGAGGAACTGGATCCGGGCATCGGTCAGTCGGGCCTCCACCCTGCTCCCGCTCGAGAAGCCGAACACCACCATCCCCGGCAGGTACGGGTAGTAGAGCTCGTAGACCGGGATGGCGCTCTGGCGGATCAGGATGTGGCCGTTGCGGTCGACGACCCGGTACGGGTCGTGACCGTGGGCGGCCCGGATGCCGGCCCGCTCGACGACCAGCACCTCGGGCTGCACGTGCAGCGAGGCGTCCCCGTGGCTCGCCCACACCACCTCGAGGGCGAGCGGCACCACGGTGGCTCCCAGGAGCACGACGGCGAACGCGGCGATGCGGGCGGCACGCCACCCGCCGCCCGACGACGCGGCCCCCGCGGCGTCCGGGGTGGCCGGGGCGTCCGGTACGACCGGCCCCGTGGTCCGACGGCGCCGTGACCTGCGCACCAGGGTCACGACCGCCATGAGCGCCGTGGCCGCGGCGTAGGGGCCGACGGCCAGGCGGCCCCACTCCCGGTACAACGGGATCCGCATGGCCACGGCGGTCACGCCGGCGAACAGGGCCGACGCTCCGTACAGGAAGGCGTCCCGACCCGCCGGGGTCAGCGCCCGGAGCCGGGCCAGCAGCCGCCGGGCCGCTCCGGACGGTCCGATCCCCGGGTCAACCGTCATCGGTGCCGTCCCGGGCGAACAGCCCGCGGTAGAAGTCGAGCTCGGCGGTGAGGGCGGCCTCGATCGTCGAGGCCCTGCGGAATCCGTGGGACTCCCCCTCGAAAACGACGAGACGGCAGTCGACCCCGGCCGCCCGCAGCTGCTCGGCGAACGATTCGGCCTGGGAGGGCGGGACGACGGGGTCGTCGGACCCCTGAAGGAGGAGCACGCGTCCGGACAGCCGGTCGGCGTGGTGGATCGGGGACCGGCTCCGGTAGTCCGGCGCCGACGCGGGCAGCGGGCCGACGAGCGAGTCCAGGTAGCGGGACTCGAAGTCGTGGGTGTCGGCGGCCAGGGCCAGGAGGTCCGTCACCCCGTACCAGGCGACCGCACCGGCGAAGCACCGTGACCGGATCAGGGCGCCCAGGGCGGTCAGTCCGCCGGCGCTCGTGCCCCGGACGGCCATCCGGCCGCCGTCCACCAGCCCGTCGGCGGCCAGGGACTCGGCGAAGGCCACGCAGTCGTCCACGTCGGCCTCGCCCCAGGCGCCGCGCAGGAGCTCCCGGAAGGCCCGCCCGTGGCCCGTGCTCCCCCGGTAGTCGACGACGGCCACGGCGATGCCCCGGCTGGTGAGGAACTGGACCACCGGGTCGTACCCCGCCTCGGCGCTCGCCGTCGGACCGCCGTGGCAGAAGACGACGAGGGGCGGACGGGACCCGTCCGGAGGGACGTCCGGGTTCACCGGCGCGAAGAAGAGCCCCGGCACCGGGACACCGCCGGCCCGTCCGACCCGCGACACCGGGAGCGAGGCCCGGTCCGGGTCCACCGCCACCGCCGGGTCGGCGCTCAGCCGACGGGGCGGGACGACCCCCGTCGGGTCGACGGCGAACACCGACTGCGCCTCCGTCGGCGTCGAGCCGAGCACGGCGGCGGTACGGCCGTCCCGGGTGACGACGCCGGCCAGGGCCACGCACGGCTGGTCGACGTCGTGGCGCGACCAACCCCCGGCGTCGGGTCCCGCGGGCGGCGGGCGGAGGAGCACCAGGCGGTCCCTGCCCTCGGACCGCCGGACCGCCAGGAGCGAGCCGTCGGCCAGCTCGTCGAACGTGTGCCGTCCGAACACCCAGTCCGGGCCGTGGTACTCGGCCTCGTCCCCGATCAGCGGCACGGCGTCACCGGGACCCGGTCCGGTGCCGTCGAACGCCGCGGCCGGCACCCGGTACGGCAGCCACCAGCCCGTCCGGTCGTCGACGAACAGCAGGGAACCGTCCGCGCACCACCGGGGCTGGCCCACCGAGGTGTCCGGCCCCCCGGCGACCGTCACGGCGGTTCCGAGGACCGGCGGCCCGCCACCGGCGGCGAGCGGCGCGACCTGGAGGCGCCCGGCGTCCCACGGCATGGCCGGGTGGTCCCAGGTCGTCCAGGCCAGCCAGCGTCCGTCGGGCGAGGGCCGGGGCGCGGCCACGAAGTCGCCGGGTGCGGCCAGCACCGTCGGCGGGCCCGGTCCACCGGCCGGCACGGCCAGGAGCCGGTGCGTCGCGCCGTCGGGGCCGAGCCGCTCCTCCACCGAGACGAGCCACCGTCCGTCGGGGGTCAGGCGGCCGTCGGCGTGGCGGACGTCGACGACCGGGTCCCCGTCGGCACCCAGGCGGACCGGTGCGGCGTCGGCGCCGGGGTCGAGCCGGTGCCAGGCCTGATCGTCCTGGTCGACGTAGAACAGGACCCCGCGGGCCACCGTGGCCGCTCCTCCGCCGTACTCGTGGACCCGGCTGCGCACGCTCGCCCCGACGGGCGACACGTCGACGGGGGCGGTGCCCGGGGGTCCGTCCGGCTCGCACCGCACGACGACCTGGCGGCCGCCCTCGTCGGGTCGCGACTCGGTCCAGTACACGCTCGCCCCGTCGGCCAGCAGTCCGGCGCGCGACACCTTGCCCGCCGCCACCTGGGCGGCCGACCACGGCGACGGCCACCAGCCGGCCCCGGGGACCCCCGGTACGGGCGGGGTCACGGGGTGGGACGGGTCCGCCCGGGCCACCGGGCTCGGCTCCGCCGACGGCGGTCGGGCCCCGGTCGCATCCTCGGTCGTCATGGAATCTGTACGGTACCCGGTATGACCTCGTCCCCTCCGTCTCCCCCCCGTCCGACACCGACGGACGGCACCCGGGGGGTGGATCCCGACGACCGGTTCCCGGCCTTCGTCGTCCGCGGTGCGGGCGACGCCCTGCGCTCCGGTGTCGCCGACCTCACCCGGGACGACCTGCCCGAGGGAGACGTGCTGGTCGAGGTGACGTGGTCCGCCGTGAACTACAAGGACGCCATGGTCACCCGGCCCGGGAACCGGGTGGCCCGTACGTCCCCGCTGGTGCCCGGCGTCGACCTCGTCGGCACGGTCGTCGCCTCGGACGCCCCGGCCGTGGCCGTCGGGTCCGTCGTGGTCGTCCACGGCTACGACCTGGGCGTGGCCCGTCACGGCGGATTCGCGCGCTTCGCCCGGGTCCCCTCCGAGTGGGTGGTACCCCTTCCGGACGGCCTGACCGCCCGCCGGGCGGCCACCCTCGGGACCGCCGGGTTCACGGCCGCGCTGTCGCTGCACCGCCTGGAGCACCACGGCCTGCGACCCGGCGACGGACCGGTGCTCGTGACGGGGGCGTCGGGCGGTGTCGGCGGCATGTCCGTGGCCCTGTGTGCGGCACGCGGGTACGAGGTGGTGGCCAGCACGGGCCGGACCTCCGAAGGCGCCCACCTCACCGGCCTGGGCGCCACCGAGGTCATCGGACGGGACGATCTGGTGGCGGCTCCCGATCGCACCCTGGGCCCGGAACGGTGGGCCGGGGCCATCGACTGCGTCGGGGGGTCGACGCTCGCCGCCGTGCTGCGCACGCTCCGCTACGGCGCGGCGGTGGCGGCCAGCGGGCTCACCGGCGGCTCGGCGCTCGAGACCAGCGTCTACCCCTTCATCGTCCGCAACGCCGCACTGCTCGGCGTCGACACCGTGGCGACGCCGATCGCCGAGCGGCGGGCGGTGTGGGTCGAGATGGCGGCGGCGTTCCCGGGCGAGGTCCTGGACTCGCTCGTGGAGGGCGAGGTGGGTCTGGCCGGCCTCCCCGACGCCCTCGACTCGATCCTGGGCGGCCGGGTCCGGGGGCGCACGCTCGTGCGGCCCGGCGGCTGACCGGCGGGGCGCGCCGGCGGTGCCCCGGGAGCACGCCCTCGTCGTGGGTAGTCTCTGCGTGACATGACAGACCGCTCCGACGGCAATGCCGCCATCGACCTGAAGGTCATCCAGCTCTTCGCGCTGGTGTCGGAGGCGCTGTCCCGGGCCACCCACGCGCTGCTCAGCGGTGACGCCGTCCTCGGCCAGTCCGTCATCGACGGCGACCAGGCCGTCGACGCGCTGACCGCCGAGGTCGAACTGCTCATCTGGGAGGAGCTCCAGGAACGGCCGGTCCAGGGGAACGAGCTCCGCTACCTGGTGGGGCTGCTCCTCATCATCCCGGAGCTCGAACGCAGCGCCGACCTCGCCGAACACGTGGCCCAGCGCGCCGTCGAGCACCTGGGGACGTCGATGAGCCCACGCAGCCGGGGCATCGTCCAGCTGATGACCGAGGTGGCCGGCGAGATGTGGGGTCAGGCGGCCGACGCCTTCGGGGAGGGGAACCGGGTGGCCGACCACCTCGCCTCCGCCGACGAGGAGATGGACATCCTCCACGCCCGCCTCATCCTCGAGGTCGGGGCCGAGGAGATGCCGGCCTCGATCGCCGCGCAGGTGACGTTGCTGGCCCGGTTCTACGAACGACTGGGGGACCACGCCGTCAATCTGGCCCGGCGGATCGAGCTGCTGGTCGACACCCGGAACTCCTAGGCCCGGGATCCGGCCCTACGAGGAGAAGTCCTCCGGCCGGATGCTGTCGAGGAAGCTCCGGAACTCCCCCACGATCTCCTCGGGGTTCCCCTCGGCCACGGCCGGCGCCCCCTCGGACTCCTCGTCCTCCTCGTCCTCCTCGTCGACGGCCAGCATGATCCCCTCGGCGTCCATGAGGTCGTCGGCCACGAACAACGGCGCACCGGTGCGGACGGCCACGGCGACCGCGTCGGACGGCCTCGAGGAGACGGGCACCTCGTCGCCGTCCCGCACCAGGACGATCTCGGCGTAGTAGGTGCTGGACCGCAGCTCGGTGACGACCACCCGGGCCACGTCCGCGTCGAGCGCCTCCAGGAGGTCCCGGATGAGATCGTGGGTCATGGGCCGTGGCGTGTCCATCCCCTGCAGCGCGAAGGCGATCGCCGTGGCCTCGGGCGCCCCGATGAAGATCGGCAGCGTGCGGCTCAGTCCCTCGGATTCCTGGAGCAGCAGGACCGGTGTGTTCGACTGGAGATCCACCCGAACCGCTCGGAGCCGCACCTCGACCATGCCCCCAAACCTACTCGCCGCGGTCGCCGGTTGCGACGGCGCCCCGCCCGCACGGGCGCCGTCCGGGAGGCGGCACGGGCGGCGGGATCACCCGTTCAGCAGGTCCCGCAGGGCCGTCCGGAGCAGCGAGCCCTTCAGCTGCTGGCCCAGTGCGGCCAGGTCCTCCGCCGTGCGACCGGCCCGGGCCCGGGCCTCGGGATTTCGCTGGCGCACCATGGGGAGGACGATCTGTTCGATGAAGCCGGCCTCGCGGTCGACCGCGTTCTTGTACAGGCGCAGGTGCCGGGCCTCGATGCCGAAGGCGGCGAGCTTGGCGGCCACACTGGCCACCGTGAGCGCCTCCTCGTCGAAGTACTCGACGCCCCCGACGACCGCCGCCCGGACCAACCCGTACTCCTGCAGCTGACCGACGTGGTCGGCGCCCAGTCCGCTCGCGGCGCACAGCTCGTCGAGCGAGAGGCTGGCGCCGCCCATCGAGCCCATCGGGCCGACCGGTCCCGCAGCGCCCACCGGTTCCGACGAACCTCCGGCACCCGTGGTGCCCGCCGGCGCCGGGCCGCCCGTGGATCCCGTACCGGATTCCGGCGCCCGATCCGGGGCGGGCGCGGCGTCCGGCGGGGACGGCGGGGTGACGGAACGGGAGGCGCGCCGGGCCTGGGGGTCCCCCGCCGCCGACGCGGCGGGTCCGGCACCGCTCCCCGACCCGTGGCCCGCCCCGTTGCCCGCGCTCTCGGCGGCCCGGTGCGGCGGCGCGGCGAGGTTCGCCCGGTGGGCCCGGGCCACCGGCGGGGCGGTGGTGCCGGCCGACGCCCCCGGGCGGGTGGCCGGGGATTCGATCCCCGGGAGTGCCGACGACGGGTCCGCCGGCGCGGAACCGGCCTCGGCCGACCGGTGCGACGACGACGCCCCCTGTCCCACCAGGACCGGCTCGGCCGGGACCGTGGCCGGAGCGGTGGCGGCGTGCGCTGCCTCCCCGACCGCCTCCCCGACCGAGGCCGCCGTTGGGCCGGCTGCCACCCCGACGGTGGACGCGGCGTCCTCTGCCGTGGTCGAGGGCTCCGCCGACCCGGCGACGCCGGCGTCCTCCTCGAGGCGGTCCTTGATCACCTTGAGCGGCAGGAAGTGCTCCCGCTGCTGGCGGAGCACCCATCGGAGACGCTCGACGTCGTGCTCGTAGAACTTGCGGTAGCCGGACGGCGTCCGCTCGGGGTTGACCAGGCCCTGGCTCTCCAGGAACCGGATCTTGGAGATGGTGATGTCGGGGAACTCCTGGCGCAGCAGGGTCAGGACGTCGCCGATGGACAGGTAGGAGCGGGCGCTCACTCGGCCGCCCCGCGCAGGTAGACGAGCTTGAACTTGCCCACCTGCACCTCGTCGCCGCTGGCCAGGAGTACGGCCTCGTCGATCCGCGTCCGGTTGACGTAGGTCCCGTTGAGCGATCCCACGTCCCGGACGCTCGTGACCTGCCCCTCGGTCGAGAACACCGCGTGCTGGCGCGACACGGTGATGTCGTCGAGGAAGACGTGGCTGTCCGGGCGGCGGCCGACGGTGGTCTCCGGGATCTCGAGGGGGAACCTGGCACCTTCCTCGTTCCCCCGCATGACGACCAGGAGGCCGACGCCCCGGGGGAGTTCGAGCTGGCCGACCGGTGCGGTGCGGTCGCCGGTGTCGGCGACCTCGTCGACCGGGCTGACACCGACCGAGGTGTCGGGAACCGACGTCACCATGGACGCGCCGCACGAGGAGCAGAAGTTCACGCCTTCGGGATTGCGATGGCCGCAGTTGTGGCAGAACACGTGATCCAACGTAGCCGCTCCGGCCGGCCTGCTCCCGAGAGGCGTCCCGGTGGCGGGGCTCAACCTTCCGTCAGCTGGCGGTAGCCGGCGGCATCGAGGAGCCCGTCGACCGCGGCGGGGTCCGTGGGGGCGATCTCGCAGATCCAGCCACCCCCGTAGGGGTCGCTGTTCAGGAGCTCGGGCGCGTCCGCCAGCGAGGTGTTGACGGCGACGACCTCGCCGCCCACGGGGGCGTAGATCTCCGAGACCGACTTGGTCGACTCCACCTCGCCGAGGAGCCCGCCGGGCTCGACGGCGGCACCGGGTCCGGGCAGGTCGACGAAGACGACGTCGCCAAGGGCGTCCTGGGCGTAGTCCGTGATGCCGATGCGGATCCGGTCGCCCGACGCCCGGGCCCACTCGTGGTCGCTCGAATAGCGCAGGTCCTCAGGCACGTTCATGGGTCCGGACCCTACCGGACCGGCGACGGGCACGCCGCCGACGACCCTCCGCCGGCGGCTCCACCCACGGGGGGTCCGGCCTCAGTGCAGCAGGTGCTCGAGCCGCGTGGCGTACTCCTGGGCCCGGGCCTCGGCCCGGGCGGCGCTCGGTGCCTCGGCCCACACATGGGTGAGGGGCTCCTCGGGGTCGGGGAGCACCAGCGCCCATCCGTCGTCCTCCAGGACCTTGACGCCGTCGACCAGCACCAGCTCGTGCCCCTGGGACCGCTCCACCAGGGTGCGCATGAGCATCCCCTTCTGGTCCCAGGGCGTGTGCACGGACTGGTGTGCGATCCGCACGGGGGGCATCGCTGCCACCAGTTCCGACAGCTTGCGCCCGGTGGACGTCAGCAGCGCGATGAGGTTCACGAGCGTCGCGGCCCCGTCGAATGCGGGCAGGAAACGGGGGAAGATGAAGCCACCGGACTGGCTGGCCGCGAGGGTCACCTTCTCGGATCGGGCCACCTCCATGAGACTGGAGGCCGAGAGCTTGGTCCAGACGATCTCGGCGCCGGCGTCCTGGCAGATCCGCTCGGCCGCACCGCTGGCCGCCACCGGCAGGGCGATGCGGGCCCCGGGGACGGCCTCGGTCACCAGGGTGACGAGGATCAACAGGGTCTCGTCGTGGCTGAGGGTGTGGCCGAGGTCGTCGACGATGTCCACGAACTCGCCGCCCGGGTCGAGCACCGCGCCCATCTGGGCGCCCGACGCCCGGACCAGCTCCGACACCCGGGCGGCGGCGGCCTGCCGGTCGAAGGTGAGCACGCTGGCCGTGTTGGCGTACGGGTTGACCACCAGCACCTCGGCCTCCAGCTTGGCCAACAGGGTGGGCATGACGAAGCTGGCCGTCCCGAAGGAGTAGTCGAGGACGAGCTTGAGTCCCGCCGTCCGGGCCGCCGACAGGTCGACCGAGTCCACCAGTGCGGCGGTGTAGTGCTCGAGGGTCCGGGGGGGGAACCCGAGGTCGCCGATCTCCCGGGCCAGCACCCGGCGGAAGTCCTCGCGGTGGTAGAGGCGCTCGATCTTCCGCTGGGTCGCCTCGTCGACGTCGATCCCGTCCTCGTCGAAGAACCGGAGCACGACGGACTGGGGGTCGCCGGGGTCGAGGCGCACGGTGACGCCCGCGGTGGACGCCGACGACGTGATCTGGAACCGGGTCACCGGCACGGTCGCCGCCTCGAGGTCGTCCACGTTGACCCCGACGGCGTTACAGCCGACCATGATCGCCCGCTTGAGCACGCGGGCGGCGCGGCTGGTGTCGCGCGAGCTGGTGACCGTGGCGCCCTTCTCGAGCGTGGAGGCCCAGGCCATCGACAGGCGCACGGCCAGCTCGGGGCTGATGTCCACGTTCGCCAGACCCCGGACGCCGTCGCGCCCGAACAGCGAGCGTGCGCCGCGGGACTCCCACACGATCGACGAGTTGACGATGGCACCGGCCTCCACCGTCTTGAACGGGTAGATCTTGACCCCTGCGGAGATCTCGGCGTGGGCGCCGACGAAGCACTCGTCGCCCAGGACCGCGCCCTCTTCGCACCGGACGCCCTGGCGGAGGTCCGAGCCGCGACCGAGCACGCTCCCCTCGACCCGGACCCCGGACCCGAGGTACGTGTTGTCGTGGACCACGGAGCGCTCGACGGCGGCGTTGTCGCCGATCCGGACGTTGCGCCCGAGGGTCACGTAGGACCCGAGGACGGCACCGGGTCCGACCACGCAGTTGTCGCCGATGACGGCGGGCCCGGTGAGGGCGACGCTCGGGTCGATCTCGACACCCTTGCCCACCCAGACGCCCGGCCGCAGGGGGAACCCCGCGATCTCGACCTGGACCTTGCGGTCGAGGATGTCCTGGTGCGAACTGAGGTAGGCCTCGAGCGTGCCCACGTCCTCCCAGTAGCCGTCGGCCACGTAGCCGAAGAGGCGCCGTCCGGCGGCGAGCGCGGCCGGGAACGACTCGCCGGAGAAGTCCACGGCCTGGCCCTCGGGGATGAAGTCGAAGATCTCCGGCTCTAGCACGTAGATGCCGGTGTTGATGGTGTCGCTGAACACCTGGCCCCAGGTCGGCTTCTCCAGGAAGCGCTCGATCGAGCCGTCCTCGTCGGTGATCACGATGCCGAACTCGAGCGGGTTCTCCACGGCCTTGAGGGCGAGGGTGGCGAGGCCTCCGTGGGCGTCGTGGAATTCCACCACCTTGCCGAGGTCGATGTCGGTGAGCACGTCGCCCGAGATGACGAGGAACCGCTCGTCGAGTTCGTCCATGGCGTTGCGGACCGAACCCGCCGTGCCGAGGGGGGTCGACTCGGTGGCGTACACCATCCGGACCCCGAATTCGGATCCGTCGCCGAAGTAGGTGCGGATGGCGTTGGCCATGAACGCCACCGTCACGACGATGTCCTCGAACCCGTGGGTCCGGAGCAGGTTCACCACGTGCTCCATCATCGGGATGTTGGCCATCGGCAGCATCGGCTTGGGCTGGTTGGAGGTGAGCGGCCGCAGGCGCGTTCCCTCGCCGCCGGCCATGATCACTGCCTTCATCGGGTCTTCCCCTCGTCGTCGGAGTCGTGTCGCGCCACGGGACACCGTCCCTCGGCCAGGGCCCTGCGGGCCACCGGGACGTAGGAGGCGGCGGCCACCCAGGCCAGCGCCAGGCCGAGCAGGCCGATGGCCCAGGCGGCGACGTGCAGGACGGTCTGCCAGGTGGCCGGTCCGTGCGCCAGGAGGAAGAGCGGGTAGGCCGTCATCAGTGCGAAGGTTCCCGCCTTGCCGACCCACAGCACGTCGATCCGGGCGGCCCCGAGCGAGGCGAGCAGGAGCACCGCCCCGGACACGACCACCTCGCGCAGCAGCGTCGCCACACCGAACCAGACCGGGACCGCCCCCTGCACCATGATCGTGACGACCGCCGTGACCACGAGGATGCGGTCGGCCACCGGGTCCAGCACCTTGCCGAGCGTGGAGACCTGGTGGAAGCGACGGGCGACGTACCCGTCGACCCAGTCGGTGGCGCCGAGCACGGCGAGCACCACGGCGGCCCCGGTCTGCCGGTCGGCGCCGAAGAGCAGCCACACGTAGAGGGGGATGCAGGCCAGGCGGACCGCCGTGACCAGGTTGGGCACGGTGAGGACGCGGTCGAGGCCGTCCGGGTCGTCGGCGGCGGGCCGGGGCACGCCTCCGCCGCCGGTCGCAGTCACAGACCTCGCGTCGACGCCGTCCACGGGGCCGAGTCTACGAGTCCGCCCGGACCGGCCGCGACCGGGGGAGCGGTGCCCCGGCCCCACCGTGTGACCGCTCCCCCCGCTGGCCGTGGGCCACACTGGTGGGGTGTCGGGGATCAGCCGGGTCGACCGGGCCATCGGGGTCGCGCTCGTCGCGGTGCTGGCCGCACTCGTCGGCTTCGGGCTGTCCACCAATTCGCCCGCCTCGACCCCGGCGGCCGGGAGGTCACAGACGCCGCCGACCTCGGCCCCGGCCCCGGGCGGGACGGCCCCGTCGGCAGCCTCCGGCACGGCGACACCGGCACCGGCCCCGGCGCCGGTCTCGTCGGACGTCGGCACCTCCGGCGGCGCATCGACGACCACGACCGTCCCCGTCCCACCGGTCGGTGGTCCGGTGACGGCCGTCGGCGACTCGATCATGCTGGACATCCAGCCGGAGCTGACCGCCGACCTCCCCGGCGTGACCGTCGACGGGCTGGTCAGCCGGCAGTTCGAGGCCGGCATCGCCGTCGTGCAGGCGGACCGCGCCGCCGGCACCCTCGGCAGCGTCCTCGTGGTCGAGCTGGGCACCAACGGGGCGATCACCCCGTCCGACGTCGATGCGATGATGCAGGCGGCCCAGGGTGTGCGCCGGGTCGTGTTCGTGAACGTCAACGTGCCCCGGTACTGGGCCGCAGGTGACAACGCCGTGCTGGCCGCCGGTGTGGCCCGCTACCCGGGCCTCGCCGTCCTGGCCGACTGGAACGCGCTGTCGTCCCCGCACCCCGAGTGGTTCACCGCCGACCAGGTCCACCTCGATCCGGCGGGAGCCGCCGCCCTCGCCGCGCTCATCACCCGGAACGCCTGAACCCGGCGGCACCCCTCCGGCACGGCGACGTCAGATGATCGGACCCCGCCGCGCCGCCCCGTCCGCGGCAGGACCGAGGCCGGCGCGGGCCCGCACCGTCGCCTCGAAGGCGTCCGGGTCGTCCGGGGTCACGAACGGACGGACCCGCCGGCCGAGGTCGAGCACGAAGCCGGCCGACTTGTGCGGTCGCTGCGGATCGAGGTTGGCCCAGTAGCCCGGGTTCGCCGTCCCCCAGAGGCGCGCACGTCCCCGGGCCGCCGACAGGTCCACCCGCTCGAGGCTGCGGACCGAGGCGTAGGCGACGTGCTTGCTCCCCCACGGGACGTAGTAGCCGCGGATCTCGATCCCGGCCCCGGTGCACCGGATCCGGGGGTCGACGTAGTCGGCGGGGTCGGCGGGGTCGGCGGTTTCGGCGTCATCCTTCACGCCGGAGAGGATACGCCCGGGTACGCCGGCCCGTGTGCTAGTCAGTGGCCATGCCGCGCTTCTCGCCGTTCACCGGTCTCCGCTACGACCCGGCCCGCGTGGAGCTCGCCAAGGTGGTCGCCCCGCCCTACGACGTGGTGGGCCCCGACGCCCGGGCCGCCCTGGCCGCACGGCACAGCGCCAACTCGATCCTGGTGGAGCTCCCCGAGCCCGATCCGCGCACCGGCACGGACCGCTACGCCGGCGCCGCCGCCCGGCTGGCCGGGTGGATCGCCGAGGGGATCCTCGTCCCCGACCCGGGCCCGTCCCTCTACCCGTACCGCATGACCGCCCCCGACGGCTCGGTGACGCTCGGCGTGCTCGGGGTCCTCGGCCTCGAGGCGGCCAGCGCGGCGGAGATCCTCCCCCACGAGGAGACCCTCCCGAAGGCCCGCACGGACCGGCTCGAACTGCTGGCCGCCACCCGGGTGAACCTCTCCCCCATCTGGGGTCTCTCCCTGGCGCCGGGGCTGACCGCCCGGCTCGACGTCTCGGGTCCGCCTGCGGAGGTGGCGGTGGACGACGACGGCGTGCGTCACGAATTGTGGGTGGTCGACGACCCCGCCGCCATCGCCGCCGTGTCCGGGCTCGTGTCCACGGCCCCGGTCGTCGTGGCCGACGGGCACCACCGCCTGGCCGTCGCCGGGAGCTATCTGGCCGGCGCCGGAGCGGGTACGCCGGGGGCCGACGGTGTCCTCGCCCTCGTGGTCGAACTGGCCGACGAGGTGCTGTCGGTCGGACCCATCCACCGGCTCCTCTCCGGCCTGCCCGACGGACTCGACCTGGTCGACGTCTTCGCCTCGTGGTTCGACGCGGCACGCGCCGGCGACTTCGACGACCGCACCACGGCCGCGCTCGGAGGGTCCTCCGCCCTGGCGCTGGTGATGGCGTCGGGGTGCTGGCTGCTGACCCCCAAGGACGGCACGGCCGAGGCGGCCGGCGCCGATCTGTACTCGTCGATGGTCGCCCTCGCCATCGCCGAGCTGCCGGACCACGAGCTGACCTTCGCCAACAGCTGGCAGGAGGCCGTGGCGGCCGTGGGATCCGAGGAGGCCCAGGCCGCGGTGCTGCTCCCGCCGGTCCGGATCGACCAGATCGGCGACTGGGCCCGCGCCCGTCGCCGGATGCCACCGAAGAGCACGTACTTCCACCCGAAGCCCCGCACGGGCATGGTGTTCCGGCCGCTCGACCCGACCGGTACCGCTCCCGTCCGGGAGGCCCCCGCCCCCGGGTAGCCGGGTCGCCCGGGCGCCGCTAGCCTTCCGTGGCGGTACGGGGGACGGACCGGGTCGGAGGGCAGTGACCGCAGCACGACGCGAGGGGAGACGCACCGTTCCCGCAGCGACGGCGCGGACCGCGGCCGTCCTCGGCGTGGTCGCCCTGGCGGCCGGGTGCGGGCCTACGGCCTCGACACCCGTGCGCGACGTCGTCCCGACCTCGGTGGCACCCACCACCACGTCGCCCCCGACCACGGCGCCCCCGACCACCACCCTCCCCGCCACCGTTCCGACCACGGTGCCGACCCCGGTCGTACCCGTGCCCGGCTGGTCGGCGCCGGCCACCGCGCTCCCGCCGGTCGGCGGCTTCACCTCCCTGTCGTGCATCTCCGACGTGTTCTGCCTGGCCGCCGGCGGGGGGTCCGACGAGGCCGACGCCTCCGGCTCCACCGGTCCCGGGGCCGTGACCGCCTGGGACGGCGCCACGTGGGGAGCGCCGGTCACGTACTTCGCGGCGTCGCCCGGCACCTCCCCACCGCCGTGGCTCCCGGCCATCTCGTGCACGGACGGACCGCTGTGCGCCGTCGTCGACGGCTCCGGCCACACGTCGCTCGGCGACGGTACCAACTGGTGGCCCCCGGTCGGGCTCGCCACCGGGCCCGCCCCGGCCCCCGACCCGACCGACCCGGGGCCCGGCCACCCGGGGTCCCGGTCCGCGGCCGTGGCCTGCGCGGACTCGCAGTTCTGCGCCTACGTCGACAACACCGGGCACGTGGCCACGATGCACGGCACGACGTGGTCGCCGGCGCGCGTGTTCACGACTCCGGTCGGGTCGTCGGCGGTCGACCTGTTCCAGTTCGGGCGGGTGGCCGTCGCTTGCCCCACGACCACGTCGTGCACGGCCCTCGTGGGCGGCACCGAACTCGACTGGGACGGCGCGGCATGGACCCCGTCGGCGGCGCCGTGGGGTCCGGCCGCCGTGATCGGGGACACGGCCGTGTCCTGCCCGGCGCCCGGTACCTGCACCGCCGTCCACGGGACCTCGGTCTCCACGCGCACCCCGGGATCGCGCTGGTCCGCGCCCCAGCCGATCGACCCGAACGGGGGCCTCGACGCGGTCTCGTGCCCCTCGACGGCGGTGTGCGTGGCCGCCGACGCCACCGGTCACGTCCTCCGGTCGTCCGGTGGCGTGTGGAGCCCACCCGTCGAGGTGGTGCCGGCACCGGGCGCCTACACGGGGGACGGCACCAGCCTGTCGTGCCCGTCCGGGCAGTTCTGCATGATCCTGACCGGCGACGGGGACTACGCCACGTACCAGGGGGTGACCCCGCCCGGGGACCCGGGCCTCCCGTCGGCCCCCACCGCCGTCCCCGGCGCCTGAGCACACGGCCGCCGCGGCCGCCCCGGACCTCCGGAGGGGCCCGGCGTCACCCCGAACCTGCCGGACCGGCCGGTCGGGAGACGCCCGCCAGGTCGGCCAGTGCGGCCACCGTCCGCCAATTGCGGGTGGTGGCCACCTGTCCGAGATCCCGTTCGATCCGTCCGTTCTGGAGGACGGTCTCCGAGTAGCGGCCGGCGAGGCACAGGTAGACGTCGGCCCCCGCGACCGCCACCCGGTCGGGCGCGAACCCACCGGACGCGGCGTCGAACTCGGCCGCCCGCACGGGGTCGGGCTCCCCGGCCAGGGCCGTCACGTACAGCCGCGCCGGATCCTCGCCCTCGCCGAGGAACGGGTTCCGTTCCAGCAGCGCCGCCCATTCGCCCGCGGTCCGGGCCACCACCGGGACGGTCAGCGACAGGTCGGTGCGGATGGCCGCCGACAGCGCGTCACCGACGGCCGCCGCCGCCCCGGAACCGGTGCAGACCAGGTTGCCGCTCTGCAGGTGGGTCCGGGCGTCGCCCAGTCCGAGACCGGCCGCCACGGCACGGAGGTCGGCCATGGGCAGGCGGTTGCGTCCTCCGAGGTTGATGCCCCGCAGCAGCAGGACGTAGGTGTCAAGACGTGGCACGGGCGACGGTCCGGGGCTCGTCCCGCCGGTCGGACCCGGACCCCTACGACACCGTCCAGGACGAGCCCGACCGGAGCAGCGCGGCGAAGTCGCCGGGCCCCCGGCGCGCCGTCGCCGTGGCGATCTGGTCGGCCATCTGCTCGCCGTACTCCTCGTGCTCGACGTCGCGGAACACCCCGATCGGTGTGGGCTCGTAGGGGCCCCGCGACAGGCGGCTCAGCTGGAAGGCCAGACCGGGATTCTCCCGGTGCTCGTCGTGGACGAGCAGGGCGTCCTCCCCGACGACGGCCACCTCCACGACCTCGACCGATCCGTCGGGATCCATGACCACGCCGAACTGGCCCTCGGACCCGAAGCGGATGGGCTCGCCGTGGACCAGCGGGATGAGCATGTCGGCCCGGTGGTCCTTGCCGGTGATCCCCTCGAAGGCACCGTCGTTGAAGACGTTGCAGTTCTGGTAGATCTCGACGAACGAGGCGCCCTTGTGCTCGTGGGCCCGGCGGAACGTCTCCATCATGTGCTTGCGGTCCATGTCGTGTGTGCGGGCCACGAACCCGGCTTCGGCACCCAGCGCCAGGCTCAGCGGGTTGAAGGGGTGCTCCAGCGAGCCGAACGGCGTCGACTTGGTGACCTTGGCCATCTCCGAGGTCGGCGAGTACTGACCCTTGGTGAGTCCGTAGATCTGGTTGTTGAACAGCAGGATGGTGATGTCGACGTTCCGTCGCAGCGCGTGGATCAGGTGGTTCCCCCCGATGGACAGGGCGTCGCCGTCGCCGGTGACGACCCACACGTCGAGGTCGGGCCGGGTGGTGGCGAGGCCGGTGGCGATGGCCGGGGCCCGTCCGTGGATCGAGTGCATGCCGTAGGTGCTCATGTAGTACGGGAACCGGGCCGCGCAGCCGATGCCCGACAGGAAGACCGTAGACTCGCGACGCACCCCGAGTTCGGGCATGAGCATCTGGACCGCGGCCAGGATCGAGTAGTCACCGCACCCCGGGCACCAACGGACCTCCTGGTCCGAGGACCAGTCCTTGCGCGTGGTGAGCGGAACGGGCACGGCATCGGTCACGTCGGTCATCGGTCGGTCCCCTCGTGCTCGGCCGAGCCGTCGGCCGTCTCGTCGATCAGTTGCAGGATGGCGGTCTCCATGGCGGCGGCCCGGAACGGGATGCCCGACACCTGGGTCAGGGACACGGCGTCCACCAGGTACTCGGCCCGCAGGAGCCGGCTGAGCTGCCCGAGGTTGACCTCGGGCACCAGCACCCGGTCGTAGCGGGCCAGGACGTCGCCCAGGTCGGCGGGGAACGGGTTGAGGTGGGTCAGGTGGGCCTGGTCCACCTTGTGCCCCCGGGCCCGGACCCGCTGGACACCCGCGGCGATGGCCCCGTAGGTGGAGCCCCAGCCGATCACCAGCACCCTGGCGCCGTCCTCGTGGTCGACCTCGGTGGGCGGGATGTCGGCGGCGATCCCGGCGACCTTGGCTGCCCGCAGGCGGGTCATGCGCTCGTGGTTCGCGCCGTCGTAGGCCACGTTGCCGGGGCCGTCGGACTTCTCGAGGCCGCCGATCCGGTGCTCGAGGCCGGCCAGTCCGGGCGGCGCCCAGGGCCGGGCCAGGGTCTCGGGATCGCGGAGGTAGGGCCAGAAGTCCTCGCTACCGTCCGCCTCCGTGTGGTTGGGACCGGTGGCGAAACCCGGGTCGATGGCGGGCAGGTCCTCCAGGACGGGGAGCTTCCACGGTTCGGTGCCGTTGGCGAGGTAGCCGTCGGAGAGGAGCATGACCGGGGTGCGGTACCGGACGGCGATCCGGACGGCCTCGAGCACCGCGTCGAAGCAGTGGGAGGGCGTCTTGGCCGCGATGATCGGCATCGGGGCCTCGCCGTGGCGCCCGTACATCGCGTGGAGGAGGTCGGCCTGCTCGGTCTTGGTCGGCAGTCCGGTCGAGGGTCCGCCGCGCTGGATGTCGATGATCAGGAGCGGCAGCTCGAGGCTGATGGCCAGGCCCATCATCTCGGACTTGAGGTCGATGCCCGGGCCCGACGTCGTGGTGACGCCCAGCGCGCCGCCGAACGCGGCACCGAGGGCGGCACCGATGCCCGAGATCTCGTCCTCCGCCTGGAACGTCCGCACGCCGAACTGCTTGTGCTTGGACAGCTCGTGGAGGATGTCCGACGCCGGCGTGATCGGGTACGTGCCGAGGAACAGCGGGAGCCCGCTCCGCAGGGACGCCGCCACCAGGCCCCAGGCCGCCGCCGTGTTGCCGGTGACGTTGGCGTACTCGCCGGGTTCGAGCACGGCCGGCTTGACCTCGTAGGAGGACTCGAACAGCTCGGCCGTCTCGCCGAAGTGGTAGCCGGCCTTGAAGGCGCGGAGGTTCGCCTCCTTCACCAGCTCCTTGCCGGCGTACTTCTCGGTGATCCACTGGAGGGTCGGCTCGACGGGGCGGGTGTAGAGCCAGCTGATCAGGCCCAGGGCGAAGAAGTTCTTGGACCGCTCGGCGTCGCGCGGCTTGACCCCCAGCTCCTTCGAGGACTCGGTGGTGATCGAGGTCATGGGCACCTCGTACACCGTGAACGCGGAGAGGGAGCCGTCGGCCAGCGGGTCGCTTTCGCAGCCGGCCTTGTGGAGGTTCCGCTCGTCGAAGGCGTCGGAGTTCACGATGATGGTGGCACCCTGGGGAAGCGCTCCCACGTTGGCGAGCAGCGCGGCCGGGTTCATCGCCACCAGCACGTTGGGCGAATCGCCCGGGGTCGAGATGGTGTGGTCGGAGATGTGGACCTGGAAGGCCGACACGCCGGCCAGGGTCCCGGCCGGGGCCCGGATCTCGGCCGGGAAGTCGGGGAACGTCGCCAGGTCGTTGCCCAGCAGGGCCGACGAGGTGGTGAAGCGGTCGCCCGCCAGCTGCATGCCGTCCCCCGAGTCGCCGGCGAACCGGATGACGACGCGGTCGATCAGGTGGGGGGCCTTCGGGTCGATGGTGGTGTCGGACACCTTGCTCCTCTTCGTACTGCTCGAGCGCTCACGGGCGTCGCGTGCGACGGCCCTCCCGGGGACCGGGACCCGCTCGGAGGCGCTCCGGTCCTGGATGCCCGCCGCGGGCGCGCGTCGGGTCCTCCACGACACTACCGCCGCCCACCGGGTGGGCCGGCCATCGCCCCCGGGTGGCGCAGGCGCCGCCCGGGGCCGGCCTCAGGCGACCGTGACCGCGGGGTCGAGGTAGACGTCCTGGATGGCGTGGATGAGCGCGGCACCCTCGTCGGTCGGCCGCTGGAAGGCCTTGCGTCCCACGATCAGCCCGGCGCCGCCGGCCCGCTTGTTGACCACCGCGGTCCGGACGGCCTGGGCCAGGTCGTCCGCGCCCTTGGACTCCCCTCCCGAGTTGATGAGCGGGATCCGGCCGGCGTAGCAGTTGACGACCTGCCAGCGGGTGAGGTCGACGGGGTGGTCGGTGGTGAGCGTCGAGTACACCAGCGGGTCCGTCTTGCCGAACGCGAGCGCGTTGTACCCGCCGTTGTTCTCCGGCTGCTTCTGCTTGATGATGTCGGCCTCGATGGTGACGCCGAGGTGGTTGGCCTGGCCCGTGAGGTCGGCGGACACGTGGTAGTCGGTGCCGCCCTGCTTGAACGCCGGGTTGCGCAGGTAGCACCACAGGACGGTGAACATCCCGAGCCGGTGCGCCTCGGCGAAGGCCCGGGACACCTCGACGATCTGGCGGTCGGCACCCTCGGAGCCGAAGTAGATGGTGGCCCCGACGCCCACCGCCCCGAGGTCGGCGGCCTGGCGGACCCCGGAGAACAGGACCTGGTCGTAGGTGTTCGGGTAGTTGAGGAAGTCGTTGTGGTTCAGCTTCACGATGAACGGGATCCGGTGCACGAAGCGGCGGGCGACGATGCCCAGTCCGCCGAGTGTGGTGGCGATGGCGTTGCAGTCCGCAGCGATGGCGAGGTCGCAGAGCCGGGCCGGGTCGAAGTAGGCGGGGAACTTGGCGAAGCTGGCGGCCGCCGAGTGCTCGATCCCCTGGTCGACCGGGAGGATCGACACGTACCCGGTGCCGGCGAGCCGGCCCGTGTTGTAGAGGGTGCCGAGGTTGCGCAGCACGGTGGGCGACCGGTCGGAGTCCCGGAACACGTCGTCGATGACGGTGGGGCCGGGGAGGGTCAGCAGGTCGGACGGGAACGCGGTGGCGACGTGCCCCAGGAGGGACTCCGCTTCGTCACCCAGGAGTTGTTCGAGGCTCATGGCCGCAGAGCCTAACGTTCGCCGCGGGCGCGCTCGGGCGTGCGGCGGGCCCGGGTGGGCGGCCCGAGGGCTTCGAGTCGGTCGGCCACATCGTAGGCGTCCGGGTCGGCGGACCGGACCCGCAGGAACAGCTCCCGGGCCCGGGCCAGGTCGCCCGATCGCTCCGTCAGGTCGGCCAGCACGTACCACTGGCGCAGGTGCCGCTCGGCGGGGTTCCGCACCAGTCGGCCGGCGCCCGCGTCGACGAGGAGCGAGAGCGCACCCTCGAGGTCTCCCCGGTCGGCCCGGGTGCCCGCCAGCACGAGGCGGCCCTCCGTGAGGACCTCGGGATCGGGCGAACCCCTGCGCAACTCCTCGAACAGGGCCTCGACCCGCTTCGGGCGGCCGAGGGCCCGCTGACAGTCCATCCGCACGGGGTGCTGGTCGACGGAGCCGGTGAGGGCGGCGAACATCTCGAGGTGGGGCAGGGCCGCCCTCCAATTGCCCTGGCGGTACTGGGACAGGCCGAGCAGCTCGCGCGCGGAGGGGGAATTCGGCACCGCGTCGACCACGGTGCGCAGGATCCGGGACGCGTCCCGGTACCGCTCGCGCTCGTAGGCGCCGATGCCGGCCGCCATCCGCTCGCTGATGCGGGCGCGCAGGAAGTTCCAGTCGGGGCCGGCGGCGGTCGCCAGCTCCTGGGCGATGTCGGCCGGCAGTTCGTCGGGCTCCCGCACGGGCCGGCGCGCCGCCGCCGTGGTGCCGGGACGGGGTCGCCGCCGGTCGTCGACCCGGACGAAGGTCTCCGGTACGAACTCCCCGGTCCTCGTGCGCGCCCGGCGCCGCCCCTCGGGCGTGTCCTCGTCGGGACCGTGGTCGGCACCGTCGCGCACCTGGGAGGCCCCCCGACGGGCGACGCTGCCCCAGCCCTTGCGGACGACCCGGTCGCGGTCGGCCCGCTCGTCGTTCCGGTCGGTCGGCCGTCCCCGGTCGGTCCGGTCCCCGCCGGGCGCACCACGCCGGGCCGCCGGCCGGCCCGTGCGATCGCCGGGAGACCCCGCGCCGGAGCCGGTACGCGATCGGGAACCGGACCCGGCACCCGACGGTGCTCGTGCGCCGGTCCGTCCCGTGGCGCCCGCGGCGCGGCCCCCGGTCCCCGACGGGCGGTCGGTACGGCTGCGGGACGACCCTGCCGCGGAGCTCCGCCCCGCACCGGAGCCGGTGGGGCGGCCGCCGCCGGCCCGTCCGGAGCCCCCCGAGGACCCGTTCGGGGCGGAACCGGTGCCGTGGGGCCGCTTGCGGGCCGATCCGCCCGACGGTCCGCCCGCCCTGCCCGACGATCCTCCCGCCCTGCCCGACGGTCCGCCGCCGGGGGTGCGCGGGCGCGGCGGACCAGAGGGGGTGCTGGGCGACATGGCGTCAGTCTACCCGTCGAGGGTGGCGAACCCGAGGGTCGGGCACCCGCCCTGCGACCGTGCCCGACCGCCGCCGACCGCAGCGTGGCGGCGTCACGTACCCTGGTGCCCCGGCGAGCCGCCGGCTGTGCCCCGTCCACCCATGCCCCTCCACCGCCCCTCCCTCGCCCCGACCCGCCCCGCCGCCGCCAGGAACGGCGGCCGCACGGGTCCCCTCGCCCGAACCGCCACCACGGTGGCGCTCGTGGTCACCGCCCTGGTCGCCGTCCTGGGCACCGGGTGCGCGGCGAGCGACGCCCGTCCCCCGGCCACGACCGCACCGGCAGCCGCCGCAGGGGGGTCATCCGCCTACGGGTCCGGCGCCACCGGCGGGTCCACGGCCGCGACCCAGGCGGCCCAGGCGGCCACCCGGGCGTTCGGCGCGCAGGTCGACACCGCCACCGCCGCCTTCGTGGACGCCGTCGGCGCCCTCCAGGCGGACGTCGCTGCCGGTTCCACCGCGGCGGCCCGCTCCGACGAGCTCGCCGCCCAGGCCGACTACGACGCGTTCCGGGACCTCGAGTCGGCCAACGCCGTCAACGGGTCGACGCTGGACGAGCTGTCCACCGATGTCGGCGCCTCCGAGTCGTTCGGCGGACTGCACGCCGTCGAGCGCGACCTGTGGACGTCCGGGCCCCTGGCGGCCGACGTGTCCGCCCTGGCGGGCCAGGCGCCCGTCGCCCAGTTCCTCCTCGGACGCGAGCGCCCCGGCCCCGAGGCCATCGGCCTCGTCGCCGTCGACCAGCTGAACTGGGTCGTCGACACCGCCCTGCCGGTGAGCCAGGAGCAGTACGCCCACCTCGGACTGGTGGACGTGGCCGCCACCGAGCAGGCCGCGCACCGCTCGTTCTCGGACATCGCACCCCTGGCCGGTCTGGTCGATCCGTCGCTCACGACGACGGTCACCGGCCAGTTCGGCGCCCTGGACGCCGCGATCGCCGCCATCGGGGACCCGGCGACCGTCCCCGACACCTCGATCACGCCGGCCGTCCGACTGGCGCTCTCCCGGCAGCTCGACGCCACCGCCACCACGCTCGCCCGGTTGGTGGCGGCCCTGGCCCCCTACGGCACCCGTGGGGCACCGTCGTGACCGGTCGCCGCGGACCCTCGTTCAGCCGTCGCCAGCTGCTCGCCGGATCCGGACTGGCCACGGCCGCCGTCGCCGCCGCGGCCGTGGCCGGCCCGGACGCGGCCGCCGCGGCCGTAGGGGACGGCGGGACCGTGCCGTTCCACGGCGCCCACCAGGCCGGGATCGCGACGCCCGAACAGGCCCGCATGGTCTTCGCCGCCTACGACGTGACCGCAGCCGACCGCGCCGGCCTGCAGGCGCTGCTCGCCTCCTGGACGGCGGCGGCGGAGCGCATGACCCAGGGGAGGTCCGTCGACGGACCGACGGGCCCGTTCGCACCGCCGGCCGACACCGGCGAGGCCCTCGACCTGCCGCCGTCCCGCCTGACCCTCACCGTCGGGTTCGGACCGTCGCTGTTCGACGGACGGTTCGGTCTCGGTCCGCGGCGCCCCGAGGCGCTGATCGACCTCCCCCCGTTCGCGGGCGACCGCCTGGACCCGGCACGGTCCGGCGGCGACCTGTGCGTGCAGGCCTGTGCCGACGACGCCCAGGTCGCCTTCCACGCCATCCACAACCTCACCCGCCTGGCCTTCGGCTCGGCCACGCTCCGCTACCTCCAGAACGGCTTCGGGCGGACGGCGTCGGCCGGTGGCGCTGCGGCCACCCCCCGGAACCTCCTCGGGTTCAAGGACGGGACCGACAACCTCGTGACCTCGAACGCCCGGTCGATGGACGCCTACGTCTGGGCGGACGACGCCGACCAGGCGTGGATCCGGGGCGGCTCGTACCTCGTGGCCCGGAGGATCCGCATCCATCTCGAGGCGTGGGACCGCAGCACCCTGGGCGACCAGGAGCGGACGATCGGACGGATCAAGGACTCCGGTGCACCCCTCGGGGCCTCCCGCGAGCACGACCCGGTCGACCTGCACGCGCTCGACGGCTTCGGCAACCCGAGGATCCCGCAGAGTGCCCACATCCGGGTGGCCGCTCCCTCGACCAACCACGGAGCCGCCATCCTGCGCCGCGGGTACAGCTTCGCCGACGGGATGGACCCGGCGACGGGCGAACTCGACGCCGGGCTGTTCTTCGTCTGCTTCCAGAAGAGGCCGGCCGACCAATTCGTCCCCATCCAGCGGCGCCTGTCCGGCCAGGACGCGTTGAGTGCCTACCTGGCCCACACCGGGAGCGCCATCTTCGCCTGCCCACCGGGCACGGCACCGGGCCAGTCGTGGGGCCACGGACTCGTGTGAGCCCACCGCAGGGCGGACCACCGTCCACGGGCCGGCGGACCCCGCCGTGGGAGGATGGTCGGGTGCCCGGGTCGAGCGTGCCGGACCCCCCGGCGGGCGGATCGCCGCCGGAGGCGGCCGGCGAACCCGCGAACGTCCGCCGGGCCGCACTGCTCCTGGGCGGAGCGGCCCTGGCCGTCTTCGTGGTCGGCACCGTGTTCGGCGTCGTCGCCGTCGGGCGCCACGGGGGTGGGCCGGTCCAACTGTGGGACGACGCGGTGGGTCGCTGGTACCTGCACCATCGCTGGTCGTTCGTCGGACCCTCCGAGGTCATCGCCACCGCCTTCGACGCGCCGGTGCTCGGGATCATCTGCCTGGCGCTCACGGCGGTGCTGGTGGCCACCCTCCGGACGACGCGGGCGCTGATCCCCGCCGTCGCCTACCTGGGCGCCGAGTTCCAGGTCTACGCGATCCGCGGCGTCATCCACCGCCACCGTCCGGCCACGGCCGACGCCCCCGCCCCCGGGAGCGTCCCCGGGGTGCACGAGACGGCCTACTCGTTCCCGTCGGGCCACTCCGTCGCCGTCACCGCCATCCTGTTCGGACTGCTCGGCTGCATCGCGCTCACCCGACGGTCCTGGTGGCCGTGGGTCGTCGCCCTGGCCGGCTCCGCCGTCGTCGCCGACTCCCGCCTCGTGCTCGGCGTGCACTGGTCCAGCGACGTCGTGGTCGGCATCCTCCTCGGCGCGTCGTGGGGCGTGGCCGTCGCCGTCGCCGCCCGCTGGGTCGAGTGGTCCGACCTCCGTGCCGCCCTCCACCCCGGGCGGGGGCGCCGCCGGGCCCACGCCGCCTGACCATCGGCCCCCTGCCACCGGTCGGGGGCCGACCCCCCCCGTGCCGCTCCCCGGCTCCGCCACCCGTGGGTCGTCGGAGCGCGTAGGGTCGTGGGGACCGAGGAGTCCGGGGGACACGCGGTCCCCCGTCGGTCGAGGGAGCGCCGCCAGGACCGCCCGTGCTCGGCCCGCCCCCGTCCGGAGACCTCCGCCCGAACGCCACGCCCGTCACCACATCCCGAGGAGGCCCCGCATGTCCCTGGTCCGTGTCCACAACCTGGGAGTCTCGCTCGACGGCTTCGGCACCGGTGAGGGCCAGTCCCTCGAACAGCCGTTCGGGCACGCCGGGAACCGGCTCCTCGACACCTTCATGGACACGCGCACGTTCCGCACGATGCACGGTGGCCCGGGCGGCAGCACCGGTGTCGACGAGGCCTTCGCCAGCTACGGGGTCACGGGCATCGGCGCCGAGATCATGGGCCGCAACAAGTTCGGACCGCAGCGCGGCCCGTGGGCCGACGAGGACTGGAGGGGCTGGTGGGGTGACGATCCCGTCTTCCACATGCCGGTGTTCGTGCTGACGCACCATCCGAGGCCGACCCTCCACATGGAGGGCGGTACGACCTTCCACTTCCTCGACGCCACGCCCGCCGAGGCGCTGGAGGTCGCCCGGGAAGCTGCCGGAGGACTCGACGTACGCATCGGCGGAGGGCCCTCGACCGTTCGTGCGTTCCTCGCCGCGGACCTGATCGACCACATGCACCTCGCCGTCGCACCCATCGTCCTGGGGCGCGGCGTGCGACTCTGGGACGGACTCGAGGGGCTCGAGGAGCGCTTCGACGTGGAAGCGGTCGGCACACCGAGCGGCGTCACGCACGTCACGTTCACCCGCCGGTAGCCGACCGCCGGCGGCCTGCTCCACGATCCGTCGGCCGTGGCGACGACCCGATCCACCTCTTGACCCCTGTGAATCACAGTGATGTGATTTGCTGAGCCCGTCCGGTGCCCGGTGCCCGGCGGACGACGGTGGTGCGGAGAGGATGCGATGAGCGACACGCTGGACAGGGCCCTGGTCCTCACGATCCTCCGACACGCGGAGGACTTCCCCTGGCGGACGCAGGACATCGGGCTGATGAGCCTGCGCCTCGACGACCGGCGGGAGTACCGGCTCCACGTCTGGGACCCGAGCCGCTGCGTCGAGGAACCACCCGTCCACGACCACCCGTACGACTTCACCTCGACGGTCGTCGCCGGCGAGCTGACCAACGTCCGCTACGAGGAGGACACCGCGGGCGACACCTACGTGCGCTTCCGCTACTCGCCCGGCGCCGAGGACGAGCGCCGGTCGGACGCGGTGCGGCTGTCCTCGACGGCGACCACCCTCGCGGAGGGCGGTCGGTACCGCCAGCTCGCCCACGAACTCCACGCGAGCCGTCAACGACCGGGGACCGTGACCGTGCTCCGGTGCCGGTGGGTGGAGGCACCGGAGCTGACCGTCTGCGTCCGGGATCCCGCCCCCTGGCCCTCGGCCCAGGGGCGGGACGCCACGCCCGAGGAGATCAGGGGGTTCGCCGCCAACGCGCTCGGATGGTTCTGAAGGGCTCGCAGCTCGCCGACGAAGCCCCTGGGCGCCGCGCCCGATCAGAACGGTCGCTCCGTCCGGGGTCCGATCGGACCCCGGACGCGAAGAAGCCCCCCGCGGAGCGGGGGGCTTCTTCGGAGAAATCCCGGCGGCGTCCTACTCTCCCAGGGGGCTACCCCCCAAGTACCATCGGCGCTGGCGGGCTTAACTGCCGTGTTCGGAATGGGAACGGGTGTATCTCCGCCGCCATGGCCACCGGAAACTGTGCGCCCTCGGGCCGAGGCGCGGACCCGTGGGGTCCACCTCGAGGCCCGGTGTGACCACGAGGGTCACCCTGAGCGTTCCATAGCGAGCACGAGCAAGTTCCCAAGCCCTCGGCCGATTAGTACCGGTCAGCTGAATGCGTTACCGCACGTACACTTCCGGCCTATCAACGTGGTCGTCTGGCCACGGGCCTTACCAGGTTAACCCTGTGGGAGATTTCATCTTGGAACGAGCTTCGCGCTTAGATGCTTTCAGCGCTTATCCCACCCGAAGGTCGCTAACCAGCCGTGCCCTTGGCAGGACAACTGGCACACGAGAGCTTCGTCCATCCCGGTCCTCTCGTACTAGGGATAGCCTTCCTCAAATCTCCTACGGCTGCATCGGATAGGGACCGAACTGTCTCACGACGTTCTAAACCCAGCTCGCGTACCGCTTTAATGGGCGAACAGCCCAACCCTTGGGACCGGCTTCAGCCCCAGGATGCGACGAGCCGACATCGAGGTGCCAAACCTTCCCGTCGATATGGACTCTTGGGGAAGATGAGCCTGTTATCCCCGGGGTACCTTTTATCCGTTGAGCAACGGCGCTTCCACAAGCAACCGCTGGATCACTATGCCCTGCTTTCGCACCTGCTTGACTTGTAGGTCTCGCAGTCAAGCTCCCTTGTGCCATTGCACTCGACGGCTGATTGCCAACCAGCCTGAGGGAACCTTTGGGCGCCTCCGTTACGTTTTAGGAGGCGACCGCCCCAGTCAAACTACCCACCTGACACTGTCCCTGATCCGGATCACGGACCGAGGTTAGGGTTCCGGCACATAAAGGGTGGTATTTCAAGGTTGACTCCACACTGGCTGGCGCCAATGCTTCGCAGTCTCCCACCTATCCTACACAATATGTACTAAAACTCAACATCAAGCTGT
>Ga0080006_1182676_pt1 | contig 85390 bp, 71 predicted proteins | sample RS3BMetagenome_FD_69209 | JGI IMG/M metagenome (GOLD analysis project Ga0080006, IMG submission 69209) | Ferric oxide microbial mat and aquatic microbial communities from Rainbow Spring, Yellowstone National Park, USA - RS3B (SPADES... ... | reverse complement strand
CAGCCTCCCTCCACGCCGCCGGAGAGTTGACCGCCGCCGCCATCTCCCGCCTTCGCCTCACCCCCGCAAAACTCCGCGAGATGGTCGATCAGATCCGCGCCGTCGCCGCCCTGCCCGAGCCCTTGAATCGTCTCCTCGCCGCAACCGAACTCGACCGCAACCTCGAACTCGAAAAGCGCACCGTACCCCTCGGCGTCCTCGCCGTCATCTTTGAAGCACGCCCGGACGCCGTCACCCAGATCGCCGCTCTCGCCCTCAAAACCGGCAACGCCCTCCTGCTCAAACCCGGCAAGGAGGTTGAGCACACCGCAATAGCTCTCGTCGAACTCATCCACACAGCCCTTGCCGCCACCGGCCTGCCCCGTGAAGCCGTTGCCCTCATCCTCGGACGCGAACAGGCCGCCGAACTGCTCGGCTACGCCGGCCTCATCGACCTCGTCATCCCGCGCGGCTCGAAGGCCCTCATCGAATATGTCCAGCGCACCACCCGCGTCCCCGTCCTCGGCCACGCCGAAGGCGTCTGCCACATCTTCGTCGACGCCTCCGCCGACCCGGACATGACGCTCCATATCGTCGACGACGCCAAGCGCGACTACCCCTCCGCCTGCAACGCCGTCGAAGCCGTCCTCGTCCACGAGAGCCTCGCCAATACGCTGCTCCCGCGCCTCGCCGCGCATCTCGCGAAGAACAACATTCGCCTCCTCGCCGATGACCACACACGCTCCCTGCTCGCCGCGCACACCATCGAAGCCGGCCCCATCACCGACTGGCATACCGAGTACGGAGACCTCACCCTCGCGCTTAAGCTCGTCCCAGACCTCGACGCCGCCATCGACCACATCCACACCCACGGCAGCGCCCACACCGAATCCATCCTCACCGAAGACCTCGCAAACGCGCAGCGTTTCCTCAACGAGGTAGACGCCGCCGGTGTCTTCCACAACGCCAGCACCCGCTTCGCCGACGGCTTCCGCTACGGCTTCGGAGCCGAGGTCGGCATCAGCACCAGCAAGCTTCACGCCCGCGGCCCCGTGGGCCTCGAAGGCCTCACCACCTACAAATACATCCTCCGCGGCGCAGGCCAGGGCGCAGGAGACTACCGCGGCCCTCAGGCCCGGCACTTCACCCACCTGCAACATAAGATCTAAGAACCTGTCCAGAAACTGTAAACAGTTGTCATTTCGACCGTAAGCGCGCGGTTTCATCGCGCGATGGAGTGGAGAACCCCCCGCATTTCGTTGTTGCCTTATGCTTCTTCCCCATCGCCAATCGCGCTTCCCGCAGTTTCTGGACAGGCTCTAAGAATCTGTATAAAAACTCTGGCAAACGGAAAAGAAGTCGTCATTTCGACCGGAGCCGCGCAGTCTCATCGCGCGGCGTAGTGGAGAAACCCCCGCATTTCGTCTTTGCTTTTGCCCTTCGGCCTACCGCACACCTTCGGTTTCTGAGTTTCTGGACAGGCTCTAAGTGGCATCGACAAGAGTTAGAGGTATCTTCAGCCTTCACCACCGCCGGCTTTGCGGAGGGAGCGCAAGCCTTCAGCCAGGTTTTCTCGCTTGGGACTATAGAGTCGCTCCGCAACTTGTCCAGCCCGATCCGCCCTTGCCATCGGGTGCCCCATCCTTGTGCGTACTTTGCACAACGGTGGGAGGCCACGACTCATCCCAGACCCACTCCGCAAATCTCGGTAGCCGCCGGTATCTTCCGACACCGTTTTTCCACATCCAGCTGCGCGAAAAATCTTGTCAAGCCCCGAAATGGCGAAACCCCGCGCCAGTCCGGGCGTTTTGTAGTGGCGTAGTAGTTATGCCTGGAGGAGTAAAATAAAGAGAGTGGGAAATAGGCCGTATACCCTCCGCCAAGATGGCAGCCTAAACCCAATGGATAGAATATTTTGCGGCTTAAACCCTCTGGATGGAATATTTTAGCCCCAGAGTGCAGCGTATCTCTCTCATTCCCGATAGTTTGCGAAAAATAGAGGGGGGGGAGGGGGGGTATCCCCTTACAGTCAACTATCCAAACCCTGCAGAGAAACGTAAACTTAGGAACGGACATATATGGCGAACCCGAACCAGAAGAGCCCGGCCAAGATCATCGCCGCCATTGTGGTGATACTCGCGACAGTAGGGTATCTCGCCCTCACCGGCGCCCGCGACAACAAGAGCTACTACGTCACCATCGGCGAGCTGCAAGGCATGGGCAATAAGGCCTACGTACGCCACCTCCGCGTCGCCGGCAATGTCGCCCCGGGCAGCATCCACCGGGTGGGCACCTATGTCGATTTCACCCTGCTCGAACAGAATAAGAAGCTGAACGTCAGCTACAAGGGCGTCGAGCCTCCGCCGGACACCTTCAAGGACGACTCCCAGGCCCTCGCCGTAGGAACCTACGGTACCGACGGCGTCTTCCACGCCACGCAATTGCAGGCCAAGTGCGCCTCGAAGTACGCTCCCGCAGCACCTGCAGCCACACCCGCCGCAGCCGCGGCGGCATTGCCGTCGACCCGCTAGACTCGTTAGAGCCGCATTCCTTCCGCACAAGAAAATCCATGACGCAGACGGAAGCAACAACCCGCACCGGCGCATACCCCTCCGCTGTGCCGGGCACTTGCGTCACGCTTGATTCTCTTTCAAAGCTCTACGGCAGCTTCGCCGCTCTCCGCAACGTCACGGCCAGCTTCGCCACCGGCTCCTGCACTGTCATCCTGGGTGAAAACGGTGCGGGAAAATCCACCCTGCTCCGCGTCATCGCCGGACTCATCACGCCGACACGCGGCACAGTCACCGTCTTCTCCACCGCCCCACAGCAGCAGCGGCGCCGCATGGCGTACATGAGCCATGCCCCCATGCTCTACGACGAGCTCACCGCGATGGAAAACCTCACCTACTTCGCCTCGCTGCACCGCGAAGGAGGCTGCGCCTGCGTTGGCAGCCCCGAGATGGCACTCCGCGCCGTCGGCCTCGACCCGAAGCTCAGCCGCACCGTCGGGCAATACTCCCAGGGAATGCGCCAGCGCGCCTCGCTCGCCCGCGTCCTCCAGACCGACCCCGAGCTGCTCCTGCTCGACGAGCCCTTCTCGAACCTCGACGCCGACTCCGCCCGCCACATGGTCGAACTCCTCGCCGACTTCCGCACCTGGCCCGTGGCCCCCAACAATGGTGTGGCCGGCAGCCGCACCATCCTCTTCACCACCCATCAGCACCGCCTGGCCGAACCCATCGCAGACGTCACCCTGACCATGAGAAACGGCCAGATCCTCCCCCCGGCTGCCGAGTCCGGCGGGTGAGGCCCACACCGCAAAAAACGAACGCCGCCCGCCTGCTCGACTCCCTCGGAATCGCTTACGAGCTCCGCGCCTACGAAGTAGACCCGGACGACCTGACCGCCCTCTCGGTCGCCCGCAAGATCGGACTCGCCCCCGAGCAGGTCTTCAAGACCCTCCTCGCCCACACCAACGCAGGCGAGCACCTGTTCGCGGTCATCCCCGGAGACGCCGAGCTCGATCTGAAAAAACTCGCGCACGCAGCCGGAGCCAAGAAAGCAGAACTCGCGGCACTGAAAGACGTCGAGCCGCTGACCGGATACATTCGCGGCGGAGTCACCGTCATGGGAGCCAAGAAGCCATTCCCGGCCTACGCCGACGAGACCATCGAACTCTTCGACCTCATCTCCATCTCCGCCGGCCAGCGCGGCCTGCAACTGGTTCTTCCACCGGCCAGCTACCTTCTTGCCGCCAACGCCACCCTAGCGGACCTCACCAGGGACCGCGCATGACCTACCTCCGCCACCTGCTCGATCATCTCCGCAAGGACCTCCGCCTCGAATGGCGCTCCCGCGATTCGATTAACGGAATGCTCTTCTTCGCCTTGCTGGTCGTCGTCGTCTTCGGTCTCGCCTTCGATCCAACCGGCTACCCGACCGTCACCCGTCAGATCTCAGCAGCTATCCTCTGGGTCGCGCTACTCTTCGCCTCCATCACCGCGCTCAATCAATCCTGGGCGCGCGAACTCCGCAACCAGGTCCTCGAAGCGCAGCGCATGGCTCCCTCGCCTGCCTCCGCCCTCTTCCTCGGCAAGGCCATCGCCAACATGCTCTTCGTCCTTGTCGTTGAGGCTGTGATGGCGCCCATCTTCGTGGTCTTCTTCAACCTTCATCCGCTCGGGAACGTCTGGCTGCTCGCACTGATCCTGCCGCTGGGAACGTGGGCTCTCGTGGTCAACGGAACCTTCTTCGCCGCCCTTGGCCTCCGCGCCCGCAACCGCGAGCTTCTCCTGCCGCTGCTGCTGCTGCCTGTCTCCATGCCGGCGCTGCTGGCGATGGTCCAGGGCACAGCAGGGGTCCTGACCGGCGATCTCGATCCCATCCAGATTGGCACCTGGATCAAGCAGCTTGCCGGGTTTGACGTCATCTTCACCACTGTCTGCATCCTGCTCTTTGAGACCGTGCTCAACGCCGAATAGCCGCATTCCAGCAACATCTATCTGAGATAAACTAACTGCATGGAGCAGCGCAAACCAACGCTACGAGGCGTCGCCTGGCTGTGGTTCGGCATCAGCGTTGCCGTGCTCGTAGAGGGCTTTCGTCAGGCCATCTTTCTAGTCCCCGCAGACGCCGCTCAGGGTAATGCGGGCCGTATCTTCTACTACCACGTCCCCAGTGCGATGCTGAGTCTGGTCTTCCCGTACATCAACTTCCTGGCCTCGTTCGCATACCTCTATTGGAGGCGGCGCGATCCGCTCAAGGCGCTTGCTGCCGACGCGCTCGCCGTAAGCGCTGCCGAAGTTACCATCGTTTACGCCAGCATCGCGTTGCTTACCGGCATGATGTGGGGACGAGTCACCTGGGGCATCTGGTGGACCTGGGACGCGCGCCTCACCAGCGAGCTACTTCTGTGGCTGCTCTACGTCTCCTACCTCATGGTCCGGCGGCTCTCCGCAACCGGTCAGACGCCGTCGATCGCGGCAGTCCTCTCAGTCTTTGCGGCGGTGGACGTGCCGATCAACTACATGTCGATCCGCTGGTGGCGCACCCAGCATCCCGCGCCAGTCTTCGGTGGCGGCCAAGGGTCGGGAATGGATTCGTCCATGCTTCCGGCGTTCCTCTGGAACGTCACAGGCTGGGCGATGTGGGGTATCTGCATTCTGGCGTTTCGTTTCGCACTGGAACGCCGGCGTCAACTCGCGGAGCAGAACGCAGCCCTGCACGCCCTTGAGGCTTCGCTGGAGATCTCGCAATGACCTGGCACTCGTTCTTCAACTTCAGCACCATGGCACACAGGCACCTTATCTTCAGCTACATGATCGTATTGGGGATTCAAGGGGGCTACTTCGCCTGGATCGCCCGCACCTGGCTGCGGATGAGAGGCTCGGAACGCTAGCAAGGAGCTATCGCATCTGAAGTCCTTCCCGGTTGCGATTCGACTTCCTGCTGCTCGCAAGCACCTCCGATAGACTTGAACCAGTGCCAATCCCCCGCCTGCGTTTCTTCGCCCAAACCGCGCTTACCCTCGTACTGCCCCTTGCGGTCAGCGGATGCCGCACACACGGGTTTCCTGACGAGCCGGCCGGTTACCGCGAATACGCCTATGTCAGCAATGGCGGCTCGAACACAGTTTCAGTGCTGGACCTTGTCTATCTCCGGACGGATAGGACCCTACAGGTGGGGAGCGGCCCTTCCGCACTCGCGGTCAATCCCGTTCGCAACGAGGTCTACGCCGTCAATATGCAATCGGGCTCGGTCTCGGTGATCGACGCCCTTGCAAATCGTGTCGTCGCGACGATCCCAGTGCATCGTCTCCCTCATTTCATCGCAGTCGAGCCCACGGGGCACGTCGCGTACGTAGTGAACTCCGCCTCGAATACAGTCAGTGTTCTAGATCTTGATCACCGGCGGGAGATCGGCGTGGCGGGAACAGGGGAGCAGCCATGGGTCGACCGCATCTCGCCGGATGGCCGTACCCTCGTGGTGAGTAACCGGGCCAGCGGCAGCATTTCTGTATTCGATGTGAAGCCCTATGAAAGCGAGGGAGCCGCACCTGGACTTCCGCGACTGCGCGCCGCCTTCTCAGGTTGCAGTAGCGCGGGCGATATTGCAATCCTGCCGGACTCTTCGAAGGCGTTCGTGGCCTGCTCCGGGGGCGATCAGGTGATGGCGGTGAGCCTCGCGGCGGCACCCGCGTCATGGGCGGCGAAGCAGAATCCCTCTCTTATGAGGGATCATCTACTCTGCTTTCTCGCCGTTGGAAAGAAGCCGGAGTCACTGGCGATGAAGCCCGACGGGGGTGAGATTTTCGTGTCGAACTTCGGTTCGGACAGCATTTCGGAGATCGCTACGTGGACCAATGAGGTCGGTGGAACCTACACCATCGGAAGCAGGCCCCTCCGGGGAGTTGTGAGCCAGGATAACGGCACTTTGTGGGTCTCCAACTCTGGCGCCGATTCGATCGGTATTTACAGCATTGACGACGGTAAGCTTGCGGGGAGCGTACACACGGGCTCGGTGCCGGGCGCGCTGGCATTTTCAGCGGACGATCACCTGTTGCTGGCCGCAGATACTCATTCGGGCGACATCGCGCTGGTTCGTACCCAAGGAAGCGCTGGGCCGGCGCTGTTTACCCTGCTGCCTGCGGGTGCGTCGCCGAACGCGATTGTAACGAAAGTTGTGAGTTCGAAATAGCGTTGCAATTTAGTTCGTAGGGCTGAAGCGGAGGCTCTGCGCCTTCATTTCAAATCAGAGCTCAAGCTTGTCGAGCGAGCACGAGGGTGATGTCGTCGGGTTGCTCTTCGGCTCCGATCCAGGCGTCGAGCGCAAGCATCACCTGATTGGAGATGATGTGCAAGGGCTGATCACGATAGCGAGCAATAACCTCCATCAGGCGCTCCTCGCCGAATTCTCCGAAGTCGTTTTCGGGCTCCGTGACGCCGTCGGAGTAGGCGACGAGGATGTCGCCGGATTGCATCTGGAAACGGTCTTCGTCGTAGTGCATCCCATCCATGAGACCTACGACCGTCCCGCCTTGATCGAGCCGGCGAATGCTGCCGTTGCGACTGAGGACGAGCGGGGGAAGTTGGCCGGCGTTGGAGTACGTGAGCATGGCCGATGCAGCGTCATAGTGGGCTAAAAAGAGGGTCGCGTATTTTTCCGGTTGCGTGCTGCGATAAAGGTGGCGGTTCAGTAAGGAGAGGATGCGACCGGGAGATTGGAAGAGTTCGTCGCAGTCACCGCCACGTTCTTCCCTGCTCGCAGTCAGGCCGGCGATGCTGGACTCGCTGTAGACAAGTTCTTCGCTGGCGAATCGGTAGGCGCGAACGGCAGAGTGAAGGGTCGCCATCAGGAGCGCGGCCGAGATGCCCTTCCCGCTGATGTCGCCGATGGCGATGCCGACGCCGGTTTCGCGCCGGCTGGCCATGCCATCGTGAGATTCCTGGTGAAAGACCAGAAAGTCATAATAGTCGCCACTGACCGAGCGGGCTGGCCGGCAGATGCCGTGCAGGTCCAGATGCTCCAGGCCGTGTGCCGTGAGCGGGAAAAGATTGGCCTGTACCTCCTGGGCAATGGAGATCTCGTTCTGGAGGCGCTCCTTCTCCTTCTGCTCGACGAGAAGGCGCTGGAGCGAGCCTGTCATTGTGTTGAACGAGCGGCTAAGTTCGGCAAGCTGATCATTGCGTTTGACTCCGATACGGAAGCCGAAGTCACCGTGATCGATGTGTTGAGTGGCGCTGTAGAGATCGGCGACGGAGGTGGTGATGGTGCGGCTCAGACGGACCGCCATCCACAGGGCGAGGAGTTCGATGAGCGCGAAAAAGATGCAGAGCAGGATGATGGCGACGCGGATGACGCTGGTGACAATGCCTCCGAGGGAGGCGCCGAAAAGCTGGTTGTAGAGCACCGAGGGGCGTGACAGGACGGATATCAGGACGTTGTCGGGCTGGCCTGTATCCCAATCGATGATGGGTTCGGTGGAGGTGAAGCTGACTGGGATATCAGCGATGTTGATACCGGAGGGTTGGGAGCCACCGGCAAGCCATGGACGCCGGCTGCCGGCGGAATTGACGGTGAGGGTCTGCTCGTTTGGCTCTGCTGGCGCGGGCGATGATCGGGTGACGGAAGCGGAAGTCCGGGATTTTGGAGTGCTCAGCGAAACCGGGCTCTGCGGGTTGGATGGTGATCCGGTGCGTTCGGGAAGCAGCCTTGCCTCGCCTAGCCCATCGGCAACTCTGTCGAGAACGGACCGGTCGACGGAAAGGCTGGACAACATAGTGAAGATGCGCCCTCTGCTCCAACGCTTCTGATGTACGGCGACCAGATAGAGACGGCTGCCATCAAGGACGAGGCCTGAGAACTCCCCACCAGGCAATTCGGTGGCCCAGGGGGGCAGGCCAAAGGGAACACGGCCGGCATAGTTGGCTCCAAAATCTACGGGTGCGCCGTTGAGGAAGATCCGGGTCTGATATTGCAGATCCGGACGGGAGTTGATATTGCCGAACTCGCCTTCTCGCTCGAGACTCTGGATGGCTCCAGCAAAGTGGCTGGGTGTATTGTCGGGCTCCGCGGCGACCAGTTGGGTGGTGATGTCGGCGCGGTGCGCGGTCACTCCGGCGATCTGACTGAGTTGCGCCTGGATGCGAGAGTCTGCGAGATGAATGGCGAACTGTCCTGCAGCGACATAGGCGAGAATCGAGACCAGGGTGAGAAAGAGGACGACAGGCGCTACGCCGATAAGGAAATAGGTAAGGACCAGCTTGTTGCGCAGACTCCAGAGCATGTGTTTGCGCACAAGCTTCCAGACGAGCGGGAGAGCGGCGGAGACCAGAGCAATGCCGACGAAGATCTGAAGGATGAAGAGGAAGGAGCCAAAGCCGCCGTGGAACCAGGTGCGCACGAAGAGGGCGCCAAACCAGACGGCAAGCCAGAAGACGGCTCCGGCGAGCCCCGTGGGCAGTCTTTGCTGCCAGGACCGCGGGGCCCGCGCCGGTTCAGGTACGACCGCCGGGTTACTCGGATTCTGCATCGCCTGCCGCCTCCGATTCTGCCTGCCGCGCGAGCTTTACAGTGTAACGGGTCGCTGAAAAGTGAGCACCCGCGAGGAGGAGAAGACCGGAGAGGAAGGCCCACATCATCAGACCTACCGAAATATAGAACGGGCCGTAGACGGACTGAAAGTCGAGCCAGGGAAGAGCTCGGATGTAAAGGAATTTCGCGAGCTGCCAGAGCAGGCCAATGACGATGGCGGTGGGGAGGACGGCACGCGCAGGCACTTTGCGATAGGGCAGAATCCAGTAGATGAGGAAAAACAGGAGAATGCTCGCGAGGGCGGCGCAAATCTTAAGGAAGAAGTAGGACAAATAATGGAAGGCGGCGTTGTCGGTGTGGTTGAAGAATGCCCAGGAGAGGATGGTCTGCTGTCCCGCGGTGGAGGCGACCGCGACCATTGCCAGTGCCCCGACGGCGAACGCTAAGCCGAGCGAAACGGCCTGGTTGTGCAGATAGCTCCGATTCTGACGGACGCCCCAGACCTGATTGAGCGCAACCTCGAGCGGGAGGAATACGCCCGTCGATGTGATGAGCAGCATGATCAGTGAAAACACCTGGGTGTTCTTGTGAGGATGGGCAAGGAGTTGCATATTGCGCATGACGAACTCCTGGCCAACGGGGAGCAGATTCCTCATCATGTCGCCGACGACGATCTCCATGGTGCGGGAGTGGAAGACGCTGCGGCTGAGGGTAAGGAGCAGGACGATGAACGGAAAGAGCGACAGGATGGCATTGGCGGCGACTGAGAACGCGTATGTATGGACCTCGGTTCGGGTCATGTAGCTGGCAAGCGCGACAAGACGGGATCCGCCGCCGTCACGCAAAACGACTGGGTCAATGTCTCCCATGGGTTTAGGTGCAAGCTCAGGCGGCTGCTGGTAGTAGAGTGACGCGGCGTCCGGTTCAGCTTCCGGCTTGAACACGATCGGCTTGGCGGGAAAGAGAGAGGACATAGGGTCTAGAAGCTGCCGCGGCGGTTCGAGCTCGATCTGATTCGGCAGTGCTGCGACGATGCTAGCAGAGAGCCTCTGAGGGAGTTTCCGTGCGATCCGTCTTGCGGCCGAGTTGTTGAATCGCCCAACGGGCAGCCTCGACGAGAACTGGATCTCCATCTTGGGCGGCGGCCCAGTTTTCAAGGGTTGGAAGGAATATCTGCTGGCCGCTGTTGCCCATACCGATGGCGACGTTGCGGAGAAGGCGCTTGCGGCGAGTGCGCTCGACCGGTGAGCCCTTGAAGTGATGCCTGAAAGCGGCAGCGTCCATACCTGCCAACCATCCGAGTTGCGGGTTGATGAGTTCAGGCCTGGGCAACATGTCGCGAGAGAGAGCAATCGGCTTGCGGCCCCGCGGCGATTCGTCATTCCATGGACAGACTTCCTGGCAAATGTCGCAGCCGAAGACTTGGCGGCCCATGAGCGGGCGGAGATCTTCAGGAATGGAACCCTTCTTCTCAATGGTCAGGTAGGCGATGCAACGCGAAGCATCCATCTGGCGTGGGGCGACCAGCGCGTCCGTGGGGCAGGCGTCGATGCAGCGGGTGCAGGAGCCGCAGCGGTCCGCGGCGGGTTCGATCGTCAGGCTGACACCTACGGAAAGCGAGGTGACGATCACGCCGAGCAGGAGCCAGGAGCCGAACTGCTGGTTGATGACGCAGGTGTTCTTGCCTATCCAGCCGATGCCGGCTATGGCCGCGGCGGCGCGTTCGATCAGGGGACCAGTGTCTACGTAACAGCGAGCTTGGCAGGGCTGGCGGTGCTGGAGAGCGGATTCGAGGTGCTGGAGACGGCTGAGAAGCTGGTCGTGGTAATCAGTGGGCAGGAGTTTCTGGTCCGGCTCGGTGTCTGGTTGAGCGGACTGGCCGCTGCCGCCTTCCCACTGTTCATCCCGGCCACTCCAGGCGTAGCGGGCAATCCAACCGGCGTCTTCGGGAGCTGGGTCGATGGAGTGTGGGGCTCGAGCGTTGTAGTTAAAGGCGCAAATAATGATCGAGCGAGCCCAGGGAAAGGCGACCTGGATATCGCTGCGGAGGAGAGTGCCATCCTCGTTGCGGCGTTTGAGGTAGTCCATTTCGCCCGCACGCCCTGCTTCGATCCATGCATTGAAATAGGCTGCGGTGAGTTGATTCGCGGAGCTTCCGGGTTGAGAGACGGGCGCAATACCTGCCAGAGCGAAGCCGTTGGCAAGAGCCTCACGCTTTAGCCACTGCTCGAGCTCGGGTGTCCATTCGGAGGATGACACAGTGGGTTCAGGATAAATGTTCCAAATGAAATAAGTATTGCGTCTGCCGCATGGAAGCGTCAGCCGCACGGTGCTTGTCGATGCCCTACAGAGGCGTGGCGCGCTGGGACCTTCGCATCTCGATAGGTCATCCGATGGGAGGAGGACGGAGTTTGACGACGGGAGCTATGATGATGTTGCCACTGAGGAAAACAACGATTCGCGAGGGGAGGTAGCTCTCTGCGTTTTTTGTATTTGAAGTGGTAGCGGGAGAATCTCATGTTGTGCAGAACGGGTCTCGGGCGGCTTGGCGTGGCTGCTCTTTTAATGTCGTGTCTGGTTGCCACCGCACAGGCGCCGTTGGAGAGTCAGGACCGGAAGCAGCAAGAGGGAGCGCAATCACCCGCGATGGGTGGCTCGAGTACGGGTGCGGCCCATGCGGCGGTACTGGACGCGGAGAAGAGACCGATTACGGCAGGTGGATTTGTAAAGAATGGACCGGTGATCTTTCAAGACGTGGCCGCAAAGGCTGGTTTAACGGACTGGACTCATACGATGGGTGCGCCGGATAAGAAATTTATTCTGGATACGATTGGGTCGGGTGTGGGACTGATCGATTACGACAATGATGGCTGGATGGATATCTATCTGGTCAATGGCTCGACGGATGCGGCAATGGCTGGAAAGCAAGCCGCTCCTCATGCGGCCCTGTTTCATAACAATCACGATGGGACGTTTACCGATGTCGCCGCGAAGGCGGGCGTGGAAAATGGCCGGTGGGGCTTCGGCGTGGCGATCGGCGACTATGACAACGACGGCTGGCCCGATATTTACGTGTCGAATTTCGGCAAGAACCGGTTGTATCACAACAATCATGACGGAACATTTACGGACGTGGCTGAGAAGGCGGGCGTCGCGTTGGGGACCTGGTCCACAGGAGTAACATGGGGCGACTACGACGGAGATGGAAAGCTCGACCTTTTCGTGGCGGGGTATATCCGCTACAACCTGGCGGACCAACCGGAGGCGGACGGAAAAGCTTTGAGCTTCTGCGAATTTCGCGGAGAGAAGGTGATGTGCGGGCCGCGGGGGCTGCCGGGCGAGGGAGATCATCTGTTTCACAACAACGGCGATGGCAGCTTTACCGACGTGAGCGTGAAGGCGGGGGTTGCCGATAAGGCTGGGTATTACGGGCTGGCCGCGGCGTTTGTGGACATCAATAATGATGGGAAGCCGGATCTTCTGGTTGCAAACGATTCGACGCCGAATTACTTGTACATCAACAAGGGCGATGGCACGTTTGAAGACGATAGCTATGTTTCGGGGTATGCACTCAACAAGGACGGTCGCGAGACGGCATCCATGGGAATCGCGATTGGAGATTACCGCAACAACGGGCTCCTGGACCTGTATCACACAACGTTTTCGGACGACTACAAGCCGCTGTATCGCAATGATGGCGATGCCAACTTCACCGATATCAGCTATGACGCCAGCATTGCTGAGGTTTCGATTCCGTTTCTCGGCTGGGGAACGGCGTTCCTCGACTACGACAACGACGGATGGAAGGATCTGATGGACGTGAATGGCCACGTTTACCGGGGAGTCGATAAGACTTCCTGGGGCACGACTTGGGCGCAGCGTCCACTGTTGTTTCACAACATCGAAGGAAAGAAATTCGAGACGGTCCCCGCGGTCGAAGGAACGGGGTTGGCCGAGGTGATGCCCTCGCGTGGTATGGCGATCGGTGATTTGTTTAACAACGGCAGGATCGACGTGGTGGTTAACAACATCGACTCCGCGCCTGCGCTGCTGCGCAATGTGACAGAGGAAAATAATCATTGGGTCGAGTTCAAGCTCGCTGGCGGTCCCAAGAGCCCACGGGATGCCACCGGCGCAACGATGTATTTGACCGCCAATGGAATGCGGCAGCGCGAGGATGTCTTCAGCGGTGGCAGCTTCGCTTCTTCGTCCGATCCGCGTCCTCACTTCGGCATCGGCGCGGCAACTGCGATCAACAAAATCGAGATTCACTGGCCAAGCGGGTTGAAAGAGGAGATTGCTCCGCCTCCGGGCGTCGATCGGATCTATACAATCGTCGAAGGCAAGGGCATTCAACCTGAGGCAAATGCGGCGAGGCGATGATGGCTGCCACAGTCTAGACATGCTTTGCAGAAACTAAGCGTCGTGTTGGACTGGGAAGGGTATGACTCCATCTTTCGGAGGATGTGGTGGAAGGCCCATAAGATGTAGCCTGTTTGCGCTTACATCTGCATCTTCAAGTGACTCCGAAAGGAGCAGATCGCTTTCGTAGGGACTGCTTGGGCCGTTCGGTCAGGTCGACGGGGGTGGCAGTGAGGTCAGGGGAATGGCTGAAGGAAAAGAAGTCGGAAATCGGAAGAGCCTTCTGGCGCTCGCAGCGGTATCGTCGACAGCACTGGCTTGCATTATCCTCATCGCTCCCCGAGCAGTGAAAGCTGGAAGAGAGGTGGATGAAGCCGCGGCTGCGAACCATGCCTACGCCGAGAAGATTGCGGCAACCTACAACTACCGCTATGGAAAGACGCTTCCTTTCGTTCCTTCGAATGCAACGACCTCGAACGGCGAGTTTATGGATCCGAAGCTCTTCCTGACGGCTGCATATTGCGGCCATTGCCACCAGGAGAGCCATCAGCAGTGGCGGGAGTCGGCACACTCGAACGCGAATCGCGTGCCGTACTATCTGAAAAATGTGGCGTTGCTGGACGACTCGAAAGGGATCGAATTTTCGCGTCATTGCGAAGGATGCCACGATCCGATTGCATTGTTGTCGGGAACGCTGACAGAGGCAGGTGGGAAGCGACGTCCCTTCGACGCGGATGGTGTGACCTGCACCGTGTGCCATTCGATTCAGAAGATCGACACGCGCGGCACGGGAAGCTACGTCATGGGCGTTCCTGCGGTGCTGGTCGACGAGGAGGGCAACCCGATCACGCGGAAGGTGTCCGATGGCGAGATTCTCGCTCACCTGGATCGCCACAGCAAGGCGGTAATGAAGGATTTTTATCGTAGTTCGGAATTCTGCGCGACGTGCCATAAGGCTGCGCTGCCGAAGACGTTGAACGACTACAAGTGGCAGCGCGCTATCTCACTGTATGACGAGTGGCAGAATTCTTCGTTCGCGAAGCAATCCCCGCTTCCCTTCTATGTCAAGGACTCAGTATCGACCTGTCAGACGTGTCATATGCAGCGGGAGACATTGACATCGAGGGACTCGGGCGCGAAGCAGGGCCAGCTAGCCTCCCACCGCTGGCTGGGAGCGAACACTGACATTCCGAAGATCTATGGCTTCGACGATCAGGCCGCGAAGATCGTTCAATTCCTGCAGAATAAGGTGTTCAATGTGGACATCTTCGCGATCGAACACGGAGAGATGGCAGATGGCGCAACTCCAAAGACAGTCGCCGCTCCTCTGGGCCTGACAAGTTTTATGATCACTCCTGGCGAGACGATCACGGCAGATGTGGTGATACAGAACAAGGGGATCGCGCATAGCCATGTACCCGAGCAGCGCGACATGTATGAGTCGTGGGTGGCATTCACGGTAAAGGATGGCTCGGGAAAGATTCTGCAGGAGAGCGGCTTCATCAAGCCTGACGGGAATCTCGACGACGACGCACACACCTTTATGAATCGTCTGATCAATGTGAACGGTACGTTGAATGATCTGCACCAGGTTTGGACTAACCGTGTGGTGGCGTACAACAACACGATTCAATCCGGCCGCTCACAACTAGTGCGATACACGTTTCAGATGCCTCCGGCGGCGGCCGGTCCTGTGACGATCACGGCCACCGTGCGATATCGCCGCTTCGACCAGCATTTTATCGACTTCGGAATGGGCAAGCATTTCATCCAGCCTATTGTCGACATGGCCTCAGAGTCGCGCACAATCGTAACTGGCGAAAACAGACCAACAGCTCCGGTGCTCGATGAGAACCAGGAGTGGATGCGCTGGAACAACTACGGTATCGCGCTTCTGGATGCACAACAGTATGCCGCTTCGGTGTACGCCTTTGACCGCGTCGCCAAGCTGCGGCCAGAGTACGCCGACGTCTACACAAATATGGCAATCGTGCAAATTGCGTGGCAGAAGTATGACGAAGCTCGTCCAAATCTAGAGAGGGCCTTGACGATTCTCCCTAATAATGCCCGCGCCCTGTACTACCGCGCGCTTGTGGAGCGCCAGATGGGAAGAACCGATATGACGGTCACCGATTTGCAAAAGGTGGTAGAGAGTTTTCCTGAATCGCGCGATGCCCATCGCGAGCTCGGCTTTACCTACTACCAACTGCATCAGTACCAGCAAGCACTTGCGGAGTATCAGAAAGTGCAAGCGATAGATCCAGACGATCTGGCGGCGCATTACACGCTGTCGATCCTGTACCGGCGGTTGGGCATGAAGGATCTCGCAAGAGAGCAGGCTGCAATGTTTGCGGATCAGAAAGATGATCCGACAGCCAGCACGTATGCTTTGGAATACCTGCGGACACATCCGTCGGTCGCAAATGAAAGCGTAGTCTGGCATACGCATGAACTGGGACTTCCGCTGAATCGAGACAGAACAACTCCAGTGATTGTCGCTCCCACGTCGTCATCAATGAGCGGAGGCGCGTTTTGAGAGCGAAGCGCACTCGTTGCGGATCGGGACTTTAGCATCGTGCGACGATATCTGATTTGCGTTGCCGAAACGATATTCGAGCGAGTGCCCAGACACTCCGGATTGCATCAGATCCTTGTAGTAGGGGGGGGCGGTCTGATCGCGGTCGCATTCTTGGGCAGTCTGCTGCACCTGCCAGTCGCGACTGTGCATGCTGCTTCTAAAGGAGACAGAACCGCAGGCGCGGCGTTATTCCATCGGAGCGGTTGTGAGTTTTGCCACGGCGCCGATGGACGCGGCACAGATCGCGGACCGGACCTGGGAACTGTCGGGAAGCGCCTGACCCGACAACGGATCGAAACGCAGATTCGAGAAGGCGGCGGCGGCATGCCTGCCTTTGGCTATGCGCTCCAGCCGGATCAGATACAGAATCTAGTGGCATTTCTGCACGAAAAGAAAAGCGCGCCGAAGAAGCCCCGGCAGGAGATCCCTGCACCGCCGACAACTTAGCTAACGATGTCGCAAGCGTATCAGCCTTCCCACGTTTCCAAATTTCGAACACAGTAGAATATCAGTTTTGATTTAATGCTGACAGTGTATTGACCTGAAGCTGGATGCTAGCTCCGTGACGGCGTCGGCGCCGGTGACCAGCGAATTGATGTCATGGGTTAGGTATGCTGGGTCGACATTACTTGAACGCCCCTGCTAGAAGGGCTTTGACATCTTATCTAACATTTTCATTTCACTTGACAACAGGAATGGGAGTAAGATGGTCGCGGCGAAACGGAGCGCTTCGCAGCCGAGCCCAGTAGAAACAAATATTCAGGTTTCGTATATTTATCGGCCACATCTCGATGCGAATACCGGCGCATCAAGTAAGCACCCTGCCCACCGGTTGTTACGAAGGAGTGCATCACGATGAGTTCTGGTCTTTCACGCCGCAACCTGATGGTGGGAGCATGTTCAACCGCGCTGGCGTCCGCAGTTCTGCCCATAAGAACGCAGGCTCAAGGCAAGCCAACAGGCGGGCTGCTGGCCAAGGGTAAGCCGGGAATGCCGCAGGAGGGCCCCAATACGCCGGTACTTGGCGCGCCCCTGGGCGGAAAGGGCATTACCGACGCTGCAATGCGCGAGGTGAAGCAGCTTGGGGTCAATCATGTGCTGATGGGCGGTCCGCGCTTCCCATGGACTGAGTCTGCTTTGCGGGAGATTGTCGACAAGTGCAAGAGCGGCGGTCTGGAGGTGGGCAATATGATGATCGGCGGCTTCCCCAACGTCATCTATGGGCGCCCAGGCCGGGATCAGGAGATTGAACAGTTCAAAGATTCGATCATGGCCGCGGGAAAGGTGGGCGTTCCGGTCGTCGAGTACAACTTCTACGCTCATCGCGCGATGGAGGGATATTACCTGGTGGAAGGCCGTGGCGGCGCCGGGCTTACGGGGTTCGACATCAGCCGCATGACGGACCAAACCCCGCTGCCGTCGGAGGGTGTGCATTCACTAGAGGAAATGTGGTCGAACATTACATACTTTCTCAAGACTGTGATCCCGACCGCCGAGAGGGCAAATGTTCGGCTTGCTCTACATCCGAACGATCCGCCGATTCACTTGAGCCGAGGATCGGGCCAGATCATGTCGACGATCGACGGCTGGAAGCATCTGATCTCGATTGTCGACAGCCCGTCGAATGGGATAACGTTCGACTGCGGCGTAACAAGGGAGACTGGCCACGACCCCGTTGAGGTTTGCCGGTACTTTGGCATGCGCGACCGCATCAACCACGTTCATTACCGCAATCCTACGATTGACGTTCCGAACGACAAGTACGTGGAGGGCTTCATTGACACGGGCGATAACGACATGTTGGCGATCATGCGAGAGCTCATCCGGGTGAAATACCCGCGCATGATCTATCCCGAACACGAGCGTGCGCTGGACTATGATCGCGCGGTAGGCATTCACAATCAGTATCCAGGCGGCGGAGGGTATGCCGGAATGGTATTCGACATTGGCTATGCAAGGGCAATGTTCCAGGCTGCACTGCTCTTGGAAGAGGGGCGCGACCGGTAGAAAGCTCGGCTATTCATACGCTGTTTGGTAATTTGAGTGGCGGATTGGGAAGTGCGAAAGCCACACGAAGGACGAGGAGTTAGAGATGGATCAGGGTCAACTGCGTGACAAGGTCACGGCTGGCGCCAACGAACAGAGCCGTAGGGACTTCGTCAAGATGGCGCTGTGCAGCACGTTGGGCGGAGCGGCGCTGGCCTCCTCCGCCTCGACGGCCTCTGCGACGGTACACAAGAATGCAGCGGGGATCAAGCTTTGCGCGCAATCCGGGGCAAAGCCCACTGACGATGAGTTGCTCTTCCTGAAGCAGATGGGTGCTGAATATGTGAGCGTCGCGTCGACCCCGGACCTGCGGACGTCAGAGGGCTTTCTGCAGATCAAGAAGCGCTACGCCGATGCAGGTATCACAGTCTGGAACATCGGCAATTCAAGTGTTCACAACATGCCGGAGGTGACGCTGAACCTGCCAGGACGCGATCAGAAGATCGAAGAGTACAAGGAATATATCCGTAATTTGGGCAAAGCCGGGATTTACTACACGACATACGCGCACATGGCTAATGGCATCTGGAGTAGCGGGCGAGCCACCATTCGCGGGGCTTCGGCCAGGGAGTTCGACATGGCCAGCCCGGACAAATACGGAGCCTGGGAAGACAAGCGATACCATGAACCGCTGTCGCACGGGCGGGAGTTTTCAAAGGAGGAGATATGGGAGAACTACACCCACTTCATCAAGCAGGTGGCACCGGTCGCCGAGGAGGCCCAGGTGCGAATCGGCATCCATCCGGACGACCCACCGGAGCCCATCCTGGCCGGTGTGCCGCGCTGCATCTTCGCCAACTTTGAAGGCTACAAGCGCGCGATGGAGATTGCGAACAGCCCGAATATCGGAATCTGCCTCTGTTGCGGGTGCTGGAACGAAGGCGGTCGGACCCTGATGCAAAAGGATCCGGCGGAGATGATCCGGTACTTCGGGCCGGAAAAAATCTGGAAGATTCATTTCCGGAACGTGAGCGCGCCGTTGCCTCACTTCGTCGAGACGTTCATGGATAACGGCTATTACGACATGTATCAGATCATGAAGGCGCTCAACGAGGTGAACTTCGACGGGATCGTCATTCTTGACCACACACCCGATATGGTGGGAAGGCACTATCCCGAGCAGGCCTACGGATTCGCCTACATGAAAGCGCTGAAGAACCGTGCTGTCGCCGAGTCTACAGCATGAGTTGCGGGACATTCAGAGTCGTCTTCCAGCCTCTCAGTTGAATGATGTTGAAGAGCATCTGGAGTTTGTGGACACAGTTGTAATTAAGAGACGATATCGTTTTCCGAACGTTGCGGAAGGCCGTATAAATTTCAGTGGCGGGATGAAACATCAAGTTTACCTATGAAGTCGAGGGACTATGCGTAAGGTTTCTGCTCTGGCGGTTTGGGCACTTGGGTTATGTATTTGCACTGAGCTTCATTCCGCAACGGCGAAGCCAGACTCGAAGTCGCCAGCCGAGGATTCTTCGACGACGACATGGGAGACCTATGGGGGACAACCAGCGGGTGATCACTACTCCACTCTGACGCAGATTGATCGTGGCAATGTGAAGAACCTGAAGGTGGCATGGAGGTACGACACCGGACAGCCTGGCGGCCTGGAGGTCAATCCGATCATTGTTGGCGGATTGCTCTACGCTTGCACTCCATCGCACTCCGTTATTGCACTGGATGGAGCGAGCGGGAGATTAGTGTGGCAATGGGATGCGGCAATCAAGGGCTTTGCGCGCAATCGCGGCGTGACCTATTGGAGCGACGGTCCCGATGGAAAAGACGGTCGCATCTTTGCCGGCTTCCGGAACTTCCTGTTCGCGATCGACGCAAAGACTGGTAAGTCGATTTCGGACTTCGGAGAAGACGGTAAGGTCGATCTCCGCAAGGGGCTGCGCGGTGACGATTATGAATCGCAATCGATCGGAATGACGACGCCAGGCACGATCTACAAGGACATGATTATCGTGGGCGGACAAAATCCCGAAACGTATCCATCGCCGCCAGGTGACATCCGCGCCTTCGATGTGCGGACCGGAAAGCTGCGTTGGACGTTCCATACGATTCCGCATCCCGGAGAGTTTGGCTATGACACCTGGCCGAAGGATGCATGGAAGACCGCCGGAGCCGCCAACAACTGGGGCGGGATGTCAGTGGATACGAAGCGCGGTATCGTCTATGTGCCAACAGGGTCAGCGGTGTTCGACTTCTATGGCAAGTTTCGCGTGGGGAATGATCTGTTCGCCGACACGCTGCTGGCGCTCGATGCGAATACCGGAAAGCGGATCTGGCACTTTCAAGCGGTCCATCACGATCTGTGGGACCGGGACTTCTCCGCCCCACCGGCGCTTGTGACCCTCAAGCGGGACGGCAAGAGTATAGACGCCATCGCGCAGACCTCGAAGACTGGATATTTATACGTCTTCGATCGGGTTAGCGGAAAGCCGCTGTTTCCGATTGTTGAGACGCCGTTTCCAGCGAGCACTGTTCCGGGCGAGGTGGCCTCGCCGACGCAGCCTATACCATCGTTGCCGGCACCTTACACGCGGCAGTTCATTACGGAAGACATGCTGACAAACCTCACCCCGGAGGAACACGCCTGGGCTGAGAAACAATGGAAGAGCATGGCTGGCGGAGGAGCGTTCCAGCCTCCGAGCGTTGATAAGCTGACCGCGGACCTGCCTGGCTTTGCGGGAGGAGCAGAGTGGGGAGGCCCAGCGGTTGATCCGGCAACTGGAGTTCTCTACGTCAACGAGAACGACACGGCATGGCTGGTGGGGCTGACGATTCCTCCTCCGCCTGGAAGCGAAGGCGAGAAGCTCTATCAGAGCCAATGCAGCGTGTGTCATGGCATCAATAGAGCCGGTTCACCGCCCACGATCCCTTCGCTGCGAGGCATCGAGGGTAAGTTGAACGACCAGGAGATCGCCGAGACGGTCCGTGGAGGCAAAGGACGTATGCCGGCGTTCACAAACCTGAGCGATAAGCAGGTGGAGGAGTTGGTTCGCTACGTCTCGAAGACGCCGCAACAGACGGAGCGGCCGCCTTCAAACCCGTCTGATGCTACCAAAAACGACAAACCCGCAGGCGAAGACATGATGCCGTACAAGACGCTCGGGTTTCGCAGGTTCACCGATCCGCAGGGCTATCCCGCGATCGTGCCTCCCTGGGGTACATTGAACGCGATCGATTTGAACACAGGCAAGTATCTGTGGAAGATTCCGTTCGGTGAATATCCGGAGCTCGCAGCTAAAGGAATGCACGACACGGGCTCGGACAACTATGGTGGTCCCGTTGTCACAGCCAGCGGGCTTCTGTTTATCGGAGCGACCGTCTTTGACAACAAATTTCATGCCTATGATAGCCATACCGGCGAGCTACTGTGGGAGACTGATTTGCCGTACGCGGGACTGGCGACGCCTGCGACGTACTCTATCAACGGCAAGCAGTATGTGGTGATCGCTGCGGGCGGGGGTCAATCGAGCGGGAAGCGCTCCGGAGGCGTGTACGTTGCATATGCATTGCCATAACCAAGTTCCATCCGTTCCGATGTGGTCCGCAGCCGTCATGGCATGGCGCAGTACAGAATCTGAACCGTCACGCAAGAGGAGTGTATTGTGAGCACGACTGAGTCGAAGAGAACTCGCGCAACATGTCTGTATCTGGCTTCTATCCTTCTGGCTGCTCCATTGCTAATCACTGGAACCAGTATGGCTGCGCAGGCCGACTTTGCAGACAAGGCATCGCATGAGTGCAGTGCGCTGCCTCAGACGAGCTATCCGAAGGCTGCAATCTCTAACGGGTTAGTGAATGCCGTGGTCTATCTACCCGACGCGAAGAACGGATACTACCGGGCGACGCGCTTCGACTGGTCGGGTGTGGTGGGATGCCTATCCTACAAGGGCCACACTTACTTTGGACAATGGTTCCCGCGCTACAATCCGCTCGCGAACGATTCCATCAGCGGCCCTGTCGAGGAGTTCAAACCGAGCGAGGGTGCTCTGAACTATAACGAGGCGAAGCCTGGCGAGCTGTTTGTCAAGCCGGGTGTGGGTGTGCTCCGCAAGATCAGCGATTCTGCCTACTCTTCTTACTTTACCTATCCGTTGGTGGATGGGGGCAAGTGGACCGTTCGGACAAATAAGAGCGGGGTACGATTCACGCAGCGTCTTAATACGCAACTTGGAATTGCATATGTCTACAGAAAGAACCTGAGATTGGATAAGCGCGCGCCGGTCTTGCTTATCGAGCATCAGCTTAAGAATACGGGGAAGAAGACAATTGAAATGGACGTCTACGATCATGACTTCTTCATGCTGGATCATGCCTCGACCGGGCCTGAGATTGTCGTCCACTTCCCGTTTGCACCGAAAGCGGAACGCCCGTTGATGAACGGCGGCAAGATCGTAGGCAATGACATTACATATGAGCAGGAGTTGCAGCCGCGTCAAACGGTAGCCAGCTTTCTCACTGGTTATTCCGATAAGGTGTCAGATTATGACTTCACCGTTGAGAATCGAGCTGCGGCCATTGGCGTAGAGCAGACAGCCGACGTGCCGATCTCCCAGTTCAACTTCTGGTCCATCCGCACCACCGTCTGCCCCGAAGCTTATATTCACTTGAAGATCGAGCCGGGCAAGACTGCCCACTGGACGATAAAGTATCGCTTCTATGAGAAGTAATGCCTCTGCGCGCTAGATGTAGCGAAGCACATCGAGGCATACCATTCTTTGCCAGACCGTTTTCACCTCAGACATCAGCAGACTGTTCTGAGAAAGACTCCAAACCCTCAAAAATAGCAGAGCAAATAGATAGAAGCGATTCCGGGGGCCCGACACTGCCCTGCCCCTCCGCACTGGCGCTTTGTTTGGGTGAAAAGAGCAGAGTGAAGCTGCAATCCCTGCATAGCACACCGAACGGATAGATGCTAAAGAGGGAAATGGCGGAGAGTGAGGGATTCGAACCCCCGATAGACTTACGCCTATGTCTGATTTCGAGTCAGGTGCATTCAACCGGGCTCTGCCAACTCTCCGCTTGGTTATAGCGGCTTAGGAATGCTCTTTAATTGTACTGTAACTGTTGCGTTTGTGATTCGATGCGCCGCACCTGTCTGAGCGCTTAAATCAATGGGATGGGGCGGCCGGATACGTCGTTCCCTGAGCGATGTACTGGGCCGCCATGGCGGTGAATGATTGAACTTCGGTCTGAATCCACACTGCATCCCTGTCGAGTTCCTGAGCCAGCAGGACCGCGACCGCCGGAGCAATCGCGACGGCCGCCCGGGCATTCAGCAGCAGCGCGCGTGTACGTCGTGCCAGAGCATCATCCAAGGTGCGGGACATTTCGTGGCACGCGCCCCACACGATCTCCGCGGCGATGTACGGTAGATCAGGATGCAGCGGCATGGCAAGTTCTGGCGTGTCGCGCGCAAGCTGCAGGATCGCGGCAGCGTCCGAACCATATACCGACAGGTGGCCTAGTTCCTCTGAATGTTCATGATAGCCGTGGATATGCTGCGTTGCTGTGACGCACGGTCGCTCCTCCAGCGCACCGAGCATCACGGCGTGATCGACGCAGTCCTCAGCCATGTGGCGATAGGTGGTCCACTTACCGCCCGCGATCGTAAGCAGAGCCGAATGGTCTACATGAATGGTGTAGTCGCGCGAGATGGTAGAGGTCTTGCCTTCGCTCGCCCCGCCAACTCGGACCAGCGGCCGAATCCCGACGAACACGCTGAGAATGTCTTCCCGTGTGGGCTTGCGATTCAGATAGCGCCCCGCGGTTTCGAGAACGAACTCGATCTCTTCTTCAAACGGCAACGGCTCGTATGCGATCGTGTCGATCGGCGTGTCCGTGGTCCCCACCAGAGTGCGACCGTTCCACGGCACCGCGAACATGACGCGACCGTCGTCCGTGTGCGGGACCATCAACGCCGTGTTGCCGGTAAGAAAAGAGCGATCGAAGACGAGATGAATTCCCTGACTCGGAACCATCATTGGCTCTGCCGAAGGCTCGGCCATCTGGCGAATCTCGTCTGTGAATATGCCCGTCGCGTTGACGACGCAGCGAGCGGCAGCGGTGAAGCTTTCGCCAGTCTCACCATCTATTGCTGAGACGCCCTTAACGAATCCCGACTGGTCCTTGATCAACCCAGTTGCGGCGGCATAGTTCAGTACGGTCGCGCCGTGTTCTGCGGCCGTCGTGATGAGGTTGATTAGGAGGCGCGTGTCGTCGAACTGACCATCGTGATACATAACCCCGCCGCGCAAGCCGTCCCGGCGAATTGCCGGCAGGAGTTCCAGCGTCTCCTCCAACGACAACACCTTTGACGAGCCGAAGCTGTACTTGCCGGCAAGGAGATCGTAAACTTTCATCCCGATGCCGTAGAACGGAGCCTCCCACCAGGAGTAGTTGGGCACGATGAAGCGAAGATCGTGGACGATGTGTGGCGCATTTCTGCGAAGAATGCCTCGTTCCTTCAGCGCCTCCATGACAAGAGAAACATTTCCCTGCTCAAGATAGCGAACGCCGCCGTGAACCAGCTTGGTCGCTCGGCTTGACGTGCCTTTGCCAAAGTCTTCGCGCTCCAACAGCAGAACGTCGTATCCGCGTGACGCCGCATCCACGGCTATGCCTGCGCCAGTGGCCCCCCCGCCTATAATGACGATATCCCAAGGCTCCGTCCGGCTGCGGGCGCGAGCAAGCATCTCATTGCGATTCATCATCTCTCTCTTTCAGTCGTGGTTCCAGTTACGAGCGCGTTCCACTGCATCGCACCAGTTTTTCTGCAATCTTTCCATCTGCTTTTTGTCGGCCTTCGGCGTGAAGATTGTATCTGCGGCGCGATGCCGCTCCAGTTCATCGATGCTACTCCAGAAGCCGGTGGCTAGGCCCGCAAGATAAGCTGCTCCCAGCGCCGTCGTCTCGAGTGCTGCGGGTCGCTGTACTGGGATTCCGAGCAGATCTGCCTGGAATTGCATTAAGGAATCATTTGCCGCTGCGCCACCGTCGACACGCAACTTCGTAAACGGATTTGTGGTGTCGGCATCCATTACGCCCAGCACATCTGCGACTTGAAATGCAATGCTCTCGATAGCTGCCCGCGCTATGTGCGCTATCTTGGTGCCGCGCTGCAAGCCGATGATAAGACCACGAGCCTGCGCGTCCCAATAGGGAGCGCCAAGGCCAGTAAATGCCGGGACGAACACAACGCCGTCCGAGTCTGCAACTGAGCCGGCGATCGCTTCCACTTCCGAAGACTGGCGAAAGAACTGCATATTGTCGCGCAACCACTGCACTACAGCGCCGCCAATGAAGATGCTTCCTTCAAGCGCGTAGACCAACTTCTTATCCGTCGAGCAAGCAAGCGTCGTGATCAATCGCTTGCCGGAGAGCATGAAGGCGCTCCCGATGTTCTGCAGCAGGAAGCATCCCGTTCCATACGTATTCTTTGCGTCGCCCGGCGACACGCAAAGCTGGCCAAAGAGGGCTGATTGCTGGTCGCCTGCGATGCCTGCGATCTCCACTTCACCGAGGCCAAGCGTAGTAGTCACCTGCCCGATAGTCTCGCTTGACCAGACGACCTCCGGCAAAAGACTCTCAGGAATGTTGAACAGCTTCAGCAGATCGCGATCCCATCGATCTTCGACGATATTGTAGAGAAGGGTTCGTGCGGCATTGGTTCGGTCGGTGACGTGGCGTCTGCCGCTGGTGAGGTTCCACACCAGCCAGCTATCCACGGTTCCGAACGCCAGTCTGCCTGACTCGGCCCGCGCTCGCGCGCCTTCGACATTGTCGAGGATCCACAAGATTTTGCTCGCGGAGAAATAAGGGCTCAGCAGCAGGCCCGTTTTCTCGCGAACCACCGGTTCAACTCCGTCGTCGAACATCCTTCGGGTCATCGCAGCAGTGCGGCTATCCTGCCAGACGATTGCGTTGTAAACAGGTTCGCCTGTCACACGGTCCCACACGATAGTCGTCTCGCGCTGATTCGTAATGCCGAGCGCAGCGACGTCCCGCGGACGCGCCCCGGCCCTCGCCATCACCTCAACGGCAGAGGTGAGCTGAGAGGTAAGGATGTCGAATGGATCATGTTCGACCCATCCGCTTCGAGGAAAGATCTGGGGAAACTCGTGCGATGCCCTCCCGGCAATCCGGCCGTCGTGATCGAACAGGATTGCACGCGAGCTTGTGGTTCCCTGATCGAGCGAGAGTACATACTTCATATTGACTCCTCAATGCAGTTCCCGGGGCAGTACATTTAAGACATCGAGGCTGCGTTCGCTTTCAAGGCCTCAAGCCGCGCCCGATCTCTCGCTGGCAGAAATGGCAGGATCAGAAACTGGTACATTCCGCCGCCAACGACGCCGCCGATCAGGGGGCCAGCGACTGGAACCCACCAGTAGTTGTTCGGTGAGGGAAATGCCGAAGGTCCCCATCCGTTGAAAAAACAGAAAAGCCGCGGGCCGAAGTCGCGAGCCGGGTTGATAGCCCAGGACTCAAGATAGCCCATAGAGGCACCGATCAATGCAACGAGGAAGCCAATCATCAGAGCCCCGGCGTTCGCACCGGGCGCCATCTCGTTGTATTGCTCCGTGATGGCAAAGATTCCGAAGATTAGAAAAGCAGTCAGAATGATCTCGTCGCCGAAGGCATGCATCGGTGTGATAGCAAGACCGGGATGGGTAAAGAAAACACCCGCCGCGCCTCCTGAGGCGCGAGAGAGATGATTGGTCAGGTTGAAGTGATTCAGTACCGGCCCGAAGAGAAAGTACACGAGGCCCGCACCGAGAAATCCTCCCGCTACCTGAGCGGCACAGTAAGGAATGACCTTGCGCCAGGGAAATCCCCTATAAATCGCGAGAGCAAGCGTGACCGCGGGGTTCGCATGGCAGCCGCTCACCGACCCGGTGGTGTAGATTGCGATCGCAACGGCAAGCCCCCATGCAATGCACACGCCCCAGTAGGCCTGCTGATACGGGCTGGGGTTATAGAGCGTATACATCGCCGCGACCGAGTCGCCAAAGGCGATGATGATGAACATCGCCATAGCCTCTGATATTAACTGTCCAGCGAACAACTTCGCTCTCAAACTCGTTCCTGCAACTTGCACGTATATCCTCGCTAAGCTGATCTGGTTCGGCAGCCATTCCGCAGACACGTTCAGAGACCAAATATCGTCTGCTTGCGAGCTTGAGCGGTCCGGCTCGCCCGGCGTATCCACACTAATTCATCTTCGGAGCAATGTCCCGCAAATCCATCCGGATTAGCGGACGCAGCTATGACTCTGAGATCCGAGAACAATCACCGCTCAGCTCAGCGCTTCCCATCCTTCATAATGGAAGATGAGGATATTGGATGGGTCTATTTCGCAAGAAGATTAAGCAGGAGCATAAAGTCATGCTCCAGCACGACCGCAACGCCGGAGCACTCCAACCGGAATCGCACCGTGCTACCCCCGAGTGTTCCGAGCCCCAGCGCTGGAGCATGGTAGATTCCATGTCGGCGGAGCTGGAAGTGCTTGAGTTCCTCGCCACGCTCGTCACCACCATCAAGCCCCGGCTGATTGTCGAGACCGGGTCTTTTCTAGGTGTGTCCACTGAGTGGATGGCCCGCGGGCTCCAGCGTAACGGCTTCGGCAAGATCATCTCCTGCGAGTTCGACCCCGTAGTGTTCAACCGCGCTACGCAGCGGCTCCGCAACTCGCCCCTCATGGCCTTCATCGAGTTGCGCAACCAGTCCAGCCTGGACATGACGATAGACGGGACCATTGATCTATTTTTCTCTGATTCGGACATGCCCATTCGCGAGCAGGAGGTCAAGCGCTTCCTGCCGCAGATCAATCCCAACGGCATCATTCTGCTGCATGACGCCAGTTCGCATCACAAGGTCGTCCGCGACGCCGCAAAATCGATGGAGACTGAAGGCCTGCTCTCGGTTGTTCTGCTGCCTACACCGCGTGGTCTCGCCATCGCCCAACCTCGCACCGGACGCAGCTAACTGCCGTGAGTCCAGATTTACGAAGACCTATGCAGACGCGCAGGACCACAAACCCAGTGCAGCTCTTTCGAGCGCCGCTACCCCTGTTCTGGGTGGCCCTGCTGGTACGCCTGTTGTATATCACCCTTGCCCACACATACCGCATCCGCCTAAGTCAGGATCACCTGCAGTTCGGCTGGGAGATGGGGCGCATCGCCCGAGCGCTCGTCACTGGGTTCGGATACGCCGACCCCTTCACCGGCCACACCGGCCCCACCGCCTGGGTCCCACCGCTCTATCCCTTGCTCATCGCCGCAGTCTTCAAGGTCTTCGGCATCTATACGGCAAAGTCCGCCTTTGTCATCCTCTTTATCAACAGCATCTTCTCTGCAGCGACTGCATGCCTGGTCTATGAGATCGCGGCACGCTGCTTCCATGTCACAGCCAAAGGCGCGAAGGTAGCGCTTTGGTCCGGGTGGCTTTGGGCTTTCCATCCTGCCATCATTCAATATGCTGTCCACTGGGTTTGGGATATGGCCCTTACGGCTTTTCTGTTCTCGTGGATTCTCGTTCTCACTCTTCGTCTCCGCGCCGTCGGCGATCCGTCAGACGAGCAGCCACAAACCACATGCCGCTGGCTGCTCTTCGGCCTGTTCTGGGGCTTGCTGGCGCTCTGCAACTCCACTCCGCTGCTTTTTCTGCCGGCCTGCGGAATCTGGATTTTGGCCGGTGTCTGGAAGACTTCCGACTCGCTTTCCTCCGTAGGAAGGGCCGCGCTCGCCGGAGTTGTCTTCTGCTGCTGCCTTAGTCCATGGGTGGTTCGCAACTATGTGGTTTTTCACGCGTTGATCCCGATGCGCGGCAATCTTGGCGCTGAGTTGCATCAGTCCGTCCTCGAACAGAACGACGGCTTCCCGTGGGGAGCAACTATCCCCGTCGCCGACCACGACCCCACCTATCTCCAGTACAAGAGTATGGGCGAATACGCCTACGTCCAGCACGAAAATGTCGTCGCAAAACAGTACATCGCACGCCATAAGCGCCGCTTCTTCGAATTTGTGCTGAAGCGTGTCTACTTCTTCTGGGTCAGCGTCCCCCATCCATTCGAGAAGAGCGTCTTCCTTGAGCTCTCACGCGAGATGAACTTCTGCTTCCTCTCTCTAAGCGGCCTTCTCGGGCTCGCCCTTGCGCTCAAGCACCGCATCCCCGGTGCAAGACTATTCCTCTGGGCGTTCCTCCTCATACCGCTGCCCTACTACTTCGTCACCGTGCAGGCACGCTTCCGTCATCCGTTGGAGCCGCTTATCATCATCTTTACCTGCTATCTATTTCTGTCCGCAACTTCACGCCGAACCGCGGTCACTGAAAGTGAAGTATGAACCACATTCTTATCACCGGCGCTTCAGGCTTCTTCGGTGGCATCCTCAAGCGCAGGCTGCTTGCAGAAGGCTACGCTTGTACCAACATTGATCTTGTTCGTGACGCCGACGTCCACCCGAACCTGACCAGCATCCAGAGCGACATCCGTGACGCCGCACGCCTCCAAGATATTTTCGCCACACAGAGCTTCGCCGCTGTGTTTCATTGCGCTGCACAACTCGCCCACGACGCCATCGACGACGACCTTCTCTGGACCTCGAACGTCGACGGCACCCGTAACCTGGCTGAAGCAGCCAAGCAGTTTGGCGTCAAGAAGTTCATCTTCATCTCCAGCAACTGTCTCTGGGCCAGCAACCTCGGGCACGACGTGGCAGAAGACGAGCCGCCCAACCCTATCGAACTTTATGGCCGCTCGAAACTTGCCGGCGAACAGATCCTGGCCGGCGAGACAAGCGAGCTGGACGTTATCACCATCCGCTGCCCCACCATTATCGACAGTGGCAGGCTGGGCCTGCTCGCCATTCTTTTCGAGTTCATCGACGATGGTAAGAAAGTTTGGGTCGTTGGAGACGGCGGCAACCGATATCAGTTCATCTACGCACAGGATCTTGCAACGGCGTGCCTGCAGGCCCTCTTGTACAGCGGCTCCAATCTCTTTCATATCGGTTCGGAGAACGTCGTCTCTTTGCGGCATGTCTACGAAGCGGTCATTCGAGCGGCAGGCAGCCGTTCCCGTGTCGCTTCGCTACCCAAGACGCCCACTATCGCGGCGATGCAGCTTGCCCACAAGATGCATCTTTCGCCACTCGGACCCTATCACTACCGCATGATCGCCGAGAGCTTCGTGTTCGACACCTCTCGGATTCGCAAAGAATTAGATTGGCGACCGACCCTTACCAACGAAGAGATGATGATCCGCGCCTATCGCTTCTACTCCGCCAATCGCGATGAGATCCACTCCCGCAGCGACGTCTCCGCTCACTCGCGCCCTAGCTCGATGGGCGTTATTCGGATACTCAAATGGTTGTCCTGAAGGATTTCGCGTAAAAAGGATTTCGGGGAGGCGGAGCAACGAACTTGACTCCATGGCCGAACGTATCCGCTCCCTTCGGCATTTTTTTCGAGATCTAGGCCTCACCGTAAAACTGAAGACCATGGAAGGCAGTCTAATCCTTAAGGACTTTTCTCGAAGCTGGATTGATGTGGAGGATGTTTGTCGAGTTTGCAATACAAGCTTTCAGCCTGGGACCGAATTCCTCGCCGAAAGATTACGTCATTTCCATTAATGAATATTTAGCGGCACGAGGAGCAGATACGTGGCAACATCGTTAGTTTCTCCCGCGTCTTCGGAATGCTCATTCGCGCAGAGGCATAAGAAGTCACGTCGATTTGAGATCTCGTTCGTCACGGCGCTGACATTTGCTGCCCTGCTGGTGCACGGCTATCATCCCTACGCGGAAGACGGTGGAGTCTACATGCCAGAGATTAAGCGCATGGTCGATCCATCGCTTTATCCTCATGGATCAGCGTTCGTCGTTGGGCACCTCCCATACTCGCTGTTCGCGCCGATGATCGCCGGATTGGCTCGTCTCACGCATTGGTCTGTTGAGACGGTTCTTTTTATCGCTTATCTGGCGAGCTTTTGGATGACATTGTTCTCAGCAAGCCTATTGGCGTCGCGGTGCAACCGGTCTCGCGAAGCAAGATGTGGCGCGGTGGCCCTCCTGGCAGCTTGGATCACTCTGCCAATCGCTGGCACATCGTTGATGCTGATGGATCCATACGTTACGGCAAGGAGCATCGCGACGCCGTTTGCGTTGCTTGCGCTGGTGGGCGCCTTGGATTTCATGTTGACGCTCCCGCTCGGAGACAGTGGCACTGAGCGCGGAGTAAAAGGCGTAATCCTGTGCTGCGTGTCGTTGGCCGTCGCGGCGGCCATGCACCCTCTTATGGGAGCATATGCCGTGGGTTCGGTGCTGCTATTGGCCATACTGATGTGGCCAAGTCCTGCAGTGAGGATCTGGGGTATGGGAGCAGTCACCTTCGCAACGATTGCGACCGCAGCCGGTATTGTGCTGTCGGCGCCCTCAGAAAGCGCAGTCTACAAGCAGATTGTGATGACTCGTTATTACTGGTTCGTAGGCCAGTGGCGCTGGTACGAAGTCTTTGGTTTGATCGCTCCCTTGCTGATTCTTGGATTTGCGGCATGGCGTCATCGAAACGCGACAAATGCTGCCCAACTAGGGCTGGTTCGAATGGCGCTCGCCGCAGGTCTCCTGGCCGGCGTCACTGCAATTCTGTTCGCGCGCTCGGCTATGGATACGCACGCAGTGGCTCGGCTGCAGCCGCTACGCATCTTTCAATTGGTCTACATTGTCATGATTCTGCAACTCGGTGCTGCAATGGCTGAACGCCTGCTGAGGCACAAAAAATGGAGGTGGGCAATAACATACTCCCTACTGGGTATGGTGATGATTGCAGCCGAGCGAACAACATTTTCGGCTTCGAAGCATATCGAAATCCCGCAAGAGATGAGAGCTTCGAGCGCCACGGGAACGAGCAATCTTTGGGAAGAGGCCTTTGTTTGGATCAGAGGGAATACGCCTAAAGATGCGAAGTTCGCGCTGAATGCTCATTACATTTCGAAACCCGGCGAAGATGCGCAGGGATTTCGCGCCATCGCTGAGCGAAGTGTGTTGCCAGATTTCTCGAAGGACGGGGGCGTCGTGACCAATAAACCTGAGCTGGCGCAGCTGTGGCTGCAAGGACAGGAGACGCAATCAATGTTGGACATCGAGTCCGATTCGCAACGAGCAGCCGCGCTTGAGCCGCTTGGAGTGACGTGGGTGATCTTGCCACGCGGAACTGCAACGCACTTTTCATGCAGCTATATGAACGCAGCCATCAAGGTTTGCCGGCTGCCCTCATCCGCTAATTCAACCAACGTTGCAAGTTTCACTCAATCTGCTTCGCATGCATCATCCGCAGATTCGGCACCGTATGCAGATGATAACGGGGCGGCTGTTCCGTTGTCCCGATAAAAAGATGGCCCCCGCAGACTGCCGCGGGCGTAGGCGCGCTATCGAAAGTAATCGCTGAAAAAATGGGGTAGATGTGGCTATTGACATAGAACGCAGGGCCAGAACAAAGTCCCATCTCATCGAATCTGGATTGGACGCTATTGTGTGTAGCTCGCCGACACAGGTTCTTCTACTAACCGGATACTGGCCTGTCATGGGTGCTAGTGTTGCCATCTTCACCGCAGATGGAGATCTGCGGGTGATCGCCCCTGAAGATGAATGCGAACTGGCCAGCGAAACGACTTGCGCAGAAATGATTTCGTTCCAGCCGGGCGGCCTCAGCGCGCTCACAACGATCACAACAGCATTGGCTGAGCCGCTTCGTGTGTCTCTCAAAGGGCTCGGTTTAGCTCATGGGCGAATCGGCGTGGAGTTGCGCGAGGGCGTTCAACCCGCGAGCTATGTGATTGCCACGCATTTCCGCTCTTCCTTTCTCGAACTGCTGGAGCAGATATTACCGAAGGCAGTCTTCTGCTCCTGCGACGATCTGGTGGAGTCTATGCAGGCCAGCAAAACGCCCATCGAACTGCAGCAGATGCAGATTGCCTGCAATGTTGCGCAGGCAGGATTTGCTGAAGCCCTCAAATGCGTTCAGCCGGGTGTGCGGGAGCCTGTCATTGCCGGAGCACTCCAATCGGCTTTTGAAGCAGCTCCACAGGCTAGCTCGCTACAGCGCAGCTATGGCTGCTTCTTTTGCATGTCTGGTGAAAATTCCGCGAAGGCTGCGGCAGCTTATGCCCGAACTCGTAATCGTACAGTCGAACCCGGCGATCTAGTGATGATTCACGCGAACACGTGTGCGGATGGCTACTGGACGGATATTACAAGAACGTTTTCAGTGGGTGAACCCTCTCAACAACAGATTCGTATGCGCAAAGCCATTGACGAAGCCCGCACTGCCTCGCTTGCAAGCATACGGCCCGGCGTCATGGCACGCGAAGTGGACCGGGCGGCGCGCTCTGTCATGGAGTCGAGAGGCTTTGGGCCGGCGTTCAAACACGCAACGGGCCATGGGGTGGGCTTTGCCGCTGCAAACGGAAACGCGCAGCCTCGCATCCATCCCTTATCACTAGACATCCTTGAGGAAGGCACGACGTTCAACATCGAGCCAGCCATTTACATCGACGGCTACGGTGGCATGCGTCATTGTGACGTGGTTGCCGTCACTTCCACAGGAGTTCAGGTGCTGTCGAGCTTTTGAATTCGCCGTTTCGGGGATCACAAGTTGACCAGACACGTTGAGCAAAACAAAGTCGAGCAAACCGCACATTGCGCGGCAAGCCCGACTTCGAATTCCCCCGGCCCTTTGTGAGACGCTAGCCTCGCGACCGGAAGTCTAAGGAGCGTCCGGCGATGGAGCAGGCTTACGCTTTCTAGGCTGCTTCCGCTTCGCCATAAGTTCATCGAACTCCGCGCGTGGCATCTTCAACTTTTCGGGATGAGCATCTATCCATTTCGCCATGGCGTCATACTTCGCTGGTGTCCATCCGCCTTCAAACTCGGCACCATTTTTCCCGCTTTTGTTCAGCTCGAAGTTATATGCGTCTTCTAGATTTGTGAACTCAGCTGAAGCAATTGCCTGCTCAGCCAGAATTGCGGGAATGAAGAGCACACCGTCCGTCTTCGCGAGCACGAGATCTCCGGGCAATACAACGGCACGACCGATGCGGATCGGTGAGTTGATGGCAGTAAGCGTCATGTCGGCCCAGGCTGAAGGATCGTAACCGCGATAAAACCCGTTGAGATTCGGGGTTTCACGGTTTTCTTCCTGATCCCGAATGCCGCCATCAAAGATAAAGCCGGTGTGAGTATGCGCAGCGATGCCGCTTCCCAGATTAGAACCGATAAGCGTCCCTTCGACAACCTTGCCGAACCCGTCGGCCACGTAGACATCGTTGAGTTGCAGTTCATTAATCGGCCAGCTGTTATTTCCGCTTACACGTCCCTCCGCCTTCCCTTCGGCAGCAATGGCTCGAGTCATGTCCGGGCGGGCCGGCATATATTGCGCAGTGAGAGCGCGGCCGGCAAACGGCTTGTCAATGTGCAGAGCCTTCCAGTCTCCATCAAACTGGCAATGGTACCCCTGACCTCGCAGGTATTCCCAGACGTCTTCGATCGACACATCCAATGCACGTTTCAAAAGATCGTCGGCAATTTTGGGGCGGCCATCCGGAAAGCGATCGCCCTTCCAATCCGAGGTGTAAAACATCATCTGCTCCTTGGTCATCTTGACCTGGCCAAAGGCAGAGCTACCAAAAACCGCCGTGCAGATGAGCAACATGGTCCAAATCTTCTTATTCATACATTCTCCTCAAATTTTTATGAGCATCTTGTTGGTCGATTGGAAAGGTTAGCTGAAGACAGCGTCATCCCAGGACTGCTTTTCATCCCGCATCTGTAGATTCCGAGGGACTCGAGTTCAGATTTACGTCCTTGATCGCGGGCTCAGCCTCAGCAATGCGGCTTTCGCGCAGGCCGCCAGCCATCATTGCCATCGGAGACTTTAGAACGCTCCGCCGATTGAATCTGGTGTTGTTGTAGAACATGAACTCCCTTTCCCTTATGCTAAATGCGTTTGATTACTGATTGCGCAGATGATTCGGCTTCAAGGGAGCCAACGCCCAGGAAAGATAGCACATTCATCGTACCCACTTTAGTGCAGAACAGTCATTCCTGTTATCCCCACCATGTCTCTCCCGGAGCCAGATGTGCCCGCGCCACATCTTCATTGATGTCGACTCCAAGCCCCGGCTTGTCCTCGATGATGTAGTAGCCGTCTTTCCAGAATGGCCCATCGTGGATTACTAGATCCGGCCACCAGTCGATCCACTTAGCGAGTTCGTGAATGCGGAAGTTGCGCATAGCAGCAGCAGCATGAACCGAGGCGATCGTGCCGATCGGGCTGGCGGGATTGTGAGCAGCCGTCCAGATGTCGTATAGGCATGCGAAGTCAGAGATGCGCTTGGCCTCCAGTAGTCCACCTGATTTGGGGATATCGATGTGGATTCCAGAGGTCGCCTGACTCTCGATCAATGTGCGAAACCCTTGGATTCCATAAAGATTCTCGCCAGTGCAGATTGGCGTTCTGGTCGCGCGTGCCAATCTCGCCATCGCGTCAGTGTTTTCCGGAGGCAGCGGATCTTCCATCCACATAGGCTGCACATGTTCCATCGCGTTCAATAGTTGAATAGCGTCTTCCGTCTGGTACTTCCAGTGACACTCAACCGCGAAATCAGCATCTGGCCCTAACTCAGCTCGCACAGCTTCCATCTTCGTGACGATGTTCCGGATATCGGCGTTCTTCAGCCGATACGCATAGAAATCGTGCCCCGGTTCGGTGAAATCAGGGTCATAGGCAAGCGGGATACTATCTCCCTGAAACTTCCATGCTCCGAATCCGTACTTGTTGTTCGCCTTGACCTCTGCGGCCTGATCGCGCCACGCTGAAGTCTCGGTGGCATGCGGAGGCGCCTGCAAGGTCCGGTAGAAACGCACGCGATCGCGAAAACGTCCGCCGAGCAGGTTACATACTGGCGTCTGGAGAAGACGCCCCGCGAGATCCCATAGAGCGATCTCGATACCGCTTGCTGCCGTGATGGTAACCCCGCCAATCGCCCCAGCGCCGCCGCTCTTGAGCAACATCTTGTTGTAGAGCTTGTCGACATTCATCGGGTCTTCGCCGATGATCAATGGCTTGAGTTGCCGAAGTACCAGATCTTTGACGCCGGGGCCCCAGTAGGCTTCTCCAATACCAGAGATACCGGCGTCGGTTTCGATTTTGATTAGGTTCCAATCCCATGTGCCGCGCACGATCATGCACTTCACATCCGTAATCTTCACCTTCTTGCGCAGCGACTCGGCGAGCGTCGCATAAGGTTCAGCAACGACACACGCACTAGCCGCCAGGTACTTCAACAAACTTCTGCGATCTGTCAACATTCTCTGTACTTTCTTCGCACCACTTCGCGAAATTTAAAGGGTCAAAACAAAACCCATCCGAAACATTGGCTTCGACGTGCCGTACAACTCAGTTAGAAGTAAAAGGTGGCAGAAGCCTGAAGGTCGCGATTATCATTCACAGTGTTTAGAATCTGTCCTGCAGTTCCGGCCCCCAGGGAAGAATTCGGGGTAGAGAAGTTGGGCGTGTTGAACGCGTTGAATGCATCGAACCTGAACTCGAGGCTCTTGCTCTCAAAGAACTTGAATCTACGTTGAAGCGAAAGATCCCAGTTCTTGGTGGACGGGCCATACAGCACGGACCGGGCTGAGTTGCCGTAAGTGTTTGCAGGAGGGGTCTGGAAGGCACATGGGGTACCATTCGCCAAAGTGACAGCACCTACCGGGCACAGCGTCGCATTGAAAAATTTAGCTGGATTGCCATGATCAATTTTTCCAAGGGAGCCAATGCGGTTCGGCCAGCTCGGGGAGCCGCTGTTGACGCCGTTGTTGAGCGTCACAGTAAATGGCAGGCCGGAGGCATAGGTTGTGATTGCATCCACTTCGAAGCCCCCCACAATGTGCGAGACTAATCCATTGTGAAGGAACTCCCTACCCGCTCCAAACGGAAGCTCGTAGTTGATGCTGCTGACTAGACGATGCTTCTGGTCGAAGCCAGATGCTCCATAGCCGGCCCGGAGATTCGTAACAGTTTGCGGGTTCCCCGCAGCGCCGCCGCCAGATGCGGCCGAACCGCCGTAATCGAGCGACTTGCTGTAGGTATAGGCGATCAGTGCAGTGAGACCACGCGAGTATCGCTTGTTGTAGCTGACCTGCAAGCCATTGTAGTTAGAAGCGTTGATAGGATCTTCCTGGACCCAGGTCGAGATGTTGTTGAGCGGTTGAATCAGCCGGCGTAGCGGAATGGACGTGGGACCGCCGGGCTGGATCAACCGACTTCATTGGGGTTATAGGCGTAGGTCAGATGGATGCTGTGGCTTCCAGCGTACGCCAACTCCACCAGTCCACCCAGGGTCTGGCGTTCGATACTCAGCGTATATGTTTGAAAGCTTGGCGTCTGGTTTGTCATCGAGTGGCCGATGATGGCAGGGGCTGCTGCATTGAGCGATGCCGTATTTGTGAGCGTTGCAATCGGCAGAGCGACCGCGCCTTGAGGAAATGGATTACTGATCACAGGCTGACACGTTGCATTGATGTTTGTCGGCGAGCACTGATTTGTAGGAGCAAATGAGCCCGGCAACGGAAAGGCAGCAGGGCTGGAGAAGGTCTGCGAGATCGTGTAAGGAGGATTCTGACCCAACTCGTCGGAAGCCGAAAACGGCTGGGGCAGGTAGGAGATACCATAGCCCGCGCGAACCACCATGTCGCCTCGGCCGGTCAGATCATAGGCCAGGCCGATGCGCGGACCAACATTCCCATAGCGAGTTTGGACGCCCGCCGTCCGGCTCACGCCGTTCACGCCCGCATAGACAAAGGACAAGGTTGAGAAATCGAAGTTTGCCTGCTTGTTGTCTTTCTCGATATCGGGAGTGAACACATCGTAACGAAGGCCCAGGTTGAGCGTAAGCCGCGGAGTGGCCTTCCAGTCATCCTGAAAGAAGCCTGAATACTGCACATTCGTTATGTAGTTTGGTACCTGCAGGAAGTTGCGGCTACCCCCATTAGGAAATCCCAACAGAATAGCCGCCAATCCAGAACCTCCAACCGGAGACTGACTGCCAGAGTTGGTGTAGTTGTCGCCGAAGGACAGGCCGCCTCGCGTCGTAGTGTTCGTAAAAGGGGATGCAAGAATCCGCACGTATCGGAAGCCGAACTTGATCTGGTGGGATCCCTTTGTGATGGAAAGAGTATCCTCTCCCTGAATATCCGTTTGACGAGGGTTCGCCGGCAGGAAAGCAGCCGCTCCCTGAATGCATGTGAATTCCGCCCCGCAGCTGCCGCCTACGGTGATGTTCGGCAGCCCGGTAGTGTAAGGAGAGATATTCAAGCCAGTGATGCCGAGTGACGTTGCCGCGTTGTGTCCATAGTCCGACTGTGTTGTGAATGGATTAGTCCGCGCGTAGCCAGTACGAAATTCATTGAAAACGGTAGGGCTAAACAAATGTGTCTCGTTGATAGACATGCCTTGCGCAATCAGGCTTGTGTTCTGCGGGCCAGCAACATACGGTCCAAGGTCGAACTTGGCTGCTGCGAATGCAGGGGTCTGCAGGCAGCAAGTTCCTTGAGCACCGACCAGCGGGTTGGGCGTTGTCTCCTCAAAGTTCTCATAGCTGAACCGTACAAATGCAGAGTCTTTCTGGCTTGCATGATAATCCACGCGGATGTTGCCGCCATTGTCATCAATGATTTGATTTGCAGTCGAAATGAAGTTGTTGAAGCTGCCCGCACTTTGCGGCAGAGGATAGATGCTCGCCACGTTCACGCCCACGGAATTGAGACGGTCAGGGCAGATCACATTCGGCGTAGTACCATTACAGCCCATAAACTGGCTTCGTGTATAAACCGTGCTGGATCCAACTTTGGTAGCAACCGTAGTCAGGGGATCGTAAACAGGGATTAGCTGACCGCTTGCAGTGGTGTAAGCGCTGAAATCGCCGCCACGCTCGGCCAGTGTAGGCACACTGTTCACGTTGGTGATCCCTTTCAGCGACCTCTGCCCGTAGTAGTCGACGAAGAAGAAGAGCTTGTCTTTGAGGATCGCTCCGCCGACAGCACCTCCAAACTGGTTACGCCGATACGCAGGCTTTGGACCCGAAGCTATGGTCGCAAAGTAATTGCGAGCGTCCACCGCACTGTTGCGCATATATTCGAACAGCTCTCCGTGGAGGTCGTTCGACCCGGAACGCGTCGAAACGGACACAATCCCCGCTCCGCCACCGTATTCTGCCGAGTACGATCCAGTGAGAACCTTGAACTCGGCAATCGATTCCACCGACGGCTGCACCATGATTGTATTGAACGTATATTCGTCGTCGATAATGCCGTCCACCAGGTACTGATTCATGTTGGCCTGGCTACCCAACGCATTGAAATCGGTCGCGTTGCGAGGGTTGAACGAACTCGAACCGGACAGGTTTTCGCCTGGCTGCCCGGCGGTGACACCCGGAACCAGGTAGACAAGTTGAGCGAAGTTACGCCCATTGAGCGGAAGTTGCTCCACCTGCGTCTTGTCGACGACCTGTCCCAATTCGGCGCTTCCCAGGCGAATCAGCGGCGGAGTGCTGTTGACCTCGACCGTCTCGGAGGCCACACCTGTTTCCAGGGTGAAGTTCATCTGCGCCTTCTGGTCGATGTCGAGTGCTATATCGTTCGAGACACTTTGCTTGAATCCAGTCATCTCGACCGCGATTTTGTATGTGCCTGGAATCAAATGTTCAACGTCGTAATCACCATTCGAGCTAGTCAGCGCGGTCGAAGTCGTCCCCTTACCGACGTCAGTGATGGTTACTTTAGCACCTGGGATGACCGCCCCGGTAGAATCGCGTACGGTTCCGAGAATACTTCCGGTTGTGACTTGTGCGACCGCCGCGACAGAAAAGCAGCACAAAACAGCCGCCAGGATTGATGACCTTCTCGTACGCATTTACGTAGCCTCCAAAATAAAGATTGCAGTAACCAAGCCAAGCACCGAACAGAACTTCAGCTCAGTGCGTATCTTTTGTGAAAATGATCGCGCAGTTCTTATAACTATCTGGAGGAGCGCCTGTCAAAGGAAAAGTGGAATATCAGAAAGAGTTTTTCATACTTGATACAGTGTGACGTACTCGGTGAGCCGCTTTGCGGTTCGATAGCGAAGTCCAAGCCGCGGAAATCTGCACCGAAACGTATAAAGAATCGCATGGTCTCTTCCCACCAGGTTGTTTGCAGGGCGTGAGCTTTAACTTCAGGCCAACAAAGAGGCGCGGCAGAATAATGCACGGCACGGACTTCGCAATGAGCGCTTGATGGCTGCTTCTCTATGCAGTTCTGCGGAGATCGCACAAACTACACATGCGTTGCGCAGCCCCGAATCCACACGCGTGCAATCTATGAATAGAAGCCGGGGAGCAGGTTCAGCGCACCGTTTGACTTCAGGTCGCCGGCAACCCGGTTGCCCAGTGACACGGGATCTTCTTTCGAGGTGGCTGTAGTTTCGATTTGAACCATTGCTTCGCCATCCGGCGCAACCACCTGCGCGATCATGTGCCACGCTTCATCGCGATGAAAGCAGTGAACACCGACGGGCAGTTGGCAACCGCCGCCTAGCGCGTCAAGAGTGGTGCGTTCGGCGGTGACGGCAAAACGGCTGAATGGGTGCTCCAGGAATGCAATGGCGCCGCGGACGTAGGCATCACGGAATTTGTCGATGGCGTGTTCCGGACTGCGAGTCTCGAGAGCCAATGCCCCCTGACCGGGAGCGGGGCACATCTCCGATGGCGAAAAGCGTTGGTGAACCGACTCCGTACGCTTGAGCCGGTCCAAACCGGCCGCGGCCAGAATGAGCGCGTCGCATCTACCATCCGCGAGTTTCTTGAGGCGGGTGTCAATATTGCCGCGAACTTCCACGAAAGTTACATCGGGACGGAGCGCAAGGATTTGAGCGCGGCGGCGAGGACTCGTAGTACCGATACGTCCGCCTGAAGGGAGCGTGTGGAGTGCCCAATAGGGCTCACAGACCCAAACGTCGCGGGCATCGGCACGCTTGGGAATGGCACCGATTGTGAACTGCGGCGCCAGCTGTGTCGGAAGGTCCTTGAGGCTGTGGACGGCGAGGTCGATCCTGCCCTGTTCGAGAGCCTCTTCGATTTCCTTGATGAAGATGCCCTTACCGTCCATATCCGAGGGCGGGTTAAAGCCAGGCTGCTGCATTCGATCGCCGGTGGTGCGAATGATCTCGAGTTCGACAGGATAGCCAGCATCACGGAGGGCGTAGAGAATGTGATTGGCTTGCCACAGAGCGAGTTGCGAGCCTCTACTGCCGATGCGGATTGGTGCGTTCGCATAATTCTTCATCTCAATCAGAATACGGCAGGGCACGAGATCGACGAAGCGGGGAGACTGGCGGGCACATCTAACGGCGTCATTCCTGTTTTTTTCGAAGCGCTGCGAGTTGCGGATGGAGGAGTTTGGCGGTGAGGGAGCGGGTAAGGTCTTCAACGGCTTCGCGTTGCTCGGATGTAAGATCCGAGAGGCGTCTCGCGGCGCGGACAAGCTCGGCTTCGCGGATGGCTTCGGCGGTTTGCTGCAAGGCTAGGATAGCGGGCACGGCTTCGCGGAACTGGAGCCGCTCGTGGTATTTGTCCACTTCCCTGCTGACGATGGTCTCAGCAGCTTCGGCTTCACGACCGCGGTCGGCAAGGTTAGCGGCGGCTACCTGCTGAAGATCGTCGATATCGTAGACAAAGCAGCCTTCGACTTCGTTCATGCGGGGGTCAACATCGCGGGGAACAGCGATATCGATGAAGAACATGGGGCGGTTGCGACGGCGCTGGAGGAAGTGCTGACCGTGGGAGCGGCCGAAGATCTTCTGCGGGGCACCGGTGGAGGTGATAACGATATCGGCGCGGTCGGCCTGCTCATAGAGAACGTCGAAGGGCAAGGCTTCGGTGGTAACGGTAGGGCTGGAGAACGCGGCAGCAATGCCAGTGGCACGGGAGAGCGTCCGGTTGGTCACGAGGATGGACGAGGCCCCCTGCTGGATGAGATGTCGGGCTGCCAGCTCGGACATCTTGCCGGCACCGACGAGAAGCACGGTCTTGCCCGAGAGTGAGCCGAAGATCTTGCGGGAGAGATCGACGGCAACCGAGGCGATGGAGACGGAACTCGATCCGATCTGAGTTTCACTTCGAACTTTCTTTGCGACGGTGAAGGTGCGCTGGAGAAGGGCTTCGAGGTTCGACTGGACGGCCCCGACCTCACGGGCAATCGTGTAAGACTCCTTGACCTGACCGAGGATCTGAGGCTCGCCAACAACCATGCTATCGAGCGAACTGGCGACGCGGAAGAGATGGCGCACCGCTTCGCGCTCGGTGAACTCGTAGAGGTGGGGACGGATGTCGTTTGGCGGAACGCTGAAATACTCATGCAGGAAGCGAAGGATGTCGGGATGGGCAGCGGGCTCTGCGTCTTGCAAGGTGAGGAGTTCGACCCGGTTGCAGGTAGAGAGAATGAGGCTTTCGCGAATGCCGGGCTGGTGAAGCAACGTGCGGGTCGCGTCGGCGAGCCGTCCGACAGGGATGGCGAGACGCTCGCGGACCTCGATCGGTGCGGTGTTGTGATTGATACCGATCAGGACGAGCCTTCCCTGTTTTGTCGGCTGGGTTGCCTCTTGCGTCGCCGATTGGCGCCCAGAGTGGGTGGTCGGGTTCATGGCGCGGCAAACCTGTGGACGGCGGAGAACTGGTTCGCGGCCCAGACGGCAAGCACGACCAGGAAGACGAAGCTGGAGAGATAGATGGCGCGGCGGCCGCGCAGGCCAGAGTGTCGGCGGATGTAAATCATGGCGACGTAAGCCAGCCACATGGCGAAAGCGAGCAGGATCTTGGGGTCGCGGAAGTAGGATGCGCCGACCGTCACCTGGGCGAGGAGTGAACCAATGAGCAGACCGGCGGTCATGCAGGGCAGGCCGAAGAGGAGGCTCTTCAAGGCGATTTGGTCGGCGGTCTCGAGAGGCGGGAGGCCGGGCAACGTGGGGAGCTTCTGCTTCAGACGGCGCTCCTGAATGAGATAGAGCAAGGAGGCCAGCAGCGACAGGATAAGAGCCGCGTAGGCGGCGAGGAGAAGACCAACGTGGAGGACGATCCAGCGGCTTTGGAGGAGCGGTAAGATGGACGCTTTTTGACCGGGAGCGAAGGCGGGGATGAGGCCGAGGAGAAAGCACACGGGTAGAATGAAAATCCCGAACGAGACAGTCCGATAACTCCAAAAGGTGACGAGGAAGGCGAGGGCCAGGAGGAGGCTGATGAAGGACTGGGTCTCGTGAGTGTCGACTGGTAGCCGATGATGAGCAGCGCTAAGCATCTCGGTGAGCGCTACGAAGTGGAAGAGCGCGGCGGCGATCGTAGTGGGAATGGCGACGTGACGCCATTGCGGGCGGTCGTAAAGGGCGGCAGGCAGGACGGCGAGCGCGGCGATGCCGTAGAGGAAGACCGCGAGTCTAAGCCACAGGAGGGACATACTTTGATTTCCGCGACTGGTGGGAAATAGCCGCAAACTTCGAGTATATCGTGACAGTGATAGCGCCGGATTGGCAGTTGCTTAACCGCACCAGCCCTATCGAATGCAAGACGTGGATTATACGCGTCCCACTGGACCGATCGAATGCCGGACCGATTTGCGCGAGAATAGGACTGCGCGGCGAATCACTGTGGTGGTGCATGGTACGTATCTGGGTGTAGTTCGCGGACGTGTCGCTGGGCTTGACCTTACGGTCTGATCGGTCAGGTCAGCGGACATGGCATAACGGGCCGTACCCACCGAGCTCGCGCGATGGCCTGGAGACACACCGGCGGCATGGCCGGTAACGTACTGCTCACGAGCAAGGAGAGTTGAGTTACAGGACCGCAGGCGAGGGTTGGAGCTCAGATAGGCAGCGCAGTTCGGTCGGCAAGAGGCAAGCGAGTGGCTCTCAGGCGACCGATGCAAACAACAAACGGAGAATGCTGGAGAATCGATCGCCGGAAAACCGGGAGGAGCTCCATGCATTCTCCGGCGTGTATCAAGCAGCGGAAAACGGAAATTCGGTCTATGCGACCACGTCAATGCCCATCGAACGAGCGGTTCCGCGGATGGTTCTGGCGGCCGCTTCGACGGTGGCGGCATTCATGTCCGGCATCTTCTGAGTGGCGATCGCGAGAATCTGCTTCTCGGTGACCTTGCCTTTCTTCTCCTTGTTCGGAGTGCCGGAGCCCTTCTCGATGCCAGCGGCCTTCAGCAAAAGGACCGGAGCCGGAGGCGTCTTGGTGATGAAGCTGAAGGTGCGGTCAGCGTAGACGCTGATGACGACCGGGACGGTGAGGCCGGTGAGCGCGGGATCCTTGCTTGTACGCTCGTTGAACTGCTTGCAGAACTCCATGATGTTGACCTGCGCCTGGCCAAGCGCGGGGCCGACAGGAGGTGCAGGGGTGGCCTTGCCGGCCATGATCTGAAGCTTGACGTATCCAGTGATTTTTTTCGGTGCCATTGCTGTAAATCCTCTTTATGCTTCTAGCGCGAACACGGGTGCTGCGATGCCGCTGCTGAATGGGTGACGCTGAACTGTCTGCTGCAAGGACGAGCTACTCGTCCACTACCTTGTCCACCTTGGAAAACTCAATCTCGACCGGGGTGGAGCGGCCGAAGATGCTGACCATGACTTTGAGGGTCTGCTTGTCCTCGTTGATATCGTCGACCGCGCCGGTAAAGTTGGCAAACGGACCCTCGTTGATGCGGACCTGTTCGCCCTTTTCGAACTTGACCTTCATGCTTGGCTTGTTGGCCATAGTTTCGGAGCGGAAGAGGATGGAGCTGACCTCCTGCTCGGAGAGAGCGACCGGGTTGTCGCCGGTGCCAAGAAAGCCAGTAACGCGTGGCGTGTTCTTGATGACGTGCCACAGGTCGTTATCAAGTTCCATCTCGACGAGAACATAGCCCGGCAGGAAGACGCGCTCGATGGTGTACTTCTTGCCATTGCGAAGCTCGGTGACCGGCTCGGTCGGAATCATGATGCGACCGATGCGGTTCTGGAGGCCAAAGGCCATGATACGGCTCTCGAGAGACTCTCGCACCTTGCGTTCGAAGCCCGAGTAGGCGTGAATAATGTACCACTTGAAGTTCTCGTTGACCGGCGGCGCGAGGTGCTCTGCGGACGGATCTGCCTGAGGGTTCTGCTCTTCCGGATTTTGCTCTTCTGCCGCCATCGTTGTGCCTTTTCCGCGCATCTTCACTTCACTTCTTTCTACCGGTCTTACACGGAGATACTGATTTGCTTTTAGCGCTTGGTAAGGCTGTGCAGCAGGGCTTCGATCGCCCGGCCGATGATGTTGTCGACGAGCCAAAAATAAGCCGCGAAGATGAATACGGTGATGAGAACGACTGTCGTTACGGACTGCACCTCAGTCCTCGACGGCCATACTGCCTTCCGCATCTCGCTACGGACATCCCTCAGAAAGCTTGCCAGGCGTTCCGGCTGTGCTTTCAGCTGCTGCAGGCCGGTGCTGGATTGTTCGGTTACCGCTATCGTCTTGGCCATCATGCCGCCTCAAACCTTCTTGTTGCCAAACTTATGTTTATACCCAGCTTCGCTATCGGACAAACTGGCGGGGGAGCTCGGATTCGAACCGAGAAGTTCGGTTTTGGAGACCGACAGTTTAACCGTTGAGCTTACTCCCCCGTGGTGCGAAATGAGGCCTCTTCCGCCGCATTCCCAATCCGGCGGTAGGCTACTTCGTTTCCTTATGATCGGTGTGTTTTCGGCAGGTGTTGCAGAACTTCGAGAACTCAAGCCGGCCAGTCGTCGTCTTCTTGTTCTTCGTCGTTGAGTAGTTCCTGTTCTTGCACTCCGGGCACTGCAGTGTGATGATTTCGCGCATATGTCTATCCTAACCGATTTGGCACCGCTGGTGGATTTTGCTGCCAAACTCTTCAATTTGACTTGAGGCCGCCGGGAAATATGTCTCCGGCAGCCCTCGTTATTCTTGAACTACAAAAAACAAGAGACTCTGTTGTGAAGCGCTTTCTTTACTTGATGATCTCCGAGATGGTTCCCGCCCCGACGGTCCTGCCGCCTTCGCGGATCGCAAAGCGCAGACCCTTCTCCATGGCAACTGGAGTATGCAGAGTGATCTCAAGCTGGATGTTGTCTCCCGGCATACACATCTCGGTACCCGCAGGCAGCTTCGCCGAGCCGGTCACGTCCGTCGTCCGGAAGTAAAACTGCGGGCGGTAACCATTGAAGAACGGAGTGTGGCGTCCGCCCTCTTCCTTCGAGAGCACGTAGACCTCGCCCTTGAACACCGTGTGCGGCGTGATCGAGCCGGGCTTGGCCAACACCATGCCGCGCTCCACATCTTCCTTCGCGATGCCGCGTAGCAGCAGCCCGGCGTTATCGCCAGCCAAACCCTCATCCAACTGCTTCTTGAACATCTCAACGCCGGTGCAGACCGTCTGACGGGTCTCGCGGAAGCCCACAATCTCGCAGGCCTCGCCCACCTTCACCTTGCCGCGCTCGATCCGGCCCGTGACCACCGTGCCGCGGCCTGAGATCGAGAAGATATCTTCGATCGGCATCAGGAACGGAAGGTCCACCGCGCGCTCCGGCTGCGGAACATACTTGTCCACCGCCTCCATCAGCTCGTCGATCTTGGCCTCCCACTGAGCTTCGCCGTTCAGCGCGCCCAGGGCAGAGCCGCGGATGATCGGAGTGTCGTCGCCCGGATAGTCGTACTTCGACAGCAGCTCGCGGACCTCCATCTCCACCAGCTCGATCAGTTCCTCGTCCTCAACCGCGTCGCACTTGTTCAGAAACACCACGATGAACGGCACGCCCACCTGGCGAGCCAGCAGAACGTGTTCCTTGGTCTGCGGCATCGGGCCGTCGGTCGCAGCAACCACAAGAATAGCGCCATCCATCTGCGCCGCGCCCGTGATCATGTTCTTGATGTAGTCCGCGTGGCCCGGGCAGTCGACGTGCGCATAGTGGCGATTCTTGGTCTCGTACTCCACATGCGAAGTGGCAATCGTGATGCCGCGCTCGCGCTCTTCCGGCGCATTGTCGATCGTGTCAAAGGACCGGAACGTGTTCTTCGGGTTGTGCTTCGACAATACCTTCGTGATCGCAGCCGTCAGCGTCGTCTTGCCATGATCGATATGCCCGATCGTCCCAATGTTTACGTGCGGCTTCGACCGGTCAAACTTTTCCTTGCCCATAACTCTCTCCGTTGTTCCCTTGCTTCGTTGACAGTTGACTTCTAAATTCGCGGCTCATGCGCTTACTTCGCGTTCAATTCTTTGCCTTGCACTTTGGCGATGATCTCTTCCGAGACCGAACGTGGCGCCTCTTCATACTGCTTGAACTGCATGGAGTAATTCGCGCGCCCCTGCGTCGACGACCGCATGTGAGTGGCGTATCCAAACATCGTGCTCAGTGGAACGGTTGCCCGTATTGCTTGTGTCGTACCGACCATCTCCATGCCTTCGATACGGCCACGGCGAGAGTTGAGGTCGCCGATGATGGTGCCCATGTACTCTTCAGGAACGGTCACTTCGACCGACATTACAGGCTCAAGCAGCACAGGCTTCGCTTTACGCGCGGCCTCCTTGAAGGCCATGGAACCTGCGATCTTGAATGCCATTTCGTTCGAGTCGACATCGTGATAACTGCCGTCGTAGAGCGAGACCTTCACATCGACCATCTCGTAGCCGGCGAGAACACCACGCTGCATGGCGTCCTGTATGCCCTGATCGATGGGTTTGACATACTCCTTTGGAATCGCGCCGCCCTTGGTGTCGTTCGAAAACTCATAGCCCTTGCCAGGCTCGTTCGGCGAGATGCGGATCTTACAGTGGCCGTAGTTACCTGATCCACCCGTCTGCCGGATGTACTTGCCCTCCGCATCCGAGTTCGCGCGAATCGTCTCGCGATAGTTCACCTGCGGCTTGCCGACATTGGCCTCAACCTTGTACTCGCGCATCATGCGGTCCACGATAATCTCGAGGTGCAATTCGCCCATCCCGGCAATAATCGTCTGCCCCGAATCGATGTCGGTGCGTACGCGGAACGTGGGATCTTCCTGCGCAAGCTTGGCAAGCGCCATGCCCATCTTTTCCTGGTCTACTTTGGTCTTCGGCTCGACCGCAACCTCGATCACGGGCGCGGGGAAGTCGATCGACTCGAGCACTACCGGGTGTCTGTCGTTACAAATTGTGTCGCCGGTGACAAGGTTCTTCAGGCCGACCGCGGCGCAGATGTCTCCCGCCAGAATCTCGGTGATCTCTTCGCGCTTGTTGGCGTGCATCTTCAGCAGACGGCCGATGCGTTCGGTCTTGCCGGTCCGCGGATTCAGGACCGAGTCGCCCGTCTTCAACTGGCCCGAGTAGACGCGGATAAAGATGAGTTGGCCGACAAACGGGTCGGTCATAATCTTGAAGCCAAGCGCAGAGAAAGGCTCGCTATCGTCGGCCTTGCGAATTACCTCTTCTTCCATGTTGTCGGGGTTGTGGCCGATCATGGGAGGGATATCGAGCGGACTTGGCAGATAGTCGACGACTGCATCGAGCAATGTCTGCACGCCCTTGTTCTTGAAGGACGAGCCGCAGAGCACCGGGAAGATATTCATCGCAATGGTTGCCTTGCGAATGCCAGCCTTAAGCTGAGCCTCGGTTGGCTCCTGGCCCTCGAGATAAAGGTGCATGATCTCATCATCAGAGTCGGAGACTGCCTCGATGAGGTAAGCGCGTGCCGCTTTGGCCTTGTCGAGCAGGTCGGCGGGAATCTCTTCCACCGAATACTCCGCACCCATGGTCTCGTCGTGCCAGTAGATCGCCTTCATCGTGACCAAATCGACCACGCCGAGAAACTTCGCTTCCGCGCCGATCTGAATGTTGATGGGAACCGCGCGAGCGCCCAGACGATCGACGATGGTTGAGGTCGCATAGACCGCGTCCGCTCCGGCCTTGTCCATCTTGTTGATGAAGCAGATGCGCGGCACCTTGTACTTGTCGGCCTGGCGCCACACGGTCTCGGACTGTGGCTGCACACCGGCGACGGCGTCGAAACAGGCGACTGCGCCGTCGAGCACGCGCAGGCTGCGCTCTACCTCGGCCGTGAAGTCGACGTGACCCGGTGTGTCGATGATATTGATGCGGATGTTCTTCCAGGTGCAGGTGGTCGCAGCCGAGGTAATGGTGATGCCGCGCTCCTGCTCCTGCTCCATCCAGTCCATGGTCGCAGTGCCCTCATGCACCTCGCCGATACGGTGCGTGATGCCCGTATAGAAGAGGATGCGCTCGGTCGTCGTCGTCTTGCCGGCGTCGATGTGCGCCATGATCCCGATATTCCGGCAACGATTTAGAGGTGTAGTGCGTGCCACGGTCTTGTCTCTCATCTGCGGGCTGCTGCCCGCGGTATAAAAAGCCTTAAAACAGAAACAAATAATTACCTGGTGAGAAGCGTTCTCTTTACCACCGATAATGCGCGAAGGCCTTGTTCGCCTCCGCCATGCGATGAACATCTTCCTTCTTCTTCATCGCGGCGCCACGGCCATTGGCCGCATCGAGCAGTTCGGCAGTCAGCTTCTCCACCATGCCCTTTTCGCCGCGCGCCCGGCCGTACGTCACCAGCCAGCGAATGGCGAGCGAGGTGCGCCGCTCGGGGAGAACTTCAATGGGGACCTGATAGTTGGCTCCGCCGACGCGACGGGACTTGACTTCAAGCAGTGGCTTGCAGTTTTCGATCGCCTTCTTGAACAGCTTGAGGGCCTCGTCGCCACCCTTCTGCTCGAGATTGGTCATGGCCGTGTAGAAGATTCCCTGCGCGGTCGACTTCTTGCCGCCCCACATCATGGAATTCACAAACTTGGTAACCAGAGTGGAGTTATAGACCGGATCTGCTGCAACTTCACGCTTCGCGATGTAGCCTTTTCTTGGCATTGCTCTCTCTTCTCGTCTTCCTCCAGCTCCGGACTTCTCAAGAGCTGGACTTGAATTTTTCTTCGTGGCCACCAAGACTTCCGGTTGGCGATTTCGACTTCGACAAAATGTCAGGGACTACTTGGCTGCAGCCTTTGGACGCTTTGCGCCATACTTCGACCGGCTCTGCTTGCGATTCGCCACGCCAACCGAGTCGAGGGTGCCGCGTACGACGTGATAGCGAACTCCAGGAAGATCCTTCACGCGGCCGCCGCGGATGAGCACAATCGAGTGCTCCTGCAGGTTGTGGCCGATGCCCGGGATATAAGTCGTCACTTCAATTCCGTTGGTAAGACGGACGCGGGCGACTTTGCGCAACGCCGAATTGGGCTTCTTCGGGGTCTGGGTGTACACACGGGTGCAAACGCCGCGACGCTGAGGCGAACCCTGCAGAGCGGGGCTGGCGGTCTTATAGCGAGTGGGCGTGCGGCCCTGTTTTACGAGCTGATGGAACGTAGGCACTGGAACTCCTTAGTAAATGCGCGCAAACCTTGCAACAAACGACGGACAAATCAGGCGCCAGGAGGACATATTCGTATCTTTTGCCGTACACGCAAAAGCATGAGAACGCTGAAGCGTCTCTCAAACGAAGATCTCCCCTGCTGTTGCGTCTGTAAACCGGTACAACAAACCAGACGTAAACAGTCGACGGTGGCCGAGCGCCTTCCCAAAATTACAGGGACGAGCCGACTCCGTTTCGCTGTCCCGGCCCGCATAGCCCATCCTTTGGATCCCATAAGGGTGGAGGGTGTCGCAGGCACGATTGCGAAAGGCCGCAGACAACATAATTGAGCCGATAAACCAGACGACCCAATCACTCTGCGGTGAATCTCTTATATCCAGTGTAACGCAAACTGCTTTCGCTGTCTTGCAACAGCGTTCATCATCAGGCTTGCGCGGGCTTTTCTCCACCCTCCCTGCCAGAGGTCTCCCAACGGCACGGACCGGATACTCGCGGAACCTTCTAACAATAGCAATCCCGCTGCCTCTCGTCAACATCTTATGCAGTTATTGGTTGACTTTTCTTGCGAAGGGCCTGCTTGTTGGCATCAGTAACGTGATCAGTCACTGATCGGGTCGACTGATGACACATGCTAGGCTTTTCGCATGACCATTGCCGCATGCTGCAAATACTCTTCCTCCTTCAAGTTGATTGTCATCACGGCAGCTCTCATTTCCTGCACTGCGGTATACGGCCAGGCTCCTGCGCCCACAGCGAAAGAGGCAAAGGATCCAAGAATCGGCTCACTGATCGAGAGTCTGCAGAAGACCAAGACGCCGACTTCGGCAGCCATCTCGCCCGATGGAACAACGGTTGCATGGTCGGTCCGCGAAGGGGACGGCTCGAAGATTCACCTGACCGAGGTTGCTGACCCTGGCAAGGACAAGATCGTGAGCACAGGATTAAAGCAGACCGACTGCGGAAGCTCCGATCCGAAGTGGTCCCCCAATGGAGAATCGCTCGCCTTTGTCTCGGACTGTACAGCGGCATCGGACAAGAGCGGGCAGGAGCAGGTATTTCTCTGGTCGAAGAAGACCGGGGAAGCAAAGCAGTTCACGCACCTCACGGGAGGCATCGATTCGCTAGCATGGTCGCCGGACGGTAAGACGATCGGATTTCTGTTCGTTGAAAACGCTACCCGCAGTGCGGGGGCGCTCGCAGCGATGAAGCCGTGGGCCGGCGTCATTGGTGAAGATGGAGTTGAGATTCAACGGGTGGGTGTCGTCAAGGTAGAGGATGGCGCGTTTACTCAGATCACGCCGCCGAACTTGCATGTATATGAGTTTGACTGGTCACCGGATTCGAAGGATCTGGCGTTTGTCGCTGCGAATCCTCCGGGCGAGAACAACTGGTGGGTTGCCCAGCTATACACGGAGGCCATTGCCAGCGGTGAGACGAAATCGATTCTTGATACCGCCGCAATTCGGGGCTCTCTTCACGGGTTGCAGATTGCCGTACCGCGATGGTCTCCCGATGGGAAGCAGATTGCGTTCATCGGCGGATTGATGAGTGATCAGGGCGCTACGGGCGGAGATCTTTATCTCATTCGGGCGTCCGGGGGCGAGCCGAAGGATGTGACGCCGGGAAGGGCTGCTTCGATCTCGTACATTGCGTGGCTTGGGCCGCAGCTTATCGGCATTGCGGAGCATGTGGGCGGCGATAGTCATCTCACAGCACTCGATCTGGCGACGGGGCAGGATAGTCCGCAGGTCAACGTCACCTTCCCGGAGTCGATCGGCGCGGGCGGCTTTGCGATGAGCGTTTCGGTCTCGAATCAACAGAACATTGCGTTGATTCGCAGCTCGTTCGAGAGGGCGCCTGAGGTCTGGGCGGGACCGGACGACGATTTGAAGCAGATTACGCATTTGAACGATGGGCTGAAGCCGGCGTGGGGGAAGACCGAGAACGTCGAGTGGACCAACCAGGGGTTCAAGGTGCAGGGCTGGTTGTTGTATCCGGCGAACTACGATCCCGCGAAGAAGTATCCGCTGATCGTGAGCGTGCATGGCGGACCGTCGAGCGCTGTAACGCCGCGCTGGCCGGGAGCCGGCTATGGCGGGGTGCCGTTTTCGGCGCTGGGATACTTTGTGTTCATGCCGAATCCTCGCGGCAGCTATGGACAGGGCGAGAAGTTCACGCAGGCGAACGTGAAGGACTTTGGCTATGGCGACCTGCGCGACATTCTCGCCGGAATGGATGTGCTTGAGAAGCGTTTCCCGATCGATAAGAACCGCGAAGGGTTGACTGGCTGGAGCTACGGTGGCTTTATGACGATGTTCGCCGTGACGCAGACGACACGCTTCAGAGCGGCCGTCGCTGGCGCCGGCATCAGCGACTGGCAGAGCTACTATGGCGAGAACTCGATCGATCAGTGGATGACACCGTTCTTCGGCAAGAGCGTGTATGACGATCCTGCGGTGTATGCGAAGAGTTCTGCGATCGACTACATCAAGAACGTCAAGACGCCGACTCTGGTGGTGGTTGGAGATCGCGACGGCGAGTGTCCCGCTCCGCAGAGCTTTGAGTTCTGGCATGCACTTAAGGCGGAGGGCGTGAAGACGCAGCTTGTGGTATATCCGAACGAGGGACATGGATTCCGTGATCCTGCGCATCGGCGCGATGTGCTGGAGCGGGCGTTGAATTGGTTTGAGACGGAGATGCCCGCGCAGTAGGGCAACGCCGCGGCAGGGCCTTTCTGCGGCGAAGTTTCACTTGCGGCGCTGCCGGACTGGTTGCCAACCGCGAGCGGAATCGTCCAATAGGCACACGGACGATTTGCTTCCCGTGTGCACAGCTTTTACACTATGGGTTCAGCTACTCAGCGGTTGCGGTGTGACCGTTCAGCTTGAGTTCCGGTTGGACGGGGAGGTTCAATGCGTCGGTTTGTCACGTTCTTCTTTTTACTGCTTTTCACCATTCCATTTGGCGCATCGATTTCGGGTTGTTCGAAGAAGTCTGTCACTACGTTTTGCAACGGTGGTGATACCGGAGTTCCCGTCGGCCAGGTGACGACGATTACGCTTCAGCCCAGGATCTATGGGATATCGCTGAACTCGGCACAGATCGGTCAGGTCAGTGCTCCCGTGGCGACGGACTGCAAAGGCACGACGGAGAGTGCCGGCAAGTACACGTACGCGACGTTCGATGCTAACGGAACACCGGATCTGACCATCGCTGACGTGAATCCCACGACCGGCGCGGTGTGCGGGGGCACCTGGAACCGCAACACGGGCGGCGGCATTGCGGATTTCACTACCTGCATGGCGACCGGCAAGAGCGGAACGGCCTATGTCGTCGCGAGCGCCCAGGGAGCAAGCAGCAATCCTCTGCCGATTTACGTTCATCCTGTGGTCACCAGCGTGGTGCTTGGACCATTGTCGACGGACTGTGTCAACGATCCGGCGACAAATTGCAGTCCTGCTGCGTTCATTAACACGCAGACCACCTGCACGATCAATTCGGCCACGGGATGCTGCGCGACGCCGGTGACTTCGGCGGCCGCGTTCGCAAGCGCGAACAGCTGTGTTTCGCAGGGAGTGACGGGACAGTTGGCGGCCCGGGTGTATGCCGGAACCGGGGCATCTCAGTCCAACATCAGCTGCCAGGTTGGTCATTTGACCTATACTCCGCAGATCGCTTCGGTGGTGACGATCGATCAGAACGGAGTAGCGACCGCGCAGAAGCCAGGCTCGACGGTGATCACCGCGGGCATTGCGAATGCGGGCAGTTCTGCAGGCTTCTTCTCGACGTGTCCGCCAGTCTCGATCACACTCAGCGTTCCGGGAGTCAACAACACAGTTACGAACAGCGTGGTGGTGAACCAGAATTTTACGCAGCCGATTACCTCGGTTGCGGTCGACAAGAACAATGTCGTTCTGACCGGGCTTGCCCTTGAGTTCGAATCTACGACGCCGACGACGATTCCAGCCGGCGTTGGAACGGTGACGCCACTCTTTCCGGGTGCCGCGGCGATTACCGCGACTTGCCAGCCGCCCACCTGCAATCCGTCTCCCTTCAACCAGATCGGCCTGTTTGGCAATGGCACACCAGTGACCTCCAATGAGGTCACGGTGACGACTCCGGGAAACAACAGCACGAATCTGTACATTGCCAGCACAAACTCGCTGTTCCTGGTGCCGGTCGACTTTACCCAGAATGTGCTTGGGTCGCCGGTACGTCTGCCGTACCTTCCGAACTCGATGGTGATCAGCCAGGACGGCACCGCGATCTACATGGGCAGCGCGTTCGAGCTGATGACCTTCAGCGCGACGACGAACACCCTGGCCAAGGAAGATCCCACGGTGACGGGTCAGGTGCTGGCTGTGTCGCCCGACGGCACGACGCTGGTGATCAGCGATCCCATCCGGCAACTGGTTTACCTGTACAGCGCGGTGACCAGTACGCCGACGTCCAGTTCGAGCGGCACCAGCACGAGCGCACCGCCCAGCAGCACGACAGGAGTGTTGACGCAGTACGGCGGCGTGGGCACCCACGCGGTATTCACTCCGGACAGCTCGACCGTGTACATCACGATGGGCAATTACAACCCATCGACGGGGGTGACGACGCCGAACAATCAGTTGCTGGTCCACTCGACGTTTACCGGCTGGTATGCGACCTCCTCGTCGCAACCCACGAGCAACGTCGCGCTGGCGGTGCCGAGCGTTGGCGCGTTCTTTGCCGGGGTTCCGACCACGGCGCGTTCGTACTGCCCGGAGACCACGGTTTCGACTACGAATGGGCAGACGACAAGTTCCTCGACGACGACGAATACGTTTTATCCGGACGCGGGCGTGGCCGGTCCGCAGACCGACCAGATTGCTACGACCAACGACGGATTGCATCTGCTGGGCGCGGCGGTTCCGGCCGGAGGGACGGCTGCGAACTTCACGGACTTTCTGCTGTCCAGTCCGGGCGTTGGAAACGCTGCCGGCCTGCCGGTTGGAGCCTGCCCGTCGGTCCTGACCGGTTCAACACAGCCGGTGCAGTTCGGAGCAACCCCGGCGTTTACCGGCGCGCTGGCGGGCGTCACGGCAACGGCGATCACGGGGGTCGATCCGACCTCGGACTCGAAGATCGCGTTTGTGACCTACACGGGCAGCGGCGGCGTGGTGCCGACGTATACGCCGCAGGCTGCGGGCGCGGGCACGTTGGGGAGCATCCCGCTGCAGACGTCGGCCTTCGGCACTCCTATCGCTCCGGTGGCCGGAGTGGTGAGCGCGGACAACCAGACGTTCTATGTAGGGACTTCGGGAGACAATGTGGTCCACCTGATCACCAACGGCAGCAGCGGGTACACGGACACGACGACACCGATCGCTCCGAAGCTTACGGATTCGAATGGGAACATCGTAACGCCGAACCTGCTGGTACTGAAGCCGCGGAAGACGACCTCCTAAGCGGTTCATGGTTGAGTCAACGGAAAGCCCTCTCCGACGGAGAGGGCTTTTTGTGGTCCGATTTGGGCTCTGCGGGGGTGAGGAGACCCACCCCCCCTCCCCCCATATACCTTGTTCGTAACCTGTTTACTTTGAGCTGGTTGCGAAAATCGGGCAAGGCTAAGATCTTGATTGCAAAGCGGATATCTATCAAAATATAGAAGATAAAGAGGTTATATCCGCTGCCAACCCGTCCCTGCGTCGCTACCGAGGAGACGGTCATGAAGCCTTAACTAGCCAAGAAGTGACGGTAGAGGTGCCTGAGCGGTGGAGACATGGGCTACGTTCTCTTTTCACGCTCTGTTTCTATTGTACCAAGCGGGAGCAAACTACTACGCCACTCGATTTGTGCAGGACTGGAGCGGGTTTGGCCGGTTTTGGGGCTTGACAAGATTTCGGCGGGGGCCGGGTGTGGAAAAGGCGGCTTTTCCCGCCTGGAGGTCCTGGGATGCTCGAATAGGTCACGCGACAGTTATGAGCGGGTTCTGTTGGGAGCGGAGGACAGGGCAAAGGCGGAATGCGGGGGTTTCTCCACTCCGCCACGCGATGAAGCCGCGTGGCTGCGGTCGAAATGACGATTGTTGTTCGGTGCGGAAAAGCAGATCGAGGATTTAATCAGAGGAAGCTGCTCGGGCGGCGAGGGGCGGGTCAGGCGAGGCGCTTTTTGAGGAGGTCGCGGGCTATGGCGTCGAGGACGCCGTTGAGGAAGTGGATGGATTCGGGGGCGGCGAAGCGGCGGCCTATTTCGAGCGACTCGTTGATGATGATGGCGGCGGGAGTGTTGGGGAAGCCGAGCATTTCGGCTACGGCGGTGCGGAGGAGGTTACGGTCGACGACGGCCATGCGCTCGATGCGCCAGTTCTGGGCGTGGGCTTCGATAAGGGCGTCGACTTCGGGCTGGCGGGCGGATGCGATGCGATGGAGGTCTTCGGCGAAGCTACGGGTTTCGAGGTCTACGTCTTCGACGGAGGCCCAAAAGAGTCTGGCCACCTGCTCGGGGGTCTGCTTGCCGAGGTCTCCCTGGAAGAGCATCTGCATCGTGAGTTCACGTGACTTGCGGCGAGTGCCCATTATTTGTTGCCTTTTGGTGAAGGAGCGGGCGGAGCTTTGTCGGATCCCACACGTTGCGATGAGACCGCAACGTATGGGGCACCCGGGGATCTATCCAAGGTTTCAGAATCGAGATGCAGGGTATTCGATCTTTGCGCGGCGAGCTTGCGTTGGATGGAGACCATCTCGATGGCTGCGATGGCGGCTTCGAAGCCTTTGTTTCCGGCTTTGAGTCCGGCGCGATCGAGGGCTTGCTCGAGGGTCTCGCAGGTGAGGACGCCGAAGGCGTGGGGGATGCCGGTTTCCTGTTGGGACTGGCCGATGCCGCGGGCGACTTCGGTGTAGATGGCCTCGTAGTGGGCGGTTTCGCCGCGGAGGAGGCAGCCGAGGGTGATGATGGCGTTGAATTTTCTCGATTCGGCGAGGGTGCGGGCGGCGGAGGGAATCTCCCAGGCTCCGGGGACGCGGACGATCTCGATGTCCTGCTTCGCTGCGCCACTCCGCTGCAAGGCGTCGAGGGAGCCCTGGAGGAGGCGGTCGGTGATGACGGTGTTCCAGCGGGTAGTAACGATGGCGAAGCGCATGTTGGCGGCGCTCAGGTCGCCTTCGATAGCGGAGGGTTGGCCGTGGAGAGGATTCTCGGACTGCCAGAAGCCGAGGATGAGGCCGGGTTCGTCGCCGGTGGCGAGCTGGACGGTGAAGAGGCGGGAGTTCCAGTGGGTCGATTCGGGGTTCGATAGGAGCGCTGGAATCTCTTCGGTGCGGTAGCCGGCGAGCATCCATTGGTGGACGGCGGCGTGGATGGCGTCCAGTTGCGTGACCTCGATAAGGATGGGAGGCACGGCTGGGGGACGGCCGGTGACGAATTCGAGATTGCCGATCGGGGCGAGGAAGGGCGCGCCGCGGCCTGAACCAATTGGGTCGGCCCAACCGCTTCCCTGCTCAAATCCGAGGCTCGCAAAGAGACTGGTGAGGCGGTCGAAGGCGCCGGACGACGGGATGGCCGCGATCAGCGTGATTCCTTTAATCATGGTTCCTCTTAAGCATGATTCGATTGTATCGTCTGGAGTTGCGGATAGATTGGGGAGGATGAATGACGTACGAGACGCTGCTGTGGGAGGTGAAGGATCAGGTTGCGAGAGTGACGCTGAACCGGCCGAAGGTGCTTCATGCGCTAAGCGCGCAGGTGTTCGACGAGCTGGAGCGGGTGTTCATGGCGATGGCGGCGGATGTGGGAGTGAGGGTCATTCTGCTGACGGGCTCGGGAGAGAAGGCGTTCGCGGCGGGCGCGGATATCAGCGAGATCACTGGGCTGGCTGCGGCGGAGGGCGAGGCCAGAGCGCGGCGGGGGCAGGAGGTGTTCCGCATGATCGAGACGTGCGGGAAGCCGGTGATTGCGTGCGTGAACGGATTTGCGCTGGGTGGAGGATGTGAGTTGGCGATGGCCTGCACGATGCGGCTGGCGAGCGAGACGGCGCGGCTGGGGCAACCGGAGGTGAAGCTGGGGCTGGTTCCGGGCTATGGCGGGACGCAGCGGCTGCCGCGGCTGGTAGGGCAGTCGATGGCGTTGAAGCTGATGCTGACGGGAGAGATGGTGGGGGCGGTGGAGGCGCTGCGAATCGGGCTGGTGGATGAGGTGGTGCCGGCGGAGCGGCTGATGGAGCGGGCGGAGGCGGTGGCGAGGACGATTGTGGGGATGGCTCCGCTGGCGGTAGCGGGGTGCCTGGAGTCGGTGCGCTGGGGGGGAGAGCTGGGGCTCGATGCGGCGATGGATGTGGAGGCGGAGATCTTCGGGCGGCTGTGCGGGACCGAGGACAAGGAGGAGGGGACGAAGGCGTTTCTGGAGAAGCGCGGGGCAGTGTGGAGGGGACGGTAGGGTGAGACAGGGTGGAGGGGATAGTGGAGAGGGTTTAGAAAGCGGGCGGGGCTTGGGGCTTTTGGCCGCAGGAGTTTTCGCGAGGGTGATTTTGCGCTTTGGAACGGTAAGGCGCGTTGATATGCTGGTTGTTGTGCGCGGATACTTTAGGCTTCTTCCTCTTTTGCTGGTGCCGGTGACGTTGATCGGATGTGCTCGCAGCGTTGCGCCTACCGCCTCGGAGGCGAGGGCGCTGGCGGCGGAGCGGCGGCAGGAGGCCGAACTGGCGCGCCAGCAGATGGAGCTGATTCCTCCGCCATCGAAGAGCCGGTACATGGCGGTAAAGAGCCTGTCGATGTGGGAGAACCCGTATCTGACGGTGCAGGGCGGCATGGTGACGCTGCATGTGATGGCGGCGGATGCGAACACGAGCGGGTTGGGGGTGGGCGGGATACTGCGGCCCGTGGGGGCGCGGCGGCAGGATTTGAATGTGCGGGTGAGCGATCTGGGGACGGCGCTGAATGCGATTCCGGCTAATTGGTGGCCGTATGGGCGGGTGGTGGCGGTGGAAGAGGCGCATGAGGTTCCAATTCGGGATCGGGCGCAGGTTCGGCGAAATCTGGAGAGAGTGGTGGGGCTGCTGAACGACCTGGGCGTGGTGGTGTATGAGTGGGGCGATAACGGGCGGAGTTAGTGCCTGAAGGATTCCGTCCTGCCGGACGGGCCCGCTACGCGCGGCGCGACCACTTCGTGGTGTGTATACCGGTCAGGCGTTGCTGACTGCGGAGGGCCTCCCGATGATCGGCGGCGGGCCGTCCGGCAGGAGACCGTACGCTAAGATGCTTGGACAGGAATGTTCGAGGCGGGGGAGCGATTGCATCTGCATACGACGGCGCTGCTGGTGTTCTGTTTTTTCTTTGCGCTGGTGACGGTTGCCGGCTTCTGGGCGGCGCGGTGGCGGCGGCCTAAGGCGGGGATGGGATCGCTCGAAGAGTGGGGACTGGCGGGGCGAAGTTTTGGGACGTGGGTGACCTGGTTTCTGATCGGCGGCGATCTGTATACGGCGTACACGGTGATCGCCGTGCCGGCGCTGCTGTATGGCGGCGGGGCGATGGGGTTCTTCGCGGTGCCGTATGCGGTGATTGCGTATCCGTACATGATGGTGGTGCTGCCGCGGCTCTGGACTGTATGTCACCGGCATGGTTACATAACGTTCGCGGACTTTGTGGGCGGGCGGTATGGGAACCGATGGCTGACGATGGCGATTGCGCTGACGGGAGTGCTGGCGCTGATGCCGTATATCGCGCTGCAACTGGTCGGGATCAAGGTGGTGATCGGGGCGATGGGAGTGACGGGCGAGTGGCCGCTGGCGGCGGCGTTCGTGATTCTGGCGGCGTATACGTATTCGAGCGGGCTGCGGGCGCCGGCGGTGATCGCAGTTGTGAAGGACGTGATGCTGTATGTGATGGTGATCGCGGCGGTGATCGTTATCCCGGTCAAGCTGGGCGGCTTTGGGAAGGTGTTTGCGACGGCGAATGCGCTGCTGGGGATGCATCATCCGGCGGCTACGATTTATCTGAAGCCGGGGCAGTTTATGGGGTATTCGACGCTGGCGATCGGGTCGGCGATTGCGCTGATGCTGTACCCGCATACGGCGACGGCGGTGCTGAGCGCGCAGAGTGCGAATGTGGTGCGACGCAATGCGGCGATGCTGCCGGCGTATAGCTTTCTACTGGGGCTGGTGGCGCTGCTTGGCTATCTTGCGCTGGCGGCCGGTGTGGTGACAAAGGATCCGAACATGGCGGTGCCGCTGCTGTTCCTGAAGATGTTTCCGGAGTGGTTTGCGGGGTTCTGCTTATCGGCGGTGGCGATTGGCGCGCTGGTGCCGGCGGCGATCATGTCGATTGCGGCTTCGAATCTGTTTACGCGGAACCTGTATGGGGCGATGGTGCGTGCGCCAATGAAGCCGGAGCACGAGGCTCGGATGGCGAAGGTAGTGTCGCTGGTGGTGAAGTTCGGCGCGCTGGTGTTTGTGCTGAAGCTGCCGGCGACGTATGCGATTGAGATGCAGTTGCTGGGCGGGATCTGGATGGCACAGTTGTTTCCGGCGGTGGTGGTGGGGGTGTTTACGCGATGGCTGCATCCGTGGGCGCTGCTGGCGGGATGGGCGGCGGGGATGGCGAGCGGCACGGGGATGGCCTGGGCGCTGGGACTAAGGAGTTCGGTGTATCCGCTGCACTTCGCCGGAGGGACGTATGCGATGTATGCGGCGGTGCCGGCTTTGCTGCTAAATCTGGTGGTGGCAGGGGCGTTGACGGTGGTGTTTCGGGCGGTGGGAGTGAGGTTGGGAACCGATGTCACGGATGTTTCGGCGTATGTCGGTTGATGGAACAGTGCCACGCAATGAGACCGCGTGGCTGCTGTCGAAATGACGACTTCTACCTGATGCGGTTGGCGGGTCGGGGACTCAGGTCGCGGGCTCAAGCTGAAGACCCAAGCCGAGGGCTCAATCAGAGTCTCCCTGGCTGCTTCGGGTTAAGACGACGTGCAGGGCGCTTTCGGTCGCGACGTGCTGCGTACACTGGTAGCCGAGTTTGACTGTGTCGATGCCGGAGAGAAGGTGCTCGCCTGCGCCGAGAAGGACTGGTGAGACGGCGAGATGCAGTTCATCGATGAGGCCTTGGCGAAGATACTGCCGGATGGTGGCGACACCGCCGCCGAGCCGGACATCCTTCCCGGCTGCCGCTTCGGTGGCACGGGCGAGTGCGGCTTCGATGCCGTCCGTGACGAAATGGAAGACGGTTCCTCCTGCCATGGCGATGGAGGCGCGCGGGTGATGGGTGAGAACGAAGACGGGCGTGTGATAGGGCGGTTCGTCACCCCACCAGCCCTTCCAGGAGTCGTCGGGCCAGGGTCCGCGTACGGGACCGAACATGTTGCGGCCGAGGATCCAGGCTCCAATGTTGGCGAAGCCGCGTGACGCGAAGTCGTCGTCGATGCCTGTGGAACCGGCCTCGTGCCCCTGCATCTGCTGGAAGGTCCGGGTGGGAAAAAACCACTGGAATAATGCGAGGCCGCCTACTCCGATGGGATTCTGGAGGTCCTGATCGAGGGCGGCGCCGTAGCCGTCGAGCGAGATGCCGAAGCTGTGAACACGCAGTTTAGCCATAACCGCCTTTCTTTACTCGATAGATAGTAGCTTTAAGATGGTTTACTTCTGAGAGGTGCTCTGTTCATGAGAGGTGTTCTGCTCGCTGGGGTGAGCGGCGAGCCACTTGTCGAAGGGGATGCTGAAGGCGAAGAGTTGTTTTTTGCCGTCGAGGGTGTGGACCATTTTGACGTAGAGCTGGGCGCCCTGGAGAGGCTTGTCGTCGAGGCCGCGGATGTCGTAGAAGAGGTATCCGGCGAGTGTGCTGTGGGCGTTGACGGTGGTGCCGGAGAAGCCGAAGTCCTGGTCGTCCCTGGTGATCTGCTTGTCGACGGGCTTGCCGTGAATGGTGATGGGCGGTATGGGCAGCGGGAGGGGAATTCTGTGGCCGGCGGCGCTTTTGAGGCTGAAGAGGCGGCGCTGGAGGTCGTCGTCATTGGCGGCGGGGATCTTGTCGTTGTTGGCGGAGAGGAACTGAATGCGGGCATCGTCAAGCGAGAGAGCGGAATCGCTGTCGTTGGTGAAGATGACGCGGATGGGCAGAAAGCCGTGCTGGATGTAGGGAAGGCGAAAGAAGTCGCAGTCTTTGGGGTCGGTGCAGGGGTCGGCGGCGACGGTGACCTTCTCGCTGGCGTGGGTGTCAGAGGCGAGGTATTGGCCTGCGGGTTTGGCGGGCGGGGCTTTTTTGCCGGCGGCATACACGGGGGTGCGGGCGGCTAACAGGAAAAGGCAGACGGTTATTAATCGTGCGGGCGTTACTACTGCAAGGGGATTTTTGTCTGAAAGGTAAGACTTCATGGCCAAGTTGATTATGATCTTCGCTGGGGCGCGCGGTAAAGCGAGAGGACACGAACGACGGTGATGTGGGCGTACAGCTTGCTGGTGATGGCCGCGCTGATAGTGGGTGCGCCGTACTGGCTGATGCGGATGGCGACGAGCGGACGGTATCGCGCGGGGCTGGCGGGACGGCTCGGGCGGGTTCCGGCAGGTCTGCGTGCGAAGGCGGCGGGACGCAATGTGGTGTGGGTTCATGCGGTAAGCGTCGGCGAGGTGATGGCGGCGACACGGCTAGTGCAGGAGCTTGAGGATGCATTACCGGGTTGGCTGGTCGCGGTGTCGACGACAACGGCGACGGGACAGGCGCTGGCGCGGGAGCGGTTTGGGAGCGCGCGGGTGTTTTTCTATCCGCTGGATTTGGGGTGGGCGGTGCGGGCGTATTTGAAGGCGCTGCGACCGAAGATGCTGGTGCTGATGGAGAGTGAACTCTGGCCGAGGATGCTGGTGGAATGCGGACGGGCCGGGGTGCCGGTGGCGGTGGTGAATGCACGGGTGAGCGACCGGTCGTTTGCGCGCGGGGTAAAGGTACGCGGGGTGTGGGGACGCTTGCTTCGGCGGGTCGACTTGTTTGCGGCGCAGAGCGAAGAGGATGCACGGCGGCTGAAGGCGATGGGAGCGTCTGGCGACCGTGTGCGAGTGGCTGGGAATCTGAAGTACGACGTGCGGGCTCCGCAGCGAAGCCGGGTGGCGGAGCTGATTCGCGGGGCCGTGGGCAGCAGGCCGGTTGTCGTGGCAGGAAGTACGACGGAGGAGAAGGGTGAGTCGGAAGAGTCTGCTCTGCTCCGCGCATGGGAGAAGGTCGTGACGGTGATTCCGGGGGCGGTTCTGGTGGTGGCGCCGCGTCATCCGGAGCGATTCGGTTGGGCCTGCTCGGTGATGGAAGAGCATGGGACGGTGAGAGCGACGGAGCTGCTGGCAGGAACCGCGGCGGCGGTAAAGCCGGGCGGGAATATTCTTCTAGATACGATTGGAGATCTGGCGGCTGTGTACGGGGTGGCTGAGGTGGCGTTTGTGGGAGGGAGTCTGGTGGCGAAGGGTGGGCATAATCCGCTGGAGCCGGCGCAGTTTGGCGTGCCGGTGGTGATGGGGGCCTCGTATGAGAACTTTCGCGATGTGGTGGGAGGAATGCACGCGGCAGATGGAATCCGGATTGTGAAGGACGGGGATGAACTGGCCGCCACTCTGATCGAGTTACTGCGGAATCGCGAGGCCGCGGATGCGATGGGGGAGCGCGGGCGGGGGGTGTTTGCGTCGCAGGCAGGAGCGACGGCGCGGGTGGTGGGGATGTTGACGGCGTTGCTGCATGAGAGAGCGCTGCGGCTGGAGACTAAGGTGGAACCATGAAGAAGGTGCGAAGACCGCTTCTGCTGCCGCTGACACCGCTCTATCGCGCGGCGCTGGCGGTGAAGGAGAGGCTGTTTGGGTGGGGATGGCTGCGGCAGCAGCGACTGGCGGCGCCGGTGATCAGTGTGGGAAGTCTTTCGGCGGGCGGCGCGGGCAAGACGCCGGTGGTGCTGATGCTGGCGACCATGCTGCGGCAGCGCGGCTATGCGCCGAGGATCCTGACGCGAGGGTATGGGCGGACATCGAAGAAGGTGGCGCGGGTGGAGGCGTTCGACGATCCCAGTCAGTATGGAGATGAACCGGTGTTGCTGGCGCAACGGTCGGGAGTTCCTGTGTATGTCGGCACCGAACGATTTGCAGCCGGCACGATGGCGGAGCAGGAGGAGCCGACGGACAAGCTGGTTGTGCATGTGCTCGATGATGGGTTTCAACACCGGCAATTGGCTCGCGACGTGGATATTGTGCTGCTGACCCGGGAAGATGTCGACGACAAGCTGCTTCCCGGGGGAAACCTGCGAGAGCCGATCGCGGCCTTGTCGCGAGCGGATGTCGTGGTGCTTCGCGAGGAAGAGGCGAACGGGCTGCGGAGTGTGGTGGCGAAGATGTATGGGCCGGGCAGGAAGCCCGCGATCTGGGTGATCCGGCGGCTGCTTAGCCTGGGCGAGGGCGGTGAAGTGGCGCTGCCGACGATGCCTCTGGCATTCTGCGGAATTGCGCGGCCGCAGGGCTTTTTCACGATGCTTGCAGGACATGGATATGAACCGGCGGGTACGGTGGTCTTCGCGGACCACCATGCGTACGGCGAGGAGGACGTCACCCGGCTGCTGCGAGAGGCCAGGGAGTGCGCGGCGAACGGGTTTGTGACGACGGAGAAGGATGCGGTGAAGCTTACCCCGCTGCTGCGCGACCGGCTGGAGACGGTTGGGCCAATCGTGGTGGCGCGGCTGCGAGTGGAGTTGCTGGAGGAGAAGAATGCGGTTCTGGAGCTGGTGAGCATGGTGGGGAGGCTGGACCGGCGGCGGCGATGACAAGCGTGCAAACATAGTCTCCTGCAGCCGGCACTACTTAAGGGCTTTGCAGCGCATCCTACGGAAGATGAAACAGGCGGAAGATGAAACAGGCGGAAGATGAAACAGGCGGAAGATGAAACAGGAGAAGGTGATTCGATGAGTGATGCAGAGGAGTTGAACGAGAGGTCGTATCCGCGATCGCTGGTCAAGGGATTGCTGGCTGGATTGATCGGCGGCCTGGTGGCGACGGCGGCCAAATCGGTTGCAGAGAAGATCTATCCACCGCGGACTCATGGCGAGCCGGAGCCTCCGGCGGTGCTGGCGGAGAAGGTAGCCGGGCATGAGCTTACGGGCGCACAGCAGGCGGTTGCGGCAGAGGCGATCCACTGGGGATTTGGCGCGCTGACCGGGGCGGCGTATGGCGTGCTGGCGGAATATTACCCGGCGGCAACGCAGCAGGACGGCGCGGCGTTCGGGACCGCTCTGGATTCACTGACGCACAAAACCGCGCTACCGGCGCTGGGACTTTCGTCCGAGCCGGGAGAGCAGACCATGCGGGAAAAGACCAGCGAGATGGCGACCCATGTGGTGTATGGAGTCGTGACGGAGACGGTGCGGCGATTTGTGCGGAAGATGCTGGCCTAAGAACCTGTCCAGAGACTACGGAACGCGCGATTGGCGATGGAGAAGAAGCCAGAAGCAAAGACGAAATGCGGGGGTTTCTCCACTCCACCGCGCGATGAAGCCGCGCGGTTCCGGTCGAAATGACGACTCTTTACATGACGACTCTTCACAGTTTCTGGACAGGTTCTAAGTCACGCTGAGATGCTCGGTTTCAGCGATCGCGCACCAGGAATGATTTGCCCACAGACGCTCAGCGCCGCCGTAGCGGGAGGCGAAACCAGTGATGACGTCTGCTGTCTGTGCATCGACCTGCGAGGCATAGCCGAGGACCAGTTTCTGTTTGCTTTCGAGTGAGTCTACCTGGCAGAGCACAGGGCTGAGCCTATCTTCCGGTGCGATGGCGCGGAGGGTTTCGAGATCGGCAGCCGCGTTGGATGTGGTCGCTGCGTAGGGCAGGTCCTCGTAGAAGGCGACGGGACGAGCGGAGGTGAACGGTACTGCTGCTTCTCGCACGGTGAGGTGATCTACGTGGCGGCCGAGAGCCGCGGGAAGAACCAGAACATCCATCGCGCCCAGGTCTGCCTGCTGCGTGAGGGCTTTGCGGATCTTCTCGATGGCGGGGTCGGCTGGATTTACCGGGGTGCTGAAGACTGCATCCGTACCGCAGCGGAGGCGGATGGGCGCGTCTTTGAGGTTAAGATCGACCATGCGGAGTTTGCTCTTGGCTCCCCTGGGAAGGTCCTGGGTGAGCCGGCGAACAAAGAGTTCGTCTTCGCGGAGACGCATGGCGGAGACGTAGGAGAGCTCGTCGTTTTCGTGGACGAACGCGGCGTCGGAGTAGGGAGCGTGGCGGCTGCGGGTAAAGATGTTGAGCAGCGTGATGGTATGGCGCGCGATAAGCCAGTTGTGCATGGCGATGGAGAGCGAGAAGGCTGCGTCGTCGCGGTGCGGGGAGAGGATAAGGATCTTCAGCTGCGGCTCCGAATGGTGCTTGCGATGTCGGTGACGATGATGCGAGTGCGTGATGCGGCTGCTGGAGTGCCGCCTAGACGCCCTTTTTCATCGGCTCCCAGATGAACTTGTGGATCTGGAGCGAGAGGCGCGCGTCGAGGCCATCAGCCATCATCCATTCGACCAGGATGCGGGGATCGAGGGTGGCATTGTCGGCGGTGCGGAGGGGGCTTGGGGATTTGTTAAACGCGGGACTGAGGAGGACTCCGCCTGCGATGTCATTGAGCCTGTGTTCGGCGATGAAGGTGCGAGCGAACTCGTAGTCTGCGCGGTTGGTGAGGACGAATTTGACCTCATCGCTGCGGGTGAGCGCGGCGAGGTTTTCCATGTGGAAGCTGTTGGCGGCGGAGCCTGCGCCGGGGCACTTGACATCGACGATCTTGTGGACGGCTTTGGGGAGATCGGCGAGTGGGCGCTCGCCGCTGGTCTCGATCATCAGGGTGTAGTTGGCGAGGAGAAGGCGATCCATCAGTGGGAGGAGTTCTTTCGCCTGAAGCATGGGCTCACCGCCGGTGAACTCGACGAGGCGGCAGGGTGCGAGCGCTTCAATCTGGCTGACGATCTCGTCCTGGGTGTACGGCTTGCCTCCGGTGAAGGTGTACTCGGAGTCGCACCATGCGCAGCGCAGGTTGCAGCCGGCGAGGCGGACGAAGATGCAGGGCAGGCCGGCGAAGGAGGATTCGCCCTGAACGGATTTGTAGAGTTCGATGAGGTGCATGGGTGTGGCTGATCAGTGACCGGGGCTGAGCGACGTTGATTCGCTACTCGTAGTAGCGGGCGAAGCTGGTATCGGTCTCGTAGAGTGTGCAGTCTTTGACGCGAACGCGGCCGGAGGTCATCTCGTGAACCTGCGCGCTGGTCTGCTGGTAGAAGTAACGGGCAAGATTTTCGGCACTGGGATTCAACTCTTTATCGAAGGGCTTGAGGTCGTTGATCATGAAGTGGTCGAGGTATTCGACGGTGGGGCGCATGACCTGCTTGAGCAGCTTGAAGTCGAGGAGCATACCAGCCTCGTCAAGCTCTTCGCCGGTGAGGGTGACGAAGACCTTGTAGTTGTGGCCGTGCGGATTTTCGCACTTGCCACGATAGTTGCGAAGGTAGTGGCCGGAGGAGAAGCCGGCTTCTACAGTTACTTCAAACATGATTCCTTGATTCCCTTCGGGGCGCTGCGCGACGGCACAGTTTCGGTGTGAAAATGGCCTGCACTGATTGTACCGTTTTGCGAGTGGTGCGGTCTGCGCCGTAGATGCTCAGGATACCGGCTTCGAGCGCTATGAGGAGGCTGTCGCTACGTCGCAAGGATTGTCTCTATCCTGCACGGCGGCTCAGGGGCGGCGGCGTTTGGTGCGGCGTTGTTCTTCGGCGCGGCGCTCGGCCTGTTCGAAGAGCGCGGAAAAGATTCCGCCAAGGGCGACAAGAAGAGCGATCACAAAGAGGCCGAGACCCATGGTTCGCCAGAGAGACATGTCTCCCGGCGAGCCGGGCTGCTGGGCGATGTTGGTGTACGAGACACCACACGAGATCATGGAAAAGAGAACGAGGGTGCCGGAGAGAATGAAGAGATTGCGTCCCATGAGTTGCAATTCCATTCTACGGCGGGCGCAAACCTTCCGGCGAGTGGCGGGAGGAGACAGAAGAGCCCGCTTCGGGATTCGAAGCGGGCTTGCGCGGTTCGGTGCTAGTAACGGGTTACAGTGCGATTCGGCGTGGCGAGGTCGTCGCCTGTGGTGGCGGATTCGCGATGATCAACGACGACATTGCGGTCGGTGGACAGGTTGCGGTCGTCAACCATGTTGCGGTTGTCGATCGTATTCGGATTGACCTCCCGGTTGCGGTCGCCGACGCCGTCCAGATTGCGTTCGTCAACCACGTTGCGATCGTCACTCAGGCGGTTGGAGTCGAAGGCGGCTCGCCGGGCGTGAGCATCGTCTTCAGAGCCTGCTTCGCCGGTGGAGGAGATATCGCGCGCGCCTGTCTCCTTGAGTCCGTGCTTGGCCGCGTCGATCTGCTCGGAGGTATCGCAGTGGACCGACAGCAGCGTTCCGCCGCCCTTGACCGCGCCTTCGTAGCGCTTGGCTTCGTACTCGGGGATGCCCATGCCGACGAGGGCTCCGACGATACCTCCTACCGCTCCGCCGACTCCCAGGCCGGCGAGTGCGCCCATGATGGGGCCAGCGGCGATGAGCGGTCCTACGCCGGGGATCGCGAGCGCGCCGATGCCGGCCAGCAGACCCAGAGTGCCACCGATGACGCCACCGGTGGTAACCCCGGTGGCCGTGCCTTCGGGAGCCTTGGTATGCTTTTCGTGGGCGAAGGCGCGGGTGGTTTCATCGTCGGGAAGAAGGACAGAGATAGCGGCGTTGTTGAAGCCTTTGCCGATGAGGTGATCGACGGCTGCTTCCGCTGTGCCGGGAGTGGCGTAGATTCCGAAGACTGCGATGTGTTTGCTGGTCATATGTGTTGCTCCTTCACTGCGCGTTTTCGTAGAGGGACTCAGATTGAAGAGTGTGGATTGAAATCTGCTATTGCTTGACGGTGAGCTGGTTGTTGACCTTATCAGCCGAGACCACCGACGCTGCGTCGGACGCGACCTGCTGCTTCTCCTGGTTCGATTTGACCGGACCCTTCAACGTGACGGCGCCGTTGGAGGTGATGATCTTGACGTTGTGCGCGTAAGTGGAGAGGTTCTTGTCCGCGATGATGGCACGGCGAATTCTGGCGGTCGTCTGGAGGTCGGGCTTTGCATTCGGCTGATTGTCGGCGGTGTCGTTGTGTTGCTGATTCTGTCTGGAGTTGTCGGGAGCAGTCTGTGTGTCGCCCGATTGACCGAACGCAGTTGCAGGCGGGATCGCGCAAAAGCAGCCGGCGAGGACGGTTGCAGCGCAGGCAAGGAGAGGAGAACGAAAACGATTCATGGGAGGGAGGTGAGCCTTTCGCGGAAGATGATCTTCCAGAGCTGCCGGGTAGAGGATTCGAGGAATACTCGATCCTGCAGGCACAGTCAGTATGTGAGATGAAGATCGGAGGGGGTGAGTTGTTCTACCTGTTCGATACAGGTGGAGTTGCGAAGAACTGCTCGACTTCGGCGATCTCCTGGGTAAGGCGATAGGGCGGGAGTGATTCGAGGAAGATGCGGCCGTAGCGCTGGCGCTGGATGCGGGGGTCGAGGAGCATGAGGACGCCGCGGTCGTTGAGCGAGCGGATGAGGCGGCCGAAGCCCTGCTTCAAGGTGATGACGGCGTTGGGTATCTGATAGTCGAAGAACGGCTTGCCGCCGAGCGCTTCGATGGCCTCCATGCGGGCTTCGACGATCGGGTCGGTGGGGACGGCGAAGGGGAGACGGTCGATGATGACGCAAGAGAGCTGCTCGCCCTGCACATCGACGCCCTGCCAGAAGCTCGAGGTGCCAAAGAGGACGGCGTTGGGGGTGTCTCTGAACTGCTGAAGGAGGACGTGGCGTGGGGCGGTGCCGTGGAGGAGCAGCGGGTAGGGAAGCTGGGCGAGGAGGCGCTCGTAGGTGTTGCGCATTTGAGCGTAGCTGGTGAAGAGGCAGAAGGCGCGCCCGTGGGTGATCTCGAGCACGCGGCGGATGCGTTCGGCGGCGCGTTCGGGGAAGTCTGGCTCGCGCGGGTCGGGCATGTTGGGAGGAAGGTAAAGGAGCGCCTGCTGCTCGTAGTTGAAGTGCGAGGGGACGATGAGCTCGCGGGTGGTGTGAAGGCCGAGGCGCCTGCGGAGGTGTTCGAAGCCGCCGGAGACGGTGAGGGTGGCGGAGGTGAGGATGACAGAGTTGTAGCTGTCGAAGAGCGTGGAGGTGAGGAGTTCGGAGACGTCGATGGGTGTGGCCTGCAGGTGCGTGTGGAAGGCTAAACCCGCCCTCTGCGATGAGGCCGCAAAGGATGGGGCGCCCGGACCTCCGGAGCGAGCTAGATTCTTGACTCCGCCCGCGGTTCGGCGCTCGATCCAGAAGACGGTGTTGCGGTCGGGGGATTCGAGCAGGAAGGTCAGGTGCGCGCGGATGTCCGCCGTGCGTTTGCGCAGGCCAGAGGACTCTTCGACGTTCTTGAGGTGATCGAGTTCGCCTTCGAGGCGAGTCAGCGCGTTGAGGGTCGCGGTGTAGGTGTCGCCGGACTCTTCGAGGAAGGCTTCGCGATGGGTGAAGGGGATCCTGCTTCCCGTCGCGTTGGGAGTTCCGACGGGGTCGGACGGTAAGACAGAGAAGAAGAGGCGCGAGCGTTCCTTGAGCGTGGCGCAGGCGTTTTCGATGGCGCTGGTGCTGGCTTGTTTTGCCTTGAGCATCATGTCGACGTCGCGGGTGAGCTCGTCGATGCGTTGGGTCGAGAGGCCGATGCCAAAGTAGTTGCTGGCGATCTCTTCGAGCTCGTGAGCCTCGTCGAAGATGACGATGGCGGCCTCGGGGAGGATGCCGGCGTCGGGCGCATTGGCGGCCTGCTGCTTGATGTTGAGATCGGCGAAAAAGAGGTGGTGATTGACGATGACGATGTCGGACTCGAGTGCTTTGCGGCGCATCGCGGTGACGAAGCAGCGCTCCCAATCGGGACAGGTCTGGCCAAGGCAGGCTTCAGTGCGGGCGTCGAGCTTGTGCCAGAGGGGCGATGCCTCGGGGAGATGGTTGAGCTCGGCGCGGTCGCCAGTTTCGGTGGTCTTCTCCCAGGTGGCGATCTGGTGGAACTGATCGATCTCTTCGAGTCCGTTGAGCAGCGGATTATCGCGCAGTGCGTAAAGCTTATGGCGGCAGAGATAGTTGGCGCGGCCCTTCATGTAGCAGACCTTGAGTGGGCCTAAGAGCGATTCGAGGAAGGGAACGTCCTTGAAGTAGAGCTGCTCCTGGAGGTTTTTGGTGCCGGTGGAGATGATGACGCGCTGGTTGCGCTCGCGGGCGAGGCGCAGGGCGGGTAGCAGGTAGGCGAGTGTCTTTCCGGTGCCGGTGCCGGCTTCGACGATGAGGTGACGCTTGTCTTTGAAAGCAGACTCGATGGCACGGGCCATGTCGTATTGGCCTCGCCGGTATTCAAACGATAAGGATGAGCGGGAGAGAATGCCGCCCTGAGCGAAGAAGTCGTGGAGGTTCGGGAGCTTGTTGAGCGGAGCCTTCTGTTGAGCAGCGTCGATTTGGATTGGGGAGGACACAGGAGGGCTGTGTCCATGATATGCGGTTGCTCGATTTGATCGCCAGCTAAGTAATTTCGCACATCTTCTCTATCGCATAATCCAACTCCTCGCGGGTCGCTCCTTGAGGATGGCGCATCCACAGAAGGGCTGGAAAACTAGGGGATGCCGGCCGCCACCATATACCGTCAACCCTCTTAGAGGCTTCCATCTCAGATTTGGTCCAAGATGCTAAATCCTGCCCATCAACTGCCTCAAGGAGAATGTCTCTAGCAAAGTTGTTCGTCACCAAGACCACCAGCGTAGGCCTATACGATTCGATTTCCGCGCGGAGAGTAAGAGTAGCCAAGACCTTCTGCTCAGCAATCAACTTGGCCGATGGATTTTTTGTCGTCATTCCTATTTTGCATAGGTTGGTCCACGCAAGATTTGATCGTGAGTCAGAGCCCATCTGCTTACTGATTTTGTCTGCAAAGGGCCAGAATGCCCCACAGCTTAGGCCTGCGAAAAGGTCAGCCGCGTAGTTTTGATGGAGTTGGAAAGTCTGATCGAAATCAGTTCGATCGTCAGAACTGTCGGTCACAGACTTAAATTGCCCTCTCGTTGCCTTGCCCACATAGAGAATCTTTGTCTGCTGAACGGCGAAATCGGCAGGCACATGGCCGACAAACAAGCCTGCCAAGTGGTTTGCGTATTCCTGTTTCGCTGAAAGCGATGAATAAAGATCAAACCACTTCTGCCAAAGGCAATTCAAAGTTGAAATATGCATGTCCGATTATGCTCCTGCGGGCCGTTCCATTATCGGGAGCAAAAGGGCGTTGGCGCGGCGATCACTTCACACTCCCTATAATGGAGGATTGAGGCGCTGTGGCGTCGAGAGAAGGCACGGCTATGGCGCAACGGGATGATAGGAAGCGGTTAGGCAAGAAGCACCGGCAGGCGGCTACGCGGCCGAAGAAGGGGCGTGCGCCGAAGGCTACACCGACGACGGGGGCGGTCGATCCGCGCAAGAGGAAGGTGCTTTCGACCAAACGGGCGGCGGCGGATAGGGCTTCGCGGGTGACGAAGCAGTCGCCGGAGCGGGAGAAGCGGCGGACGATTCGTCAGGACGGGGCGGTTTCGGGGAAGACTCCAAAGGGCACGGCTCCGAATAGTTCTCGCACGAAGCAGGTGAGGCCGGCGGACGGGATTGTGGGGCGGCAGACGCCGCGGTCGGCGAATGTGGCTGGGCGGGAGCGTATCGGCGAGGACCTCGAAGACTGGCGCGAGGTAGAGTTGCTAGCCTCGCAGATGGTGACCGACACGGTCAGCGCCGATGCGCTGGAGTTGCCGCTGATAGCGATCTGCGGACGGCCGAATGTGGGCAAGAGCACGCTATTCAACCGGCTGACGGGCTCGCGCCGATCGATCGTGGGGGATGAGCCGGGGATTACGCGCGACCGCATCTACGGGGAGATCGAGTGGATGGGGCGCGAGGCTCGCATCGTGGATACGGGCGGCGTGGTGCCCGATGATGAGGCGCTGATTCCGTCGGAGATCTTTCGGCAGGCTAAAGTGGGCCTGGAAGAGGCGGACGCGATTGTGATGGTGGTGGATGGGCGGACGGAGCTGGCATCGCCCGATATGGAGCTGGCGCGTCTTCTGCTGCGTGGGGGCAAGCCGGTGTTTCTGGCGGTGAACAAGATGGACACCGAGGCGATGCAGGTGCAGGCGGAGAACTTTCGCCGGCTGGGATTCAAGAACGTGTTGCCGATCTCGGCCGAGCATGGGTCGGGCATGGGCGACCTGCTGGACGCGGTGTTCGAGGTTCTTCCGGAGGTGGTGGAGATTGTAGAGCCTGAGGTGATGTTGACCGAGAACGATGAGGCGGAGGAGGACGAGACCGGGCCCGACTTTCTGCCCTCGGCTGCGGCTACAGTTCTGCCGCCGGCGACGCGGGTGCGAAGGCTGCGATCGCATGGAGAGTACGAGAGTAAAGAGACAAAGATTGCGATTATTGGTCGCCCCAACGTTGGAAAAAGCACACTTCTGAATGCGCTGACCGGAAGCGAGCGGGCGATCGTTTCGCCGATTGCGGGCACGACGCGTGATGCGGTCGATGAGGTGGTGGAGCGCGATGGTCATAACTTCCGGTTTGTCGATACGGCGGGCATTCGACGCAAAGGCAAGACGAAGTTGATGGCGGAGAAGCTGTCGGTGATCATGGCGCGAAAGCACCTGGAGGCGGCGGACGTCTCGTTGCTGGTTATCGATGCGGCCGAGGGAGTTGCGGCGCTCGACGCGAACATCGGCGGCTACGCGCATGAGAGCGGGCGCAGCGTGATCATCGTAGTGAACAAGTGGGATCTGATGACGAAGACCGGACGCGATGGGATGCGCCTGTTCGACGGCAAACCTCCTGCGGACCAGAAGGTGTACGAGCAGAATGTGCGGGACAAGCTGAAGTATCTTGACTATGCGCCATTGCTGTTCATCTCCGCGTCCGACGGTAAGAATATCGAGTCAGTCTTCAAGAAAGTGGAGCTGGTGGCGCGAGAGAGACGCAAGCGCGTGACGACGGGGCAGATGAACCGTTTTCTGGAGAAGGTGGACTTCCAGAAGGCTTCGGTGCCGATGAACAAGCGAGTGCGAATCTACTATATGACGCAGGCTGCGGTGGCGCCGCCGACGTTCGTGCTGTTCACAGATAAAGATGTGAAGATGCACTTTTCGTTCGAGCGGTTCTTGGGAAATCAAATTCGCGAGAACTTCGGCTTTATAGGCAGCCCGATCTGGTTCAAGATCAAGGCGCGGAACAAGAAGGTGGAGTAAGACCAGGCTTGGTTTTGATAGCTGACGACTCTCACCCGGAGAATTAATTAGCAGAGGTAGCCATGCAAAAAGAAACGCCCAGCTCGCTACTTAGCTGGGCGTTGTCTGGTTCGGCGGAAAGCAGGCAGCTACATTCCGGCGGGCACGGGGGCTGGTGCAACGCCGTTCTTCTTGGCTAGCCCATTGGCCATTTCGAGGTGCTCCTGCACCACCTTTTCGCCTTTCTCTACGGCGTCTTTAAAGGCCGGGTAGCCCGTCGATTTTGCCTCGGTGCGAAACTCCATCAGGTCTTTGTGATGATCTTCCACCATGGCCTTGATGTAGGCTTTATCGAACTTCTCGCCACTGAGCACGTCGAGCTTCAGCTTTTCTGCTTCCGTAGCAGCGTCGGGATGATCGGGCTTTGAAAGTCCGGCTTCGTTGGCAAACGACTGCATGTCTTCGATCAGTTTGGTGTGATCGTCGACCATCTTTTGCGCGAAGGCTTTCACATCCTCACTTGCTGCCTTCTTCAGCGCAAGTTGAGCGAGGTCGATCTCATCGACGCTGCCCTGGTTGGCTTTCTTGAGGAATTCTGTATCCTGATGGGCCGTGCTGGCCTGGTCTTTCTGTGCGGGGGGATTGGATTTTGCGAAAGCCGGAACACAAACTGAGATCGCAGCTAACGCGAGAATGGCGGGTAAGGCAGCGTGTTTCATTGTGGTACCTCGTCTCTGATTTGAAAGTTCGACCGGCGGTGCAATCGATCTGGACGCGCTCCGCTCGAGAGCCTGAACTCCCTCACTTTAAGAGAGACGCCTGGAGAGCCGTTTGAAGTTGCATTGCGCTGCTTTACAGTCGGCTAGTGAGCGTCGCCGCCCAGCCATTGGTCCCAGGCTGCCAGGGCGCGGTCGCACTGGATTTTATGGCGTTCCTTCTTGTCGCGGATCTTCCTGCGGAGGTCATCTTCAAGGGGTGGCAGGAGGTCGAAGGTGATGTTGGCGGGTTGGAACTTCTTCGTTTCCGCGTGAGTGATGTAGTGGGTCAGCGAGCCGTTGGCGCTCAGGCGTGGTGCGGGTTGGGGATCGTGGCCTGCAGCGATGGCGGCGGCGTAGATACCCGCCAGCATTCCGCTCGCTATGGATTCGGTGTATCCCTCGACTCCGCTGAGCTGGCCCGCGACCATGATGTTCGGATGGGCTTTGAGTTGAAGCGTTTCGGTGAGCAGCGACGGGGCGTGAATATAGGTGTTGCGATGGATCTGGCCATAGCGCAGGAAGGCTGCGCTTTCGAGGCCGGGGATGAGGCGAAGGACGCGCTGCTGCTCTCCGTACTTGAGGTGATTCTGGAACCCGACCAGGTTGTAGCTGTCGGCGCGGAGGTTCTCCTGGCGAAGCTGCACGACCGCATAGGGCCAACGGCCGGTCCTGGGATCGGTGAGGCCGACGGGCTTCATGGGGCCGAAGCGAAGAGTATCGCGGCCACGGCGAGCTGTCTCTTCGATCGGCAGGCAGCCTTCGAAGTACGGAAGCTTTTCGGCAGTACCGGTGGCGGGAAACTTCTCCCAATCCTTCGATTCGACAGCTTCGGCAGTGGTGAGGGCATCTAGAAAGTGCTCGTACTCCTCTTTGGTGAAGGGGCAATTGATGTAGTCGGCGGTGCCTTTGTCGTAGCGAGCGGCGAAGTAGACCTTCGACATATCGATTGTGGTGGCGTCGACGATGGGGCTGATGGAGTCGTAGAAGGCGAGGTGATCCGAGCCGGTGAGGCGCTGGAGCTCCGCGGCCAGTGTGGGCGACGTGAGCGGGCCGCTGGCGAGGATGGTCAGCGTGTCTGGATCGTTCTCGTCGAGCGAGGTGACCTCTTCGCGATGCACCCTGATGCGCGGCTCGGTCGCGATGCGTTCGGCAACGCGTCTGGAGAACTCGATGCGATCGACAGCGAGCGCATGTCCAGCGGGGACGGCGGTCGCATCGGCTTCGGCCAGGAGAATGGAGCCGGCGCGGCGCATCTCCTGCTTCAGCAGCCAGGGAGCGGTGTTCTCGCTCTCAGACTTCAAGGAGTTTGAGCAGACGAGTTCCGCGAAGTCGCTGGTCTGATGCGCTTCGGTGGAGCGCACGGGGCGCATCTCGTAGAGGTCGACCTGGCAACCCCGTTTGGCTGCCTGCAGCGCAGCTTCGGGACCGGCCAGACCGCCGCCGATGATCCTTATGCGCCGAATCAATCTTTGTCCTTGCTGGAGTTCGATTGAGCTGCGAGAGCCGAGAGTGCATCTCCAGAGACCTGCATGCCCTTCCACTCGGACTTCATAACCGCGCCCAGTGACTGGTAGAAGTCTATGGACGGCTGGTTCCAATCGAGTACGCTCCACTCGTACCGAGGACAGCCTTCTTCCACGGCGATTGCAGCGACGCGGGCGAGAAGGGCCTTGCCGATTCCCTTCCCGCGATGCTGGGGTGAGACGTAGAGGTCTTCGAGATAGATGCCGGCGTGACCGCGCCAGGTGGAGTAGTTGTAGAAATAAAGCGCGAAGCCGGCAGCAGTCGCTGCACCGGATTCGGCCCAGTCGGCGATGATGCAGTCGAACCGCTTGGCGGGGCCGAAGCCGTCGCGCAACAGATCGGTCTCAGTGGCGTACACAGCGTCCGGTTCGCGCTCGTAGGCGGCGAGTTCGCGTATAAAGGCGAGAATCTGGGGAACATCAGCGGGCGTGGCAGGGCGAAGAGTGAGATGTGTCTGCATAGAGGCTTGCTTCGATCTTAACCGCAAAGGAGCGGCGCGTGATCGGGCGGCGTGGAGACAGAGATTTGGACCGGAGGAAAGCGCGCGGTTACGGCGCAGGCATGCTCGCAAAAATCGGCCTCTTCCCGCATACAAGCTACCGGGAATCTACAATAGGGGAAAGCACCTCAAGGGAGAAGCAGTGAATCGTGTCGTTGTCACCGGCCTGGGATGTATCACTCCCATCGGCAATACTGTAGCGGAGTTTCGCAGATCGCTCTTCGCTGGCACCACTGGCATCGCCGCGTTTCCGCCCTACCCCGAAGCTCCGGGCGAGAGCCAGGGCCTGCGCTTCACCCAGTCTGCCGCGGTCAAGGACTTCGACCCGCGAGAGCATCTTGAGTCGGGCATCGTCATCTCGACGGACCGTACGACGCAGTTCGCGATTGTGGCTGCGCGGCAGGCGACACTGGAGTCGCAGATTACCAGCCACTACGCGCAGGATAAGATCGCCATCATCGTGGGGTGCGCCTGTGGGGGACGCCAGGCAGAAGAGACCGAGACCGCGAAGCTCTACACGCGGGACGCGCGCGTGCATCCGCTCACTGTGATCCGCACGATGGCGTCGGCGGGTTCGAGCAATATATCCATCGACCAGAAGATCACCGGACCGGTTCTGAATATCTCGACCGCGTGCTCCTCTGGGACGCACGCGATCGGCCTAGCCTTTCAGATGGTGCGGGCGGGCATGGTGCAGGCGGCGATTGCGGGAGGCCACGAAGCTCCGCTCACCTTCGGTTTTTTGCGCGCCTGGGACTCGATGAGGGTCGTCTCTCCGACGCAGTGCCGTCCCTTTTCGGCCGATCGCGATGGCATGACGCTGGGTGAAGGCGCCGCGATGCTGACGCTCGAGACGCTGGAGTCCGCGCAGGCCCGTAATGCGCCCATCTATGCGGAGATCGTGGGCTTTGGGATGTCGGCGGACGCCGCCCACATCACGCAGCCGCTCTCCGATGGGGCAGCGAGTGCGATGCGCCAGGCGCTTGCCGATGCCAATGCGACGCCGGACGAGGTAGGGTACATCAGCGCGCACGGAACGGGCACGCAGGCGAACGACACAACCGAGGCCGCCGCCATTCACCAGGTCTTCGGCCCGCTTGCCTCGCGCATTCCTGTGAGCTCCACGAAGTCATTGCATGGCCACTCGATCGGAGCCAGCGGAGCACTAGAAGCGCTCGCTACAACGCTGGCTCTGAAGGACGGTCTTTTGCCTGCGAACTTTGGGGTCTCGGTGCTCGATCCGGACATTCGACTGGACGTGATTCTTGATTCGTCGCGCAGAGCCAGTCCGAGGATCGCCTTATCCAACTCTCTGGCCTTTGGCGGCCTTAATGCCGTGCTGGCGCTTCGCCCGTACTAAACAGATTCCCCTCGTGTTTTTGATCGCTGTGTAACTTGTACAGCGTCCACACTTACGGCTACCGTAGAGTATGCGACGCAGATACTGCTTTCTACTCCCTGTCTTTCTGTTTTGCCTGCTTCCTGCCGCGCTTCGTGCGCAGGCAAAGATCGCTCTCTACGGAACCATCGGCACGGAGAAGAGCGAGGTGAATAACTCCGGATGGAGCGCCGCTGGAACCTTCGGCATTTACTACGGGCTGGCGAACCTCGGCCCGGTTGCCATTTCGGCGGACCTGCGCGGCGATCTCTCCACCAACATCAACAGTGGACTGATCGGCCCACGGGTCGCGTTGCACTTCCCCCTGTTTCCGCTGAAACCATACGTTGAACTTCTTGCCGGAGTCTCCGCGTACAACACCTCCAACAATGGCGCGAAGAGCTCCACCGACCTCAACTACCGGTGGGTGGGCGGATTGGATACCGCAGTGCTGCCGCATCTTGACTGGCGCGTCGCCGACTACAGCTACAGTGGCGGAGGCATCAGTCAAGGGAACGTCACCCGTCATCCGCAGACGCTGTCGACCGGCATAGTCGTGCGGTTCTAGTCCAGTGCGAGGACCGGACGCGATACCATACTCGCGATGATCTCCGTCCTCATCCTGACCCGCAACGAGCAGCAAGATCTGCCCGGCTGTCTTACCAGCGTCTCGTGGTGCGACGACATTCACGTCTTCGATTCACAGAGCACCGACGACACGGTTTCCATCGCGCGGGCTGCAGGCGCTCACGTTTACTCCCGCACCTTTGACGACTACGCAAGCCACCGCAACGCCGCCCTTCGAACAGTCCCGTTCAAATACTCATGGCTCTTCATCCTGGATGCGGACGAACGGCCTACGCTGGAATTGTCGCGAGAGATGCAGCAGATTGCTGTGGCGGCCCCTGATCAGGTCGCGGGCTTCCGTCTTCGCCGCCGTGATTTTCTCTTCGATACCTGGTTGAGACACGCCCAGATCTCTCCGTACTACATTCGCCTGGTGCGGCCCGAACGCGCGCATTACACCCGCGCGATCAACGAGGTTCTTGAAGTGGATGGGCTGGTCGCCAAATTAAGCTATCCGCTCGACCACTATCCGTTCTCAAAGGGCATCGCGCGATGGGTCGAAAAACATAATCTGTATTCGACGATGGAAGCTGAGTTGATCGTGCGGGAACGGGGCCTTCAGCATCCCTCGCTCTGGACCGCGTTGCGCGGTGCCGACTTCCACACACGCCGGCTTCATCAGAAGGCTATCTTTTACAGACTTCCCGCGCGGCCCCTTCTGAAATGGCTTTACATGATCGTCGCACGGGGCGCTATTCTCGATGGGCGTGCCGGGCTCACCTACGCGACGTTGCAATCGTTGTACGAGTACCTCATCGTGCTGAAGACCAGAGAGCTGCGACGCGGCGGAGCCTGAGCCGCCACGAAACAAGCAGGCTACAGAGGCCACTTCCACTCGCGAATCTCCTTGCTGTCGATACCATTTTCGTGCGCGTAGTGGACGCTTTCAATGATCTGGTCCTTGAGCCATTCCTTGGTGTGAGCTGCTGTCATCTGCAGTCGCGGCACCCGGTCGATCACATCGATGGCCAGATCGTACCGGTCAATCTGGTTGAGGATGGCAAGTTCGAGCGGGGTGTTGATGTTGCCCTTCTCCTTGTATCCGCGCACGTGGAAGTTTTCGTGGTTGGTGCGCTTGTAGGTCAACTTGTGGACCAGGGAAGCGTACGCGTGAAAGTTGAAGATGACCGGCTTGTTCCTGGTGAAGAGGCTGTCGAACTCTCGCTCCGAAAGCCCATGCGGGTGCTCCGATTCCGGCATCAGGCGGAACAAATCTACTACATTCACGAACCGTATTTTAAGATCCGTGCATCGCTCTCGCAGGATCGCCACGGCGGCCAGCGCCTCTTCCGTAGGAATGTCTCCCGCACAGGCGATGACCACATCGGGCTCATCCCCAGCATCGTTGCTGGCGAAGTCCCAGATGCCGATGCCCTTCGTGCAATGATTTATTGCCGCGTCCGTATCGAGATATTGCAGGTGCGGAGCCTTGTCGGCGACTATCACGTTCACGTAGTCGGTGCTGCGCAGGCAATGGTCCGCGACGCTGAGCAGGCAGTTCGCGTCGGGCGGCAGATAGATGCGTGTGATTGCGGGACTTTTGTTGGTCACCACATCGAGAAAGCCGGGGTCTTGATGGGTGAAGCCGTTATGGTCCTGCCGCCACACCAGCGAGGTGATCAGCAGGTTGATGGAAGATATGGGTGCTCTCCAGCGCAGCTCAAGCTTGCTCTTCTCCAGCCACTTCGCATGCTGGTTGAACATCGAATCGATGATGTGTACGAACGATTCGTAGGTGGAAAAGAATCCGTGACGCCCCGTCAACACATAGCCTTCGAACCAGCCCTCCAATGTGTGCTCGCTGAGCATCTCCATCACACGGCCCTCGCGCGATAGATCGCCTCCATCGGAATCCTCGGGCAGGAGCTTCGCCATCCAGGTCTTTCCGTGGCTTCCCTCATAGATCGCCTGCAGCTTGTTCGAGGCGGTCTCGTCAGGTCCGAAGACGCGGAAGGTCGTCATGTTCCGCTTCATCACATCGCGCAGGAATTTCGCCAGCACCTCCGTAGGCGAGAGTTCAATCTGCCCCGGCTTCTCCACCTTTACGCCATAGTCGCGAAAGTCCGGCAGATCCATGGGCTTGCGCAGAAGACCACCATTCGCATGTGGGTTCCCGCTGATCCTGCGCTGTCCCACTGGAGCCATCTCGCGCAGCTCTTCGCTCAGCTTGCCCGATTCATCGAACAGCTCCTCCGGCTTGTAGCTGCGCATCCACATTTCCACCAGCGCCAGGTGCGCCGGGTTGGTCTTCGGATCCAGAATCGGCATCTGGTGTGCCCGCCACGACCCCTCCAGCTTGTGCCCGTCGATCTCTTTGGGGCACGTCCAACCCTTCGGCGAGCGCAGGATGATCATCGGCCACCGCGGACGTTCAGGCTCCGTTCCCGCAGGCGCGCTGCGGGCCTTTCTCTGGATCGCGCGAATCTCGCGGATGCACTTCTCCGTCACCTCAGCCATGAGAGGATGCATCGTCGCCGGATCGTCGCCTTCGACGACATGCGGCTCCCACCCGTAGCCCTTGAACATCCACTCCAGCTCTTCGGGCGTGATCCTCGCCAGCACCGTGGGGTTCGCGATTTTGTAACCGTTGAGGTGCAATATCGGAAGAACAGCTCCGTCACGCACCGGATTCAGAAACTTGTTTGCATGCCACGAGGTTGCGAGCGGCCCGGTCTCGGCCTCGCCGTCTCCCACCACCACCGTAACAATCAGATCCGGGTTGTCGAACGCCGCGCCAAAGCCGTGCGACAAGCTGTATCCCAACTCGCCACCCTCGTGAATCGATCCCGGCGTCTCTGGCGTGCAGTGACTTCCAATGCCGCCCGGAAACGAAAACTGTTTGAAGAACCTCTGCATGCCGGCGATGTCTTCACTCTTATCGGGGTAGATCTCCGAGTAAACACCTTCCAGGTAACTATTCGATAGTGTTGCTGGAGCTCCATGCCCAGGCCCTGAAATGTAGATCAGGTCCAGATCATATTTCTTGATCAGCCGGTTCAAATGCACCCAGGTAAACGTCTGCCCGGGGTCCGAACCCCAGTGTCCCAGCAGCCGATTCTTGATATGCTCCGCCTTTAGCGGCTCGCGCAGCAGTGGATTTTCGAGCAGATACAACATCCCCACGCACAAATAGTTGGAGGCACGCCAATAGGCATCGATCTTGCGCATCTCATCCGCGGAAAGTGGCTGCATTCCGTGAGTCTCTTCCTTGTGCGACTGCTTCGCTTCCTTCGACTTCGTTGCTGGGTTGCTCATGGGCGACTCCTTGGTTTCCGTTGCGTGCATCTGGGATAATTTGCGACCCTTTAAGTTACGAATTAGGTGCCCTGGCAAGGCGGGACACATGCACCGCGACCATCCAGTCCTCTTTTGCTGGAACGACAAACACTTCCGTTCCTGAGTCAGATGCGCTAAGCCGACGTAAGGCATTGCCGGCCTCATCATTCGAAGCGGAGTTGACGGATATCCCGAGAAACTCAAGGCCACTCGCAATCTCAGCGCGCGACCGGCCATCGTGCTCTCCAATTCCACCCGCAAATACCAGTGCGTCCAGTCCGCCCATCAGCGCGGCGAAGGCGCCTACGGCCTTCTTTACCGATCGCGTAAAGACCTGCACAGCCAGCTTTGCCTTCGCATCGCCTCGCGCCGCCGCCGCTCGCACCGCCTTCATCTCGTTCGGCATCTCCGACAGTGCCACGATTCCCGCATCATGGTTCAGCATCTTCTCCAACTCCGTGGCCTTGTCCCCTTCCATCTGTCGCAGCAGATAGAGCACCAGCCCAGGGTCCAGGTCACCGGGCCGCGTTCCCATGACCACCCCTCCGGTCGGCGTCAGCCCCATCGTCGTATCCACGGAGCGGCCATCCACCACCGCCGTCACACTGCACCCGCTTCCCAGATGGGCGATCACCATCCGCTGCGGAAATTCGATTTTCTTCTCCGCTCGTAACTGGCAAACAATCGATTCGCAGCTCAGCCCATGAAACCCATACCGCCGCACGCCCTGTTCGCGATATTCCACCGGGATGGGATAGGTCGTAGCCACCTCCGGCATGGTTTCGTGAAACACCGTATCGAAACACGCGAAGTGGCCAACCTCAGGAAACGTCGCCATCATCTCCCGTATTACCGCGATCGCGGCAGGATCATGCAGCGGCGCGAACTCGATCGCCTCTTCGAGATCCTTCATCACCTGATCGTCGATTCGGACGTGCCGGTTCAGCCTGGGCCCGGGATGCACCACGCGATATCCCACCGCGTTGACCTTCGGCAGCGCCGGTCCGCTCACCGCCTCTGCCACCAGTCCGATGGCTTCGATTCCCGTGGCGGCCCGTACCTGTCCACGCCCGCCGGTCAAATCCTGACCTGCCGCATCGCGAAATACGAACTCCGGCTGGCCGCCGCCGATGCCGCTCACCTCCCCCTCAAAGAGCGACCGCGGCTCATCCCGGCCAGCGTCGAATATTGAAAATTTGATGGAAGAAGACCCGCTGTTGATCACCAGTATGTGCATCGCCCTCCGCTCCATACAAGTTCCAAGCCACACTCCTACGGTACACCCCGACTGTGTACGGGTTGTGACAACCCTTTCTGCGAAACCCAGCCGCTCCCCCGAAAGTCCCATATCCGGGACGCACAAATCTGCTTACGCCCATCTAAACTCATCTCATGTGCGGAATTGTCGGTTACATCGGTCCTCAGTCTGTCGTCCCCGTCATTATTGAAGGTCTTCGCCGCCTGGAATACCGCGGTTACGACTCAGCCGGTATTGCCGTGGCCGGCGGTCCGGCGGGACTCGAGCTGCGCCGCGCACCGGGCAAGCTGCGCAACCTCGAGAATGTCATCGCCGGCTCGCCCATCGAAGGCAGCTTTGGCATAGGACATACCCGTTGGGCCACGCATGGCCGACCGACCGAGGAAAATGCTCATCCGCACCGTGACGGCAGCGGCACTCTGGTCGTCGTGCATAACGGCATCGTCGAAAACTACCTGACGCTGAAGAATGCTTTGATCGCGAAGGGACACACGTTCGTATCCGAGACCGACACCGAGATCATCGCGCACCTTATCGAAGACGAGCTTAACCTCGCCGCCGCCGCAAAATTCAACGGAGCCGCCAAAAGCTCGGGTGCCCCATCCTTTGCAGCCTCATCGCAAAGGGTGGATTCCTCCGAGGCCAACGCCGCCGAGGCCGTCCTCACCCTCCCGGACACCGACAACAGGCCCACTATCCCGCTTGAAGAAGCCGTCCGCCGCGCCGTCAAGCGCATCACCGGAGCCTTCGCCATCGGCGTCCTCTCCGCCCACGAGCCCAACAAGCTCGTAGCCGCCCGCATGGGCCCGCCCGCCGTCATCGGCATCGGCGAGGGCGAATTCTTCCTCGCCTCTGACGTCCCCGGCATCCTCCACCATACCCGCAACATCCACTTCCTCGCCGACGGCGAAGTCGCCGTCCTCACGCCCTCCGGCGTCATGCTCACCGATTTCCACGGCGCAGCCTTGCCTCTGAAAGTCCAGCGCATCACCTGGGACCCCATCCAGGCCGAAAAAGCCGGCTACAAGCACTTCATGCTCAAGGAGATCAACGAGCAGCCCCGCGCCATCCGCGACACCACCCTCGGCCGCGTCTCCCTCGACACCGGCCGCGTCTTCCTCCAGCAGATGCAGATCACCGACGAAGACTTCCGCACCGCCAGCCAGATCACCATCGCGGCCTGCGGCACCTCCTGGCACGCGGGCCTCGCCGGCAAGTTCATGATCGAGCGCCTCGCCCGCCTCCCCGTCGATGTCGACTACGCCAGCCAGGACCGCTACCGCGCCCCCCTCTCCGCCCC
>Ga0080006_1106156_pt1 | contig 85690 bp, 68 predicted proteins | sample RS3BMetagenome_FD_69209 | JGI IMG/M metagenome (GOLD analysis project Ga0080006, IMG submission 69209) | Ferric oxide microbial mat and aquatic microbial communities from Rainbow Spring, Yellowstone National Park, USA - RS3B (SPADES... ... | reverse complement strand
GGGGCGTGGGGGGGCGCCCGGCCCGGGGGGGGGGGGACCGGGGGGGGGATCCATTTCGAGGCGCGCGTGGTGATCATGGACGAGCCGACCGCCGCCCTCGGCGTGCCGGAGCAGCGCAAGGTGATGGACCTGATCCGCACGCTGCGCGACAGCGGTCGGGGCATCATCTTCATCTCGCACAACCTCGCCGACATGTTCGCCGTCGCCGACCGCATCGTCGTGCTGCGCCGTGGCAGGCTGGCCGGCGAGCGGATGGTGGGCCATGTCGAGCCCGAGGAGATCGTGCGCCTCATGGTCGGGCGCGACGAGACCGCCGGCTGACCACCCGCCCGCATCCTCACACGCCGCCACGGCCGCCACCGCATCGAGCCGGATCATCGGGGGGCAGCCGCGCCGCAGCGCCCGGCACGAGGCGAGGACGCATTCGCGCAGCAGCACGCCGGCGATGAGGCCGCGCACGCTGGTCAGGATGGGGATCACCGCCGAGCGGCCCTCGATGCCGATCAGCGCGGTCGTCGCCACCACCAGCACCGCGCGCGCTGCGGGGCCCGCCATCGGCACGCGCCAGGGCCGTCTGCCCTGCCAGCGTTGGCCGGGGCAATCGACTGGGAGCACGGGATTCGGCAAGGCGATGAGCCTCACGGCACCGGGCCTGGTGTTCCGACCGCGGCTGATCAGGCGCGCGGGCTTGCGGACCGGCAGGAAGACGAGCGATCGCGGCTGCATGAACTTCCGCGCAGCGGGCGATCGGTGCATGATCGTTGCCTGCCCCTTGGGGATGTCAGGGCCGGCTACCGTCCAGGGCTCGTCCTCGTTGGGCGGCTGAACAGGAAGGACAGGCGCGATGCTGGTGCTCGGGATCCTCGCCTCCAAGGACAGAAAGCTGATCTCGGCGTCGCCCGACACGACGGTCGCCGAGATCGTCAAGATGCTGCATGGCAACAATGTCGGTGCCGTGCTCATCATGCGGGGCAAGGAGCTGCTCGGGGTGCTGTCCGAGCGCGGCATCGTCCGGGCCATGGCGCTCAACCCGCAGGGCGTCCGTGCCATGGCGGCCTCGGCGGCGATGCGTCCGCTCGAGTGCCACATCAGCCCCGATGCGGCCATCGAGGATGCGATGGAGATGATGACGCGCTACCGCGTGCGTTATCTGCCGGTGATGGAAGGTGGCGACCTGATCGGGCTGATCAGCATCGGCGACGTGGTCAAGGCGCAGCTCGGCACACGGGCCACCGAGGTCGAGTCGCTGACCAGCTACATCGCCGGCGCCTGATCGCCAAGCGGGCGCGCGCTGGCGCCCGCAGCGCCGTCAGAGTGCCTTTCAAAACCCGCTGTGGTGAGTCGTCTGGGGTGGATTTGCGAGCACCGGCGCGGAGCGGCCTTGTATGGCCGTGAGCACCGGCGCACAGCAAAGCCGCCTCAGGCAGCCGCCACAGTCAGGGTTTCCAAAGGCACTCTCACTCCGCTGCCGCTTCCGCCGCATCCAGCCGGATCATCGGGTGCCAGGCGAGCAGGAGTGCGACGCCGAGGGCCAGCAGCACCGTCCAGCACAGCACGAAGAAGCTCTCGCGCAGCAGCACGCCGCCGATGATCCCGCCGACCGCGGCACCCATCGAGGTCGCCGCGTTCAGCAGCCCGACCGTCTCCGCCCGGTGCGCCGGCGAGAGCGTCACCGCCAGCGCGTTGCTGGCCACCGACAGCAGCGGCCAGACGATCTGCGTGCCGCCGAAGCAGATCAGGATCGGGATCACCGCCGACCGCCCCTCGGTGCCGACCAGCGCGGCCATCCCGGCCACCAGCACCGCGCGCGCCGCCAGCCCCGCGGTCAGCACCCGCCACGGGCCGGCATGGCCCAGCCAGCGGCTGACCGGGCGGTAGAGCAGCAGGCTCAGGCCCACGCCCACGGCATAGGCGGTGGTGGGCAGGGTGGCGGGCGCGCCGTAGCCGCGCACGGTGGCCACCGCGATCATCACCGACAGCCCGTTGGTCGCCGTGTACGACACCAGCCAGGCGCCGAGGAACCAGGTCAGCCCGTTGCGGCCCAGCGCCAGCAGCGAGCGCCTGGTGGCGCGATGGAAGGCGCGGCTCGGGCCGGTGGCGACCGCATCGCCACCACGGATCGGCCGCGACACCACCTCGCGGCGCGGCATGCTGACGACCGGGTCGGGTGCGGTCAGCAGCGCCAGCGGCACGGCCAGCAGCAGCAGCCCGCCGCCGAGCAGGAAGCTCGCCTCCACATGGCGCAGGCCCAGCACGCCGGCGAGCAGCAGGCCGACGAGCTGGCCGCCGCCGATGCTGGCCTGCAGGGCGGCGATCTGCCCGTCCCAGCGCTCGCGCGGCTCCACCTCGACGATGAACATGGTGCCGACCGTGTTGGCGCTGGCCACCCCGAGCCCGACCAGCGCCGCGCTGGCCATGTGCTGCACCACCCCGCCCGGCACGACATGAAGCAGCAGCGCCACCACGGCGAGCCCCAGGCCGCCGGCCAGCGTCCAGCGGTGCCTGCTGTGCCGGTCGCTCCACGCGCCGATGAACGGGGCGGCGATCCCCGCCGCGGCAAAGGCGCCGTAGGTCAGGCCGGCGGTGCGGCCCGGCGCCGCGGCCAGTGGCAGGATGATGGGCAGCAGCCCGTTCTGGACCAGTCCGAGCAGGACGTAGCAGCCCATCCAGCGGGCCGGCAGGAGCTTGCGGTGCGGCATGGCGCGACCTCTAGCAGCATCGCCGGCAGCCGGCACGCCCGGCCAGGCACACGAACGCGGCACGGCCGACGACCCGCCCCGCAGCGGCCCGCACCTCGCCGGCGCCGTTGCCGCATCCCGCCGGGCCGGGCCGGGGCAGGGCGCGCCGCCGCTGGTCTGCGCGCGCGCCCACCGGGGCTCCGCCGGAACGACGCTGTGCGCCGGATGCGTCGATCACCCGTGCCGGGTCGCACCCTGGCGACCCGCATGGTGCGGCGCGAGCCCCGGCTCCGAACCGGCCCGGACAGGCCGGTTCGCCCCTTCAGTGCGGGGGGCCACCCCCGCCGTGACCGCCCTCGTGACCGCCACCGCCAGGACCGCCGCGCCCAGGACCGCCGCGCCCGGGACCGCCCCCCGGGCCGCCCCCAGGACCCCCTTCGTGGCCGCCGCCCGGATGGCCGCCACCCGGGCCCGGACCGCCGCCGTGGCCGCCTTCCGGGTGACCCCCGCCCGGGAAGCCACCCGGACCCGCGCCTGCTCTGCCACCCTCGGGCCCGCCGCCATGGAAGCCGCCTTCCGGTGGCCCCCCGAAGCCATGGTCGGGGCCGCGATCGAAGCCGTGCTCGGGCCCACGGTCGGGGCCACGGTCGAACCCGTGCTCGGGGCCGCCGCGGGGCGGGCCGTAGCCGTAGCCGGGGCGCGGGCCATCGCGGTATTCACCATGCCAGCGGCCGCGCTCCCCGTACCAGGGCTCGCCGCGATAATAGCTGCCCCAGTACTGGTCGAGGTCGAACCCGATCAGCGGCACGCCGAACTGCGGGCCGTATTCGGGCAGCAGCACCCCCTGGTTGCCGTAGGCCAGCTCCAGCCGCTCGCCGGCGGCCCAGCCGCGTATGCCGCCCTCCGGTCCATTGACCCCGATGTCGCACCAGCTCCAGCCCGGCAGGCAGCCGAAGATCTCGGTGGGCGTGCCAGGTGCGAGGGGGGCGACCACCGGGTAGTCGAGCCCGGGACCGGCGCGCAGATTGACCCCGCCCGCCACGAAGCCGGGGGCGGCCTGCGCGGCACCGCCGAGGGCTGCAAGTCCGGCGGCGACGGCGGCTGCACGCAGGATGCGGATCGTCATGGCAAGTTCTTCCCCTCCGACGGACGCCTCGAGGGTAACGCACCCATTATGGCCGAAGCGCGGCAGCACGGGATCGACATCGCGGCGGCCCGTCGCGAACCATAACGGCAGGACCGCCGTCGGTTCGCGCGCGGCTGGTGGAAGAACCGCGCCTCAAAGGGTTCGGCGCCGGGAAGAGTCGTTCTTTCTTGGAAGAAAGAACCAAAGAACTTCTGTTCACTCGGATCCGGGCGGGTGCCACATCCCCGGGCCCCATCGGACAAAGTCTTTTTGCTTCTTTTTCTTCAGAAAAAGAAGACCCCTTCCCCCGGTCGGACCAGCAAGTGCATGACACCTCTATGAGGGCGTCCTGCTGCCGACCGCGGCGAGCCGCTGCGCGTCGCCCACCGGCCAGCCGCCGCCGAGCGCGCGGAACGTGCCGACGGCAGCGCGGCTGGCCTCCGCCCGGCTGGCATCGAGCGTGTTGCGCGCCACCAGCAACTGCCGGTCGGCATCCAGCACGTCGGTCAGCGTGATCGTGCCGGCCCGGTAGGCGCGGTCGGACAGCACCCTGACCCGTTGCAGCGAGGCCACCTCGTCCTGCAGCCGCACCACCCGCGCTTGCGTCTGCGACAGCGTGACCAGCGCGTTCTCGACATCCTCGGCCGCCTTCAGCACCGACTGGCGGTATTGCGCCAGCGCCTCGGCATTGGCGCCGCGCGCCTGCCCTACCTCGGCATCGACCTTGCCGAAATCGAACAGGCGCCAGCGCAGCGCGCCCTGGCCCACCGGCTGGAAGGCGCGGGCGGTGAACAGGCGGTTGACGCTGAGGCTGTCGAAGCCGAGCGCGCCGGACAGCGAGATCTTCGGGTAGTAGTCCGACAGCGCCTCGCCGATCCGCTCGCTGGACGCGGCGAGGCGGCGTTCGGCGGCGATGATGTCGGGGCGGCGGCGCAGCAGTTCGGTGGGCGTCGCCGCGTCGCCGATCGCTGGCACGGGCGGGATGTCGCGCCGCTCGGCCAGCTCGCCGGCATAGGTGCCGGGCTGGGCGCCCATCAGCACGTCGAGCCGGTTGAGCTGCGCCTCGAGCTGGATGCGCAGCGGCGGCAGGCTGGTCTGCGCGTCCTGCAGCAGCGCCTGGGCCTGGGCCACCTCGCGGTCGGTCGCCGCACCGGCCGCGCGGCGGAGCTGCACCAGGCGGACCAGGCGGCCGTCGGTGTCGATCTGCTGCTCGGTCACCGCGATCTGCGCCTGCAGGCCGCGTACCTGCAGGTAGGCATCGGCCGCGTCGGCGGCCACCGTGACCCGCGTGCCGGCATCGTCCGCCTCGGCCGCCTGCTCCTCGGCGCGCGCCGCCGCCGCACCCCGACGCAGCCCGCCGAACAGGTCAATCTCCCAGCTCGCCGCCGGCCCCACCGTGTACTCGCGGAAGTCGCGGTTGTAGCCGGGGAAGGCGGTGGCGATGGAGCCGAACTGCCCCTCCTCGCTCAGCCGCTCGGCGGTGGCGGTGGCGTCGAGATCGACCGTCGGCAGCAGCGCCGCTCCCGCCGCCTCCGTGTTGGCGCGCGCCTGGCGGACGCGGGCGAAGGCGGCGGCGAGATCGAGATTCTGGCTCAGCGCCCGCTGCTCGATGAGCAGCAGCTCGGGATCATTGAAGCCGGTCCACCAGCGATCGAGCGGCGGCGGGGCTCCGCTCTCGCGCTGCTCGACGCCGGCGAGACTTTGGAAGGGCGCGAGCGGCGTCGCCGGCCGCTTGTAGTCGGGGCCCACGGCGCAGCCGGCGAGCAGTGCCATGGCGAGCGACAGCGTGCCCGCGCGGCGACCGCGCGGGGCGGCAAACGGGCTCATGAGCGGTCTCCGCGCCTGGCCTTGTCGCGGCCGAGATTGGTGATGAAGGTGTAGAAGGCAGGCGTGAACAGCAGGCCGAACGCGGTCACACCCATCATGCCGAACAGCACCGCGGTGCCGAGCGAGCGCCGCATCTCCGAGCCGGCCCCGGTCGCCACCGCCAGCGGCGCCACGCCGAGGATGAAGGCGAACGAGGTCATCAGGATCGGCCGCAGCCGGGTGCGCGCCGCATGCACGGCGGCGTCGGTCGCCTTGGCTCCCGCCTCGTGGCTCTGGCGGGCGAATTCGACGATCAGGATCGCGTTCTTCGCCGCCAGGCCGACAAGAACCACGAAGCCGATCTGGGCCAGGATGTCGATCGGCAGGCCGCGCCCGAGCAGGCCGGTGACCGAGGCCAGCAGGCACATCGGCACGATCAGCACCACGGCGAGCGGCAGTTTCCAGCTCTCGTACTGCGCGACGAGGACCAGGAAGACCAGCAGGGCGGCGGCGGCGAACACCGCCAGGGTGGGCGTGCCGCGCTGCTCCTGCTGGAAGGCGATGTCGGTCCATTCGAAGGTCATGCCGCGCGGCAGGACCTGGTGGGCGAGCTGCTCCATGCGGTGCAGCGCCGTGCCGGAGGCGATGCCGGGTGCGGCCGTGCCCTGCACCTCGGCGGCCGGATAGAGATTGTAGCGCGGCACGCGGTAGGGGACGGTGGTGTCGCGGAAATCGGCCACCGTGCTGATCGGCACCATCTGGCCTGCGCTGTTGCGCGCGCGCAGCCGGCCGATATCGCCCGGGTCCTGCCGGTATCGCCCGTCGGCCTGGGCGATGACCTCGTAGGTGCGGCCGAGATAGTTGAAGTCGTTGACGTATTGCGAGCCGAGATAGAGCTGCAGGGTGGAGAACACGTCCGAGGGCGTGAGGCCCACCTTTTCGGCCTTGAGCCGGTCGATGTCGGCATAGATCGAGGGCGAGCCCGCATTGAACAGGGTGAACACGCCGGCAAAGTCCGGATCGTGGTTGGCGGCTGCGACCAGCGCCTTGGCGGCTGCGACCAGCGCCTCCGGACCCAGCCCCGCCCGGTCCTCGACCATCATCTTGAAGCCGCCCGAATTGCCCAGGCCCTGCACGGGCGGCGGCGGGATGGTCAGCACGTAGGCGTCATGCACCAGCGACAGCCGGCGGCGCAGATCGGCCAGCACGGACTCGGCGGTGACCCCGTGCAGTTCGTGGTTGTAGAGCGAGGGCAGGCCGTTGAACACGGTGGCGGCGTTCGGTGCCACGGTCAGCGTGGTCGCATCCAGCCCGGCAAAAGGTGCGGCATGCTCGACACCTTTCGTGCCCAGCACGATGTCCGTCACCTGCCGCACCACCTTCTCGGTGCGCTCCAGGCTGGAGCCGGGCGGCAACTGGATGACGTTGATCAGGTAGCCCTGGTCCTGCTCGGGAATGAAGCCGGTGGGCGTGCGGGCGAATTCGAGCCCGGCGAGGGCGATCAGCCCGACATAGACCGGCAGCACCAGCACCAGGGTGCGCACCAGCCGCGCGGTCAGCCGTCCGTAGGCGACCGACAGGCGCTCGAAGGCGTGGTTGAAGCCGGCGAAGCCGCGGTCGCGCAGCCGGCCGATGAGGCTGCGCGGGGCGGCGTGCGCGTCGTGCGGGCGGAACAGCACGGCGCACAGCGCCGGGCTCAGGGTGAGCGAGACGAAGCAGGAGATCACCGTCGAGGCGGCGATGGTCACCGCGAACTGCTTGAAGAACAAACCGGTGATGCCGGAGATGAAGGCGGACGGGACGAACACCGCGCACAGCGTGAGTGCAATGGACAGCAGCGCCCCGCCCACCTCGTCCATCGTCTCGTGTGCCGCGGCGAGCGGCGTGCGGCCCTCGCGGATGTTGCGCTCGACATTCTCCACCACGACGATCGCATCATCGACCACGATGCCGACGGCGAGCACCAGCCCGAACAGCGAGAGGTTGTTGATCGAGATGCCCAGCGCCTCGAGGATCGCGAGCGTGCCGATCAGCGACACCGGAATGGCGATGATCGGGATGATCGTGGCCCGCCAGGTCTGCAGGAACAGGAACACCACGCCGACCACGAGGGCGATGGCGACGAAGATGGTGACGATCACCTCGTGTACCGATTTGGAGATGAACACCGTCGGGTCGTAGATGATCTGGTAGCTCACCCCTTGCGGGAACTCCGCCCCCAGCCCCTTCATCGCGCCCAGCACCTCGTGATCGACGGCGAGCGAGTTGGCGCCGGGCTGGGCATAGATCAGCAGCACGGCCGCGTCGTCGTGATCCTTGTAGGCGGCATTGCCGTAATCGACCGCACCGATCTCGACCCGGCCCACGTCGCGCACCCGCGTGACCCGGCCCTGGCCGTCATTCTTGAGGATGATGTCGCCGAACTGCTCGGGCGTCTCCAGCCGGCCGAGCGTCTCGATGCCGACCTGGTAGGCGTGGCTGCCGGGAAGCGGCGGCTGGTCGAGCACGCCGGCGGACACCTGCACGTTCTGCGCGCGCAGGGCGGCCAGCACCTCGTCGGTGGTCAGCCGGTAGGCGGCCACGCGGTCGGGGTCGAGCCAGATCCGCATGGCATATTGCCGCTCGCCCTGCGCCTGCACGTCGCCCACACCGGGGAGGCGGGCGAGCACGTCCTTCACGTGCAGCGTCAGGTAGTTGGACAGATAGAGCGTGTCGCGCGAATGGTCGGGCGAGTAGAGATGCACGGCCAGCAGGATGCTCGGCGTGGTCTTCCGCACCGTGACACCGAGGCGCTGCACGTCCTCGGGCAGGCGCGGCAGCGTGTCCTCGACCCGGTTCTGGGTCAGCATCTGGGCGACGTTCAGGTCGGTGCCGATGCGGAAGGTGACGGTGATCGTGAGGTTGCCGTCGCCCGTCGACTGGCTCGACATGTACAGCATGTCTTCCACGCCGTTGATCTGCTGCTCGAGCGGTGTTGCCACCGTGCGCGCGACGGTCTCGGCCGAGGCGCCCGGATAGGAGGTGGTGACCTGCACGGTCGGCGGCACGACCTCGGGATATTGCGCGACCGGAAGCACGACCAGCGCGCCAAGGCCCAGCAGGGTCACGAAGCTGCTCAGCACGACCGCGAAGCGCGGCCGATCGATGAAGAAATGGCTCAGGCGCATCGGATCGCTCCTGGAGCAGGGCCCGATCGCGGCGTCACCCGCTCAGGGAGGTATGCTCTTGGGGTGTTGCATGGGAGTGGAGGTGTGGATCCCGCCGGCGACGGCGATCGGATCCAGGGGCGGACCGGCGGCCAACGCGTCCCGGCTTCAGCGCTGCGCCAGGTCCTGCGTCGATCCGTCGCCGGTGATCGTGCCCTGCCTGACCGCGACCTTGGAGCCGGGCGCGGCGTAGGGCAGGCCGGAGATGATGACGTCGTCGGCCGGCGACAGGCCGGAGCGGATGATGCGCAACGTGCCGCGCAGCGCGCCGGTCTGCACCAGCCTCGGCACCACCGTGCCGTCCTTGGCCACGGTCAGCACGATGTGGTGCGACTGGTCGGGCAGGACGGCCGCGTCCGGCACCAGCAAGGCGGGGGCGGGCGGCGAGACGACCAGCCGCAGGCGGGCGAAGGCGCCGGGAGTCAGATCGAGCGACGGGTTGGCGACGGTGGCGCGTGCCTGGATCACGCCGCTCGAGCGGTCGATCTGGTTGTCGACGAAGTCGAGCGTGCCGGTGCGCGTGTATTCGTCCTCGCCGTTGAGTGCGATCTCGACCTTGTTGCCGAGCCCGCCATCCGCCCCACTGGCCAGCCGGGCGCGGTTGCGCGAGAACTGATCGTAGTCGGATTCGCTCATGTCGAAGCCCAGCCAGATCGGATCGAGCGAGACCAGGGTGGCGAGCAGCGTGGTGGGGCTGCTGGCCGTGCGGCTGCCGGCGACGAGATTGCCGGTCGAGACGAGATGGGTGCCGATCCGCCCGGCGACTGGGGCCGTGATCCGGCAATGGTCGAGATCGAACTGCGCGTCGCGGATCTGCGCCTCGGCCGCGTCGACCTCCGCCTGGGCGGCGTGGCGGTCGGCGGCGCGCTGGTCGACATTCTCGACTGTCCCGGCATCGCCGTGCACCAGGGTCTGGGCGCGGGCGAGCTCACGGTTGGCGAGCAGCAGCCGGGCGGTCGCACTTTCGAGCTGCGCCTTCGCCTCGGCCAGGCGGATCTCGTACGGCACTGGATCGATGGTGAACAGCAGATCGCCCTTCCTGACGATCGATCCGTCCTTGAAATAGATACCCGTCAGGGTGCCGCCGACCTGGGCGCGGATCTCGATCGCGTCGACGGCGGCGAACTGGCCGAGGAAGCCCAGACGCGTGTCGACGTTGCGCCGCAGCGGGTGGGCCGCGATCACCTGTGGTGCCGGCGGCGCGGCCCCGGCGGGTGCGGCGAGCGGCCAGGACAGCAGAATAGCGGCCGCCAGCCAGCGCCGGGCTTGAAGCGCGCCCGGGCGGAACGAGGCTGTGCGAACGCCGGCGGTCCAGGCTGCGAACGACCGGTCCGCGTCCGACCAGGCGCTCTCTCGGCGCGACGGCTCCGGCCCGGCTTCGTTCGCTTGGATCGGCCCGCTGGGGAGCGCGCGCTCCCCGATCTCGGCTTGCTTCACGGTGCACCTCGCGCGACCGGCGATCCGGTCGGCTGATTTAGATGATGATCGGCCTCTAACTGGTGTATAGATGATGGACAACATCAAGTCTTCAAGAGGCGGTGTGCTGCTCTTGCAACCCCCTGAGCCGGCAGCCATTTTCCCTCATGGAGCGCTGACCTCACGCCGCTGTGACCAATGGCGGGTGCAGGTTTAGAGAAGGGACGATGAGGAAATCGAGGTCGAAGACCGCGGAAACCCGCTGCCGCATCGTCGAGTCGGCGGCGACGGCGATCCGCCAGCGCGGGATCGAGGGCACCTCGGTTAACGACCTGATGGCGGCGGCGGGCCTCACCCATGGCGGCTTCTACAGGCACTTCGACTCCAAGGATCAACTGATCGCCGAAGCGTGCGACCTGGCCTTCGAGGCGATGAGCGCCAGCCTGAGCGAAGCCTGCGGCACATGCGCCGGTGAGGCCGCGGTCGGAAGCGCCGCCGAAGGTGTCGCCCAGGATGCCGCGAAGGGTGCCGCGGAGGCCGTGGCGGAAGGCCCCGGTCAGGCAGCCGCCGGGGGCGTGAGCGGCCTGCGCAGGATCGCCGATTCGTTTCTCTCGACGGCCAACCGCGACGAGCGGGTGGCGGGCTGCCCGCTGACCAGCATCGGCAGCGAGCTCGCCCGGGCCGACGCCGCGACCCGCCGCGTGGCGACCGAGGGGCTGCTGCGCACGATCGACCTGTTCGCGCGCCAGTTCCCCGGTCTCACCCCGGAGGACGCGCGGTCCAGGGCGGTCGCAACACTCGCCTCCATGGTGGGCGGCATCACCCTGGCGCGGATCGTGGACGACCCCGCCCTCTCGGACGAGATCCTCCGCGACGTCAGGAGCGCAGTCGGCGCCGGTCTTGAAGAGGGCAGCGGCTAGGGTCGTCCGCGTTCCGACCCCTTCTCCCGCGTCGAGCGGGGGCCGGCAGCGGGTCGGCGAGGCAGCGGCCCGCGACGGAGCGCGGCCCTAGCGGGCGCGTCCGTCGTGCGGCCCGCGCCACACCCAGAGCAGTGCCGCCGGCAGCGTCTGCGCCTCGACCGCCGGATCGACATGCCGCGCATTGCGCGCAAAGACGAACTGGTAGGCGTAGTGCTTGTCGCCCAGCACGGCCGCCATCCGCTCGTCGGACAGCGTCCAGTCATGCATGCCGTCCGCCATGGTCGGTGCGTAATAGAACAGCTCCCGGTCGCCCGCCTCGAACCAGAAGCGGATCGGCTTGCGCGGGCTGGCCGGCACGAGCGGGATGCCGGCCAGCGCGTCGGCCGGGCTCGTCGTGCCGCCATGCGCGGTGAGGGCCGGCTTGCGCGGTCCGGGCCACGGGTCGTGGTATTCCCAGGCGCCGCCGGGCAGCGCCGGGTCGTGCGGCCATTGCTGGTTGGTGAAGGTGGGCGAGTAGGCGAGCACGCGCCGGTAGAGCTCCGGGTGGAACCAGGCCATGGTGAAGGCGGCGACACCGCTCGAGCTGAAGCCCATGGTGATACGGTTATCCGGGTTGCGCGTCAGCCGCACACCCGTCGCGCGCTCGACCCTGGGCAGCACCTCGCGCTCGACCCATTCCGCGTAGAGGCCGTTGACCGCGTCGTACTCGCGCCCCCGCTCCGAGCCCTGCGCGTCCTGGCCACCAGCGCCGATGCCGATCGCGACCATCGGCGGCAGCCGGTGCTCGGCGATCATGTTGTCGAGGATGGTGAACAACATCCGCTCGTGGAAGAAGCCGGCCTTGCTGCCGTCGCCGAACACGATGAACGGCGCCCGTTCGCCGCGACGCAGGCCGTGCGGCACGTACACATCGACCTCGCGCGTCCAGTTGCCGGCATGGCTCGCAGACACGCGCACGTCGGACGGATCGCCGGGTGCCGTCGGCGACGCGTTGAGCGCGCTGTTCTTGCAGCCCGCGATGTCGTCGCGCACCACGCCGGGCTTGTAGATCACGCTGTCTGCCGAACTCATCGCAAAGGTGTGGACCGCGCCTTGCGCAACGCCGGCACGTGTCGCGGTCTCAGGGGCGGCCGCATGGCTCGGGCCGATGATGAAATTGCCCTGCGCACCAGCCGACGGCAGCTTGCCGTCCGGCAGCGTCGTTGCGCGCGGATAGGCCGGGTTCAGCGGGTCGCGGGTGGGCGGCGTCGTGCGCAGGTCGAGCCCCTTCGTATCGATGAAGAACGGCTTGCCCGGATCGGTCGTGTTGGCGCCGGCCGGAACGCTTGCCCCAGGCAGGATGCACGCAGGCTTCGGCGAAGACGTCCGTGGTGCCGGGCCTCCCACGGCGAGGTCGGGTGCGCTCTGGCCCCACGCCCCCTGCGACGACAGGCTGGCGAGCAGGGCGAGGAACGCCGCGTTGCCTGCTGCTGCTTGCATTCGTTTCATCATGCCTCCCGTCGGTCGGATCTGACTCCGCCCCGGAGCCAAGATACGAAGCGGGCTGGTCTCGCGTCAAAATCCGCCCCTGTCGCCTTTCACCCGGGCAGGCCCGGAGCGCGGCATCCTGCCGCGCCGGGCGCCGGCCGAGCCAGGCCCCGAGACATGTCTCGACCCGGCGGCGCGCGGCCCTCGCATTTGCACCGGTCCCAACGCGCTCGCCGAACAACAAGGCCATCCGGGCGAACGACGCGGCAAACAGCGAGGCGGGAACAAAGCCGTTGATTGTTATCAAACCGTTATGTTAACCGGGGTTTTACCGGAGGCTTCTACTGTGCAGGACCGGTCCGGTCCAGATAGGCCCTGGCCGTCAGCCTGCTGACGCAACGAGAAAAGGAGCCCCACATGATCGAGTATGCCAAGACGTGGCTTTCGCTCAAGACTGACAAGCGCGCCGTCACGGCGCTCGAGTACGGACTGATCGCGGCACTGATCGCCGTGGTGATCATCGCCAGCGTCACAGCACTCGGCACCGAGCTGAGGGCAGTGTTCCAGCACATCACCACGAAGATCACGCCGGCGGCCAGCGCCAGCTGATCGTCGTCGCCAACCCGACCGGTCGGCCAGCGATATGTCGTCAACAAGGCAGCCCAGCCAAGAGGATGGTTTCGATGCTTTATCATGCCGTTCTCGCCGCCGGACTCGTGCTGCTTTTCGCCGCGTGTCTCTACGACTGGGCGCTACGCCTCGTGCCTAACGTGATCCCGCTCGGGCTTGCCGCGAGCGGGATCACGCTGCGCCTCCTGACGGCGACGTTGCCGTCCGGTCTTTTCGCCGGCCTCGCGGTCTTCGTACTCGCCGCCCTGTGCTGGCGCCGCGGCTGGCTCGGCGGCGCCGACGTCAAGCTGCTCGGCGCCGGAGCCATGCTGGTCGCCCCGCAGGCGGTGTTCGGCTTCGTGCTCGCCACCTGCCTCGCCGGCGGCTGTCTGGCGCTGCTCTATCTTCTCGCTGGCGTAATGACGCCCTTGCCCGGGCCAAAACCCGCCGGCGCCGGTCTGCTGCGCCGCCTCGTCCGCCTCGAACAGCGCCGCCTGCTCCGTCGCGGGCCGCTCCCCTATGCGACCGCCATCGCGGCGGGCGCCTGCTTCGTCCTGGTCCGGAGATAAGGCAATGCTGCTTCGCCTCTCCGTCTTCACGATGTTCGCCTTCGGCCTGTTCAGCCTGGTCACCGTGACCTGGGTCGCAACCCACCCGGCGCACGCGCCGATGGCGGTGCATCACGTGGTGGTCGAGCCGCCGAGAAGCGTGCTGGTTCTCGGCGCGGCGTCGCGGCTCAATGCCGGCACACTGGTCAGGCCGGGCGACTTCGTGGCCGTGACGGTGCCTGCAGTTCCGGCCGGCGCGCTGGCCGACAACGTGGCCAACCGCGCCGCCCTCTCCGGCGCCATGCTGCGCCGCGGTCTCGATGCCGGCGCGCCGCTTCTCGAGCGCGACGTCATGCGGCCCGGCGATCACGGCTTCCTCGCCGCCGTGCTGCAGCCTGGCGACATCGCCTCGAGCATCGGTGTCGATCCGGTCAACGGCGTGGCCGGGCTGATCTGGCCGGGCGACCATGTCGACGTGATCCTGACCCAGGAGTTCGGCAGCCAGGAGAGCACCGACGGTCATCGCGTCGCTGGCGAGACCGTGCTGTCCGACGTCCGCGTCATCGCCATCGACCAGCTCATCGCCCATGGCATCGCCCCGCCCGCTCCAACGGCCGGACTGGCGCGTACCGTCACACTCGAGGTGACGCCGGCGCAATCGCGTTCGCTCGCCGTGGCCAGCCGTCTCGGACACCTGTCTCTCGCCGTCCTGTCGGCAACTCATGCCGTCTCCACGGGCAAGCCGGAGCCGGTCGTCACCGTTTGGGGAAGCGATGTCTCCCCGGCCTTGCACAAGAGCAGGCAGAAGGCCGCCGGTGGCGGAACGCTTCGCCTCTACCAGGGTGGCAGCGACGCCAAGGAGTTCAGGTTTTGAGACATCCAGCGCGGTTCCTGCTTCTGGCGGCGGCGTTGTGCTGCACGGCGGCACACCGGCCCGGCAGCATCGAGCAGACCATCGGCATCCATGCCGGATCGGGCCAGGTCATCACCCTGCCGGCGCCGGCGGCGAGCGTGTTCTCGGTCGATCCCAAGGTCGTCGAGGTCCGTCCGGCCAGCCCGACCAGCCTGTTCATCTTCGGCCTCGCACCAGGCCACAGCACGGTTGCGGCGATGTCGCGCGCGGGCAAGCTGATCACCCAGGTCGATGTCAACGTGCTGCCGCAGACCTTCTCGGCGACGCTTGCCGGCTCTGATGCCAACGCCGCCGTCCCCGACGGGCATGTTGCGGCGACACCGCGCGAGAACGGCGTGACACTGCAAGGCGCGGTGAACTCGCCCGAGGATGCACAGCGCGCGGAAAGTGCTGCCAGGGCGGCGCTCAAGCCGGACGAGAAGGTCGTCGACGATCTCAAGCTGCGCAACTCGATCCAGGTCAACCTGCGCGTCCGCATCCTCGAGATGGACCGCAGCATAACACGCGACCTTGGCGTGAACTGGTCCGTGCTGGCCAATGTCGGCGCCGAGTACACGACCGGCTTCGCCACGGCCCTGCCGCTGCTCAACGCCGCGACGTCGGTGCTGGGCGCCAGCCAGATTACCCGCAGCGCCCATCACTTCGTCGATATCAACGAAATCGTCGATGCCATGGCGCAGGACCAGCTCGTTCGCGTCCTCGCCGAGCCGAACCTCACGGCGATGAGCGGACAGACCGCGAGCTTCCTGGTCGGCGGCGAGTTCCCCATCCCGGTTGCCCAGTTCGGCGACACGATCTCGATCGACTTCAAGCAGTACGGTGTCAGCCTGGCCTTCGTGCCGACCGTGCTGGACAGCGGCCGCATCAATCTGCGCGTCCGCCCGGAAGTCAGCCAGCTCACCAACCAGGGCGCGATCCAGCTCCAGACCGGGACCAACAGCAGCATCCAGATCCCGGCCCTGCAGGTCCGGCGCGCCGAGACCAGCGTCGAGCTGGGTAGCGGCCAGAGCTTCGCGATCGCCGGCCTCCTGCAGGATTCCACCACCCTGATGGGCAACAACGTCCCCGGCATCGGTGACCTGCCGATCCTGGGTGCCTTGTTCCGCTCGGACAATTTCCAGCGCAACCAGACCGAGCTGGTCATCATCGTCACGCCCTACATCGTGCGTCCGGCGGACAATCCCGCCGCCTTCGTCGGTCCCGACCAGGGCTGGCATTCCCCCAACGATCTCGAGCGGATCCTGATGCTTCGCCAGGGCGTGAGCAGCAACGGCACCGATCCGGCGCAGCATCCGGTGGTCCCCGGACAGGCAGGATTCATGGTCCTATGAGACGGCTCACGCTGCTCCTGCGTCTACTCCTGCTCTGCGCAGCACTTCCGGGATGCGCGCTGACCGACCCGCAGACCCGGCCGGGCACCTGGCAACCGACGGGTGCGAACGACGCCAACCTGCGCGCCATGATCGCCGACCCGCACGACCTGGTGCACGGCCAGGCTGGCAGCGGCACGGAGGCAGCCGTCGCCGCCCGCGCCGTGGCCCGCTACCGCGCCGACAACGTCAAGGATCTGCCCGACTCCGCCCTGGCGCCGGTCTCGCCGCTGCCGGGCGGCAGCGGTGGCAGCGGCGCCTCCGCCGCACCCGCATCGTCCACGGACTCCGAGTGATGGACACGATCACCGCGCCGGCCAGCCTGGCGGCCACCACCAATCACCGCCCGGACCGGCTCACGATCCTCGCCTTCGTCAACGACTCCGCCAGCGAGACCGTGCTCCGCGAGGGCCTCGACGCCGTGGGCCAGGGCCTCGACATCAGGCGCGGCTCGCTCCGCCAGGCCATAGCCGCGCTGAGCGGCATGCCGACCCCCAGGGCGCTCATCGTCGACATCTCGGGCGAGGACCAGCCGCTGGCCCTGCTGACCGATCTGAGCCAGGTGGTCGAGCCGGACGTCTCGGTCATGGTGATCGGCGACCGCGTGGATGTGGCCTTCTACCGGCAGGTGACACGCGGCCTCGGGGCCACCGAATATCTCTACAAGCCGCTGGTGCCGGACATGGTCGCCCGGCATTTCGCCGGCCACTTCCTGCCGCAGGCGACCTCGCATTCGCTCGGCGGCCGTACGGTCTCGGTGACCGGCGTACGCGGCGGCGTCGGTGCCACGACGGTGGCCTGCAACCTGTCGTGGCATACCGCCAACGTCGCCCGGCGACACACCTTGCTGATCGACGCCGATCTGCACGCGGGCGACGCCGCCCTGCTGTTCAAGGTCCAGGCGAGCCCCGCCCTGCGCGCGGCGCTGGAAGCGCCCGGCCGGATCGACGAGCTCTACATGGAACGCGCCGCCATCCCGGTGAACGAGCGGCTCTTCCTGCTGGCCAGCGAGGAAAAGCTCACCGACACCCCGCCCTATGCCGAGGGTGCCGCGGCGACCCTGGCCGGCATCCTGCGCCGGCGCTTCAACTTCATCGTGGCCGATGTCCCCTATCCCGGCAACCAGTTCGCGCGCGACCTGCTCGAGCTGACCCAGCAGCGTGTCCTGGTCCTGCTGCCCACGTTGGCCTGCATCCGCGACACCCTGCGCATGCTCGACCTGCGGCCCGGCCCGCAGCAGGTGCGCAGGCCGGTGCTGATCCTGAACAGGGCGGGCATGCCCGGAGGGCTGACCAGGGCCGAGGTGGAGCAGGCGCTCCAGCTCAAGCTCGATGTCTGCATCCCCGACCTGCCGCGCCCGGTCGGTCTCGCCGAGCAGCTCGGCGTGCCGGTCGCCAAATCCAACAGCGCCTACCGGCACGCCATCCTGGCGCTGGGCCGCGAGATCACGTCGCATACCGCGGCCCAGCGCCAGCGGCGCCTGTTCCGCTGGGCCAGGGGTCGATGAACGGCTTCGGCCGTCGCCAGAGCGGCGGCTCGACCGCGACGCGCCCGGTCGAGCCGCCGCCGGAAGCGCTCGCCGCCCCGCAGACCTCCGCCTCGCCGACCGCGGAGCTCAGGACGCTCTGCCTCAACCAGCTCGACCCGGCGCTCATCGCCAGCCTGTCGCCCGAGCGCCTGTTCGAGGAGGTCGAGCGACTCCTCTCCGAGATCGCGACCGAGCGTCGCATCCAGCTCAATCTCCGCGAGCAGCGCGAGCTTGCGACCAATCTCGTCAACGACATGCTCGGCCTCGGCCCGTTGCAACCGCTGCTCAATGACGACTCGATCGCCGACATCATGGTCAACGGCCCGGACCGGGTATTCGTCGAGCAGAACGGGCGCGTCTTCCTGTCCACGGCGCGCTTCCGCGACGCGTCGCACGTCGCCAACATCTGCCAGCGCATCGCCGCCGCGATCGGCCGCCGGGTCGATGAAAGCAGCCCGATGGTCGATGCCCGCCTCAAGGACGGCAGCCGGGTCAACATCGTCTTCCAGCCGCTGGCTCTCGACGGGCCGTACATCTCCATCCGCAAATTCGGACGCAAGCGGATCGACCTCGCCAAGCTGACCCAGCTTGGCGCGATGACCTCCCAGGTCGCCAAGGTCATCGAGATCGCCGGCCGCTGCCGCCTCAACATCCTGATCAGCGGCGGCACCGGCAGCGGCAAGACGACGCTGCTCAACGCCATCAGCCAGATGATCGATCCGGCCGAGCGCGTGGTGACCGTCGAGGACGCGGCCGAACTGCAGCTCCAGCAGCCCCATGTCGTCCGTCTTGAAACCCGTCCGCCTAGCCTCGAAGGGCGCGGCGAGGTGACGCAGCGCGACCTGGTCCGCAACGCGCTGCGCATGCGCCCCGACCGGATCATCATCGGCGAGGTGCGTGGCGCCGAGGCGTTCGACATGCTGCAGGCCATGAACACCGGCCATGACGGCTCGATGTCGACGATCCACGCCAACACCAGCCGCGACGCGCTGACCCGCATCGAGAACATGGTGCAGATGGGCAATTACGGCCTTCCCATCCGCTCCATACGCCAGCAGGTGGTCAGTTCACTCGACCTCATCATCCAGGTGGCAAGGCAGCGCGACGGCAGCCGCAGGCTGCTGCAGGTCACCGAGGTCTGCGGCCTGGAAGGCGACGTCGTGATCCTCAACGACATCTTCGTCTTCGAGCTCGACGAGGATGACGACACGGGCCGCATCCGCGGCCAGTATCGCGTGCAGCGGGCGCGCCCCTCCTTCCAGGAGCGGCTGAACTATTTCAGCCTGGATCGCGCCTGGACGGCCGCCCTCGAGTCCGTCGAGCGATGAACCCGATCAGCCTGGTCGTCACCGCGGGCTTCATGTTCGTGGCGTTCGGCGCCGCGGCAGTGTCGCTCCTCGCGGCCGATGGCCGCCGCCGCGCGGTCAGGCAGCGCTTCGACCAGGTCGTCGCATCCTACCGGCCCGCGCGGGTGATCGAGCGCCGCCCCGCCCAGCGCCGGCTGCGCCTGCGCGGCAACGCCGCCGGCCTGCTGCTGCAACGCGCGCTGGCCATGGATCCGGCGCGCGTCGATCCGTATCGCTGGAAGCCGTGGATGGTGGCGCTGCCTTCGCTCGGCTCGGGCTACGCCCTGCACTGGCTGCTGCAGGGTCTGCTCGGCACCTGGAGCTGGCTCGCCGTGCCGCTCGTCGCCCTGCCGATCACGCGGATGATCTACCGGTCGAGCGATGCCGCGCTGCGCGACAGGTTGTTCCGGCAGTTCCCGGACGCGCTCGCCATGATCGTGCGCTCGGTGCGGGTCGGCATCCCGGTGGCCAAATCGCTGGAGGCGGTGGCAACGGATGCCGAGCATCCGACTGCCCTGCTGTTCGCCAGGCTGCATGACCAGGTGACGGTCGGCACGCCGCTGGAGGAAGCGCTGCGTGAGCTTGCGACCCGCACCCAGGTGCCGGAATACCGCTTCTTCGCCACGGCGATCAGCCTGCAGAGCCAGACCGGCGGCGGCCTGACCGAAACGCTCGAGAACCTCGCCGACGTCATCCGCAAGCGGGTGGCGCTGAAGGCGCGCGGCTACGCGCTCGCCGCCGAAGCGCGCACCAGCGCCACGGTGCTCGCCCTGTTGCCGGCACTGGCCGGGGCCGCCTTGTGCCTGATCAGTCCAGGCTATGTGACGCCGCTGCTGTTCGAGCCGCGCGGACAGCTCATCCTGGCCTGCACCATCATCTGGCTGGTGCTCGGCATCATGGTCATGCGGATGATGATCAGGCGCACCCTGTCATGATGCCGCTGCTGCTGCTCGTCGGCGCCTTCTCGCTCGGCATCGTGCTCTGCTTCCCGCCCCTGGTTTTCCTGCTTCGCCGGCAGGAGCAACGTGGTGAGCGGCTGCTCTCCGTCGGTGCCGGGCGGACAGGGGCGCGCGACGATGAGCGGCCCGATGGCTTCATGGTGCGTTTCATCGCCTCCGTCGGCTACGCGCTCTCGCGCAGCGGGCTGCTTTCCACCAGCACCATGGAGCAGCTCCAGCAGACCCTTCTCGCCGCCGGCCTGCGCGGACCCAACGGTGTGGCGATCTTCGTCGGCGGCAAGCTCCTCCTGTTGCTGCTGGTGCCGCTGCTGCTCTGGCTCTGGCTCGACAGCCTGCGCGTGTCGGCGTCGGTCCTGCGCATCGTTTGTGTCGCCGGCGCGATCATCGGCCTGCTGCTTCCCGATTTCATCGTCAGGAGTTCGCGCCTGCGCTACCTCAAGCGGCTGGAGGTCGAGCTTCCCGACGCGCTCGACATGATGGTAATCTGCAGCGAGGCGGGACTTGGGCTGGAAGCAGCCATCGATCGTGTGGCCCTGGAAGTCGCACACGCCCATCCGACCATTGCCGGCGAGCTCAGGCTGACCAGCCAGGAGCTGCAATACACGTCCGACAGGCGCTTCGCCCTGCAGAATCTCGGCCAGCGCACCGGGCTCGACACGCTCAAGCGGCTCGGCGGCACTCTGGTCCAGAGCATGCAGTACGGCACGCCGCTCTCCCAGGCGCTGCGCACCCTGGCGGCGGAAATGCGCGGCGAGATGCTGATCCGTTTCGAGGCCCGCGCGGCTCGTCTGCCGGTCCTGCTGACCCTGCCGATGATCATCTTCATCCTGCCGACGGTGTTCCTCATCGTCGGTGCTCCCGCGGCGCTCAAGGCGCTCGCTACACTCGGTCGTTGAACCGGAGGGCTCGCAAAATGCGGCGCGTTGTACTGGCTTCGGTCCTGCTCCTGGCAGGCTGCGGCGGATCCGGAACCTCCTCCCTTGGAAGCTCGCTCGGCGAGCATACCAGCGAGGCAGCCCTCGATACGGGGGTTCCCACCGTGGCACTCGCCGTGGCGCGCGACCGGCTGCACGCCCATCCGGACGATGTGCAGGCCCTGCTGACCCAGGGCAAGGCGCAGTTCGAGATGGGGCAGGTGGGTGCGGCGGAAGCGAGTTTCCGCAAGGCTGCCCGGGTCTCGCCCGGCACGCAGGACCCGACCATGGAACTCGGTCGCGTGCTGTTGGCGGAAGGAAAGGCAGCGGATGCCGAGCGCGCGTTCCAGCGCGTCCTGGTGCTGGCCCCGGACAGCCTCACGGCGAAGACCGACCTCGGCGTGGCGCTTGACCTTCAGGGCCGTCACGCCAAGGCGCAGCAGGCCTACCGGGAAGCGCTCGAATCCAGGCCGAACCTGCTGGCAGCCCAGGTCGATCTCGGCCTGTCGCTCGCGGTCAGCGGCCGGGCGAAAGAGGCGCTCGACATCCTGCGTCCGCTCGGGACGCAGCCGGACGCGTCTCCCAGGATGCGCCAGGACCTCGCCGTCGCCCTTGCTGCCGCCGGCGACCACGAAGGCGCGCAGGCTCTGCTGCGTCAGGACATGCAGGCTCCGGAGGCCACGCAGGCGCTCGCCGCCTACAGCGAGCTGGCCGACAATCGCCAGTAGCCGCTGGCTTCACGCCTGCCCGATGGCCGGTCGGTTGTTGCAGGCGCGCTCGACGAGCCGCCCCTGGCCGACCGGCCGCCCCCGTCTCCGCCCGGTCCTCGCCCGATCCGGTCAGCCGAACGCGGCCGGCCGGATGAGGTGGCCCGGCCTTCCGCAGCTCAGGATCCGCAGCTTCGATCCTGTCCGTCGGGGACCGCCCCCGGCGGCAGGCTGAGCGGGGTTGCGCCTCGCGCCGTGTTTTCCCCGGCCTTGAGGCCAGGCCGGGGCGGCCCCGTTCGCCGCCTCAGGTGCGATCGACGAGTCTGCCCGTCCGCGGATTGGGTCTACTGGGTGAGGTGGCCGGACGCCTGGATCACGGTGGCGAGCATCTGCTGCAGTTCGGTGTCGATATCGGCCGCGTCGTTGGCCTGGAAAAAGAAGGCGGGCGAGGTCGCGCAGGCCTCGAGCTGGGGTCCGATGTTCGCCTGGATCGGCGCGACATAGGTCTGGTAGAACCCGTTGGTGGGCAGCGGCAGATAGGTCGTGTAGAGCACCAGGATCTTGACGCCCTTGGCCTTCAGCGCGTTGCAGGCACTCAGGTCGACCGTGCTGATCACGCGGCTGCCGCCTGAATATTCATCGACCAGCCCGTCGGTGACGATGAACAGGTATTTCTCCGACGTTGCCTGCGTGGCCCCGCTCCCGCTCTGACCGGTGATCGAGACCATGCTCTGCATGGCGTTGCTGAAATAGGTCTCCGGGCAGTTGTTGCTGCAGTCGTTCACGTCGGGCGCGATCTGCGCCAGGGCGCTGCTTGCGCCTGCGACCGCGCCGCTCAGCGGGAAGATCTGGGTGAACGACTCGTTGAACGTGTACAGCCCGAGACGCATGGTCTGCTGCGTATCGAGCGTCGTGACGTTCTGGATAAGGTTGCTCACCGCGCTGCGCAGAACATCGAGGCGCAGCAGCACGTTGTTCTGCTGCGCCAGTGCGTAGTAGTCGCCACCCGCGGCGTTCCAGTGGCAGGCAAACGCGCAGGCCTCGCCCGGCGATACGTTGCCAGGAAGGTTGCCGGTCGGCCTGTCGTTCTGGGTGAGCTGGTTCATCTGGGCGATGGCGCTGGTAGTGGCGGCGATGGTCATCGAGGACGAGACGTCCATCAGCACCTGCAGGTCGATATAGGGACTGAGTGACAGGCTTGCCGAAGCGCGGCCGCCCACGCCGATGGACAACACGCCGTAGATCCGGCCGAGTGTGGTGGTGATGGAGCCCTTGTAGGAGATGTTCGACACGAACACCGTGCCGGTCTGCTGCACGCTCACCGAAAGGCTGGAGATGGCGACACCCGGCTGATTGGCGGCCTGGGCGTTGAAGCGTGCCGTGGCCGCCGCTTCGGCGGTCCCGATCGGATCGATAGCGCCGGCGAGGTAGGCGTTGGAGGCTGACGTGGTGGCGAGCAGTGCGGCCGCGTCGGCAGCCACGTCGAGCTTGGCCTCGGCCATGGTGGCCGAGCCGTAATCCACCGCCAGGCCGATGAGCCCGAGCAGGGGAAGGGCGAGAAGTGCCACCAGGATCGCGATGGCGCCGCGCCTGTCGCCGACAAGTCCCTTGTTCATGACTGCGCGGCCGGACAGAGTTCGGTGGCCGCCGGGCCACCTGCGTTCAGCGTGACGTTGTTCTGGACGCGCGGCGAGAAATAGGCGGACTGGCTCATCGGCACATCGCCAAGGAAGATCCAGGTGAAGACCGGCGTGAAGACGGTCGAGATGTCGGCGACCAGCAGCGAGGTCGGCCCGAAGCTGCTGGCCGGAAGGGTCGAGAGGGTCACGGTCGAGCCGTTGGCAGTCGGGCCCAGCGTGCCGCACGGGCGGAACCTGGTCTGGCCCAGCGGGTTGGCAACACTCCAGCTGGTGGTCGCACTGTAGCTGGTGCCGCTGGCGGTGAAGCCCACGCCTGACAGGGTGATGGAAAAGCCTCCCTGCTGGGTGAGCCATTGCGGGAAGAGGGCGAACGGCGCCGTCGTCGCCTGCCAGGCCTGTTCGCCGCTCAACTGGCCGAGCGTCGCCGACTGCACGGCCATGGTCGAGGCGATGATCGCGACATCCTCGGCAGCGATGGCGAGCCGCCGCTCGGTGATGATGGCGAGCGACAGGTCGGTCACGCCGGCCAGGCACAGCAGCAGGATCGGGATCACGAGGGCGAACTCGAGTGCTGCCAGGCCCCGCCGGCACCGCAGCAGGCGGCACAGCACGCTCAGCATCCCGCTGTCGCCGGCGGCGTGACGCCGGCCGGATTCTCGACGGCGAAGGCGGCCGTCGAGGTGAGCACGTTGCTCGACCCGCCGGCGGCCAGGGTGCCGTAGGGCCAGATCGCGGCGACCAGCGGCGCGAGGTAGACGACCTGGGCATACATCAACTGTCCCGGCTGCCCGACACAGAAGGTGGCCGAATGGCCGGCGCTGGCCGCGGCCTGCAGTTCGGCCTGGATGTTCTGGTAGTCGGTGACCGGCTGGACGGAAATGGTGATGCCGCTGCAGGCGGCGAAGCCGGAGAAGACCGGGCAGAAGATGTTGGACGCGAAGTCACCGGCGCTGTAGGTGGCCGGGACGGCGCCGAGCTGGATCTGGCGCACCGATTGCTGCAGCGCGTAGTCGAGCGCTTCCTGCAGGTAGAAATCGTAGCTGATGCCGAACAGGCCCAGGATGAGGCCCAGGCACGGCAATGCGACGATGGCGAACTCGACCGATGTCGAGGCGGCGCAATGACGTCGCAGCCGCGCCAGACCGGAGCGGGAGCGTCGGATCCACGCGCGACACATCGAAACACCTCGGGACGGAGCAGGAGATCGCAGTCTCGCCCGGCGAGGTTAAACGGCCATTAAAGCGGCCGCCGTACGGTGCTCTCAGCCCGGGTAGATGTCGATGGCGCGCGCCACCATCTCGGCGACGTGGTCGCGGGTGATCACGCCGAGCACGCGGTCGGTTGGCTGCCCGGCGTCGTGGCCGACGACGATGGCGATCGAGGCATCGCCTTCGCGGAAGCCCCGGATGATGTCGAAGGCGACATCGGCTTCTCGGATGATGGTGAAGTCGGTCCGCGCCAGGCGGCGCAGCGGCTGGTCGGCGGCCTCCAGCCGCAGCAGCCGGCGCAACTCGTCATCCAGGCTCAGCACGCCCGTGATCTTGCCCTCGCGCGTCGCCACGACGTGGCGCAGCCCGCCCTGGGCCGCCGCCATGTCGAGGAACCGGCCCAGCGGCGTGGCCTCCTCGAGCACCAGCACGTCGCGCTCCATGATCTCGGCCGCGTTGTAGACTAGGAACATGTTGGCATGCAGCGCCTTCGGGATCGGGTGGCCGCGACGCACCAGCTTCAGCGTGTAGAGGTTCTCGCGCGACAGCATGCGCCGGGTGGCAAGCGCCGTGGCCACGGCCAGGATCATCGGCAGCACGATGTTGTAGTCGAGCGTCATCTCGAAGATCATCGTGACCGCGGTCATCGCCGCCCCGGTCCCACCGCCGACCATCGCCCCCATGCCGACCATGGCGAAGGCGGGCAGGCTGACCGGTGCACTCGGTGCCACGTGCGTCACCACGGAGGCGAAGGCGGCGCCGAGCGTCGCCCCCATGAACAGCGAGGGCGAGAACACGCCGCCCGATGATCCGGAGCCGAGGCTGATCGAGGTGGCCAGCAGCTTGCAGACGAACAGCAGCACCAGGAAGGCCGGCCAGTGCAGATCGCCGCGCAGCACGGCCCGGATCGTCGAATAGCCGACGCCCTCGACATAGTAGTGGCCGGCGAAGTGCATCAGCAGGAACATCATCACGCCGACGATCAGCATGCCCGCGACGTGGCGCCCGTAGCGGTTCGGGATCTCGTCGAAGGCGTCCTCGATCCAGTGCAGCCCGCGGGTGAAGCCCGCCGCGGCGACGCCGACCACCGCGCCGAGCATCGCATAGAGCAGCAGCGTCAGGACGCTGCCGGGCTGGTCGGGCATGGCGGCGAGCTGCGGCGGCACCTGGAAGGCCGGCTCGGCGCCGAAGAACAGGCGGCCGATATACGTCGCAGTCCCGGTGGCGACGGCGACTGGCAGGAAGGTGTTGACGCTGATCTCCGGCAGCATCAGCTCGGTGGCGAACATCACCCCGCCGATCGGGGTGTTGAAGGTCGCGGCTATCCCGGCCCCGGCCCCGGCCGCGACCAGGGTGATGCGCTGGCCGGCGCGCATCGGCACGATCTGCCCGAGCGTGGAGCCGAGTGCCGAGCCGATCTGGATGATCGGCCCCTCGCGTCCCACCGCGGCACCGCTGCCGATGGCCAGGGCGGAGGCGATCGATTTGACCAGCGCCACCACCGGACGGATGACGCCGCTCTTGTAGTAGATCGCGTCCATCACCTCCGGCACGCCGTGGCCCTTCGCCTCGGGGGCGAAGGTCGACACGATCCACGTCACACCCACGCCGCCGAGCACGGGAACCAGGATGATCAGCGCCCCCCACGGGGCCGGCGGGGTGAAGAGGCTGGAATTGTACTGGAACGAGACCCGGCCGAGGAACAGCAGGTTGTGGACGAACCCGATCAGGTCACGGAACGCGACCGCGCCGATGCCGGTGATCACCCCGATGACCAGGGCGAGCAGGGAAAGGGTCAGCAGGCTGAGGCGCGGCGCCGCCTTCTCGTCATGTTCGGAGTGTGATGGGGCAGGCGGCGGGGTCGATGAGGTTGCGACCGGAGCGCCGGATGCCGGCGGGTCGAGCGCCGACGCGTTGCCGCCCGGCGCGATCTTGTCCTCCCTCATGGCCCTAATGTGTTCCGCCGCTCTCGCGCCGGTCAAGCCACGGGCCGGGCGCGCGTGGAGGCGTCCAGATCCCTGCCTAGCCCGGCGCCTCGAGCACGGCAACGAAGCGCTGCAGGATGCCGCCGGCGAAGGCGCGCATGTTGGCCATCCTGTCAGGCGAGCCGGTCGCCAGGGTCAGGGCCAGTTCGCTGCCGCCGCAGATCGCGCCGCAGCAATGGCCCGGCGGGTCGCCGTACCGGTTCGGGCCGGGGCCGGTGGCACCGCTCTCGCCCAGCCCCCAGTTCGCCGCCAGCCGCTCGCGAACGGTGCGCGCCAGCAGCCGCGCGTAGTCCTCGGTCGCCGGGCGCAGTCCCTGCATGTGGGCTGGCGTGATGCCGAGCAGCGCCACCCTGGCGCGGCTGGTGTAGAGCACGGCGCCGCCGAGCATGAAGGCGCTGGCCCCCGGCACCGACAGCAGCGAGGCGGCGATCAGGCCGCCGGCCGAGGATTCGGCCACCGCCACGCTTTCCCGCCGTGCGGCGAGCAGACTGCCGACACGCGCGGCGAGCGGCATCAGGTCCTGCATGATGGCTTCCCCATGGTCGCATCCCCACGACGGCTTCCCCATGGTTGCCTCCCGGGGCCGGGCATCGTCAGATCATGACGTGCCCGCGAAGTGCCGCCTCGTCCAGCGCATCGGACGCCCCCTGCATCACGACCTGGCCGCGGTCGAGCACCGTGATGTGCTGGGCGAGGGCGCGGGCGAACTCGAAATACTGCTCGACCAGCAGGATGGCCATCGTGCCGCGCCCGCGCAGCAGGCCGATGACCCGGCCGATCTCCTTGATGATGCTGGGCTGGATGCCCTCCGTCGGCTCGTCGAGCACCAGCAGGCGCGGGCGGGTGACCAGGGCGCGGGCAATGGCGAGCTGCTGCTGCTGGCCGCCCGAGAGGTCCCCGCCCTGGCGACGCTGCATGCCGGCCAGGACGGGGAACAGCTCGAACACCTCGTCGGGCACCTTCCGCTCGCGTCGTGGCAGCAGGCCGAAGCCGGTCTCGAGGTTCTCGCGCACGCTCAGCAGCGGGAAGATGTCGCGCCCCTGCGGCACGGAGGCGATGCCGCGCCGGGCGCGCTCGTGCGAGGGGAGGCGGGTGATGTCCTCGCCGTCCCAGATGATGCGCCCGCCGGACAGCGGATGGGTGCCGGTGATCGCGCGCAGCAGGCTGGTCTTGCCGACGCCGTTGCGCCCGAGCAGGCAGGTCACGGCGCCCGGCTCGGCCTGCACCGACACGCCACGCAACGCCAGCGCCGCGCCGTAGCGCAGATCGACCGCCTCGGCGCGCAGCACGCCGTCGCCTCGCGTGCCGCCTCCGGCGCCTGCGTTCCTAGCGGCCAAGATACACCTCGATCACGCGCGGATCCTGGCTCACGCTGGCCAGATCGCCTTCAGCCAGCACCGAACCCTCGTGCAGCACGGTGACCCGCACGCCCAGCGCGCGCACGAACTCCATGTCGTGCTCGACGACGATGACCGAATGGCGGCGGTTGATGGAGCACAGCAACTCGGCGGTCTGCGCCGTCTCGGCGTCCGTCATGCCGGCCACCGGCTCGTCGACCAGCAGCAGCTCCGGATCCTGGCCGAGCAGCATGCCGATCTCCAGCCACTGCTTCTGGCCGTGGCTGAGCGCGCCGGCGGCGCGCGCGGCATGCTCGCCCAGCCGGGTGATCGCCAGGATCTCGTCGATCCGCCCGCCTTCCTCGGAGGTTTCACGACGCGCGGCGAGCACGGCGAACGGGCTGCGCCGGCCTTTCAGCGACAGCAGCAGGTTGTCGCGCACCGAGAGCTGCTCGAAGACGGTGGGTTTCTGGAACTTGCGCCCGATGCCGAGCCGGGCGATCGCCGGCTCATCGAGCCGTGTCAGGTCGTGCTCGTCGCGGAACGAGGCCGTGCCGGTGTCGGGCCGGGTGCGCCCGGTGATCACGTCCATCATCGTCGTCTTGCCCGCCCCGTTCGGCCCGATGATGGCGCGCATCTCGCCCGGGGCGAGCAGCAGCGACAACCCGTTGAGCGCGCGGAAGCCGTCGAAGCTGACCGAGACGCCATCGAGATAGAGCAGGTTGGTGACGCTCATGGCGCAGCTCCCGCACCCGCATCCGACCTCGCGCGCAGCCGCAGCGAGAGACGCCGCATGCCGCCGGCGCGCAGGCCCATGAGGCCGCGCGGCAGGAACAGGGTGGTGAGGATGAACAGCAGGCCCAGCGCGTACAGCCACAGTTCGGGCAGCAGGCCGGTCAGCAGGGTCTTGCCGCCATTGACCAGGATCGCGCCGAGCACCGCACCCGACAGCGTGCCCCGGCCGCCGACGGCGACCCAGATCACCGCCTCGATCGAACCCGCCGGTGCGAACTCGCCGGGATTGATGATGCCGACCTGCGTGACGTAGAGCGCGCCGCCTGCGCCGGCGACCAGGGCGGAGAACACCCAGACCACCAGCTTGACGTGGTCGGGACGGTAGCCGAGGAAGCGGGTGCGGCTTTCGGCGTCGCGCACCGCGGTCAGCAGGCTGCCGAACCGGCCGCCGAGCAGCGCGCGCGACGCCATGAGCGCGCCGGCCAGCACCAGCGCGCTCAGCACCAGCAGGCTGGCGCGCGTGCTGCGGGCGTGCAGGTCGAAGCCGGCGATGTCCTTGAAGTCGGTCAGCCCGTTATTGCCGCCGAAGCCCATGTCGTTGCGGAAGAAGGCGAGCATCAGCGCATAGGTCAGCGCCTGGGTGATGATCGAGAGATAGACGCCCGAGACCCGCGAGCGGAAGGCGAGCCAGCCGAACAGCCCGGCGAGCACCGCCGGCACCAGCAGCGCCATGAGCAGGGCGAAGGGGAGATGCTCGAAGCCGTGCCAGTACCAGGGCAGCTTCGTCCAGGACAGGAACACCATGAAGTCGGGCAGGTTGGCATTGCCGTAGACGCCGCGCGCGCCGATCTCGCGCATCAGGTACATGCCCATCGCGTAGCCGCCCAGGGCGAAGAACGCGGCGTGGCCGAGGGTGAGGATGCCGGCGAAACCCCAGACCAGATCCACGGCCACCGCGAGGATCGCATAGGCGAGATACTTGCCGGCCAGTCCCACGGCGAAATCCGGCAGGTGCAGCGCGGAGCCGGCGGGCAAGAGGTTGAGCCCAGCCAGCAGCAGGCTGGCGACCACGCAGGCCAGTGCGGTCGTGCGAACTCCGGTCATGTCTCGACCCCGCGTCCGCGCAGCGGGAACATGCCGCGCGGCCGGCGCTGGATGAAGGCGATCAGCAGCACCAGCACGACGATCTTGCCGAGCACCGCACCCGCCACCGGCTCGAGGATCTTGTTGGCGATGCCGAGCGTCGCGGCGCCGGCGAACGTGCCCCAGAGATTGCCCACGCCGCCGAACACGACGACCATGAAGCTGTCGATGATGTAGCCCTGGCCGAGATTGGGGCTGACATTGTCGATCTGGCTCAGCGCCACGCCGGCCAGACCCGCCACACCCGAGCCGAGCCCGAAGGTGAGCGCATCGACGCGTGGTGTGGCGATGCCCATCAGCGAGGCCATGCGCCGGTTCTGTGTCACCGCGCGCATCTGCAGGCCGAGCGGCGTGCGTCGCAGCACCGCGGTCAGCGCCGCCATGACCAGGCCCGCGAACACCATGATCGCCAGGCGGTTGAGCGTGATGGTCAGCCCGCCCACCGCCACCGCGCCGGACATCCAGCCGGGTGTGACGACGTCGATGTTGGTCGGCCCGAACAGCGAGCGCACTGCCTGCTGCAGCACCAGCGACAGGCCCCAGGTGGCGAGCAGCGTCTCCAGCGGGCGGCCATACAGGAAGCGGATCAGCCCGCGCTCGATGGCGATGCCGATCGCGCCGCAGACCAGGAAGGCGAGCGGGACGGCGAGCAGCAGGCCGAGACCGGGCGAGCCGAGCAGCGACTGGGCGACGAAGGTCACGTAGGCGCCGATCATCACCAGCTCGCCATGCGCCATGTTGATCACCCCCATGACGCCGAAGGTGATGGCCAGCCCCATGGCGGCGAGCAGCAGCACGGAGCCGAGGCTGAGGCCGTAGAACAGGTCCTGGGCGATGCTCCACAGCCGCAGGCGCAGGTCGATGCTGGCCAGCGCCTCGGTCGCCGCCTGCCGGATCGCCGGATCGCCGCCGGTCACGCCGGCGAGGATGGCGCGCGCCGGCAGCCCGCCGCGTGCCCGCAAGGTGGCTACCGCCGGCAGCGCCTGCGCGTCGGGTGGCAGCGGACGGGCGGAGAGCAGGGTCGCGGCGCGCGCCTCGGCCAGCGCCCGGCGCACATCAGGATCGGACTCGCTCGCCAGCGCGCGGTCGAGCACCGGCAGGGCGGCGGCAGCGTGCGTGTCGAACAGGCTTTCGGCCGCGGCCAGCCGGCGGGGCGTGGAGGGCGAGCGGAGATCGAGCAGGGCGAGGCTCGCATCCAGCGCCTCGCGCACCCGGTTGCTCAGCCGCACGGGCCGCAGGTCGGGCGGCGGGCTGGCCACGGGCGCGCCGGTGCGCGCGTCGAGGAAGTGTCCTGCGTGGCCGCCGGCGTTGCCGATGAACAGCCCGCCGCCGCGCTGCGCCCACAGCGTGTGCCCGGCCAGCGCATGCAGCACGGTTTCTGCCCGCACATCGCCCGACGCGCCGAGCGCGGTCACGCCGGCGGCGATCCGGTTGTAGTTGCCCGACGCCAGATCCGCATACCCAGCCGCCGCATCCTGCGCCCGCGCCCCAAGCGGTGCGAGGAGCAGGATGAACAGCAGACCGGACAGGTGTTGCCGCAGAACGGGCAGTGGCGCGCGAGAGCGCCGCCTTGCGGCGCGCCCGGCGGTCGTGGCCGAGCCCCGGAGCGGAGCGGCCTCTAGGGCCGTGAGCACCGGAGCGCAGGTCACGGGCGTCGGATCGCCGCCAATGCCCGTTCCTGGTTCAGGCATGCTGGTGGCCGAGGCAGGTCTTGGTGACCACGTCATAATTCCCGCACGAGATCGGCTTGCGCCAGTCGCCGATCAGGTCGCGCGTTTCCGCCACGTAGGGCGACCAGGCCTTGCCCGGCACCAGTCCCGGCGTCTGCCAGACCACGTTGAACTGGCCGTCATCCTGGATCTCGCCGATCAGCACCGGCTTGGTGAGGTGGTGGTTGGGCAGCATGGTGGCCACGCCGCCGGTCAGGTTGGGCTGGCGGATGCCGATCATCGTGTCGATGACCGTGTCGTGGTCGGTGGTGCGCGCCTTCTCGACCGCCTGCACCCACATGTTGAAGCCGATATAGTGCGCCTCCATCGGGTCGTTGGTGGTGCGCTTCGGATTCTTGGTGAAGGCGTGCCAGGACTTGATGAACGCCTCGTTGGCCGGCGTGTCGACGCTCTCGAAATAGTTCCAGGCGGCGAGCTGGCCGACCAGCGGCTTGGTGTCCATGCCGGCCAGCTCCTCCTCGCCGACGCTGAAGGCGACGACCGGGATGTCGGTGGCCTGGATGCCCTGGTTGCCGAGCTCCTTGTAGAACGGCACGTTGGCGTCGCCGTTGATCGTCGAGACCACGGCGGTCTTCTTGCCCGACGAGCCGAACGACTTGATCTGCGAGACGATGTTCTGCCAGTCGGACTGGCCGAACGGCGTATAGTTGATCATGATGTCGGCCGGCCCCACGCCCTTGGTCTTGAGGTAGGCCTCCAGGATCTGGTTGGTGGTGCGCGGATACACGTAGTCGGTGCCGGCCAGCACCCAGCGCGTGACCTTCTCCTCGCTCATCAGGTAGTCGACCGCCGGGATCGCCTGCTGGTTCGGTGCGGCCCCCGTGTAGAACACGTTGCGGCTGCATTCCTGGCCCTCGTACTGCACGGGATAGTAGAGGATGCCGTTCAGTTCCTCGAAGACCGGCAGCACGGATTTGCGCGACACCGACGTCCAGCAGCCGAACACGGCCGAGCATTTATCGACCGACAGGAGCTGGCGCGCCTTCTCGGCGAACAGCGGCCAGTTGGAGGCGGGGTCGACCACCACCGGCTGCAAGGGACGGCCCAGCACGCCGCCTTTCGCGTTCTGCTCGGCGATGAGCATCAGCATGACGTCCTTCAGCGTGGTCTCGCTGATCGCCATGGTGCCCGACAGCGAGTGCAGGATGCCGATCTTGATCGGCTCGCCCGACGGCGCCGCGCGGCTGATCCCGCGCGCCAGGGTGGCGCTGGCACCGAGACCCAGTCCGAGGCGCCCGAACGCGCGCCTGCCGAATCCTGTGCTATGGGAGATCATGCCTTGCCCTTCCGCAACCGTTGCGCTGGCGTCGAGAGTGCAGCACGCCCGAGGCGGTGCCCTATACGCGGTTTTGCGTAGGCCGCCCGGGCGATGCCGCCGGTGAGCGCCGATGCGGGCGTCGACGCCACGCCGACGCGCCCCACCCGCATGCGCCCCAGCCGGACGCAGCCCACCCGGCTGCGGCCCAACCGCATGCGGATCGTCCGCACGCGGCGCGACTACAACCGCTGGGTGGCCAACGAGACGCTCGAGGATTACGCGCTGCGCTTCACCGCGCGCCGGGCCCGCGTCTGGTCGCGCCTGCGGGTCGCCAACACGGCGCTCGGCTCGATCTCCTTCCTGGCGCTGGAAGCGATCGGCGGCACGCTGACGCTGTCGTTCGGATTCGCCAATGTCGCGGTCGCGATCACCGCCGTCTGTCTGCTGATCGGCCTGCTCGGCATTCCGGTCTGCGTCGCCGCCGCCCGCGGCGGCCTCGACATCGACCTGCTCACCCGCGGTGCCGGCTTCGGCTATATCGGCTCGACGCTGACCTCGCTGATCTACGCCACCTTCACCTTCCTGTTCTTCGGCATCGAGGCGGCGATCCTGGCCGGGATGCTGAACCGCTTCCTGCTGGTCCCGCTGTGGCTGGCCTACATCCTGTGCGCGCTGGTGGTGATCCCGTTCGTCACCCACGGCATCACTTTCATCGGCCGGCTGCAGCTCGTGAGCCAGCCGGTCTGGCTGGCGCTCAACGCAGCGCCCCTGATCGGCGTGCTGCTGGTCCATCCCGGCTGGATCGCCGCCTGGCGGCACTGGCAGATGCCAGGCCATGTGCCCGGCACGCCGGCGCTCGACCTGCGCGCCATCGGCTCGGCCGCGTCGATCATGATCGTGCTGATCAGCCAGACCGCCGAACAGGTCGACTATATCCGCTTCATGCCGCCGCCCCGGCCGGATGGCGGGCGGCTCGACACGCTGGGCTGGTGGGCGGCGGTGCTGGTCGGCGGCCCGGGCTGGATCGTGCCCGACGCACTCAAGCTGCTGGCCGGCTCGCTGCTCGCCTGGGCGGGCCTCAAGGCCGGGCTTGCGGTGGCCGACGCGGTGCAGCCGGCCGAGATGTACCGGCTGGCCTGGGACAGCATCCTGCCGCCGCTGCCCGCACTCGCCGCCACCGTGCTGCTGGTCTGCCTCGCGCAGATCAAGATCAACGTCACCAACGCCTATGCCGGCTCGCTCGCCTGGTCGAACTTCTTCTCCCGCCTGACCCACAGCCATCCGGGCCGCGTGTTCTACGTGCTGTTCAACGTCGCCATCGCGCTCGCGCTGATGGAGGCGGGGATCCTCGACACCATACAGCGCGGGCTGGTGCTCTATGCCGATCTCGCCTGCGCCTGGATGGGGGCGGTGGTGGCGCATCTGGTGGTCTGCCGGCCGCTCGGCCTGGCACCGCGCACCATCGAGTTCAAGCGCGCCCACCTGCCCGACCTCAACCCGGTGGGGGTGGGTGCCATGCTGCTCGGCTCGGCGGCCGGCATCCTCGCCTTTGCCGGCCTGTTCGGCGACCTCGCGGCTGCCTTCGGCCCGTTCATCGCCCTCGCCCTGGCCTTCACCGCCGCCCCGGCCATCGCGCTGGCCACCGGCGGGCGCACCTATCTCGCCCGCCGGGCCCGGGCCGGCTGGCAGGGGCGGCCGGCGATCGCCTGCAGCATCTGCGAGCATGAGTTCGAGCCCGAGGACATGGCCTACTGCCCGGCCTATGGCGGCGCGATCTGCTCGCTGTGCTGCTCGCTCGACAGCCGCTGCGGCGACGCCTGCAAGCCGCACTCGACCCGCCTGCAGGCGCAGCTCGCCGCCCCGCTCGCACCCGTGCTGCGCCGCCTGCCGCCGCGCGCACTCGCCTGGCTCGGCAGCCGGATGGGCCGCTTCCTGCTGCTGCTGCTGTTCACCTCGGCCGCCCTCTACGGACTGCTCGACATCCTGCTGCCATGGGCGCAGGCCGGCGCCCAGGGGACGGCGCACGGCGGGGTGGGGGGTGCCCCGCGCACAGAGCGCGGCCTGCTCGCCGGCATCGTGGTCGCCGCCATCCTGTGCTGGCTGGTGGTGCTGTCGGGCGAAAGCCGCCAGGCGGCCGAGGAGGAGACCAGCCGCCAGACCCGCCTGCTGATGGACGAGATCGCCGCCCACGGCCGCACGGACGCCGCCCTGCAGCGGGCGCGCGATCGCGCCGAGGCGGCGAGCCTAGCCAAGAGCCGCTACGTTGTGGGCATCAGCCACGAGCTGCGCTCGCCGCTCAACGCGATCCTCGGCTACGCGCAGCTCATGGAGGCCGATCCGGGCCTGCCCGAGGGGCGGCGGCGCATGGTGCGGATCATGCGCGAAAGCGGCGAGCATCTCAGTGCCATCATCGCCGGCCTGCTCGACATCTCGCGCATCGAGGCCGGGCGCATCGAGCTGCAGCATGAGCCGGTGCGCCTGCCCGAACTGCTCGAAGGGCTGGTGCAGATGCTGCGCCCGACCGCGGAAGCCAAGGGGCTCGCCCTGCGCTACGAGGCACGTGGCCTGCCGGCGCTGGTGCTGGCCGACGAACACCGGCTGCGCCAGATCCTGATCAACCTGCTGTCCAACGCCATCAAGTTCACCGACGCGGGCGAGGTGCGGCTCCAGGCCGGCTGGCGGGCGCAGATCGCCGAGTTCGTGGTCAGCGACACCGGGCGGGGCATCGCACCCGCCGACCAGGCGCGCATCTTCGAGCCCTTCGAGCGGGCCGCCGACGGCTCCGTCCCCGGCACCGGGCTGGGCCTGACCATCACCCGCCTGCTCACCGAGATCCTCGGCGGCGAGATCACCCTGGACAGCCGCCCCGGGGAGGGCAGCCGCTTCCGTGCCCGGCTGATGCTGTCCGACGTGCCGGGTGCCGCCACCGTCGCCGCGCCGGACCGGATGGGCCATGCGGTCGGCTATGAGGGGCCGCGCCGCCGGATCCTGGTCGCCGACGACGACCCCCACCACCGCGCCCTGATGACCGACCTGCTGGCACCGCTCGGCTTCGAGCTGCTGGCGGTGGGCAGCGGTGCCGAGTGCCTGAGCGCGGTCGCGCGCTTCGCGCCGCACCTGTTCCTGCTCGACCTGTCCATGCCTGGCATGGACGGCATCACGCTGGCCCGCCAGTTGCGCGAGCGCGGGTGCGACGCACCGATCCTGTTCATCTCCGCCGATCTGGCGCCGCGGGTGGAGGGCGATCTCGCCGACTGCCCGGTGCTGGCCAAGCCGGTGCAGGTCGGCGAGCTGCTGACCATGATCGGCCGCCGCCTGGCGCTCGGCTGGCAGCGTCCGGGCCCCGCCGCCGAGGGCGAACCTGCCCAATCCGAGCCCGCCCAAGCCGCACCTGGCGCGGTCGTCCAGCGCGGGCCGGCCGGCGGCGGGGGGCGCCTGACGGGGCCGCAGGCGGCGGCCCTGCGGGCGCTGCTCGAGGGCGGCCAGATCCGCCGGTTGCGCGAGCGCCTCGACCAGTACGAGGCGGAGAGTGCCGACCTCGCGCCTCTGGTGGCGCCGCTGCGGGCGCTTGCCGCCTCCTACCAGCTCGACGCGCTGCGCGCCGCACTGGACAGGATGGCGGTGTGAGGCGCAGGGGGGAAACCGGGGAGGGAGAGGGGATGAGTGGCAGCGGCCGGACCAGCATCCTGGTCATCGACGACGCCCCGGCCACGCTCGGCCTGCTCGACGACATGCTCGACCAGGCCGGCTACCGCGTGCTGATGGCACAGAGTGCCGAAGCGGGCCTGACCGTGCTGCGGCGCGCGCTCGCGGCCGGCGCGGCGTTGCCACAGCCGGCGGCGTCCGACCTCGACCGCCCCGGCCGGAGCCTGCCCGACGCCTGTGCGCGCGACGCCCCTCTGGCCAGTTGCCCCCTGCCCAACTCCTCCCTGCCCAACTCCCCCCAGCCCAACTCTCCCCAGGCCGACCCTTCTTCGCCCGGCGCTCCTACACCCGGCGCCGCGCCCGCTGACGCTTGTCCGCCCGACGCCGTGCTGCCCGACCTGATCCTCATCGACGCGGTGATGCCCGGCCTCGGCGGGCTGGAAGCCTGCCAGCGGATCAAGGCCGATCCGGCGCTCGCCGCCATCCCGGTGATCGTCATGACCGGGCTGTCGGAGCCCGAGCACGTGGTGCGGGCCTTCGAGGCGGGGGCCAGCGACTATCTCACCAAGCCGTTGCAGCTCGGCGAGGTGCTGGCCCGCCTGGGCGTGCACCTGCTGGCCAGCCGCCGCACCCGTGCAGCCCATCGCGCGCTCGACGGCGCCGGGCGTTTCCTGCTGGCGGTGGCCGGCGACGGGCAACTGCTCTGGGCGACACCGCAGGCGGCCAGCCTGCTGGCCAGCGAGGCCTGGCGTCTCGATCCCCGCCAGGCCGCCCGGCTCGCATCGGGTGCAGCCGCCCCGGGCGAGGCGCTGCCGGCGCTGGGCGGACTGCGGCTCACCTTCATCGGCCGGGTCACCGGCGACGAGCTGCTGCTGCGCGTGGCGCCGGAACGGGTGGCACCCGAGCTGCTGCTGCGCGAGCGCCTCGACCTCACCCAGCGCGAAGCGCAGGTGCTGCTCTGGATCGGGCGCGGCAAGCCGTCGCGCGACATCGCCGAGATCCTCGGCCTCAGCCCGCGCACGGTCGATAAGCATCTCGAGCAGATCTACAACAAGCTGGGGATCGGCAACCGCGCCGCCGCCGCTTCGACCGCCGCGCGCATCCTGGGCGAGGCGGACCTGCCACCCGACCGCGGGCAGACCTTGTCATAGAACTGTCATCTGGCTGTAACACGGGCGCCACCGCTGGGGGATAGAAGCCGCCCAGCCCCGGGCGTCACCCAGCACACAGCCGGCTCGGGGCCGGTCCTGCCCAGGGTGAGGCCGTCCGGTGACGATGCCCGGTCAAACTGCCGGGTACGTCTGCCTGGCCACGCCGCCCGGTCGAGGTGCCCGGTCGAGGTTCCTGGGCGACCTGGCCGCCGGCGGACCGTCCGACCCCAGACAGAAGGAATGATCGTCATGCGCCTGTCCCCGACCTTTCTCGCGGCCAGCCTGTCCGTTGCCGCGACCTTCTGCGCGGGGACGGCAGCCGCTACCCTCTGCCCCGCGACGGCGCGGGCGACCGACATCACCGGCGCCGGCTCGACCTTCGCCGCCCCGATCTATGGCGCCTGGGGGGCTGCCGCCCGCCAGCCGCTCGGCATCAACCTCAACTACCAGGCGCTCGGCTCCGGCGCCGGGCAGAACCAGGTGATCGCCCGCACCGTCGATTTCGGCGCCTCGGACGCGCCGGTGCCGGCGGCCAAGCTGTCGGCCAACCACCTGCTCCAGTTCCCCACCGTCATCGGCGGCGTGGTGGTCATCGTCAACCTGCCGGGGATCGCCATCAACCAGTTGAAGCTGACCGGCCCGGTGCTCGCCGGCCTGTTCGACGGCGACATCACCGACTGGAACGACAAGCAGATCAAGGCGCTCAACCCGGGCGTCAACCTGCCCGACGTGCCGGTGGCCGCGGTGCACCGCGCCGACGGCTCGGGAACCACCTTCGTCTTCACCTCCTACCTGGCCAAGACCTCGGCAGGCTGGAAGTCGAATGTCGGCGCCAGCACCTCCATCGCCTGGCCCACCGGTGCGGGGGCGCGCGGCAATGACGGGGTCGCGGCGGTGGTGCACAACACGCGCGGCGGCATCGGCTACGTCGAATACGCCTATGCCGACCGCAACCACCTCACCACGGTCGAGCTGAAGGACAAGGCCGGCCAGTTCGTGCAACCGGATCTCGCGAGCTTCGCCGCCGCCGCCAAGGCGGCCGACTGGACAGGGGCCTCGAACTTCGCCGTCGACCTGCTCGACACGCCGGGCGCCGGTGCCTGGCCGATCGTGTCCGCCACCTTCGTGCTGCTGCCCACCGACCCCAAGGACCCGAAGCGGGCCGCGGCAGTGACCCATTTCTTCGATTGGGCCTTCACCAACGGCGGCGCGATTGCGACAAAGCTGAACTACGTCACCCTGCCGGCCTCGGTCGAGGACTCCGTGCGCAAGGCCTGGAGCCAGATCCGCTGAGCCTTCCGGGTCACTCGCGTGGCAGAAGCATGAAGGCCGCATGACACCCTCCAGCCAAGCGTCCGACCCGGACCACGCCCTGCGGATCCTGCCCGGCTACGGCCCGAACCCGGATCCCGGCGGGCAGTCGCGCGCCGCGGCGCCGCGCCGGGGCGGGTCGGGCACGGGCGACCGCGTGTTCACCGGTCTGGTCTGGATCGCCGGGTTGGCCGTGCTGGTGCTGATCGCCGGCATCATCGCCGTGCTGATCACCGGCGGCACGCACGCCTTCGCCACCTTCGGCTGGCATTTCGTGACCGCCGCGATCTGGAACCCGGTGCTCGACCGCTACGGTGCGGCGGCGCCGGTCTACGGCACGGTCGTGACCTCGGTGATCGCGCTGCTCATCGCCGTCCCGCTCGCCTTCGGTGTGGCCTTCTGCCTCACCGAGATGGTCCCGGCCTGGATGGCCCAGCCGGTCGCCACCGCCATCGAGCTGCTCGCCGCCGTGCCCTCGATCATCTTCGGCATGTGGGGCTTCTTCGTCGTGGTGCCGCTCATGGCCCAGCACGTGCAGCCGGCACTGACCGCCACCCTCGGCCACGCGCCGCTGATCGCGCCCTTGTTCCGCGGCGCCCCGTTCGGCACCGGGCTGCTCACCGGCGGGCTGGTGCTGGCGGTGATGATCACGCCCTTCATCTCGGCGGTGATGCGCGACGTCTTCATGTCCATGCCGGCGGTGCTCAAGGAGAGCGCCTACGGCGTGGGTGCGACGCGCTGGGAGGTGATGCGCAAGGTCGTGCTGCCCTGGTCGCGCACCGCGGTGATCGGCGGCATCATGCTCGGCCTGGGCCGGGCGCTGGGCGAGACGATGGCCATCACCTTCGTCATCGGCAACACCAACCGGATCAGCGCCAGCCTGTTCTCGCCGGGCAACACCATCGCCTCGCTGATCGCGCTCGAGTTCCCCGAAAGCCCGGCCGGCAGCCTCAAGCTGTCGGCATTGCTGGCACTCGGCGTGATCCTGATGGTGATCTCCTTCCTCACGCTTGCCTGCTCGCGCCTGCTGCTGCGCCGGCGGGGTGTCTGAGCGTGGGCCTGCATGACCCCGGCCTCGCCCGCCGCCGCCGCCTCGCCAACCGCGCGATCACCGGCCTGTGCGGCCTGGCCACCCTGATCGTGCTGGTCGTGCTGGCCTCCATCCTGTTCACCCTGGTGGTGCGCGGCGCGGGCGGGCTCAGCCTGCATGCCCTGGTCACCATGACCTCGCCGCCCGGCAGCCATGGCGGGCTGCTCAACCCGATCGTCGGCAGCGTGATCCAGACCGGGGTGGCGACCCTGATCGGCGCCCCGGTCGGGCTGCTCGCCGGCATCTTCCTGGCCGAGTTCGGGGCGCATTTCGGGGTCGCCGGCGCGGTGCGCTTCGTGTCCGACATGCTGCTCTCGGCACCCTCGATCCTGGTCGGCCTGTTCGTCTACCTGATCATCGTCGCGCCGACCGGCCATTTCTCCGGCATCGCCGGATCGATCGCACTGGCCATCCTCGTGATCCCGATCGTGGTGCGCACCACCGAGGACATGCTGCGGCTGGTGCCGGTGTCGCTGCGCGAGGCGGCCGCCGCCCTCGGCGCGCCGCGCTGGAAGGTGGTGCTGCATGTCTGCGTGCGCGCGGCGAGCAAGGGGATCGCCACCGGCATCCTGCTGGCGGTGGCGCGCATCGCCGGCGAGACCGCGCCGCTGCTGTTCACCTCGCTCGGCAACCTCGAATGGTCGGTCAATCCCGACCGGCCCATGGCCAGCCTGCCGGTGACCATTTACCAGTATGCCGGCTCGGCCTACGAGGACTGGGTGCAGCTCGCCTGGACGGCGGCCCTGCTGATCACCGCCGGCGTGCTGCTGCTGAACATCATCGCCCGTGCCGGCCTCGGCAGAACGGACAGGACATGAACGAGCAGAGTGGCAAGACGACGACCGGACCCGCTGCCGCCGGCAGCGCCCTGGCGGCGCGCCCTGGGCTGGCGACGGCGGTGCCTGCTGCCGCCCAGGTGCCGATGGCCGCGTCGCCGGCCGCCATCGCGATCCGCGACCTCGATTTCTTCTATGGCAGCCACCACGCCCTGAAGCGGATCTCGCTCGACCTGCCGCAGCGCCGGGTGACCGGCATGATCGGTCCGTCGGGGTGCGGCAAATCGACCCTGCTGCGCGTGCTCAACCGGATGTACGACCTCTATCCCGGCCAGCGTGCCACGGGCGAGGTGCTGTTCGATGGGCAGAACATCCTGACCGGCGGCATGGAGATCAACCAGCTTCGCGCCCGCGTCGGCATGGTGTTCCAGAAGCCGACCCCGTTCCCGATGTCGATCCACGACAACATCGCCTTCGGCATCAGGCTGCACGAGAAGCTGGGCCGCAGCGAGATCGGTGCGCGCATCGAGGACGCGCTGAAGCGCGTGGCGCTGTGGAGCGAGGTCAAGGACCGGCTGCGCGAGCCGGCGGGAGCACTCTCGGGCGGCCAGCAGCAGCGTCTGTGCATCGCGCGCACCATCGCCACGCGCCCGGAGGTGATCCTGCTCGACGAGCCGACCTCGGCACTCGACCCGATCAGCACCGCGCGAATCGAGGAGCTGCTCGATGAGCTGAAGGTGGATTTCACCATCGCCATCGTCACCCACAACCTGCAGCAGGCGGCCCGCTGCGCCGACCAGGTGGCGTTCTTCTATCTGGGCGAGCTGGTCGAATGCGCCAGCGCCGACCGGCTGTTCACCGCGCCGAGCGAGAAACGCACCCAGGACTACATCACCGGCCGTTTCGGCTGACGAGCAGGGTTCCCGCATGACCAGTTCAGACCCGAGACACATCGTTCGCAGCTACGAACAGGAGCTGGACCGGCTGCGCGGCATGATCGCGCGCATGGGCGGGCTGGTGGAAAGCCAGACGGCCAACGCGATCAGCGCCGTGCTCAACCGCGACGGCGAGGCGGCGCAGTATGCGATGGAGCAGGACCCGGACGTCGACCTGCTCGAGCGCGACATCGAGTCGCTCGCCATACGCATGCTGGCGCTGCGCGCGCCGATGGCCCAGGACCTGCGCGAGATCGTCTCCATCCTCAAGGTGACCAGCGACCTGGAGCGGATCGGCGACTACGCCACCAACGTCGCCAAGCGATCGTTCAATGTCGGCCGCATCGGCGCCGAACCCACCCTCGGCGGCCTGCGCAGCATGGGCCGGCTGGTGCAGGAAAGCCTGCGCCTGGCGATCGACGCGCTGAGCCAGAACGACAAGGACAAGGCGCTCGAGGTCTGGAACTCCGACAAGGCGGTCGACGAGCTGTACACCGCGATGTTCCGCGAGCTGATCACCTACATGATGGAGGATCCGCGCAACATCAGCTCCTGCACGCACCTGCTGTTCATCGCCAAGAACCTCGAGCGGATCGGCGACCACAGCACCAACATCGCCGAGCAGGTGCATTACGCGGTGACCGGCGAGATGCTGCCCGCGGTGCGTCCGCGCGGCGGGCACGGGTTCGAACGCGAGGCCGCCGATCCCGAACTTCCGGGCGGCAACTCGTCCGATGCGGAGTAGGGCTGCATGCAGGTGGGACTGGACAATTTGAGCCGCAGGTCGGCGTCGGGCGCGCGCGAGGACAAGGAGCGCCCGCGCGTGCTGGTGGTCGAGGACGACCCGGCGCTGGCGGTGATGCTGCGCTACAACCTGGAGAAGCTTGGCTACCAGGTCGACGAGGCGGCGGACGGGCAGGAGGCGCTGCTGCGCCTGAACGAGGCGACGCCCGACATCGTGCTGCTCGACTGGATGCTGCCCAGCCTGTCCGGGCTCGAGGTCTGTCGCCAGATCCGCAGGCGGCCGCTGACCCGCGACATGCCGGTCATCATGCTCACCGCGCGCGTCGAGGAGCAGGACTCGATCCGCGGCCTCAACACGGGCGCGGACGACTACATCACCAAGCCGTTCTCGGTCGAGGCGCTGGCCGCGCGCATGCGCGCCCTGCTGCGCCGCACCCAGCCGGCGGCGGCCGAACGCACGCTCACCTTCCACGACATCACGCTCGACCCCGGCGAGCACCGCGTGCAGCGCAACGGCCGGGCGGTGCATGTCGGGCCCACCGAGTACCGCCTGCTCGAGTTCCTGCTGCGCCACCCGCGCCGCGTGTTCTCGCGCGAGGACCTGCTGAACGCGGTCTGGGGGGCCGACATCCATGTCGAGGCGCGCACCGTCGACGTGCATATCCGCCGGCTGCGCAAGGCGCTGAACGGGCCGGGCGAGACCGACCTGGTGCGCACGGTGCGCTCGGCCGGCTACGCGCTCGACACGGAGTCCGCGTAGGGCCGGCGCGCCCGGCGCGCGCCGAGGTTTGGATCTCACCCTCCCGCTGATCGTCGTCGCGTTCGGCGCCGGCTTCGCGATCCGCGCGCGGCTGCCCCGCCGCCTGCCGGAGCCCCAGGCCGCAGCCACGGACGCGCCGCCGTCCGAGCCGCTGGCCCGGCTGCGCGAGGTGATCGAGCTGCTGCCCGAGCCGATGCTGCTGCTCGACCGCTCGGGTGCCATGCGCCACGCCAACCATGCCGCGCGCGAGCCGTTCGGCGACGTGCTGGCCGCCCTGCTGCGCCATCCGGCGCTTGGCGAGGCGGTGCGCCGGCTCGACGGCGAGACGATCGTCGTCACCACCGTCAAGATGGATGTCCCCGTGCGCCGCGTGCTGCGCGCCTCGCTCAAGGCGCTGCCCGCCCCTTACGGCGGCCTGCTCATCCTCTCGCTCGCCGATGGCACGCCGCAGGCCACGGTCGAGAGGATGCGCGAGGATTTCATCGCCAACGCCAGCCACGAGCTGCGCACGCCGCTGGCCAGCCTGATCGGCTTCATCGACACCCTGCTTGGCCCGGCGGCCGACGACCCGCCGGCGCAGCAGCGCTTCCTGCTCATCATGCAGACCCAGGCGGCCCGCATGCGCCGGCTGATCGACAGCCTGCTGAGCCTGTCGCGCATCCAGATGATGGAGCACGAGCGGCCCCGCGCGCGCGTCGCCCTCGACCAGCTGGCCAGCCACGTGGCGGAGTCCGTCGAGCCGCTCACCCGGGCGCGCAAGGTGGCGCTCTCGCTGGACATCGAGCCCGGCCTGCCGCCGGTGCAGGGCGATGCCGACCAGCTCGTGCAGGTCATCCAGAACCTGCTCGACAACGCGCTGAAATATGCCCGCACGCGCGTCCGCCTGTCGGTCGCCACCGCCTCGCCCGACACCTGGCCGGCGTCGGGTGCCACGCTGGGCGCCACGCTGGGCGCCACGCCGGGCGCCATGCCGGGCAGCAGCTCCCCGGCCGGCCTCGTGCTGCGTGTCGAGGATGACGGGCCGGGCATCGCGTCCCACCATCTGCCGCGGCTGACCGAACGCTTCTACCGCGTCGAGGAAGGCAAGAGCGAGCGGTCCGGATCGGGGCTCGGCCTGGCCATCGTCAAGCACATCGTCGGCCGCCACCAGGGCCGGTTCCTGGCCGAAAGCAGCGTCGGCCAGGGCAGCGTGTTCAGCGTCTGGTTGCCGGTCGGAGCTGTCACAAAACCGACTTCTTGATGTCATGAAGCCTTCGCGTTACGCCATCAGAACTTTGGCTTATCGAGAGCCCGCCAGGAGGCAGGGGGGGTTCCTGTCAGGCGCGGGATTCCATCGATGACGAGAAGGGCATTCGCCAGACCGGGCCTGCTGGCCGCCACCGCGATCAGCGGCAGCATCGCAGTCATTCCGCTTGCGGCGGCCCACGCGCAGGACGCGGGCGACCAGATCGGCTCCATCGAACGCCAGATCCGCTCGCTGCAGGGCGAGCTCAACAGCATGAAGCGCAACCTCGCCAAGCGCGACGCCGAGGTGCGTCAGGCGCGCGAGGAGGCGGCCGCCGCCAACCGCCAGGCGATGTCGATCTCGCAGCGCCAGACCAACAGCTTCGGCCAGCCCTACGGGCCGCAGCCGCTGACCGCCCCGCCGGGCTACCAGGTCAATCTCGCCGGCGCCGGCACCATCCCGAAATACGGTCCCTACGTCGTCGTCGACGGCGTGCCGACCCCGGTGCTATATCCCGGGCCGAAGCTCAAGCAGGGCCAGTTCCAGGTGGGCGGTGTCCGCGTGACACTTGGCGGCTTCATCGCCGCGGAGACGGTGGTCCGCAACCGCAACGAAACCCAGGATATCGGCAGCAACTTCAACACCGGAATCCCGTTCGCCAACAGTCCGAACTACCACACGCCCGAGTTCCACGAGACCGGCCGGCAGAGCCGTCTGTCGATCCTCGCCGAAGGCAATCCCGACAGTAACACGTCGCTTGCCGCCTATTACGAAATGGACTTCATCGGCAACGGCTCGACCTCGAATTCGGTGGAGTCCAACAGCTACGTGCTGCGTGAGCGCCAGCTCTACACCACCTTCGCCCGCAAGGACTGGGACTTCTATGTCCTCGGCGGCACCGCCTGGTCGCTGCTGACCATGAGCAAGATCGGCATGGTGCCCCGCCAGGAAGACGTGCCGCTGACCATCGACGCACAGTACGTGCCGGGCTTCGTCTGGACCCGCAATCCGCAGCTGCGCTTCGTCAAGGGCTTCGACAACGACCTGGTCGATGTCGGCCTGTCGTTCGAGAACCCGCAGGCCAGCTACTTCACCGGCGGCAACGGCACCGGCTCGCTGTCCGGCACCGTGCTCGCCAACAACACCGGCGGCGGCACCTACAATCCCTCGACCACCTACTCCGACGACATCGCACCCGACGTCGTCCTCAAGGCGACATTGGATCCGTCCTGGGGCCACTACGAGGCGTTCGGCATCGCCCGATTCCTGCACGACCGCACGACGCTGGGCGGCACCGGCGCCAACAACACCGTGTTGGCCGGCGGCGGCGGTGCCGGCGCCATCCTGCCCGTCATCCGGGGCAAGCTCGACCTGCAGGGCAACATCCTGGCCGGCGAGGGCATCGGCCGCTACGGCTCGGCCCAGCTGCCTGATGCGACCTTCTCGCAGAACGGCGCGCCGCGCCCGTTGCCTGAGATCATCGCCATGGTCGGTGGCGTCGCCCACCCGGTCAAGCCGGTCGACCTCTATGCCTATGTCGGTACCGAGCAGATCACCCACTCGGAGGCGTTCCGCGAAGGCAGCAAGGGCTATGGCTACGGCAGCCCGTTGTACAGCAACGCCGGCTGCGGCATCGAGACGGCACTCACCGCGACCAACTCGCTTCCCTGCGTGGCCAACACCTCCGGCATCACCCAGGGCACGATCGGCGGCTGGTGGCGCTTCATCAAGGGCGATTTCGGCACCATGCAGGTGGGCACCCAGGTCTCCTACACCCGCCGACAGGTCTTCCAGGGCATTGGCGGAGACCCGAAGACCGACATCGCGATGGTCTTCTTCAGCTTCCGGTATTTGCCTTTCCAGTAACGAGACAAGCGCGTCCAGTCAGGCCCCGGGGTGCTGCCCCGGGGTTTTTCGTATCCGCTCACGCGCGGGGGGCGGTTCTGCTGCCCGGTGCCATGTCATGCCGCGCTTCGCGGCGCTCGGTTGGCGACCGCCGACACAATCGGAGGCACGGGCTCGTCGCGCCCAGTGTCATCGCCGAAGCCGGGCGGTGACATGTTGCGCTGCGCGCTGGCCAGTCAGGAGCCTGGCGATGACCCCAGGGCCTCTGGATCCGGTTGGTTCGGCCGCCGCGGCGCAGCCTGCTTCGGCCTTTGCTCGCTCTTCAATCTTGCGCAGCCCGACATCCGCTCCCGGTACGTCGGAAACGGCTCCGGCGTGTCAGGCCGGCCGGATGCCGGCTCAGTGCAGGATGATCTCGACGCGACGGTTCTGCGGCTCGCGCACGCCAGCCGGCGTGAGCACCAGCGGATGGGTGTCACCGTATGCCTGGACGCTGATCTCGTCCTGCGCGACCCCGCGACGCACCAGCTCGTCCGCGACAGCGCGTGCGCGACGCAACGACAGTCCCTGGTTGTAGGCGCCGGTGCCGGTCCGGTCGGCGTTGCCCTGCACCTCGATACGGGTCGTCTGCACCCGGCTGGCCGCGGCAGCGGCCTCGGCGACGATCTGGCGGGCACGCTCGGAAAGCTCGGCGCGGTCCCAGTCGAAGAACACCAGGTAGGTGCGCACGGGCTGCGGTGCTGCGACGGGTGGTGCCACCGGCACCGGGGAGGGCGGCGGCGGATGGTTGAAGGCGTAGCGAACCGCCACCGCCACGATGCTGTGGTTCAGGTTGTCGCGCTCGGTCAGCTGGGTCGGCCCGGAGATCCCCGCCGCCGAGGCCTGCGCCTGCGACTCGCGGTTGGCGGCAACCCCGGTGAACCGGTACTCGGCCGTCAGCGCCAGGCCGGGAACCGCGTCGATCGGGATCGCGAACCCGAGGATGCCCTGGTAGGCGAAGTTGCCGTCGCTGCCGGTGCTGCTGATCGAGAACCGGCCCGGTCCAGTGAGGCTCACATTCTGGTTGCGTGACTGCAGGTAGCCGACGCCGGCGCCGACATACGGTATGATGCCGAACGGCAGCGTGGTGAGACCGAGCAGCCTCGGGTCGATGTCATAGATGGCGTTGACGAAACCGCCATATTTCTCCTCCGTGCCCTGCACCGAGGTGCCGGAGCGCGGGCCGGACACGCCGCCGATGGTGCCCGCGCCCGACAGGCTGTTGCGGAAATAGTCGCCCTCGAACTCCAGCCGCAGCCCGTTGCCGAGCCCGTAGCCGATCGTGCCCAGGGCACGGAACCCGGGATCGAACCGCAGGCTCGTACCGCCCGGCCCCACGCCGGACCCGGCGAGGCCGGCGATGCGCGCCTGCTCGTCCTGCATGAAATTGACCCCGGCGCCGAGCCCGACATACACCCCGCTGATCGGCTGCGCCTCGGCGTGCAGAGGAGCCAGCAGGCCTGCCAATAGCCCCGTCGCCAGCAACGTCGCGCGCAGCTTCATGTGTGATGTCCTCGACAATCGTGCAGCCGGTGTAGCGGCGGCTACGCCGTCCCTACGCCGGTCGGTGCGCGATGTTCAGGCCCCGGGGTGGCCGGGTGGCGCATTACTCCCTCATGTTGCAAGAGGGGCACAGCCCGGTCCGGCGGCGCCACGATGCGCAGCGCAGCCGGGCAAACGGAACATTGCCGGTTACGCCAGGTGGATCGCGGCCGCTTCTGCCGGTGCGGTATTTACACGCGCCACTGGTGCCACCAGATGAAGGCGATACCATTTGGTAAACAAAGCGCGCTTTACAGCACCATTTTGACACGGCCGCGCCCTCGCAGTGCTAGACCCGTCCGGTGCAGAGCGCAGAAGGTTGAGAATACCGTGTATATCTCGAGCGCGAACCACCCAGGCGCCCAGAGCGACGCTCTTTCTCTGCTGATGGACAACGCCCTTGCCGGCGGCGACGCCATCGTGGTCAGCGAGGGTGAGGCAAGCAGCCTGCTCGACCAGGCGGCCAGCCGTCTGGCCGGACTGCGCACGCGTGTGGTGCGGGCCGCCGAGGTGCTGCCGACCAGCCTGCGCCCGTTCGAGCCGACGCGGCATGGGGTGGAGCCTGCACGTGCGAGCGTCCCGGACGACGAATTCCTCATCCAGAGCTACAAGGCGCTCACCGTCCTCGACGAGACCTGCGACCGGATCGTGCTGCTGGTCGGCGACGCGCATGCGCTGCAGCGTTCTGCCCTGCGCTACATCCAGTTCGTGAGCCGCTCCGGTGCTCCTCTCCAATTCGTCTTCTGTGGCAGGCGGGAGTTTATCGATCTGCTGAAAGCCGACGATTGCTCGCCGCTTCATGCCCGTCTGATGGCCGGCCTGATCGTGAACGCCCCCGGGCCGCTCCCGGCTGCGGCGGCGGCAGCTGACTCCCTCCCCGCTCGCGCCGAGCGTCGCACGGCCGCAACGCCGGTCGCCGACCCGGCCATGCCGCGACCCGCCGCACGCAGGTCACCGCCCATCGCCGGCACGTCGTCTCGGAACCTGCGGCTCGCCGGGCTGGCGCTGTTCGGCGTCGGCGGTGCGGCCTGGGTCGCCCTCTGCCTGGAGACCGGCACCACGGCCGGCCCGTTCAGCAGCCGGCATGCTCCGGCCGGGCCGGCAGCCTCGTCGCAGCCCCCCGCACTGCAGCAGCCCCCCGCACTGCAGCAACTCTCGCCAACGCACCGGCTGGCGATGGTCATGCCTGACGCAGGGGAGCATCTCCGCCCCGCATCTCTCACCCCTGCGCATCCCGGCCCCGCGGCATCGGATGGTGCTGTTCCGCCTTCATCAGGAGCGGGGGCGTCCCTCAAGCCCCCGGCAACAACCGCGGCGCTGATCCCCGCCCTGACAGCCCCTCCCCAAGCCCGGACGGCGGACCCGGCGGAACCCGGGTCGTCGGCTTCGCGGTCGCGTGCCGGTGAGCCTGGCGTCCGTGCGGCCACCGTTCATCCGCCGACCGATCCGCAGCCGGCGGCAGCACCGGCGCCGGGAACCCAGTTGGCTGCCGGTCCCGCCGCCGACCGTGACGCGCAGGCGCGCCACGCGAGCCTAGGACCAGCTGACCGCCTGGCAGCCGCGCCCGGCGACGCGCAGATCACCGACCCGGCGTCGCGCAGCCCCGCGGACCCGTCCCCGGCCGGTGCGCAGGGCCATCATCTGACGGCGCTTCAGGCAGAAGCGGCCGGCACATCGCCGTCCCGGCCGGCCGATCCGGGGCGCACGAAGCCGCTTCCGGCGTCGGCCCCGGCATCGGTCCCTGCATGGGCCCTAGCACTCGCTCCCGGGCCGGCCGCGCAACCCTCCCCGGAACTGGCGGCGCGGCATGGCAGCCGCGCTGCCGCCTCGCATGTGGCTGCGGCAGTGCCACGCCGTCATCCCCACCGCGCCGAACCGGCACTCGAGCAGACCGCGTCATTGCCGGCGGAGCCGCACTGGCTGGCCGCTCAGCCGGCGGCGGCCCCGGCCGACCCGGCGCCGCAATATGTCGGCTCCTATGCGATGGACGCCAACGGCGTGCGCGTGTTCCACCTGGGGCAATGACCCGAGCTAGATCCAGTGCGCCGGCACCCACACCGTCTCTCGTTGAGTCTGCCGCCAGTATCCGTCCTGCCACAGCGTGCCATGACCGGCGCGGTCCACCCACTTGCCACCGACCCAGACATAGTCCGCCCCGGTCCAGTCGTAATGGCCAGGCTGCCAGATCAGAACCGCATTGGATCTCGGCGGCGCCGGCACCCGTTCCGCCCGGATCGGCGGCACCGGCGGGTGGCCGGCCGGGAACGCAGCGCACCCTGCCACGAAGAACAGGCACAGGCTCGCAAGCGGTCTCACGCACTTCATGCAAGCTGCCTCGTCAACCGGACCGACCATCTCTTTCTTGGCCGCCGGCATCATAAAGCAGGGTTGTGCGATCCTGAGTAGGTGGCGGTCGGCGGCACGCTAGCCAGGCAACAGCATGTCCAAGGCGGCCTCGATCACCTCGTGCCCGGCGAACAGCGAGCCGGGCGGCGTTCCGGGCAGGCGTGCCGGCACCGCGCCGTGCGCATCAGTCTGCGCGACGTAGCGTTCCCCGCCGGACGCGTTGACCGGCGCCAGCCACCCGGTCGGCCGCACGGCATCCGCCCCGATCAGCGGCACGAGGACACGATGGTCGCTGTGCCGAAGCGCGCCACCAGAACTGCCGATCTCCGGCGCCCGCGCCTGCGCGACCAGATCGGAGCTCACCGCGATCTGCACGCGCACCCTGTCGCCTCGCCACGTCTCTCGGGGCCGCCCGGCGCCGGGGGTTCGGCGATCGCTGTGCGCCTGCCCGCATGATGCCGGACCGCCCGGCTGTGTGCGCCGTCCTTGCATGTTCTCACACACGACAGCCCGCACAGGGCACCCGGCGAGCCCCGGGCCGGAATCCGGCTGCCCAGCAACGAGTGGCTGGCGGGCGGTCCGCTGGACTGCCTGGTCCGGGTCGCGACCGGCGAGGCTCAGGTCGCGCAGGAGGTTGGGCGCACCACGTCGCAGTGCTGCGGCGATGTCCGGGCGGCCGTTCGCGGCTGCCCTGCGGCGATCGCGGCTTGCGGTCGGCGGCCCGCGGTTGCATGTGAGGACCACCAGGTCCCCCGGCCACGCAGAGGCAGCATGAACGACGCCCCCCATCCTTCGCTGAACGGCGCATCGCTTACCGGCAACCTGCAGATCGCGGGCGTCGCGGTGCGCGGCGAGAGCGGCGCCGTGCGCGCCGTCGAGGCCGCCACCGGCTCCGTGCTCGAGCCCGCCTTCGGCGGCGCCTCCGAGGCGCAGCGCGAGGCGGCCTGCGCCGCGGCGTGGGGGGCCTTCGACACCTATCGCGCCACCGACCGCGAGACCCGCGCGCGCTTCCTCGAAGCCATCGCCGCCAACATCATGGAAGTGGGCGACGTGCTGATCGAGCGCTGCATGGCCGAGACCGGCCTGCCGCGCCCGCGCATCGAGGGCGAGCGGGCGCGGACCTGCGGCCAGCTCCGCCTGTTCGCCTCCGTGCTGCGCGAGGGCTCCTATCTCGACCTGCGCATCGACCCCGCCCTGCCCGACCGCAAGCCGCTGCCGCGCCCGGACCTGCGCATGCAGAACCTGCCGCTCGGGCCCGTCGTGGTGTTCGGCGCGTCCAACTTCCCGCTCGCCTTCTCGGTGGCCGGCGGCGACACCGCCTCGGCGCTGGCCGCTGGCTGCCCGGTGATCGCCAAGGCCCACCAGGCCCATCCCGGCACCTCCGAGCTGGTGGGCCTCGCCGTCACCCGCGCGGTGAGCGAGTGCGGCCTGCCGGGCGGCGTGTTCTCCCTGCTGTTCGCCGAGGGGCGCAAGATCGCCCAGGACCTGGTCGCCGACCCGCGCGTCAAGGCGGTGGGCTTCACCGGCTCGCGCACCGGCGGCACGGCGCTGATGAAGATCGCAGCCGAGCGCCCCGAGCCGATCCCGGTCTATGCCGAGATGAGCTCCATCAACCCGGTGATCCTGTTCCCCGGCGCGCTCGCCGCCCGCGCGCCCGAGATCGCACGCAGCTTCGTGGCCTCGCTCACCCTCGGCGCCGGCCAGTTCTGCACCAATCCCGGCCTGATCCTGGCGGTCGAGGGCGACGGGCTCGACAATTTCCTCACCGCCGCCGCCGAGGCGGTGCGCGCCGCACCGGCAGCCACCATGCTGACCCCGGGCATCCACGCCGCCTACAGCAAGGCCACCGGCCGGATCGCCGCTCACGCCCAGGTGCAGACCGCGGCACGCGGCGCGGAGGGCGGCCCCTATGGCGGCCGCGCCGGGCTGTTCGTCACCGAGGCGGCCGAGTTCCTGCGCGACCCGGAGATGCAGGAGGAGATGTTCGGCTCCAGCGCGCTGGTCGTGCGCTGCCGCGACCAGGACAGCCTGCGCTCGGTCATCGAGGCGCTGGAAGGCCAGCTCACCGCCGCCCTGCATCTCGACGACAGCGACCACGACGCGGCGCGCGCCCTGCTGCCGCTGCTCGAGCGCAAGGTGGGCCGCATCCTGGTCGGCGGCTTCGGCACCGGCGTCGAGGTGTCGCACGCCATGGTGCATGGCGGGCCGTACCCGTCCACCGCCGATGGCCGCAGCACGTCGGTCGGATCGCTCGCCATCCACCGCTTCCTGCGCCCGGTCTGCTACCAGGACCTGCCGGAGGCGCTGCTGCCGGAGGTGCTGCGCGGGCAGGGTGCGGCCGGCGTGCCGGTCATGCTGGACGGCAAGCTGAAACTGGCCTGATCTGCCCGCGGCGGCTGGCGCAGGCGCGCGTTGGACCGGAGGGAGCGGTGATGGACTACGAGACCTTCTTCCAGTGGAAGATCGACGGCCTCAAGCGCGACGGCAACTACCGTGTCTTCGCCGAGCTCGAGCGCCATGCCGGCGACTATCCCCGCGCCACCCTGCACGGCGCGCCCGAGCTCGGCCGCAACGAGGCCGAGCCGCACGCGCCGCGCGAGGTCACCGTCTGGTGCTCCAACGACTATCTCGGCATGGCGCAGCACCCGGCCGTGCTCGGCGCCATGCATGCCGGGCTGGACCGCTTCGGCGCCGGCGCGGGCGGGACGCGCAACATCAGCGGCACCTCGGTCGTCCATGTCGAGCTCGAGCGTGAGCTTGCCGACCTGCACGGCAAGCCGGCCGCCCTGCTGTTCGGCTCGGGCTACATGTCGAACTGGACGACGCTCGGCACCCTGGCCTCGAGCCTGCCCAACTGCGTCGTGCTGTCCGATGCCGCCAACCACGCCTCGATGATCGAGGGCATCCGCCACAGCCGCGCCGAGAAGCAGATCTTCCGCCACAACGACGCCGCCGACCTGCGCCGCCGCCTGGCCGAACTGCCGGCCGACGTGCCCAAGCTGGTCGCCTTCGAGTCCGTCTATTCGATGGACGGCGACATCGCGCCGATCGCCGACATCTGCGAGGTGGCCGAGGCGCACGGTGCGATGACCTATCTCGACGAGGTGCACGGCGTGGGCCTCTACGGCCCCGAAGGCGCCGGCATCGCCGCGCGCGACGGGGTGGCCGAGCGCCTCACCGTCATCGAGGGCACGCTGGCCAAGGCGTTCGGCGTGGTCGGCGGCTACATTGCCGGCTCGTCGCTGCTCTGCGACTTCGTGCGCTCCTTCGCCTCGGGCTACATCTTCACCACCGCCACCCCGCCGGCGATCGCCGCGGGCGCACTGGCCAGCATCCGCGCGGTGCGCGCCGCCGACGAGCTGCGCGCCCTGCACCGCGACCGCGTGGCCCGGGTGCGCGCGCGTCTCGACGAGGCCGGCGTGCCGCACCTGGCCAACTCGTCCCACATCGTCCCGGTGATCGTCGGCGACGCGCTGCGCTGCCGCCTGCTCACCGACCGGCTGCTGTCGCGCCACGGGATCTACGTGCAGCCGATCAACTACCCGACCGTGCCGCGCGGCACCGAGCGGCTGCGCATCACGCCCTCGCCCAACCACACGGACGGCGACATCGACCACCTGATCGCAGCCCTTGCCCGCGAGTGGCAGGAGTTCGAGCTGCAGCGCAGCGCGTAGCCTGCGGCGGCTACGTACGGGACCGCCGCTGCCGCCACCTTTACCGGGTCTTAAGAAGCCCGGCCTCATCCTGAGGTTCGTCACCAGCGGTGTACGAACGAGCGATGAGTGCCACCCTTTCCCCACCCCGATCGGCGGCTGAGCCCCCGGCGCTCTGCCAGCTCCCCTCCGACTGCACGATACGCACGGCAGCCGGCCTGCACGAGGCGCTGCTGGCCCTGCCGGAGGGTTCGGCCGAGCTCGTGCTCGACTGCGCCGAGGTCGCGCGCGCCGACCTCACCCTGCTGCAGCTGGTCCTGAGTGCCGAGCGCTTCTTCGCCGCCCGCGGCCAGCGCCTGCGGCTGCACGCGGTGCCCGACTGCGTCCACGCGCTGTTCGTACGCGGCGGCGTCGACGCACCCACCCTGCTGGCCTGCGCGTCATGACCAAGATCCTGACCGTCGACGACTCGCCAAGCATCCGCCAGATGGTGCGCCTCACCCTGACCCGTGCGGGCCATGCCGTGGTCGAGGCCGGCAACGGCGCCGAGGGGCTCGCGCGCGTGCGCGAGCAGCAGTTCGACCTGGTCATCACCGACCTCAACATGCCGGTGATGAACGGGCTCGACATGATCACCGCGCTGCGCGGCCTGCCGAACGCGCGCGGCGTGCCGATCGTGTTCCTGACCACCGAGTCCGACCCGGCGCTGAAACAGCGCGCCAAGGCGGCCGGGGCTACGGCCTGGATCACCAAGCCGTTCACCGCCGACCAGCTCCTCTCGCTTGCCGGCAAGCTGGTGCGGCAATGAGCGAGATCGACCCCGCCGACACCTTCCGGCAGGAGGCGGCCGACCTGCTCGACAAGCTCGAGGCGGCGCTGCTCGATCTCGGCCACCGGCCGGACGACCGCGACCTCATCAACACGGCGTTCCGTGCCCTGCACACGATCAAGGGTTCGGGGTCGATGTTCGGCTTCGACCGGGTCGCCGCCTTCACCCACGAGTTCGAGACCGCCTTCGACCTGCTCCGCCAGGGCCGCATCGCCGTGACCTCCGACATCGTGGCGGTCTCGCTCGCCGCGCGCGACCAGATCCGGGCGCTGATCGAGGACGATGGCGCCGACGACATCATCGGCGAGGCGATCCTCGACGAGCTGCGCCGCTATGTCGGCACCGGGGCTGACAACGGGCCGTCGCCGCCCCCTGCCACGGCTGCCGCCCCGCCGCCGGCCGACGGCTGGTCGGTGCGCATCACCTTCGAGCCCGAGATCCTGGCCAACGGCACCAACCCGCTGGTCCTGCTCGACGACCTGCGGGCACTCGGTCCCTGCGCGATCGAGGCCGACCTGTCACGCCTGCCGCCGCTCGACCGGCTCGACCCGGTTGCCTGCCTACTCGGCTGGACCGTGCGGCTGGACGGCGGCACGCGCGACGCGATCGACGACGTCTTCCTGTTCACCCGCGACGAGATGACGCTCGAGATCGTCGGGCGCGATCCGGCCGGGGACGGTGCAAAGGCAGGAGCCGCCCCGGCCCCAGCGCCCGACCCAGCGTCCGACCCAGGGCCCGACGCAGCGCCCGCGCCTGTCCTGGCGCCTGCCGCGGCATCCGCCGCGCCGGATGCCGGCCCGGCGGAGCGCAGGACTGCCTCCGGACCGCCGCCTGCCGCCAGGCCCGCGTCGAAGCCCGCGTCCAGGCCCGCCCCCGGGGCGTCGGTCGGGGCCTCCGCCGAGGCGGCAGCGCCGCGCGCGTCGGCAGCACCGGGCAGCACGGTGCGGGTCCGCGCCGAGCGGCTCGACGAGCTGATGGACCGGGTGGGCGAGCTGGTGATCGCCCAGGCCCGGCTGTCCCAGATCGCGAATGCGAGCTCGGACCTCGCCATCAAGTCGCTGGCCGAGGAGATCGAGCGCCTTGCCTCCGGCCTGCGCCACGTGACGATGGGCGTGCGCATGGTGCCGATGGGCATGCTGTTCGGCCGCTTCCGCCGCCTGCTGCACGACCTGTCGCGCGATCTCGGCAAGCCGGTCGAACTGGTGACCAGCGGCGAGGACACCGAGCTCGACAAGACCATGATCGAGCATCTCGCCGATCCGCTGGTGCACATGATCCGCAACGCCATCGACCACGGCATCGAGGCGCCCGGTCTTCGCGCGGCGGCCGGCAAGCCCGCGGTCGGCCGCATCACCTTGAGCGCCAGCCATGTCGGCGCGCAGGTGGTGGTCAGCATCGCCGATGACGGTGCCGGCCTCGACACCGACCGCATCCGCGCCAAGGCCGAGGAGGCCGGGCTGCTGGCCCCCGACGCGTCCGTCTCCGAGGCCGAGATCCACCAGTTCCTGTTCCATCCCGGCTTCTCGACCGCGCGCACCATCTCCGCCCTGTCCGGGCGCGGGGTCGGCATGGATGTGGTCAAGCGCACCATCGAGGGCCTGCGCGGCACGGTCGAGCTCGCCACCGTGCGCGGTGGCGGCACCACGACCACGCTGCGCCTGCCGCTGACCCTGGCCATCATCGAGGGCCTGCTCGTCCGGGTCGGTGCGGGGCACTACATCATTCCGCTCTCCGCGGTCGAGGAATGCATCGAGATGAGCGCCGGGGATGACCGCCGGCGCGGACGCAGCTTCCTCAACGTGCGTGGCGCCCTGGTGCCGTTCCTGCGCCTGCGCGACCTGTTCGCCGAGCCCGGCGAGCCTGCCGCCCACCAGAAGATCATCATCGTCAATTCCGGCGAGACCCGCATCGGCCTGGTCGTCGACCAGATCATCGGCAGCCACCAGACGGTCATCAAATCGCTCTCCAAGCTGCATGCCGACGCGACGAGCTTCTCGGGTGCGACGATCCTGGGCGACGGCTCGGCTGCCCTCATCCTTGATGTCGTGCAGCTCGTCGCCGGTGGCGGCGAGACCGCCGCCCTGCCGGAGGCCGCGTAATGGAAACCGGCGCACGCGCCCTCATGCTAGCCCTCGGCGACGAAGTGCTGGCGCTCGACGCGGAGATGGTGCGTGAGATCCTCGACCCGGTGCCCGCCACCCGTGTCGCCGGCGCCAAATCCTTCGTCCCGTTCCTGATCAACGTGCGCGGCAACATCGTGCCGCTCGCCGACCTGCGGGTCCGCTTCGGCATGCCTCCGTGTGCCGACACCCGCGACACGCGCATCGTCGTCATCGAGACGCATCTCGGCGGCGACCTCGTCGTGCTCGGGCTGATCGCCGACAAGGTCCACGAAGTCGTGGAGATCGCCCCCGCCGAGATGCAGGCGCCGCCACGTCTGGGCATGCACTGGAAGTCGGAATTCGTGCGCGCCATCGCCCGCTGGCGCGGCGAGTTCGTCATCGTTCCGGATCTCGAAGCCATCCTCAACTGACGTCACGCAACAACCTGGAGACAGATCGTGCGGTTCACCATCAAGGCCAAGCTCGGCCTGGCTTTCGGCGCCCTCATCAGCATGATGGGCGTCTCCGGGTTGTTCGCGATCACCAGCCTCGGCAACGCCAATCAGCACATGCAGTCCTTCGCGGGCGGCCCATTCATCGGCGTCCAGCAGCTCGGCGACCTCGACCTCAAGGCGATGGATGCGGCCCGGCTGCTCGGCCACGCCCTCCTCGCGCCGGGCGACGACGAGCGTCGCCAGATCCGCGCCGAGTTCGAAGCCGACGATCAAAGCTTCCGCGCCACGCTTGCCGCCTTCACCGGCTTGCTGGCCCCGGAGAAGCGCGGCATCACCGATCCGGTGCGCCGGAGCTGGACCGCGCTCGCCGACGCCGCGGGCAAGGTGCTCGACGATGCGGTGAAGAACGGCAACAACCACGCCTCGGCCTCCGGGCTCCGTGCCATGGCGCTCGGCGAGGATCTGCGCCATCGCCTGTCGGTCCTCGAGGCCCAGCCCGGCATGTCCGACCTGGTCCGCCGCAACGCGTCCGCGGCCGCGGCCGCGCTGAGCCAGGCGCAGCGCGACGTGATGTACGGGATCATCGAGACCGACGATGCCAACTCCAGACGGATCGCCTCGAACTACGACGACGAGGTGAGGCAGGTGAAGTCGGCCGTCGCCCTGATCGCCGCTGCGACGCCTCCGGCCGCCGCCGACCTGAACGCTGCCGTCTCGGCATTCGAGGCCCCGGCGCACGAAGCGACCGTGCTTGCCGCGGCCAACACCGATGCGCACGCTCTGTCGACCTATCTCGGCCCGTTCCTCAAGGCACGCGAAGCACTGATGGCCGATATCGAGCAGTTGCGCGCCTATGAGACCTCGAAGGCCAATGGCGTCGTCGCCGAGACCCAGGCCAGCTATGCGAGCACCCGGGCGATGCTGATCGCCATCTGCCTGGCCGCGATCGTCCTGGGCGCCGGCATGGCGATCTGGATGGCGCTGTCGATCTCCCGCGGCCTGAACCGTGCGGTCGAGGTGGCCCGCGCGGTGGCAGCCGGCGATCTCACCAGGGAAACGGCGGTGACCAGCCGCGACGAGATCGGCGACCTGCAGCGCGCGATGAAGGACATGTCGGGCAAGCTGCGCGACATCGTGGGCCAGGTGACCGGTGCGGCGCAGAACGTCTCGGCCGGGAGCAGCCAGCTTTCGGCCAGTGCCGAGCAGCTGTCCGAGGGCTCCACCGAGCAGGCCGCCTCCACGGAGGAGGCATCGGCCTCGGTCGAGGAGATGTCGGCCAACGTCAAGCAGAACGCCGACAATGCCAGCCAGACCGAGCGGATCGCCGAGCAGTCCGCCACCGACGCGGAAAAGAGCGGCGTGGCGGTGACCCGCGCGGTCGACGCGATGCAGACGATCGCCGGCAAGATCACCATCGTCCAGGAGATCGCCCGCCAGACCGACCTGCTGGCGCTCAACGCCGCCGTCGAGGCGGCGCGCGCCGGCGAGCACGGCAAGGGCTTCGCGGTGGTGGCCTCCGAGGTGCGCAAGCTCGCCGAGCGCAGCCAGGCGGCGGCGGCCGAGATCGGCACTCTGTCGACCGACACGCTGAAGGTGGCGCAGGAAGCCGGCTCGATGCTCGACCGGCTGGTGCCCGACATCCGCCGCACCGCCAAGCTGGTCCAGGAGATCTCCGTCGCCTGCCGCGAGCAGGATGTCGGCACGAGCCAGATCAACCAGGCGATCCAGCAGCTCGACAAGGTGACGCAGCAGAATGCCGCCTCCTCCGAGGAGGTGTCCGCCACCTCCGAGGAGCTGGCGACCCAGGCCGAGCGTCTGTTGCGCACGATCGCCTTTTTCCGCACCGATGCCGCCCAGTCCGGCGCGCCGGCCATGGCAGAGCCGTTCGACCACACCATCCGTCAGTTGCGCGCCACCGCCGCCTCCGGGGCAGCCATCGCCCGGCAGCGTCCGAAGCGCGCGGCAGCACCGCGCAAGGCTGCCGCCGACGGGGGTTTCTCCTTCGACCTGCAGAGCGATGGCGGCGACGAGCGCGACGCCGATTTCAAGCGCGCCTGATCGCACAACGCGAAGGACGAAGCAGACATGTCCGGCAACCCGCAATACCTGACGCTCGGCATCGGCCCCGAGCGCTTCGGGCTCGCCATCGGGCACGTGCGCGAAATCCTCGACATGCGGCCGGTGTCCCGCCTGCCGCATGCCCCGGCCTTCCTGCTCGGCATGATCGACGTGCGCGGCGCGAGCTTTGCGGTGGTCGACCTGCGCTGCAAGCTCGGCCTGCCCCGCGCGGAGCCGACCGACAGCACGCGGATCATCATCGTCTCCGTGGCACTGGCTGACCGCACCCTCGGCATCGGGCTGGTTGCCGATCGTGTCGAGGAGGTGACCGGGCTGGAGAACGAGACGCTCGAACCGCCGCCGGAGATCGGCGCGCGCTGGGACCGGAGCTGCATCGCCGGCATCGGTCGCAGGAATGGCGGCTTCGTCATCATTCTCGACGTGGGCGCGCTGATGGGCACCGACAGCGCGCTGCTGCCGGGCAGCCCCGCCGAACGCGACCCGGGCAGTGTCGCGCCGGAGATGACGGTCCGGGCGGCATGACCCTCTCGCTGGAGAACCCGGCCGACCGCCTCGGCGACCGGCAGTTCGAGGCCGTGGCGCGCCTCGTCGAGACGACCTGCGGCATCAAGCTGCCAGGCTCGAAGCGGCTGATGTGCGAGGGCCGGCTTCGCCGCCGTGCGCGCGCCACCGGCTGCGAAAGCCTCGATGCCTACGTCACCACGCTGCAATCGGCCGACCGGCTCGAGCAGGAGCTGCAATATCTGATCGATGCCATAACGACCAACAAGACCGACTTCTTCCGCGAGCCCGCCCACTATGTGGCATTGCGCGAGCGTCTCGTGCCGGCCCTGATCCGCCTGCACGGTCGCCGGCCCGCGCGCCTCAAGATCTGGAGTGCTGCCTGCTCGACCGGGCTCGAAGCCTACACGGCGGCCATGGTGCTGCAGGACCTGCTGTCCGAACGCACCGATTTCCGCTTCTCCATCCTCGGCACCGACATCAGCTCGGAGGTGCTGGCCCAGGCGCGCGAGGCGATCTACCCGCTGGAGGTGGCCCGCCCGATTCCGGCCGAGATGCGCGCGCGCTACCTCATGCAGGCGCGCAAGCCGCGACGCAGCGAGGTGCGCGTCGTCCCCGAGCTGCGCCGCACGGTGCGCTTTGCCCATCTCAATCTCATCGACCGCCCCTATGCGCTCGATTCCGACCTCGACGTCATCTTCTGCCGCAACGTGCTGATCTATTTCTCGCGTCCCGTGCAGGAGATGGTGGTGCGCGAACTCGCCCGGCATCTGCGCCCCGGCGGCTATCTGGTGCTCGGCCACTCGGAGTCGATGAGCGGGGCGGCGGCAGACTGGCTGCAGCAATCCGAACCCACCATCTATCGCGCCCCTGCACCCGGAGACGACGCATGAGCCGCCCGCCCGTACGCGCGCTGCCCATACGCGTCCTGATCGTCGATGATAGCCCATCCGTGCGGCAGACCCTTGCCGGCATGATCGAGGCCGATCCGGAGCTCGCCGTCAGCGGTGCCGCCTCCGACCCGTTCGAGGCCGCCCGGCTGCTGCAGCACGAACTGCCCGACGTCATGATCCTCGACATCGAGATGCCGCGCATGGACGGGCTCACCTTCCTGCGCAAGATCATGGCGCAGCGGCCGATCCCGGTGATCATCTGCTCCACCCTGACCGCAGAAGGCTCGCCCAAGGCTCTCGACGCGCTGGAAGCGGGCGCCGTCGGCGTCATCGGCAAGCCGCGCCGCGAAACGCCGGCCGCCCTGCGCGCCTCGGCCGAGCAGCTGCGCCAGACGGTGCGCGCCGCCGCGGCCGCGCGGGTCCGCAAGCCGCTGGCCCCGATCCGGGCGGTCGAGCGCAAGCTCAGCGCGGATGCCGTGCTGCCGGCCGGCCCCTGCCGCGTGCGGACCGCCACCGACGCGGTGATCTGCGTCGGCATCTCGACCGGCGGTACCGAGACGCTCCGCGCCGTGCTGCAGGAATTGCCGCCCACCATCGCCGGCATGCTCGTCGTCCAGCACATGCCGGCCGGCTTCACCGGGGCGTTCGCGCGCCGGCTCGACGGCCTGTGCGCGGTCGATGTCAAGGAGGCGGAGGACGGCGACCTTCTCCGTCCCGGCCTGGTGCTGATCGCGCCGGGCAACCGCCACCTGCTGCTGCAGCGCAACGCCCCGCACTACCGCGCCTGCGTCAAGGACGGCCCACCCGTGTCGCGACACCGTCCGTCGGCCGACGTGTTGTTCCGCAGTGCCGCCCAGCAGGCCGGCCCGAACGCACTCGGCCTGATCATGACCGGCATGGGCGACGATGGCGCGCGCGGATTGCTGGAGATGCGCGGCGCCGGCGCGCGCACGCTCGCCCAGGACGAGGCGAGCTGCGTCGTGTTCGGCATGCCGAAGGAGGCCATCGCCTGCGGGGCGGTGGAACGGGTCGTGCCGCCCGCCGCGATCGTGCGCGAGATCATCGCCTGGCACGGCGCGCCGGCACATGCCGCCGCCGTCGCAGGCGCCAGATGAGCGCCAATCCCGATCACCACCCGGCGGCGGCAGGCGGCTTGCACCCGGTGCCGCCCGGCGCGCTGGAGGCAGTGGAGGCGGCGTCGCGCTCGGTCGATCAGAGCTTCGCCTCCATGGGCGGCCGGCTCGGCGAGGCGCTGGACCTCTTCGCCACCCTGGCGCCGCGCCTTGATGCCCTGGCGGAGGCGCTGGCCGACGGGGTGACAGGGACCCGCGAGGGCCTCACGCCGCTCCCCGCGACGCTGCGCGCGCTCGGCCGGTCCTTGTCCGAGAGCGGGTCGGACCTGCAGGCGATGCGCCAGGCCGGGCAGGCCGCCGCCTCCCTGCTGCAGCGACTGCGCGCCGACGGGCAGGTGGTCGCCGCCGCGGCCTGGAACGCGCGCATCGAGAGTGCCCGCATCGCCGCCGCCTCCGGCGGCAGCTTCGCCGAGCAGCTCGCCCGGCTCGCTGCGTCGCTCGCCGCCTGCATCGATCGTGCCGTCGCCAGCGAGCGTGCCCTGGGCGTGCTGCTGGCGCGTGCCACGGCGGCGGTCGCCCGCTTCGCCGCCGAGCAGTTGCCGGCACTGGCGCGCATCGGCAGCCAGCTCCACAGCCAGCTCCTCGTCGCCGAGCGCTGGCAGAAACGCTGCGTCGAGGCGACCGGCCTGGTGTCTCGCCAGTCGCACAGGCTGCTCGAGGCGCTCGGCGAAGCGATGGGCGCCCTGCAGGGCGGTGACTTCGTCCGCCAGCGCCTCGAGCATGTCGCCAGCCTGCTGCGCATGAGCGCCGCCCCGGCAGCACTCGCGGAGCCCGCCGGCGCCCTGCTCGCCCATCTCTCCGGCTGCCAGCTCGGTGCGGCGGGCGAGCGGCTGCGCTGCGACCTGCTTGGTGCGGTCGGCATGCTCGGCCTGTTCCGCCGCGAGGTCGAGCAGGCGGCGTCCATCGACGCCGCGTCCGGCAGCCAGGACACGGGATCGTCCATCGCCGAGCTGTCCGGCACGCTGGGCGAGGCGAGCCGGCTGATCTCGGCCTGCGGCCAGGCTCAGGCCGAGCTTGAGACGCTGCTCGGCTCGATCGCCGCCAGCGCCGAGGAGTTCCGCCGCGAAGCCGAGGCGGTGGCGGAGACGGTGCGCTCCGTCGTCGTGGTCGGCATGAATGCGCGACTGTATGCCCACCGCCTCGGCACCGACGGGCAGGTGCTGGCGGTGATCTCCGGCGAGATCAGATCGGTCGTCGATCAGGTGGCGGCCGCGGCGCGCGCGGTGGTGCCGATGCTCGACAGCATGCTGGAGGTTTCCTCGCGCATCACCGGCCGCGGGCTAGGGCATGCCGACCACGCGCAGGGTGTGGGCAGCCAGGGTGTGGGCATACAGGAGATGGGAGCGACGATCAGCCGGGCGGTGGAAGTGCTGGGCGGCGGCAGCGAACAGTTCCAGCAAACCCTGGGCGCGTGGCGGGCGGCCAACACGCGGGCCGCTGACCTGGTGAGTGACGCCTGCGACAGCGCGGCCCGCGCCGGATCGGTCGAGCGCGAGCTGGCCAGGCTGTCGGCGCTGTTCGCCGCCCGACCAGCACTGGCCCTGGGCACAGGCCAGTCCGAGGCGATCGCCGAGCTTTTCGCCCGCCAGGTCATGCCGCTCTACACGATGGCCGAGGAGCGCACGCTGCACCGCCAGGTGCTGTCGTGCTGCGGTGTCGCGGTCGCGGACGAGCCGCAGGCCGAAGCGCAGGACTGCTTCGACGACATGCTGCTCTAGCCACGTCGGTGGCAGTGGGGGGCAGGCCATCAACCTTGCCCCTGGACCCCATCAAAGGCTCGCCTTTGAAATCCGGCGCTTGACGGGGCGCAGGCTGGACGCGCCAGGCGACGCGGTCAGATCAGCAGCAGCCGGCCGCCGACCAGCAGCAGCACCGCCGCCAGGATCGGCGTCAGCCAACGGTCGGACAGCCGGCTGGCCAGCAGGCTGCCGGCGATGATCCCCGGGATCGAGCCGCAGATCAGCGACAGGAACATGGCGATGTTGACGCCGCCGATCAGCCAGTGGCCGAAGCCGGCCAGCAGGGTGAGCGGCACGGCATGGGCGATGTCCGAGCCGACGATGCGCGACACCGGCAGGCGCGGATAGAGCATGATGAGCATCGTGACGCCCAGGGCGCCGGCGCCGACCGACGAGATCGACACCAGCGCGCCCAGCACCAGCCCGGTGAGGATGGTGAGCAGGGCGGTGCGGCGCGGCGACACGCTGCCGGTGCGGGCCGCCGCCCAGCGCCTGATCGCGCCGCGGAAGATCAGGCTGGTCGCGGTCAGCAGCAGGCTGAGCCCGAGCACGAAGGAGATGATGTGGGCGGCGTTGGTGCCGAAATTGCCCATGCGCACCAGCGTGTACATGGTCAGCGCCGAGGCGGGCAGGCTGCCGCAGGCGAGCCAGCCGACCACGCGCCACTCGACCGTGTGCTTGGCGCCGTGCACCGCGGTGCCGACCGACTTGGTGCAGGCGGCGTAGAGCAGGTCGGTGCCAACGGCGGTGGCCGGATGCACGCCGAACAACAGCACCAGCAGCGGCGTCATGAGCGATCCGCCACCCACCCCGGTCAGGCCAACCAGCAGGCCGACCAGCAGGCCGGAGATCGCGTAGAGTGGGTTGATCAACACGGTGCGCCCATCATCCTTCTCGTCGTGCCGGCACGACCTTTGGCAGGGAGGCAGACGATCTACAATCGGATCGTCATTCACGCAAATTGGCAAAAGAGAGCGTGGAATAGCGTCCGCCGGCGTCGCCTTTCCGTCCGACGCAGCCCATGGTGGAATGCATGTTCCATAAGCTGGGTGGGAAAGAATGGTCGAAGCGCTGGGCCAGACGACGACCGGCGCGCCGGAGCCCAGGGCGGCCGATCTCGAAGCAGCTGCCGCGGAAAGGCCACGCGACTTCAAGAGCCTGCGCGCGCTGATCGTCGAGCGTCGCGGCCTGCTGCCCAAGCGGCTGATCCAGGTCGCCGATTTCGCCGTCGAGCATCCGCAGGAGATCGCCTTCGGCCGGGTGGCCGATGTCGCCGCCCATGCCGGCGTGCAGCCCTCGACGCTGGTGCGCTTCGCCCAGACGCTGGGCTATGCCGGCTTTTCCGACCTGCAGGCGATCTTCCGCGCCCATGCCCGGCAGCGCTGGCCCGACTACCGCGAACGGCTGGAAACGCTGGCCCATGGCGGGGAGGCGGCGGACTCCGACCCGGCCCGCCTGCTGCACGGTTTCGCCCACGCCGCCCGCATCTCGATCGACCATCTCGAGCAGACCATCGACCACCAGGCCCTGCAGGACGCGGTCGACATCCTCGCCGGCGCCCGCTCGATCTGCCTGCTCGGCGCGCGTCGCGTCTACCCGGTGGCCGTCTACCTGGCCTACGCGCTCGGCAAGCTCGGCGCCCGCTGCGAGCTGGCCGATCACGCCGGCGGCCTGTCGCAGCGGCAGGTGGAGCTGCTCGACCCCGGGGATGCGGTACTCGCGGTGAGCTTCACACCCTATGCCGCGGAAACGCTGGAGCTGGCGGCGCTCGCCGCCGGGCGCGGCCTGCCGGTGGTGGCGATCACCGATTCGCCGTTCTCGCCGCTGGCGCAGATCGCGCGCGTCTGGATCGAGGTGGCGGAGACCGATCTCGGCGGCTTCCGCTCGCTGTCGGCGACGCTGGCGCTGGCCACCGCACTCAGCGTCGCCCTTGTCGGACGGCGCGACCAGGCGGTCCAGGGTATAGGGCAGGGCGGGGGAGACGCGGGCGAGATGGCCGGGGAGAAAGATCATGTCACCTGAACGCAGCGCGGCATCGGCCACAACTGCATCGGCCACCGCGACACTCGGTGTCGGACTGGTGGGCAGCGGCTTCATGGGCCGGGCGCATGCCTTCGCCTTCCAGGCCGCGGGCCAGGTGTTCGGCCTGCCGGTCCGGGCGCGGCTCGAGATGCTCGCCGACCGGACGCAGGAGGAAGCGCAGGCCGCCGCCCGCGCGCTCGGCTTCGCGCGCGCCACCGGCGACTGGCAGGCTCTGGTCGGCGATCCGGCGGTGGACATCGTCGCGATCGCGGCGCCCAACGCGCTGCACGCGCCGGTGGCCCTCGCCGCCCTGCGTGCCGGCAAGCACGTCTATTGCGAGAAGCCGCTCGCCACCATGCTGGCCGACGCCGAAGCCATGGCGGACGCGGCGCAAGCAAGCGGGCGGGTGACGCTGGTGGGCTTCAACTACCTGCGCAACCCCATGCTGGTGACCGCGCGCGAGATGATCGAGAGCGGCGAGATTGGCGAGGTCACCGGTTTTCGCGGCATCCACGCCGAAGGCTTCATGGCCGACCCCGACGCGCCCTTCTCCTGGCGCTGCGAGACGGCCCAGGCCGGGGGTGCGCTTGCCGACCTCGGCAGCCACATCGTGGCCGTCGCCCGCTTCCTGCTCGGCGAGGCCTGCGAGGTCTGCGCCCGGCTCGACACGATCCACACCGAGCGCACCGCGCCGGACGGCAGCCGCCGGCGGGTCGAGGTGGACGACCAGGCAGCGCTCCTGGTGCGCTTCCGCGACCGGCCGTTCACCGCCAGCCTGCAGGCGAGCTGGCTGGCCACCGGGCGCGAGATGCAGCTCGCCTTCGAGCTGAGCGGCACCAGGGGGTCCATCGCCTTCACCCAGGAGCGCTTCAACGAGCTGCGCATCTTCCGCGCCGGAGGCGCACGCGGGCGGGCGGGGTTCACCACGCTCGAAGCAGGCCCCGCGCATGGCGACTACGGCGCCTTCTGCCCGGCACCCGGTCACCAGATCGGCTTCAACGACCTCAAGACCATCGAGGTCAAGCACCTGCTCGACTGCGTCGGCGGCCGGGCGGCGAGCGACATGGATTTCGGCGCGGCCCTTGCCATATCGCGGGTGCTGGACGCCGCACAGCGGTCTTCAAAGCTGGAGGGATGGCTGAAGATTGAAACGCGTTAAGGTTTTTGTGCGACGCACAAACTCCTTGCAAATCCCGTCCGAGTGCGGCATATGGTGCATCGCACAATACGCTGCAGAGGACGAAAGACGATGTCTGACACCCATACCCACGCGATGGCCTCCTTCGGCTCGCCGATCGGCGCCGGGGGTCTGCGCAATCTCGGTGCACTGTTCAGCAACCGCCGCCGCCAGGTCAGCGAGCGCGCTCGCATCCGCCGCGAGCTGATGAGCTACAGCGACCGCGAGCTGAATGATCTCGGCCTCGGCCGCTCCGACATCGAGGCGGTGGCCAGCGGCCGCTACTCCCGCTGAGCCGAGCTTCCTGAGCCGAGCTTCTCCGCGGCACTCCGCAGAGCATGACCACCTGACGGGCGGCGGCCGGCGACGCTGAGTCCAGCCTGGCCCGCCAGCCTGGCCCGCCAGCCTGGGCCGCCAGCCCGATGGTCCTCCCGACACGCCCACCCAGATGTCGAGGGAACAGCCGTTCCATATTGACTGAGATCTGGAACGGTATAGTCATGGGCGCCAGGAGGCGGCCATGACACAAGATCCGCTCGACCTGATCACGATCGGGCGCTCGTCTGTGGACCTCTACGGCCAGCAGATCGGCGGCCGGCTCGAGGACATGGCGAGCTTCAGCAAGGCGGTCGGCGGTTGTCCGGCCAACATCGCCATCGGCACCGCGCGGCTCGGCCTGCGCTCGGCGCTCATTAGCCGGGTGGGCGACGAGCATTTCGGCCGCTTCATCCGCGAACAGCTCGAACGCGAGGGGGTGGCCACCGGCGGGCTGGCCACCGATCCGTCGCGCCTGACCGCGCTCGCCATTCTCGGCGTGCGCGACAGCCACAGCTTCCCGCTCATCTTCTACCGCAGCGACTGCGCCGACGCCGCCCTCGACGAGAGCGACATCGATCCCCGCCTGCTGGCCCGCGCCGGCGCGGTCTGCGTCACCGGCACGCATTTCTCGCGCCCGCACAGCGCTGCCGCCCAGCTCAAGGCGATGCGCCTGATGCGCGACCCGTCGCGCCCGTCCCCCGGGCGCGTGGTGTTCGACATCGACTACCGGCCCAATCTCTGGGGCCTCGCCGGCCACGGCGCGGGCGAGGAGCGCTACATCCGCTCCGAGACGGTCACCGGCCATCTCGCCGGCATCCTGCCCGAGTGCGACCTGATCGTCGGCACGGAGGAGGAGCTGCACATCGCCGGCGGCAGCGAGGACACGCTGGCGGCGATCCGCGCCATACGCGCCCTGGCACCCGCGGCCACCATCGTCTGCAAGCGCGGGCCGATGGGCTGCGTGGTGTTCACCGGCCCCATCCCCGGCTCGCTCGAGGATGGCATCAAGGGCCCCGGCTTTCCCGTCGAGGTCTACAACACGCTGGGTGCCGGCGACGCCTTCATGTCCGGCTTCCTGCGCGGCTGGCTCCGCGGCGAGCCGGTCGAGACCTGCTGCGCCTGGGCCAATGCAAGCGGCGCGTTCGCCGTCTCGCGTCTGCTCTGCTCGCCGGAAAGCCCGACCTTCCCTGAACTCGAGCGCTTCCTGGCCGAGGGCAGCCCGCATCGCGCGCTGCGCCACGACCCCGCCCTCAACCACCTGCACTGGGCCACCACGCGGCGCGCGCAGCCGGTGCCGGTCATGGCGCTGGCCTGCGACCACCGGATCCAGTTCGAGCAGCTCGCCGCCGAGACCGGCACGTCGGTCGAGCGGGTCGGTGCCTTCAAGCAGCTCGTCGTCGCCGCCGTCGGCCGCGTCGCGGACGGCCGCGCGGGCTTCGGCGTGTTCCTCGACGGGCGCTTCGGCCGCGAGGCGCTGTTCGCCGCCTCGCACGCCGGGCTGTGGATCGCGCGCCCCGTCGAGCAGACCGGCTCCCGGCCGCTCGAGTTCGAGGAGGGCGGCTCGCTCGGCGCGCGCCTGGTCGAATGGCCGACCGATCAGGCGGTCAAGTGCCTGTGCTTCTACCATCCCGACGACGACGAGGCGCTGCGGCGCCAGCAGGAGCGCGAGCTGCTGCGCGTGTCCGATGCCTGCCGCCGGCTCGGCCGCGACCTGCTGGTCGAGATCATCGCCGGCAGGCACGGCCCGCTCGGCCCCGACACGGTGCCGCGGGTGATGCACCGGCTCTATGATCTCGGCATCAGGCCCGACTGGTGGAAGCTCGAGCCGCAGCGCGCGCCCGACCACTGGCGCGCGATCGGCGCGGTGGTCGAGGCGCGCGATCCGCTGTGCCGCGGCATCCTGCTGCTCGGCCTCGAGGCGCCGGCGTCCGAACTGGTCGAGGCGTTCCGCGCCGCGACGGCGACCGGCTGGGTGCGCGGCTTCGCCATCGGGCGCACCGTGTTCATGGATCCGGCCCGCGACTGGCTGGCCGGGCGGGTAAGCGACGAGCAGGCGGTGGCCGAGATGGCGCGACGCTTCGCGGCCCTGGTCGCCGCCTGGCAGGAGTGCCACCGCGAGCGCGCGGCCTGAGGGGAAGCGAGCATGCCAACCATCCGTCTCACCATGGCCCAGGCCCTGGTCCGCGCCATGGCCGCGCAGAAGGTGCAGACCCCCGAGGGCGTCGTGCCGTTCTTCGCCGGCGTGTGGGCGATCTTCGGCCACGGCAACGTCGCGGGTCTCGGCGAGGCGCTGCACGGCGCGCGCGACACGCTGCCCACCTGGCGCGCCCACAACGAGCAGGCGATGGTCCATGCCGCGGTGGCGTTCGCCAAGGCGAGCCGCCGCCAGCGCGCCATGGCCTGCACCACCTCCATCGGGCCCGGCGCGCTCAACATGGTCACCGCCTGCGCCGTGGCCCACGTCAACCGCCTGCCGGTGCTGCTCCTGCCGGGCGACGTGTTCGCCGGACGAGCGCCGGATCCGGTGCTGCAGCAGATCGAGGATTGGGGCGACGGCACGGTCACCGCCAATGACTGCTTCCGTCCCGTGGCCCGCTATTTCGACCGGCTGACCCGCCCCGAGCAGCTCGTCGCCGCCTTCCCGCGCGCCATGGCGGTGCTGACCGACCCGGCCGAATGCGGCCCGGCGGTGCTCGCCCTGTGCCAGGACGTGCAGGCCCAGGCCCACGACTTCCCTCAAACCCTGTTCGCCGAGCGCATCCACCGCCTGCGCCGGCCGCTCCCGGACCGCGACGAGCTCGCCGCCGCCGCGCAGGCGCTGCGCACCGCGCGCCGGCCGCTGGTGGTCGCCGGCGGCGGCGTGCTCTACAGCCGCGCCGAGGCCGAACTCGCCGCGTTCTGCGCCCGGCGGGGCCTGCCGGTGGCCGAGACCCAGGCCGGCAAGTCGAGCCTGGTCGTCGGCCACCCCGCCAACATGGGCAGCCTCGGCGTCACCGGCACCGCGGCCGCCAACGACCTGGCCGCCGAGGCCGACCTGGTGCTGGCGGTCGGCACGCGCCTGCAGGATTTCACCACCGGCTCCTGGGCGCTGTTCCAGGACCCTGAGCTGCGCCTGGTCGGGCTCAACACCCAGCCGTTCGATGCGACCAAGCACGGCGCGCTCCCCCTGGTCGCCGACGCGCGCGACGGGCTCGCGGCCCTCGACGAGGCGCTCGGTGACTGGCGGGTGCCTGCCGCCTGGAGCGAGCGCGCCCGCGCCGGCCGGGCCGCCTGGCTCGACACCGCCGCCGCCTACATCGCGGCCCCGACCGGCACCGACGCTCTGCCGTCCGACGCGCAGGTGATCGGCGCCGTGCAGCGCGCCGCCGGCGAGCGCGACGTCGTGGTGTGCGCGGCCGGCGGCCTGCCGGGCGAACTGCACAAGCACTGGCAGGCCGGCCAGCCCGGCGGCTACCACATGGAGTACGGCTTCTCCTGCATGGGCTATGAGATCGCCGGTGGCCTGGGCGTGAAGATGGCCGAGCCCGATCGCGAGGTGGTGGTGATGGTCGGCGACGGCTCCTACCTGATGCTCAACTCGGAGATCGCCACCTCGGTGATGCTGGGCCGCAAGCTCAGCATCGTGGTGCTCGACAATCGCGGCTTCGGCTGCATCAACCGCCTGCAGCAGGCGACCGGCGGGGCCGCGTTCAACAACCTCCTCGCCGACACCCGCCACGAGAGGCTGCCGGAGATCGACTTCGCAGCCCACGCCCGCGCGCTCGGCGCCGTGGCCGAGAAGGTGGCGGGCCTCGCCGAGCTGCCGGCGGCCCTTGCCCGGGCGCGGGCCGCGGAGCGCACACATGTGGTGGTGATCGACACCGAGGCGCGGACCACGACGGACGCCGGTGGCGCCTGGTGGGACGTGGCGGTGCCGGAGGTCTCGCAGCGTGCCCAGGTCGAGACGGCACGTCGCGACTATCTTGCCGCCCGCGCCCGCCAGCGCGCCGGCTGAGGAGCAGCCCACGATGACGATCCGTATCGGCACCAACCCGATCGGCTGGTCGAACGACGACCTGCCGGAACTCGGCGGTGAAACCCCGCTGGAGGTGTGCCTGGCCGAGGCCCGCGAGGCCGGCTTCGAGGGCATCGAGCTCGGCAACAAGTTCCCCCGCGAGCCCGACGCGCTGCTCGCAGCCCTCGCCCCCTTCGGCCTGGCCTGCGTGTCCGGCTGGTGGTCGGCCTCGCTGCTCGCGCACGATGCCGAGACCGAGCTGCGCCGCCTGCGCGCCCATCTCGACCTGCTGCGCTTCGCCGGCGCCAAGGTCATGGTGTTCGCCGAAACCTCCAACGCGACCCACGGCCTGCGCGACGTGCCGCTCAGCCGCCGCCCGCATCTCGAGCCCGGCGCCTGGCCGCAGTTCGGCGAACGGCTGACGGAGGTGGCCGACGCCCTGCTCGCCGAGGGGGTGCGGCTGGTCTACCACCACCACATGGGCACGGTGGTGCAGAGCGAGGCCGACATCGACGCGCTGATGGCCCATGCCGGGCCCTCGGTGGGGCTGCTGCTCGACACCGGCCACGCGGCCTGGGCCGGCGCAGACCCGGCGGCGCTCGCCACGCGCTACCGCGAGCGGATCTTCCACGTCCACACCAAGGACGTTCGCGCCGAGGTGCGCGCCGAGGCCGACGCCAGGGACTGGAGCTTTCTCGAAGCGGTGATCGCCGGGATCTACACCGTGCCCGGCGACGGCAGCATCGACTTCGCCCGCGCCCTGCGGCCGCTGCGCGGCTATGACGGCTGGGTGGTGATCGAGGCCGAGCAGGATCCGGCGCGCGCCAACCCGCTGCACTATGCCAGGCTTGGCTACCGCAACCTCGTGCGCGCGCTGCGCGAAGCGGAGCTCGCGTGATGGGCCGGCTCCTCGTCCATCCCGACCCGGATGCCGCGGACGGCGTCGTGCACCGCATCACGCCGGCCAGCGCCGGCTGGTCATATGTCGGCTTCGAGCTGCGCCGCCTGCCGCCGGGTGGCGAGGCGTCGGGCGGCGAGGCGTCGGGCGAGGTGGAAGGGCGCGAGCTCTGCCTGGTGCTGGTCTCCGGCCGCGCCCGCGTCATCGCGGGTGGCCAGGATCTCGGCCTGCTCGGTGCGCGGATGAGCCCGTTCGAGGGTGGCCCCTGGTCGGTCTACGTCCCGCCCGGCACGACGTGGCGGGCGATTGCCGACGGGCCGGTCGAACTCGCCATCTGCTCCTCGCCGGCCCAGGGCGGCCATCCGGTGCGGGTCATCTCTCCGGATGAGGCGGGGGAGATCACCCGCGGCAGCGGCACCAACGCGCGGCAGATCCGCAACATCCTGCCCGACACCGCGCCGGCCGAGACCCTGCTGGTGGTCGAGGTGATCACCCCCGGCGGCCACTGGTCGAGCTACCCGCCGCACAAGCACGACACCGACGATTTCCCGCGCGAGACCTACCTGGAGGAGACCTACTACCACCGCCTGGCGCGCGGCGCGGGCTTCGCGCTGCAGCGGGTCTACACCAAGGATGGATCGCTCGACGAGACGATGGCGATCGCCGACGGCGACGTGGTGATGGTGCCGCGCGGCTACCATCCGGTCGGCGCGCCGCACGGCTTCGACCTCTACTATCTCAACGTCATGGCCGGGCCGCGCCGGGCCTGGAAGTTCACCATGGATCCCGACCAGGCCCACCTCCCTTACTAAGCCATCCGCCCCTTTGCCCCTGAAAGGCACGCCACCATGGAGATCGTCCAGCACTGGATCGACGGCGCCCGCACGAACGGGCGCGGCGAGCGCCGTTCGGACGTGTTCGACCCGACCACCGGCCGCGTCGCCCGCCAGGTGGCCCTCGCCGCGCAGGCGGACGTGGACGCCGCCGTCGCCGCCGCCCGCGCTGCCTTCCCTGCCTGGGCGGCGACCCCGCCGCTGGCCCGCGCGCGGGTCATGTTCCGCTTCCGCGACCTGATCGAGCGCAACGCGAAGTCGCTCTCGGCCCTGATCACCGCCGAGCACGGCAAGGTGCTGTCCGACGCCGCCGGCGAGGTCACCCGCGGCATGGAGGTGGTGGAATACGCCACCGGCGCGCCGGAGCTGCTCAAGGGCGAGTTCACCGAACAGGCCGGGCGCGGCATCGACGCCTACACGCTGCGCCAGCCGCTGGGGGTGGCGGCGGGCATCACGCCGTTCAATTTCCCGGTCATGGTGCCGCTGTGGATGGCACCGATGGCGCTGGCCACCGGCAACTGCTTCATCCTCAAGCCCTCCGAGCGCGACCCGTCGCCCTCGCTGATGCTGGCCGAGCTGCTGGCCGAGGCCGGGCTGCCCAAGGGGGTGTTCCAGGTGCTGCAGGGCGACCGCGAGGCGGTCGAGGCTATCCTGGCCCATCCCGGCATCGACGCGGTGAGCTTCGTGGGCTCGACCCCGATCGCGCGCCACATCCACCAGACCGGTATCGCCGCCGGCAAGCGGGTGCAGGCGCTGGGCGGGGCCAAGAACCACGCGCTGGTCATGCCGGACTGCGACCTCGACCGGACGGTGGACGCGATCATGGGGGCTGCCTACGGCTCGGCCGGCGAGCGCTGCATGGCGCTGTCGGTCGCGGTGGCGGTGGGCCCGGTGGCCGACCGGCTGGTCGATGCGCTGGCGCCCAAGGTGCGCGGCCTCAAGATCGGACCCGGCACGGACGCCGAGAGCGAGATGGGGCCGCTGGTGACCGGGGCCCATCTCGACCGGGTCAGCTCCTATGTCGATCGCGGCGTGGCCGAGGGTGCCAGGCTGGTGGTCGACGGGCGCGGTCTCAAGCTGCAGGGCTACGAGGGCGGGTTCTTCATCGGCGGCACGCTGTTCGACGACGTCGCGCCCAGCATGAGCATCTATCGCGACGAGATCTTCGGCCCGGTATTTTCCGTGGTGCGCGCACCTGATTTCGAGCAGGCGATCCAACTGATCAACGCGCACGAGTTCGGCAACGGCACCGCCATCTTCACCCGCGACGGCGATGCCGCACGCACCTTCGTCAACCAGGTGCAGGCCGGCATGGTCGGCGTGAACGTGCCGATCCCGGTGCCGATGGCCTTCCATTCGTTCGGCGGCTGGAAGGCCTCGCTGTTCGGCGACCACCACATGCACGGCCCCGAAGGCGTGCGCTTCTTCACCAAGCTCAAGGCGGTGACCAGCCGCTGGCCGACCGGCATCCGGGCCGGCGCCGAGTTCGTCATGCCGACGATGAGCTGAAACATGGTCCCCGCGACGCCGGCGCGCGGCCGTGTCGCGGGGGGATGGTGATCAGAACACGTAATTGACGCGGCCGTAATAGAAGCCGCCGGTGATCGGGATCTGCGCGGAGGTCACGTCGTAGTACTGCACGTTCAGATAGGACGTGTCGGCCGGCATGCGGCGAGGCTGCATGTTGAAGATGTTGTCGCCGCCGACCGCGACATGCCAGTGGTGGCTGATCTGGTAGCCGGCCTCGAGGTCGGTGGTCCACACCGGGGTCTGGGTGAACTGGTAGAAGGTGGTGTTGGAGAAAGCCAGGGCGGCGGGCGCCAGGTCCTGGTACTGCACGTCGTCCACCGTCTCGCCCCAGCGTGTTTCACGCGCGTTGAGGTCGAACTTGCCCAGCCGCCAGAAGCCGTTGAGGATCAGCTTGCTGCGCGGGTTGGCCCCGGTGAGCCAAGACACGCCCTGCGCGGTGAGGAACGGGTCGCCCTGGCTGTTGATGCCGGTATGGTCGACGCGGGTGCGGTTGAGGTCGAGCCCGAGCGTCCAGCTCACCGTGCCCCAGCCGCGGTTGCGGAAATCGGTGAAGTAGTTGACGTCGATGTCCAGGCCCTGCGTGCGGGTGCTGGCACCGTTGGCGAAATAGGACGTGCTGATGTTGTTGAGGTCGAGCGTGCCGGCCGGCAGCGTGGCCCCGGTCAGCGCGATCGCGTTCAGCGCCGCCTGGCCGTTCGGACCGTTGGCGCCGACGATGCGGTCGCGGATGTTGATCTGGTAGACATCGACCGTGGCACTGAGGTTGCGCATCGGCTGCAGCACGATGCCGCCCGAGACGTTGGTCGAGCGCTCCGGCTTGAGCGGCACGGCGCCGATCGAGCGTGCCGCGGCGGAATCGGTGGCAAGCGCCCCGGTCGCCCCTGTCGGCGAGACGTTGAGCGAGCTGAAATGCTCCTCGGCGAGCGTCGGCGCGCGCAGGCCGTTGCTGATCGTGCCGCGCACCGCGAGCCAGCGGGTGAAGTCGTAGCGGCTTGAGATCTTGCCGGCCTCGGTGTTGCCGAAATCGGTGTAGTGCTCGAAGCGGCCGGCGAAATCGAGATCCCAGTGCGTGAGCGGGTGGGTATCGAGGTCGATATAGCCGGCATAGACGTCTCGGTACCATTCGCCCGCATTCTGCGGCCGGAGGCCGGCGAAGCCCTGGGTGCCGCCCACCTCCCATGACGGCCCGACGCCGGCGCCGAGCTGGTAGTCGTCGAGCCGGTGCTCGGCGCCGAACGCCAGGTTCATCGCATGGCCCATGAAGCTGAACGGCCGGGTGAAGTTCAGGTCGTTGGTCCATTGCGCGCTGCGCATGCTCTGCGCCAGCACGGTGGTCGGCGTGAAGCCGGGGGCAATGCCGAAATCGGGGTCGGTCGGCTCCAGTTCGTTCGGGTTCGTATAGAGCGTGGGGTTGGCCGTGTCCTTGTTGCCGATATCGAGCTCGTCGGCGCCATAGGTCGAGCTGAGATCGACATGGAAGCCGAGGAAATCGTCGGCGCGCAGCCCGAGTGTGGCCGCGTAGTCGTTCTCCTCGTCGGTCTCGCGCGGCGAGAAGCCGGCCGGGTAGACCTCCGGCAGCACGCTCGGCGTGCGATAGTTCTCGTAGGCTTCCGCGTGACGGTGGCCGTAGGTGATCAGGCCGTAGGCCTGCAGTCCGCCCCATAGGTCGGGGACGATCGTGTCGCCGCCCTCGAGGCTGAGCGTCTCGCGGGTTTCTTCGGGGGCGCCGAGGATGTTGTTCGAGTTGGGCGGGAATCCGTCGGCCGCGGCGCGGTCGTCGGTGGTGCGCACCACGAAGATGTCGCGGTGATACATCTGGCCGCCGACATGGATGTAGCCGTCATTGCCGAACGTCGTGCCGCCATCGGCATCGAGCTGGTACAGCCAGCCGTTCGAGTCGTTGTTCGCGGCATTGGCGCCGCTCTGCGCGCTGGCGTCGAAGCCGGCATTCTTCTTGGTGATGACGTTGACCACGCCGGCGATCGCGTCCGAGCCGTACTGGGCAGCGGCACCGTCGCGCAGCACCTCGATATGGTCGATCGAGGCGGCCGGGATCATGTTCAGGTCGGGTGCCACCGAACCCTGCTCCGGTCCGCCGTCGGCTGCGATGTTGGCCGAGTAGTGACGGCGCACGCCGTCGAGCAGGATCAGCGTGTCGTTCGGGTTGAGGCCGCGCAGGCGGATGGTGGCGGTCAATGCCGCCGTGTCCTGGCCCATGGACTGGATGTTGATCGCCGGGTTGGTGACCTGGAGCTGCTGGGCGAGGTTGGGCTGGCCCGAGCGGCGCAGCGTGGCGCCGGTGATCACGTCGATCGGGCTCGTGCTGTCGCGCGCCTTGCGCCCGAGGCTGCGCGTCCCGGTGACGATCACCGTCTCGCCGCTGGCGCCCGCGCCGGAGGTGTTGCGGCTGGCGGCTCTCGATCCGGAGGGTCGCGTCGTGCTCGAGGCACCGACGGCCGCCGAGCCCGAGGAGGCCGGCAGGTTGGCGTGCGTGGTGGGCACCGCCGAGGTTGCCGGCGTCGCCGTGGCGGGGGCGGCCGTCTGGGCGCGGGCTGTCAGGCCGGAGGCGGCGAAAGCCAGCGGGCAGGCGGTCAGCAGCAGCACGCGGCGCAGGCCGCATTTCGGCGCCGACGCCCTCGCCTTGATCGAAGCTCGCACCGCAATCGAAGTCATCGTGTCTTGTTCCCCTCGCTCGCTCCGCCGCCCGCGCCGGCGGGCGGCGCGCGGTCGCGGCCGTCCAAACGGACGCCTTCCCGGCCTGCCACCCGATCGTCGCGGCGGCGATCTGTTCTCGCCACGCGACAAAACCGCCTCGGCCGGCAGAGGAAATCAAGGGGTATTTGCCCAAAGATTACACGTTTCTCAAACGTGCGCCCGATTTACATCAACTGACGAAGAGAAGAACCGTGCAAATGCCTATGAAGTGACCATTGATCTGCTCAATGTCCGAGCATCAGAGCGGTTTTTCTGTCGACGCCCTGTAGTCCGGGGCTCGCGCCGAGTGTGGCGTGAAACACACGCGCGCTCCCTCGTCGGCGACGCGACGTGGCGGCGTTGCTTTGCAAGCGGAGCCTGTTCTTGTTACCAAAAGGTTCCGCGTCGGGTTGGGGACAGACACAGATGCCGAAGCACGCAGGCCGGGCGAACCGGCGCAGCGCGAAGCCACTCGCCAGGCTGGGCGCGGCGGCTCGGGTCGGCACCGTCGCCACGGCCGGCGCGTCTCCGGCGCTCCAGCGCAGCCTGGCGCGCAGCGTCTCCCGGGGCCTGCCGGCCGGTGCCGCGGCCGCGGTCCTGCTCGGCTCCGCCGCCCTGCTAGCGGGCCCGGCGGCCTGGGCGGTGACGCCGCTCGAGACCTATTTCGGCCCCGGCCTGCCGCTCGACAGCTATTTCCCGCAGGGCGTTCCGGGCACCACCACCGAGCCGGGCGTCACCGTGCGCTCGCGGGTGCGCCCCGAATACGATACGCCGCCGATCCAGGTGGGCGCCTTCGAGATCAAGCCGCAGTTCGACGAGCAGGCCGGCTACGACAGCAACGTCGTCGGCGGCAGCTATGACGGCAAGGGCAGCAGCGAGCTGCAGAGCGGCGGTTCCGTCGCGTTCAACTCGAACTACTCGCGTGACAATTTCGGCATCACCGCCGGCATCAACGACACGCGCTATTTCGACGTCCCGCGCATGAGCCACACCGACTACAACGTGTCGGCCGGCGGCGGACTCGATATCGGCCGCGACGTGCTGTACGGCTCGGTGAGCTATCTCAGTTCCTACGAGGAGCCGTACGATATCGGGTCGTCGGGGACCTCGATCATCCAGCTCAACAAGCCGCTCAATTTCACCGACACCGACTTCCGGGTGAGCTACACCAGCACGCTCGGCCGAATCATCCTGACCCCGAACGTCGACTACCAGCTGATCAACTTCTCGACCGGCAACTTCACCAACCTGCCGATCAACGACATCGAGGCCTTCAACCAGACGCTGCGCGACTTCAACGTGCTGCAGGGCGGTGTCGTCGCCCGCTACGAGTTCGCCCCGCAGCGCGACGCGGTGCTGGTCGTCAACGGCAACTACGACCACTACGTGCATGGCCAGAAGCCTGGTTTCGGCATCGTCGATTCCACCGGCGCCACGGTGCTCGCCGGGCTCGACTACCAGCTGACCGGTGCGACCACCGTGCGTGCGCTGGCCGGCTACCAGGAGCGCTTCTTCAGCGGCAACAATGTCGGCAACCAGGGCGCGCCGATCGGCGAGGCCGACGTCATCTGGAACCCGACCGGGCTGACCACGGTCACCGCGCAATACGCGCGCACCATCGAGGACGCGACGACCAACAGCGTCACCGGCTTCACCTATGACCGTCTGAACCTGGTCGTCGACCACGAACTGTATCGCGACCTGCTGCTGCAGGCCAACGGCCGCTTCGAGCACGCGATCTACCAGGGCTCGAGCTTCACCCAGACCAATTTCGGCGGTGGTGCGGGCGCCACCTACCTGATCAACCGCTACCTCCAGCTGGCACTCAGCTATGAGTTCATCGAGCACGATGGCTCCGGCGGCACCGGCAATATCGGCTTCCTCGGCACGCTGACCTCGATCAACACCAACGGCAATTTCGGCGAGCACCAGGTGCTGCTGCACCTGCGCGTGGGCCTCTGATCCGCCCCGCGGGGCCCTCCTGCGCGGCACGCTCCACGCCCTGCCGAGCCGGAACCAACCGCGAGACGGACCTCCGCCGGGCCCGATGTTGCTCTAGGCGCCGTCCGTGACCCCGATGCGGCTCGGCACGCTGCGCTCGAGCAGGTAGAGCGGGCGCCGCTTGGTTTCGTTGAACACGCGGCCGAGATACTCGCCGATCACCCCCAGCGTCATGAGCTGCACGCCGCCGAGGAACAGCACCACGGCCATCAGGCTCGGGTAGCCGGGAACCTTGTTGCCGAACAGCAACGTGCGCACGATGAGCTGGCCGCCGAAGCCGAGCGCGAAGATCGCAACGCCGAGGCCGAGATAGGTCGCCACCTTCAGCGGCATGAGGGTGAAGCTGGTGATCCCCTCGACCGCGAAATTCCACAGCCGCCAGTAGTTCCAGCTGCTGCTGCCGGCATGGCGCGGCGCGCGGTCGTAGAGCACCGCCTGGCTCGGAAAGCCGACCCAGGCGAACAATCCCTTCATGAAACGATGGTGCTCGCGCAGCTGCAGCAGCGCGTCCAGGGCGCGGCGGCTGAGCAGGCGGAAATCCCCGGTGTTGCGCGGCAGCCGCACGCCGCCGACATTGTGCATCAGCCGGTAGAACAGGTCGGCGGTGGTCTTCTTCATCCAGGTCTCCCCCTCGCGCGCACGGCGCTGGGCGTAGACCATGTCGATCCCCCGATCCCACACCGCGACCAGCTCCGGGATGACCTCCGGCGGATCCTGCAGGTCGGCATCGATCACCACGATCGCCGTGCCGCGCGCATGGTCGAGACCGGCGGTCAGCGCGATCTCCTTGCCGAAATTGCGCGACAGGTTGACGATCGCCACGTGCGGGTCGGCGCGCCGCAGGGTCTCCATGCAGCCCAGCGTGCCGTCGCGGCTGCCGTCATTGACATAGACGACCTCCCAGCTGCGGCCGATCCCGTCCATCACGCCGCTCAGCCGCCGATGGAACTCGCCCAGGCCAAGCTCCTCGTTGTAGCACGGCACGACCACCGACAGCACCGGTCCACCGGCGGCACTCACGCCCAGGTCGGTGCCCAGGTCGGTGCCGGGGTCGGTGACCAGGGCGCTGCCCGCAGCGCCGAGCGGGGCACCGACGGGCGCGTCGAGGGGCACTGCAGCGATGTCGGCCGTGAGGCCGGCGGGGGTAGCGCCCGGGGCGGCGGTCGGCGGCGCGAAGTCACTCATCGTTGTGGCATCCCCTGGGTCATGGCATCCCGTGGTCGGCGTGGCACCTCATCCGGCCGGCTGGTTGCCGCAGCCCGGGGCGCGCGCGCGATCATACGCCATCGTATCGAATCCGCTGCCCGCCGGTTGCCAGCAGCGATCGTGGAAGGCTTGCCGCATCGCGGGCAGGGTGGCCCGGCTGTCGGCGTCCAGCCCGAGCAGCACCAGAACGACCCGCTGCGCGGCGTGGGCCTCGGCGCGGATCGCGGCCGGGCTTTCGCCGGGGTCGATCTTCGCCAGGAGCAGCCGGTCGGGGGATTCGTTGACGAAGGCGGCGAGCACGCCCACGCCGTCATTGCCGTACGGGACCAGCACCAGCGTTCCGGGGCCGGCGAGCCGGCGTGCCGCGCGCGCGGTCTGCGCCTGCGGCTGCATGGTTTGCGGCTGGGTCATCATGCCGATCAGCGACAGGGCCTGCACGGCGAACAGCGCGCCGATGGCCAACGTGGCCGTGCGCCGCGGCAGGCTGGCGAAGCCGGCGGCCAGCAGGACCGCGAAGAACGGCACGCCGAAGGCGATGTAGCGCAGTTCGATCGGTGTGTTGTTGAACACCATCCCGAGCAGCAGCAGCCCGATCGGCGTCGCGGCCGCCGCCATCGCCGGCAGCCAGCGCATCTCGCCGCCGGACATCGCCCGCCAGCGCAGTACCACCAGCGCAAAGAGGCCGATCAGCCCGAGCACCAGCACCAGCCCGACCAGCAATCCGGCAAGGTGACCGACATAGAGCGGCAGGCCGCCGAAGATGTTGGCGCTGGTATATTTGGCCAGCCGCACCAGGCTGGGCAGCAGCCGGAACGGCGGGAACTGGCCGATGCGGCTGCCGCGCTGGGCGAGGAAGAAATACAGGTCCGCCGGCAGCAGCAGAACGAAGCCGATCCCTGCCGCGATCCAGCGCTCCGGCCGCCGCAGCCGCGCCAGGAGCAGCCACAACAGGGCCCCGGCGGCGCCGAAGGCAGCCAGGTAGTTGGAGAAGCTGCCCAGGCCGAGCAGCAGCCCGCCGGCCAGCGCGATGCCAGCCCCCCGCGCGCGACCCCGGGGGCGGGCGGACTGCGCCACCAGTGCGGTGCCCCAGATCAGGCACAGCTGGGCCAGCGCGAAGCCGCGGGCGATGGAGCCCGTGTAGGTGAAGCCGTAGCAGCCGATGGTCAGCAGCACGGCGGCAACCGGCGGCGCGCCGACCAGCACCGCCAGCCGGGCGACACCGAGCAGGGCCACCAGGCTGAACAGCACGGACAGCAGGCGGGTCTCGAACAGGCCGCTGCCGAACAGGCCGCGCCAGGCGGCGACCGCCCAGAAATAGAGCGGCGGGTGGACGTCCGTGCGGCGCAGGTCGCGCGCGATGCTGAGCGCCGTGCTGTGCCCGGCGAAGAAGTGGCGCACCGAACCGGCGGTGAACGGGCCGCTCGGCCAGACCGGCCGCGGCGTTCCCGACGCGATGAAAACAGTGTAATCTTCGTCGTATTCGGTGCCGCGGGAGGCGGCGCTTGCGATCAGCACAAGCAGTGCCAGGGCGAGCGCGGCAGCGATGCCGCCGGCATGTCGTCCATGCGTCGACAGCATCAGATGGTGAATCCTCGTAGCTCGGCAGTTCGCACTGTAGCATGCGTCAGCCGCGTGTTAAATGGCGCCGGCGCAACGCCCCGTGCAGGGCCGGGTGCGGCCGCGGGCTAGAAACGGGTGTGCAACATTGAACGATCCGGCCATTATCGATGACCTCGCCATCGGGCCGGCCACGGAGCGCCCGCTGCCGATCCGGCGCCTGCTGGGCATCGATTTCGCGGACCTGGCCGTTGGCGAGGCGGCGCGGTGCATCGACGAGCGTCCGGCCGCCGCCGCGTTCGTCTACGTCGTCACGCCGAATGCCGATCATCTGGTTCGGCTGTCGCGTCAGCCGGCGCTGGCGCCGCTGTACGAGGGTGCCTGGATGCGACTGCTCGACAGCCGGGTGGTGGCACGCGCCGCCCGGCTGATCGGCCTGCCGGCGCCGCGCGTGACCACCGGCAGCGACCTCACCGGGCTGCTGCTCGGCGCGCATCTGCGTCCGGGCGAGCGGGTGACGATCGTCGGGCTCGACCCGCGCCACCTTCAACCGCTGGTCCGCCGGACCGGCATCGCGCCGCCGGCGCACTACGATCCGCCGATGGGTTTCGATCGCAACGAGGTCGAGATGAATCGGGCGGTCCGGTTCGTGCTCGACAATCCGGCCCGGCTGGTCTTCCTCGCCGTAGGCTCGCCGCGCCAGGAACGCCTGGCGGCAGCACTCGTCGCCACCGGCGAGGCCACCGGAACCGGCCTGTGCATCGGGGCCAGCCTCGAGTTCCTGGCTGGCGCCAAGCCGCGCGCGCCGCAGGTGATGCAGCGCCTCGGCATCGAGTGGCTGCACCGCATGATGACCGATCCGAAGCGGCTGGTGCGCCGCTACCTGGTCGACAACCCGCCGATCTTCTGGATCCTGTTGCGGGCCCGGATCAGTCGGTGATCCGGTCGAGCGGCGGGATCCAGCACAGCACGTAGCGCTTGATCAGGATCGGGCCGAACACCCCGGCGAGCATCATGGTGCTGGCCACGATTGGGAAGTCCTGCGCATTCCATTGGAAGAATTTCAGCATGATGCCCTTGGTCAGCCCGAGGCAGATCGTGTTGAGCAGGTAGATCGCGAAACACATGTTGCCGACGAACACCAGCCAGGCCTGGCGCGCGACGGTCGCGTTGCGGCACAGGCCGTGCAGGGCGACCATCGACAGCACGCCGGCCAGCAGCATGCAGGCCTTGTAGGGCAGGTGGTCGGCGGCGTCGGCGCCCCAGTCGAACTGGATGCCGCCATAGGAGGCCCAGCCGAGAAACGCGATGAGCACGACGAGGGCCGGCATCCACAGCCGGTCGATCAGCCGCCACCAGCGATCGCCGCCGCGGGCGGCGAGGCCGCCGATGACGAAGAAGATGAAAAATCGGCAAACCCGGTCCATGTAGACGATCGCCGGCGCCTGGATGACATAGAGCAGCAGGGCGATGGCCAGCAGCGTGATCTCCGGCCCCCAGGCGCCGAGCCGCCTGAGGCCGGGCAGGCGCAGCAGCGGCGGGGTGGCGATGACGTAGACGAACAGGCAGCCGATATACCACACCGACGTGGCCGGGCTGTGCGCCGTATGCACGAACAGGCTGTCGAGCCCGGGCAGCAGGCCCTGGGGCACGTTGTCGACATGCATCAGGTGCACCGCCACCAGCTTGGCGAGCAGGATCGCCAGCCCGAAGCCGAAGAACGGCACCAGCAGGCGGCTGGCGCGGCGCTGGATCAGCGTCGCCCAGCGTCCAGGCGGCGTGTCGGCCGCCTTCGACCAGAAGGTGACGTAGCCGCTGAGATACATGAAGAACGGCATGTGGAACAGGTAGATCGCGATCCGTAACGGATCATACCAGGTGAGCCCCTGCGGATCGGCGTCCGGCACGAGATGTCCGAACACCACCAGCAGGATCGCCAGCCCCTTGGCGCGGTCGAGATCGGTCAGCCGGGTCCGTGCCCTGGCCGTGGGCGCCCGCTCGCCGGCAAGTCCGAGCGGGTGGGTGCCCTCCGCGAGAGGCGGAGTGCCAGTCAGCGGGGGTGCTGTTTGCATGGGCTGATCCGGATTAGGGGAGAGGCGGGACCATTCAAGCTGTGGCGGGCCCCGCAGCACTCCGATGCCATAACATTGCCACAAGATAGAACAACTTGTTAATCATAAAGTCGGTGCACGGACCCTTGCAATGTATTAGCTTGCAGTGCGGCCTGATCCGCTGCGGGCATCCGTGCAACCGCTTGACAGGATGACAACGGTTACGTGTTTCGCTTCACCGCCAAGGACGGCGGCAGAAGAGGTTTTCGTGTGCGTGCGTCCGGAGGGGACCAGATCATGTTGACGGTGGCGCCGGGCACTCAGCCCGGATCGAGTTCGGAGCCGTCCTTCCGAGGCGGCTCAGTCGGCGAAGCAAACACGCGCGACGCGGCAGCGTTGATGCTGTCCAACGCCGCGTGGAGCCTCTGGCGCCACAAATGGGTGCTGGTGCTGTGCCTGTTGCTGGTCCCCGCGATCACCTGGGCCGCGCTGAAGCAGCTGACCCCGCTCTACACGGCGGATGCGTCGGTGATCTACGAGCCGCAGGCCTACCAGCAGCAGGAGCTGCAGAGCATCCTGACGCCCGACACCACCACCGACGAGATCATCGCCAGCCAGGTGGAGGTCATGCAGAACCTCCATTCGGCCGAGCGGATCGTCGACCGCTTCGACCTCGACCAGGATCCCGAGTTCAACGCGACGCTGCGTCCGAAGACGCTCATGTCGCAGATCACCTCCGGCATCGGCAGCGGCGTGCGCGGCGGCATCGCGTTCCTCATCCGCCCGCTGTTTCCCGCCGCCGCTGACTCGCTCGTCGCCGACACCGGACATCCGCCGACCGCGGCCGAGATCCACCAGGCGGTGGTGATCGCGGTGCAGCAGCGCATCGAGGCGCAGGCGCTGCGGCAGAGCCACGTCATCGACGTGTCCTTCACCTCCAAGAGCCGCACGCTCGCGGCCGACGTCGCCAACGAGCTGGCCAATCTCTATATCTCGGACCAGCTGCAGATGAAGTTCAACGCTGTCAGCAACGCCAACAAATGGCTGCAGCGGCAGGCGCAGGAACTTCAGCAGCAGGTGCGCGAGCAGGAAGACAAGATCGCCGCCTACCGCGCCAAGCAGGGGCTGACGCAGGGCGTGCAGGCCAACCTCGCCACCGAGGAGGTCAGCCGGCTCAGCGACAGCCTGGTCGAGGCCCGCAACGAACTCGCCCAGGCGCAGGGACAGGTCGCCGCCGCGCGCGGCCGCATGGGCTCCTCGGCGCAGGCCGCGGTGGCGCCGAGCGTGGTGGCGCTGCGCGCGCAGCGCGACGCGCTCGCCGCCCAGTTGCAGTCGCTGCTCGCCCATCTCGGTCCCAACCACCCGACCGTGATCGCCATGCGCCAGCAGCTCGGCGTGCTGTCGAGCGAGGTGAATGCCGAGACCGGACAGGTGATGGCCGCGTCCCAGGCCGCGGTCCGCGCCGCCCAGGACAAGGTCAACGGCATGGAGCAGCAGCTGCGCGATGCGCGTGAGCGGGTTGCCACCGCCGGACAGGCCGAGATCCCGCTCGACGCCATGCAGCGCGAGGCCGACGCGTCGCGCACCCTGCTGCAGACGGTGCTCGACTCCATCCAGCGCCTGTCGCAGCAGGCGGCGATCGAGACCGCCGACGCGCGCGTGGTGTCCGCCGCCCTGCCGCCGGGCGAGCCGTCCTTTCCCAAGACCAAGATCCTGGTCCCGGCCTCGGCCTTCCTCGGCCTGTGCATCGGCTTCCTGCTGATCTATCTGATCGAGCTCACCCAGAGCAAATTCCGCAGCGGCCACGACATCCGCACGGTGCTGGGGCTGAACTGCCTGGCGCAGATCCCGCAGATCGACGGCGCCAAGGAGGGTGTCGCCGGCATGGAGGAGTATCTGGTGCAGAAGCCGTTCTCGCTGGGTGCGGAGCAGATCCGCTCCCTGCGGGCGGCGCTGTGGCTGGGGGCGACGCGGCCCAAGGTGGTGGCGATCGCCGCCGCCCGGCCGGGCGAGGGCAAGACCACCACCTCCATCTGCCTCGCCCGCTCGGCCGCCCTGGCCGGCGAG